>Ga0197142_1000904_pt1 | contig 27732 bp, 23 predicted proteins | sample GBS60_MetaG_FD_148614 | JGI IMG/M metagenome (GOLD analysis project Ga0197142, IMG submission 148614) | Sediment microbial communities from Great Boiling Springs, Gerlach, Nevada, United States - GBS 60_MetaG | ecosystem: Environmental > Aquatic > Thermal springs > Hot (42-90C) > Sediment... | reverse complement strand
GGCGACTGGCCGCGCCATCGTATCGCTCTGGCCGGTCTGGCGCGCAGCGCCGAGGCGATGCCCGCCCGCTTCAACCGCAGCGCTGCCGATCTGGAGCCGCTGCTGCTGCGGGCCAGCGCCAATGCCGACAGTTTCAATGCTCGGCGCTTCGCTATCACCGCTCTCTCCTACCTGCGGGTGATAACGCCAGACGTGCTGGCAGCGCTGCTGCGGCTGGTCGGCGACACGCAGAAGGTGCAAGACGACGCCCTGGCGGCGGCGGGGCGCTTCAACCGGCTGCATCCCTCGTTGGGCCAGGCCCTGCCGCAGGAACTCGTTGCTGCCCTGACCGATCCCAGCGCGCTGCGGGCGCGGGCAGCCGTCCGCCTGCTCGAGGCGCTGGGTACGTCACCGGCGGCCTCATCCGCGCCCGGCCTGCGCCAGCAGATCGTCGCGGCGCTGGCCGCCGCGCTGCAAGACCCCAACAGCCGCCGGTATGTGTGGGTCTCGGCGGAAAAATCCGACGGCACGCTCGACCAGGACCTCTACCAGGCGCTGCTGCGGGTGGCGGGGTTCTGATACCAATCCTGTCTGGGCAAGCCGTGTATCATCCTGCCGGCGCCGCTGATACCCCCAATTCCTCCGCTGGCGGAGGGAAGGGGTGGATCCAGCGGCAACGCCGCAGAACGGACGGGGCGCCGCGATGCTGCGCCCTGTCCAGCCCGCAACGCTGCCGGGCCCTTATGTTGATCAGGTATCGCCCTGCTCGCGATGCAAATACCGATCAAACCACTCTAGGGTTCGCCGCATGTGATCGGCTCGGTGCCGCGGTTCGCCGCTGCGCGTCAGTTCATGCCCTTCACGCGGGTAGCGCACCAGTTCAACTACCTTCTTCTGCCGACGGAGGATAGCGAAAAGTTGTTCAGCCTCGCTGATCGGTACGCGGTAGTCTAACTCGCTGTGCAGGAGCAGGAGCGGCGTTTTGATTTTGTGGGCATGGGCCAACGGTGAGTGATCCCACAACTCTTCGTACAATTCCCAGGGAAAACCACCAAACTCGATCTCAATCAGCTCGTGGGCGTCACTAGTGCTATGCTGCGTCAGCAGATTGTAGACCCCGCGTGCAGCAACAGCACAGGCAAAACGGTCGTCGTGGCCGATAAGCCAGGCAGTCATGTAGCCGCCATACGAACCACCGGTCACCCCGATTCGATTGGGGTCGATGTAGCCACGAGCGACCAGCGCATCGATCCCGGCCAGAATATCAGGTGCGTCGGCTTCGCCCCAGTTTCCTCGAATTGCATCTCGCCATAATTCGCCATACCCTTCACTGCCACGAGGGTTGCAGAAGAAGACCACATAGCCGCGTGCTGCCGCAACCTGCCATTCGTGCCACATCGAACGAAAGCCCGGTCCCCACATGATGTGCGGGCCACCGTGAATATAGACGGCCAGCGGGTAACGACGAGCGGGATCGAAATCGGGTGGATGCAGGGTCCATCCCTGTACTTCACTTCCATCAGGGGCGAGATACAATATCTCCTCAATTGGGACGATGATGCGCTGACTCAGTAAACGCTCATTGATAGCAGTCAAACGACGCTCTTGACCATCGGCGCTGCGCCAAAAGAGATCGCACGGATTGTCGGCACTGCCGGCGATAAAGGCAATGCTGCCGTCGCGCCCGACATCAAATTCGCTGACGATTCGCATCCCGCCAACCAGGGTCATGCCATTACGGTACGTTGGTGTACCGGGCAGGCCGATCTGATACACATGCGCATGACCGCGCCAATCGGCACTAAACAATACCCCCTGTCCATCAGGTTGCCAGTGAAACTGCTCAACGTTCAGATCGGTATGGGCCGTCAGATCGTGCGGTTCACCACCTGTAGCCGGAATAATCGCTACGCGACGGCCTTCGCCAAGCAGGCGGGCCTCGTTGAGACGCAAAAATGCGATCTGGCGACCGTCAGGCGATGGTCTAGGATCGAAATACGAAAAACCGGCACTGGTTAATGGCTGTGGACGTGAGCCATCGAGCGGAATCCGCATAACATCGTAATAGGCGAAGAGCGAATCGGCTTCAGGATCACGAGTGGCCGTACTGAGCAGCGCAAGACCATCGGGCATCCAGACCGGTGCGCTGTAGTGCAGATCACCGGATGTCAACCGACGCGGCGTTGCCGGTGTGTCGTCATCATTGACTTCAACGACGTAGATATGGCGTCGGCGATCATCAAAATAGCTGGTACCGCTACGGTATGGCAATCGGGTAATCACCCGCGGATCGGTGCGCAACTCTTCTTCATGCTGACGCTGCTCACGCGCTCGCCGTGCTTCCCAGGCATCGGCAGGTGGTGGGGGCGTGTCACCGGCGTCTTCGCGGGCCTGCTCGTCGGCATTCACCGGCGCCAGAAAGGCAATGTACCGACCATCCGGGCTCCAGGCCGGATCGCTAGCCCCGTTCGGATGGTTAGTCAACTGACGTGCCTCACCACCATTGACTGAGATGAGATAAATCTGTCCGCGTTCATCATCGCGATTTGAAACAAATGCCAGCCACTGCCCATCAGGACTCCAGCGTGGTTGCTGATCCTGTTTGCCACGTGTGAAGCGACGTAATGGTTTGCTGCCATCGGTTGGTACCAGGGCAATATGGCGGTGATAGCTGTTGCCTACCCGATCAACCGTTACCCAAACGACCGCTACATAACGTCCGTCAGGGCTGAGTCGTGGGTCTTCGAGCCAGCCCAATTCATAGAGATCGTCAATTGTAAAGGGCTGAGGGGTTGGATTTGTCATGGCATGGTCCTGTAAATTACTCGGCGGGTCTATGATCTCTTGCTATTGTAGCATACTTCTCGTGGATCGTCACTTGCGTTTTTTGCTAGAAAGTGTGACGTAACGTTCTAAACCTTGACACTTTACTGAATCTCAATTATAATTCTACGATAGCAAGAGATATTAAATTAACTATTCACAATTTATCATGGTAGCAATTGGAACAGAACCTGTTGATAACGAAAGGATTACCCCTGTGAGCACGCCAGATCAAAAGATGCCACTTGCAGTGCTCCTCTTCCACGCTGCAATGCAGCGCCGTATGTCATTGGCCGATTTTGCAGCGAACTTACACCTCAGTGTTGCGACCCTACGCTCATACCTGTTTGAGACAGGAAAACGTTCGCGAATTCGCAACAAAACCGTCGAGCAAATGGCTAAAGTGTTGGATATGTCGCCTGACGAAGTACGGGAGCGGGCAGAGCTGTTACCTTATGCAGGGCAGGTATTTAGTGAATGGCTAAAACAGCAAATGCAGGGGCGTTTTACACGGGCAAGGTTGTGCGCAGAGACCAAAATTAGTGATAGTGCTATGAAAAACTATCTGAATGGTCACACCACGCCCGATCCTGATAATGCGATGAAGCTGGCCGAGGTTCTCGGTGCCGATCCGCTGGAAATGGCTCGTTTGATTGTGGCCACCGAATTGAGCCAGCGAGGTGTGACGTTGCCCCCACCACCTCCGACTGCGGTCGCTGAAGAAGTTTCAGCCGCACCTGCCCAGCCAGTTGAAGCGAAAGTGAGCACACCTACGACGGTTGCCGAAGCACCTGCCACACCGACTGCCGACGGTATCAGTCACGATGCAATCATCACGGCTTACAGTGAGCAGCGGTTATTGAATCTGTGGCGTCGGCTTAACCCGCAAGGGCGACGGGCAACACTGACGTACATTGCGTCGCTGTTGGCGGAAGAGTTGTCGTAATCGATTATTCCGGTAGCGGCAGCAGGGGGCGCTAAGAGCCTATCCGAACAATCTTTCATACGTTACCACCGATGAACTCCCCGACGGAGTTACGGTGAACTCCGCCAGTGCTCCATCGATCCGAACAATCCATCATTCCATTACTACCGATGAACCTCGTCGATGGATGCAATGCAATTCACGAGGAAGGGCGAGGCGCAGCCTCGTCCCTACCGGTGTCCGCGACGATGGTCACGGAGCGCCGATCAGACATCTCCGGTTGCAGGTCGGGGCGCAGCGCCGCTGCGCCCGTACATCCCCTTTCCCCACCTTCTTATCGGTCAGGGAAAAACGCTGCGGCAGGTGCAATTGTCGTAACGAGCGCATTGGTTGCTCCGGCAGCCCGTAACGCTGCCGCAATGTCTGGTGCACGGTCGGGTGTAGTGAGGGCGATCATCACACCACCCCAACCGCCACCGGCTAGCTTGGCGCCCAAGGCGCCGGCCGCTCGCGCCGCCGCTGTCAGTCGATCTAGCTCAGTCGAAGAGACCCCAATCTCGCGCAGTAATTCGTGGTTCGTATTGAGTAAGTGACCTAATGTAGGAACATCACCCTGGGCTAACGCAGCGCGTGCAGCAACAACCAGATTGGCAACCCGATCAAAGAGGGCTTCGTAACGTGCCGGATCGGCTTGCCAACGCTCACGGACGGCGCCAACAGGCAAGCGGGTTGGGCTACGGATACCGGTGTCACCTACGACTAGTGTCAGTGGTACGCTAATGAAGACTGGCTCGATCAGCGGCGGCAGGTCAGGACGACGTTGAAACCAGATTGGTTGTTCAAATGCAACTACCGTATTGTCAATACCGCTGGGTGTCCCATGATAGCCGCGTTCACTCTCGTAAACCAGCTCGGCGATCATCGCCGGCGGGAGTGTCTGCCCTCGCAAGGCCAGTAGCTCTCGCACAATTGCAGTGGCAATCGCCGCCCCACTTCCCATCCCACTGGCGATAGGGATTGCCGAGCGGATAGTAATCTCAATCTGTGGCGAGATACCAAACCGTTCAATCAACGTCTTGACCAGACCGCTCAATGGTTCATCTGGTCGCTCAGCAATCGACCACCGCCCACCGAGATCAGGCGCGTTAATCATCGGCCCGTTCACAGCAGGGTTCGCGGTTACTGTTGCTGTCGCCCGAATGTCGGCCAGCGGTAAAGCAATCGCCGGCCGACCATAGACGACCGCATGTTCTCCACAGAGAATGAGCTTGGCTGGCGCTGTTGCCATAGATCAACTGCGAATGGTAGCGCCCAATTCGCGCTCGAGACTGGAAATAATCTTCTTGCGAATCTTCGCCAGCGTCTCATCGAGCAGGGTGCGGTCAGGCGCCCGGAAGGTAAGGTGATAAGTCAGACTACGTTTCCCGACGCCAACTTGCGGCCCACTATACCGGTCGAACAGGATCAGACTCTCAAGGTATTCTCCGGCACTCCGTTGGATGACCGCTCGAATCTGGGCCTCGGGAATGGTTTCATCGGCCACAATCGAGAGGTCTTGGGTACTGGCCGGGAACCGTGAAATGGGACGATACACTGCCTGACCGGCGTGAACAAAGAGCGTTTCCAGGTCGATTTCGGCCAGCAGAATGCGTGGGACGTTCACCTCTAGGCGAGCGCGCACCTGGGGATGCGCTTCGCCAAGCACCCCGACTGGTTGCTGTTCAAGCACTCGACCACGTTCATCCTGTTTGACCGTCAGTAATAGCGTCGCCGAACGTCCAGGATGAAAACGCTCATCGTCGGTCAGCGGCGCAAAACTCAGACGATCGGCCAACCCCAACCGCTCACCAAGGAGTTCGACAATGCCCTTCAGGTCGTAGAAATCGAGCCAATCGCGGTCGGTATGTAACCAGCTTTCTACCTGGCGAGGGCCGGCCATGGCGATTGCCAGCCGCCGAGGTTCGTCGGGCAGCCAGCGATCATCTTTTCCTGGCTGCGCCAATGGGAGATAAACACGTCCAATCTCGAAAACAGTTGAACGCTCTCGTTCACGAAGATTCATTGCTAGTGCTGCGGCGAGCGAGGGCAACAGCGAGCGGCGCATGTAGACGTGTTCGGGGGTACTGGGGTTGCTCAGCTTGAGGTAACGTTCAGCAACCGCTTCAGATGGCTGCACCTTGGCCACTAATGCCATATCGATGAGCGAATAGGTAATCAGTTCGGTAAGACCGGCCCCAACCATCAGGTCACGCACCTGCTCTTCTAGCTCGATAGCGCGGGGGGTTGCCGGTGGCGGTAATTCATCGGCCAGACGGGTCATCGGAATGCGATCATAGCCGTACACACGGGCGATCTCTTCGCACAAATCGGCAATCATCGTCACATCTTGCCGGAATGAAGGCACCTCAACCCGCACAATCGGCTCGGTTGCCAGCATGGCAAAATCACCAACAGTTGTATTCCCGATAATCGTACATTTAAAACCGAGTCGGCGCAGAATATCGGCAATCGTGTGACTGTCGAGGTGAAGACCGAGCAACCGGCGAACCTCGGCGGGCGGTAAATCAATAGTGATGGGTTGCCACGGTCGTGAGTAGACATCGATGAAGTCGGCGGCAATCGTTGCACCAGCGTAGAGCCGCATCAGTTCCAGACAACGACGGAGCGCGATCGGTGGCAACTCGTAATCAACCCCGCGTTCAAAGCGTCGTGATGCTTCGCTTGGCAACTTGAAACCTCGCGCCGTGCGACGGATCTGTACTGGCTCCCAGATCGCCGCCTCTAACAACACATTTGTGGTCGTCTCGCGTACTTCTGAACTTGCCCCACCCATCACCCCGGCGATTGCCAGTGGGCCGGTCTCATCACAGACCATGAGTGGCGGATGGGTCAGACCACTTTCGGGGCCAGGGGTCAGATCGCGATCACGATCATCGAGCGTGGTTAGTCGCTCGCCGGGCTGGGCCAGCCGCACGATCAGATGGCGATTGACAACCCGATCAGCGTCAAATGCATGCGTCGGCTGTCCCCATTCGATCATCACGTAGTTGGAAATATCAACAATGTTATTAATTGGACGCATTCCGGCGTTGATCAGACGGCGCTGCATCCAGAAGGGAGAGGGGCCGATCTTGACGCCTTCGGCCAGGCCGACCATGAAGCGCGGGCAGAGATCGGGTTCGTGCACTGTCACATTTGCTCGCCCAATAATCGATGGGCCGGTAGCAATGACTTGTGGGTCAGGCAGTGTCAGTGGGGCGCCGGTCAGAGCAGCAACTTCGCGAGCCACACCAACAATCGAAAGGCAGCGGGCAAAATTGGGAGTGAGATCGATTTCTAGCACCACCTCACCCAAGTAATCGCGCAACGGCATGCCAACCGGTGCATCGTCGGGCAGGATCAAAATACCCTCGTGATCTTCACTCAGACCAAGCTCTTTTTCAGAACAGAGCATCGCATCACTCATCACCCCACGCACCAGGCGACCCTTCAATCTGGTAATGACCCATCCCTCGGCGTGGCCGTCGTACAACTGCGCACCTTCGCGAGCAAAAACGGCTTTCAACGGATGCGGCAACCGCCCTTGATCGCGGTACGGGAAGAGATTCGGAGCACCGGTCACCACTGTATGCGGCTGATCGGCGCCGTAATCGACATCGGCCAGAACGAGCCGGTCGGCGTTCGGATGTGAACGCACCTCAAGCACATTAGCAACGACAATCAGCTCTGGGTCCCAGGGCAGCGGTGCGCCTTCAACGCCGATCCGATGAATCTGCGCTACTTCCATCCCGCCGAACGTAAGGCGACGGGCCAACTCTTCAACCGGCAGGTCGATGCGAACAAATTCGCGTAACCAGGATAACGGAACTCTCATACGATCCTCAATATGGCAATCTGGCTGCTGCGATTGTAGCGATGGCTTTGCTTACTGTCAAGAAGGAAAAAACTGTGTTTCTCATTGTGCTCATAATACCATCGCCTAAGTGTGATTCGCGCAATGTATCCACGCGATTGACGAGTGTTCGTGCTTATCTGGAATACCCTGTTGAGGCGCAGCGCCGCTGCGTCCGTACATCGATTATCAGGTTTCATCCGCTGTACCGTGAGACAGTTATTCGGATAGGCTCTTAGTCGCGTTTTCAAGCCGCAGCCAGTTGTGTCTAGGCCGTGACTACGTTTGGGTGTTGATAGGAACCATGTTAACTATTCGGCAATCGAAAAGGCCCGCCGGCTTATACCCCCGATGGTTCTGGAGTGGGGCAATGCAGACTACGGGCAAGAGGATGTGAAACGGATTCTGCCAGAATATGGTATACTGTTAAGCGGCTTTAAACAAAGAGCGAACAGTTGGTATGGGTAAGGAGAGAACACATCAATGGGTCGTTCAAAAAGTTCAGGGAAGCCACGTTCGCGCCGTCGCGAATGTGAGTTCACGAAACTCGGTATCGAGCCGGACTACAAAGATATAAAGCGCCTGCAGAAGTACCTGACAGCGCAGGGCAAAATTCTGCCCCGTCGCCGTACTGGCGTCTCGGCCAAAATGCAACGTCGGCTAGCAGTTGCGATCAAGCGTGCACGCCACCTTGCGATGTTGCCGATAGCTCCGGCGCATACACGCTAAATGAGGCTGGAAGATGCGGCACACCTACGGGTGGGTCGCATCTTCTTTCGTAAGATCGTATGACGACAAATAGTTCACCATCACCTCAAGCTCCTCTTGATACGCAGGCCTGGCTGAACGGTGTTCGGGCAGCCTGGCAGCGCTCTGGGTTGCGGATTACAGCCCCTCGTTTGCGCGTGATTGAAACGATTGTTTCGTATCAGGCGCCGTTCAGCGCTGAACAACTCTACGCCGATCTCTGTACACACAGTGAAGCGCCGGGGCGAGCAACTGTTTACCGTACCATTGAGCAGCTTCACGCTAGTGGCTGGCTGGCTCGTATTCATGGGCCGGTAGGCGAAGAGGGATATGTGCCCTGTCAGCCTGGTCATCTTCACCACCTCGTTTGTACACAATGTGGTGCCGTTACCAGTTTTGAAGGGTGTGATCTTGATAGCCTGCTGAACCGAGTTGCCGCGGCAACCGGTTTTAGCATTGAAGGTCATCTCTTACAGTTGTTTGGGCGTTGTGCCCGCTGCCGGGCGCATTGAAGGCTAAACTGTTTTTGCTCTCTCGTTGGTGGGAGTTGGTTCGCCCGGCTGGATTCCTATGACGGTAAGACGACTCCCAGTTCGCTTAGCCGGGGCCGCACGATATTGAGGGCATTCATCATCTGCAATCGCATCATCAGATAGTCTACATCAAGCTGATGACGGCGAATAATGCCGGCCGCATCGTTGACGTCGTTTTTCCCCTGTTCTGGCCCACGTCGCAGTAGTAACTTATGCGCAACGATGTCTTCAGGTGCGGCAAGAAATACTTGTGAACCTAGCAATGTCATTCGTCGTCGTCGTTGCTGCATCGGCTCGTCAAGCCAAAATGGATGGCTTGTTCCACTCTGCCGCACGGTGAGATCGGCAAACACCTTGATCCCCCGCCAGATCACCCGTGTCCCATCAGACTGCACCGCCTTGTGAGATTGCTGCAACAGAGTGACAACTCGTGGTAATGCGCGACGCTCTATCAGAATGTCAATGTCGTTGAGTGGGCGACGATCACCATACAAATGGGCAGCCGCACCGCCAATAACCACCCACGGTATCTGGTCGCCGTCTAACAAGTGTTGGACGATAGCAAGATTTCCGGCGATGAGTGACATGGGTTTTTCCTCTTACATCAATGCGCCACCGGCAGCCAGCCATGCCTCGCGCGTTAATTCCATCTCGTAAAACTCAACCTGCGTATCAAAGCGATTGCGGCGGAAGTATGGGCGCAAGTGCTGATACTGCTCTTCATCTAGTAATCGTAGCACAGGATCATTACCCGTGTGGCGCCATTCGCTCCTCAACTCAACAAACCCCAGCCGTTGATAGCAGCGAACCGCCCGTTGATTAAACGCCGCCACGTCAAGCACCATGCGCTGAAACCCGAGCGATCCAAAGTAGTAGGCCAGAAAGAGCCGTAATGCTTCACCGCCCAGCCCCTGACCAACATATGGTTGAGCGAGCGAAATGCCTAGCCGCGCCGATTGTTGCTTGCGGTCGATCTCGCGGAGCGAGAGCCGACCGATGAGTTGCCCCGACCTGAGTTCAATCGCCCATGCTTCAGTTGCTCCTGTCCAGAACTGGTCGTCATAACTAGGCTGGTACGGACGCGGAATGTTCCACAACGAGCTAAACGGTTCACTGTAGCGCGGCCAGCGCTCTTGCATCAGCGTATCGGCTCGTCGCCATGGGCGAATACGTACTCGCTCGCCGAGCAATTCGCGCATCTCCGCTTCTTGCTTCACATACCCTCCCTTACTGTCAGCGTTATGAGGGTGCAGTAAGATGAGATAGGCTCCAGCAGACATGTCTGAACTGTTGCACTTGCCCACTCACTCCTGCCGACGAAGATAATTCAGCGACATCCAACCCTCAAAGACCTGACCGTTCAATTCAAACTGCACTTTTAACCATGGAATATTATCGGCCACCACCGGGCCTTCAAGACGACGGACAACGGTGCCATTGGGTACTACCATCAAGATGTTATCAGGTTGTGCATTTGGCGCCGCACGCAGATTTAAGCCCTCGCTGATATTCACGATGTAGAGTTCAGTACCGGCACGACCCGGCAGGTTTAGATCAGGGAGTTGCCACGAGGGTAGTTCAAGCTGGGGCACGTTGAGATTCAGTCGGTTGATGGCCAAATTGACCATCCAGAACGATCCGGCGGCTACGGCCAGCAATAGTAACATCATGATAAGCCAACCGACCAACCCGCGTTGCCAATTTTGGCGCCGAAATTGATCAATGTCGAACGAAGTCGTCAACGCCCGTTCTACACGAGCACGAAGGCTCTTTTGGGGCAGGGCAACGGCTGAAGGCTGCGCTGTGGGCACTGGTGCGCGATTATTGGTCTGTACCGCCTCTGCCGCACGCGGAATCTCGACCGGCTTCATCACTAACCTTCGGGTCGGAACAGTCAATTCATGCCATAGCTCATTTATCGCCAGCATAAACGTCTGAGCATCGGCAAACCGTTGATTGGGATCACGAGCCGTAGCACGTGCGATGAGCCGGTCAACCGAGGGCAGGTATACGGTTGGCCGTACCCGAACCAGGGGTGGTACGGTCTGGGTGAGATGAGCCAGTGCCGTTGTTTGGGCGTCATCACCGTGTATTGGACGTTGACCGGTGATCAGCTCGAAGAGCAGAATGCCAAGCGCATATACGACGCTTGCCGGTTGTAGTCCCTGGCCAGTGCTTAGCTCAGGTGCGCGATAGTGGGCGAGATCGGCAGGAACAAGCTGTAGTGGTAACAGCCAACTTTCCACGAGCTTAACCTGGCCGTCGCCAACTAGCAGCAGGTTGGCGCTACTAATCGGAGGATGGTAAAGTCCAACCGGCAATTCCGCGGATCGTTGACGTTGACAAAGCGCAACCGCCTCGGCCACCTGCCGCACAATACTGAGTGCCTGTGCCACACTGAGAGCGCCGATCCCGTAGAGGGGCCGACCATCGACGGCCTCCGTTATTAAGAAGGGGCGCCCGTTACTTTCGCCGCTATCAAACACTTCCAGAAATACGGGATGCGAGCGTCGAGCGCTTTGGGCGGCTTCACTGAGAAATTGCTTGCGCTTCTGCTCGTTATTAAGCAACGCTTTGCGGAGGAGATGCACTAGTACCGGGCGCTGAAGACGCAGATCGGTCGCCTTGTAAACGACTGCAAGACGCGACTCACCGAGTGCTTCATGCACCTGATAACGGCCAAAGATGACCGGTGGCTTGGTTGTTCCCGGAGAGGTCATGAGTCAGACCGGTCAGTACTATTATCACTCACCTGGCGCCAGCTCAGACTGGTCAGATATGAGCTGGCGCCGGGAAAGATATGGCAAACAACGATTCCCTACTCTTTAGTATAACGCTGTTGCCCAAAATGTGCACTGTCTGTTCGATAATTATTTCACACGGAGGCATGCTTCAATTGCCAATGCAAAGCGAGCGACTGCTTCATCGGCCTGCGCTTTGGTGAGAATGAGCGGTGGACAAAAACGGATCGTGGATGTACCACAGGTAAGAACCAGTAATCCCTTACGAAAACTCTCGACCATCACCGCATCGGCCAACGCCGAAGCAGGATGTCCGTGTTCATCAACAAATTCGACCCCGATCATCAGCCCACGTCCGCGGACTGCGCCAATTTGTGGGAAGCGCTGTTGAAGCGCCTGTAGTTGTTCAAGCAGGTAGGCGCCAACAGTGGCGGCATTTGCCATTAATTCCTCTTCGACCATCGTGAGCAGCTCGTAGGCAACTGCACACGTTAGACCGTTGCCACCATACGTATTTCCGTGTGAACCGGGCTGCCACTGGCGGGTTAGTTCACTACGGGCGATCATTGCCCCCAGCGGCAAACCGCCACCTAACCCCTTGGCCGAGGCCACAATATCAGGCACAATGTCCTCGTGTTCAAAAGCCCACATCTTGCCGGTACGCCCGACACCACTCTGCACCTCATCAACGATGAGCAAGATACCGTAACGATCACAGATCGAACGCAGGCGTGCGAGGGTACCGGGTGGCGGGACGATGTACCCACCTTCGCCCTGAATTGGCTCAATAATAATTGCCGCTACTTCTTCGGGGGGAGTTGTGGTTTTAAACAGGGTGCGTTCGATTAGATCAATACAGGCAATATCACACGTTGGAAATTGGAGGTTGATCGGGCAGCGGTAACAATTCGGGTAGTACGTATGACTTACGCCGGGTAATAACGGGAAGAAACCGATGCGCTGGCGCGGTTTAGAGGCAGTGAGTGAGAGGCTGCCATAGCTGCGTCCATGAAAAGCGTTGTAGAAAGCAATAATATTCTGCCGACCGGTGACGTAGCGTGCGAGTTTGATGCTCGCCTCAACTGCTTCCGTCCCGCTGTTGGTAAAGAAAACCTGCCAGCCCTTGCCACCGGGCATGAGCGAAACCAACTTTTCGGCGGCACGTACCATTGGTTCATTGTAGAAATCAGTGCCGGCCATGTGTGTAAACCGTTGGAGTTGCTCTTGGGCAACGCGGATAAGGCGTGGATGGCAATGACCGGCAGCTAGGACGGCAATCCCCGCGTTCATATCGAGAAAGCGATTCCCGTCAACGTCCCATACTTCACAACCTTGGGCGTGATCGATGACCAGAGGGTATACCCGCCCTAGCGGAGCAATTACTTCATTGTCACGGGTAACAATGGCCTGGGCACGTGGGCCAGGCACTGCTTCGGGCATGTAATCGCTCGGCAACCGCGCCGTATCAGTTTGAGTCGTCATTGATGTGCTCCCTTGCAGATACACTAGTTGTCAGGGTAACTATTGTAGCCGACGTGTAGAACGAGCGTCAAGCCGATGCGAGGAGTGCGAGAGCGTGATCGAAAACTTGTGGCGGCCCTCACCTTCCCCCGGTCTCCTTCCGCTCCTGCACGGGGAGCGGAAGGGGGGATTATACTCCCTCACCTTCCCCTCGGTCTCCTTCCGCTCCTGCACGGGGAGAGGAAGGGGGGATGAGCGTAGCAGCAGCGATCCTGCGGCTGTCAACGATACCGCCTTCACGCACCACCCCTCTCCCGCAGCGCGGGAGAGGGGCCGGGGGTGAGGGTGCCCCGCAGCGCGGGAGCGGGGCCGGGGGTGAGGGGGTACGGGGTGAGCGAAGCTCACCTAACCCGTCACGCGCAGCGCCTGGCGCTGCCCGCTCGGCAGCGGGAACGTGCGGCGGATGGCGGAACAGAACGTTGGCCCTACAACGCAGTGGTTGCTCGGGCACGGTACATTCCCAATAAGCAATCTGGGTTTTTGATCATCCTCTGAGAGGGCAACGCTTTGGGAGAGGTGAAGAGACAGGAGTGAGAAGGGAGGGATGCGGGAGATCAACCCGTCTGTAGCGCGTGCAGAGGCGCAGCTCCCTGTTCTGATGAATGTCTGCGGTCAACCCGCTAGTCATGCGCGTCACCGAATTGTAAGGACGGGTTCAACTCCATGTTCCCTCAAGCCCCAAGCGTCACCCACTGCAAGCGGGGGCTAAGGGGGTAATGCGCCAACCGATGGCTTGCCTATACCTAGGCGACCGCGTAGGTGTCGGAAATCGTCTTGCATTCAGGAATGAGGGAGCACGGTCAAATGCACTTTCAAATGCACTTTGACACCTGGACAGACCTGCTATGATGAAAATAACATCGCGCCTTTCGTTCATAGCGATGAGATGCAACCGTGAGCCTGATCTATGATGCAGTTGTTACCCTCTCATCACCATCTCTGGACAAAACTGGCTGAGCAGGTAGCCGTGCCATCTGCACCACGCAATTCGCTCTACCAGAGCATTCAACGTCGCCTGCAAAGCCATCCGGCTGGTGAAGGTGGTGTATGGAGTATCCTCCGTCAGCGGGCCGATCCGACGCAATACCGCCCTCAGCGGATTGAAGGCGTAACTGAGGAAACGCTGCATGAAGGTAATCAGCAGATCACGGTCTTACGTAGCCCTAGTGGTCATTATCTCCGTCTTAGTCCTGCCGAACGTGAACTCTGGCATGCGATGGATGGCACAAAGACCGTTGCCCAACTGGCAACGATGGGTTTTGTGCGCTTCAAACAGTTATTGCCGGTAGCCGGATTGGTCGAGTCGCTGCGCTCTCAGGGCTTTCTAACCGACAAACCGCTTGGTATCTATCACCATCTTCGTCGTCATCTTGAACAGCGTACTGCTGAAGGGTTGGGGCAGCGTCTTTTGAGCCTGACCCATGGCCGCAGTTTCGTAATACCGAATGTAGATCAATTCTTCGATCTTCTTTATCGCTGGATCGGGCGCTGGCTATTTACCCGCCTCTCTGCGGTCATCCTTGGTCTGCTAACAGTCGTTGGTGTGATTTGTTACTTCCTGCCAGGAGTAAGCGGTAGCGAGCTGATGAGCAGCGACCAATTCGCGTTCGATGTTCTCATGTTAGGCGTGGCGTTGTTTTTAACCCTCACGTTGCATGAACTCGCCCATGGATTGGCTGTCAAACATTTTGGTAAACAGGTACCACGGGCTGGGATCATGCTCTACTTTGGTATGCCTGCCGCCTTTGTCGATACCAGTGACATCTGGCTGGCTCCACGCCATGCACGCATACTCGTCTCGCTGGCAGGCCCATTGTGCGATCTGCTGATCGGCTCGCTGGCTGCAATCATCGCATGGGCTGCTCCGGAGACGGTGGGCGGTGTTTGGATGCGGCGGATTGCAACGGCATCGTATCTAACCGCACTGTTTAACTTTAACCCGCTGCTCGAACTCGATGGCTATTTTATCCTGGTCGATGCCTTACGCCTACCGAACCTTCGCAATCGGGCGCTGGCATTCATTGGCGGGCCGTTATGGCAAAAGGTACGTGCCAGGACTGCACTAAACCGGGAGGAACGCATTTTTGCTGGATATGGCCTCTTGAGCACGCTGTATACCGGTGTGGCAGTTGTGATGGCGATACTCTTCTGGCAACGCCAGTTCGACAGTATGGTCGCGGAACTCTGGTCAGGCGGATTGATCGGACGACTGGTCGCAATTGCGCTCTTCGGGTTGGTAATCGCTCCCCTGTTGATCGGTGTGGTCCTGGCGGGCTGGGGGGCGGTGCGGGCCATCACCGGTTGGCTGACGCAGCGGGGTTACACGCGAGATCCGCTGTTTGTGGCAAGTGGATTTGGTGTGTTGGCGATGACGCTGGGATGGTTACCACTTCAAGTTGGGTTACGTGTCGAAACCGGCATCTTGCTGATGGGCTTGTGGATCGCGGCGGTCGTCACGCAGTGGTACCTGCAACGCGATTATGAAGGTGCGTGGATTGGACGCGCTCTGGTCAGTTTTTTTCTAATTAGTGTAATTGAATTGATTGCCCAGGCTGGCTACTTGATTCTTCCTGACGCAGTTCGTCTCTGGTCGGGGATGGAGATTGCCGGTTACGCCCTGCTCTTGTTTGCCGGATTTGTTGCTCTGCTCGACGTTGATTTGCAGCAGCAGCGCAGCAGTCAACTAATTGCGAGTGCGGTTTTGTTGACGCTGGCGTTTCCAGCCGGTACTATTGCTGCTGAGCTGATACGGATTGCTCACCCGGAGTATAGTGCGTTATGGGCGTTGATTGCTGCGGTGCCCATCTACAGTGGCGTTATTGCCCAGGCCCTTCTTTTGCCATTGCTGATCAGTCTGTACGATGCCCGCCACTTCTGGAGCTGGCTGCTACTCTGGACGGGTATTCTCTTCCAGATCGGCAGTTATCTGCTCGAATTGTTACCGGCCTGGCGCAATACGCCACCAACGTTGGCGCTGCTCATCATTGCGGCCGGTTTATGGGCTGCGGCATGGGGTTCACATCTTGTTACACTGCGTAGTATTAGCCTGATCGGATTGAGCTGGCCACTCCAGCCTGCCCTCGGTGAGATCACGCGATTGCAAGATGCCTTCAGACATATGTATGTCGGTTTGTACCGCCTGTTACGAGGTAATTATGGTGTGCAGCGCACACGCACGCTCGATAACCGGATGGACGTACTGGCTGCCACGGCAAATTGGGAAGTGACCTTTGACCGCGATCAAGTGCGGATTGGCCCTACCGTACTAGCATTGCCACTCGATGAGCAAGGGGCGCGGTATGCTGAGATTTTACGCTATGCGGTGACAATCCTTGAAACGTTGGCTGGTCGAACCTTTGCCCGGCGGGCGTTTCTGGCGGCATACGATGCGCTCCCATGGCCGGAACGTGAAGCGCTCGACCGACATTGTCTGGCCCGCTTGCCGTGGGCGCATGAGATTTCACGAGCCTTTGGCGATGCCCGTGAAGCGCGCATTCGCCTTCTGCGTCAGATTGAACTCTTCGCGACCTGTGAGGATCACGAGTTGCAAGCACTGGCAGCCGCATTTGTGTCCCAGCGAGTTGCCGCTGGCGAAGTCATTTTGCGTGCTGGTGAGCCACCAAGCGGCATTTGGGTGATCGAGACGGGCGAAATCCTTGCTCGCAACGGTGATACGGTACAAGAATTGCACCGGGGTGACTATTTTGGTGAATTGCAAGGGCCGGAAGTCACCGACTGCGAATACCGCGCCAGTATCGAGAGTGAGTTACTCTACCTGCCGCCAGGTGAATTGCAACGGATGCTACGCGAAGCTGCACCTCACACCGCTGAAGGCGCCGAATTACTCGCCCGCATGCGGCTTCTGGAACGTACTCCTCTTCTCGCCGACGTACCACGTATCCAATTACGCGAACTGGCTCGTTATGCCGAACGCAAAACCGTAGCTGCTCGCCAGATCATCATCCGCCAGGGCCGGCCAAGTGGCTATCTGTACGTGATCGCCAGTGGTCAAGCGGCAGTCTTGCGGCAGGAAGAGACCGCACAAGGGCCACGCGGTCCTGCCCGACTGGTGGCCCGTTTGGGGGTAGCCGAGTTTTTTGGCGAGATGGAATTATTACGCGGAACGTTACCGGTGGCAACGGTTGTCGCCATCACGCCGTTGGAGGTGATTGCGATTCCGCATCACGTTGTGAAACAGTTTATCCTGGGCGGTGACCACGTTACCAGTCGGCTTGAGCAGATCAGCAGTGGTCGTTTGCTCGAGCTACGTGCCCAAGGATGAGTAGGTTGCAGGAGATGCTTATGACTACCATCGTAGTCGTTGGGAGTTTAAATATGGACCTTGTCGTTCATGCACCGCGTCACCCATTACCGGGCGAAACCCTAATCGGCAGTCATTTTCAAACCTTTCCAGGAGGTAAGGGGGCAAATCAAGCCGTTGCCGCAGCGCGGCTAGGGGCGCGGGTATGTATGATCGGTCGCGTGGGGATTGATTCTTTTGGCGATACCCTGTTAGAATCCGTGCAGCACGATGGCGTTGATACGACCTTCGTCCAACGTGATCCCAATGCTGCTACCGGAGTAGCGTTGATCACGATCGATGCACACGGCCAAAATACCATTGTTGTTGCACCCGGCGCGAATATGCAGGTCGGTGAAGCCGATGTCATCCGAGCTGAGGCGATGTTTCGCAGCGCAGATGTGCTGCTTATGCAACTAGAATGCCCACTCGAAGCAGTTGTAGCGGCAACCCATCTGGCGCGTCAATTGGGAGTAAGGGTTGTGCTCAATCCGGCGCCCGCCCGTCCGCTGCCAACCGAACTCCTGTCTCAGATTGATTATTTGCTGCCTAATCAGCTTGAATTGCAAGTACTAGCCGATGGTGAGACTGATCTGCTGACGGCGATTGGTCGGGTACAACAACAGGGTGTTCGTAATGTGCTGGTAACGTTAGGGGAAGAGGGTGCGCTGCTGGCAATGGGTGATCACATGACGCACGTGCCAGCTTTTCATGTGCCGGTGGTTGACACAGTGGCCGCCGGTGATGCGTTTGCTGCCGCATTCTGCGTTGCTCTCGCCGAAGGTAAATCACCGCTCGAAGCCGTGCGCTGGGGCAATGCCGCCGGTGCGTTGGCTGTTACCCGATCAGGAGCTCAGCCCTCGCTTCCAAGTCGGTTTGAAGTGATGCGGTTGCTGGAGGTAAGGGGTGAGTGAAGGGGAGTGTTTTTACGGTCGTCTAAGGATCAATACATATTCTGCTAAGTCGTTCCCGGTTACGGTCGAACGTCGAGTACGCCACAGTTCAATGCCTTCTACCGTATATCCGACCTTGTGTGCAACATCAGCGAGCAGATGGGCAGTACGAATATGCACACGGAAGAATGACATTTGATCGCCAACCACGTATGCACATCTGGCGCCGGGACGTAATTTCGGAAATAACGCGGCAAAGTGCCGATACATGCCACCAAAATATAATCTGGTCACTCGATGATAGAGACGTTCAAATCCAGATGTCTTCCCGAGTTTTACTCGTTGGGTTTCTATCTCTTCTGCTACTTGCCTGATCGTCGGAATGTCGGCAATGTATGTATCATCATCATCACCGGCAAACACATTTCGTGAGTTGCTGCGCAGGAGATGTTCTTTGAGTGCACGGACATCATGCCTGGTTTTCAGCAAGCCGAGCAGCACACTTTCGAGCCGGGTACTGCGCGTGTAGTCTTTTTCATTCGGATACGGTGGTGAGGTGATCACAATTCCAATTGGGGGGCATTGCGCTAATGATGAGAGCAGACGTGCATCGTCATGATAGACATGCGCTGGCGGAAATGGTGCACGGTGTCTGCCCCGAATCGTGTTCACATCGTCGATCATGCGCTGAATCATGCGGGCAAACGCCCCCAAGACATCCGCATCATCACGTGGTGGAAGACGGTAAACCTCTGGCCCAAATCCGACATTGCCAGCAGTGGTTACGATGACGTTGGCGAGAGCGAGGCGCATGAAGTCGGTGATGATCGCATCGCCACCCATCGTTTCAATGGCAAAGCGAAGGGCAAGCACGCGAAGGAGTGGTTTGGGACTGATGAACCCTTTGGGAATAAGGGCAGCCATTGTAGGTGGGAGCAGCTCGTCTGGATTGAACTGTTCGACGTACCGCTGTATTGTCGGCGTCGTTCGGCGAACACGTTGTGGAGAGAATAAGGTCAGTTGTTGGAGATTGTCTGATCGATTCGCGAGACCGACGTGATCAAGGCATGCCTCGGCAAGCTCAAGCACATCGTCGAGTCGGCAACGTACCACTTCCAGATCAATATCCCACGCGAGTTTCACGTGCGTTGCCAGCAGCGCGATGGGATTAGCATCAGTACTGATCGTTGTAAATCCGTGCAGGCGTGCTTCGACCGGTGTTGTGGCTGTTCCACAGAACGGATCACAGACCCAATCGCGCTCTGGATCGGCACCAAGACGGTGTAGATACTCGCGTACCAGGTGTGGTGGATAGCCGAGAACAAAACGATACCAACCATGAATTGCTGCATCTTCCGGTTGTAGTTGATTTTTTACGACGGATGCCGCTGCCGGTGATGCGGCTATGGTTGTGGGATTGTCAACGGCATCTGCTGGCTTATCCATCATGATCTGCCTGACCTGAAATACTTACGGCAATAAAAACATCTGTATCTCGCCATTTCGCGCATTGCGCGCTGTGATTCGATAGCGGATTTGTCCCTGCTCATCGCTGCGCAGCGGGCCACTCCGGGTAACCTGCGTACCTGGACGCGCAGCAAGTACGAATGAAACTGATCCATCAGGTTGGATGAGCGCAATCTGGAGATCACCCGACTCGACAGAGACCATCACAATCGCCTGTACCTCGGTGTTGGCCGGTAGTGCCGGGAGTCGGTATTCGTCGCTGCCTTCAGCGCTCACAAATGTGGTGAGAATACTGGCAGTTCCACCCTCCTGAGCAATGGTTGTCTGTTCGCCGCTGATGAGAAGACAACCGGTGAGCAGAAGGGTGCAGCCGATAAAACAGATGGCTAAAACTGCCCACCGGCAGGCTTCTGGAGCAACGATGAACCCTCCTTTCCGACTAACCATACGACTCCGGACGATAATCGACGGTATACGTCGCTTCTTCAGGAACCAGCTCGACCCGCAACGGCCGGCGTGAAACCAGGCGAATGCTGGCGCCACAATTGCGATTCGCACACACGACCTGTCCACCAACTGGAACGTAAGGAAAGATGGCCAGTTTCTGTTTGCACGATGGGCATTTGACGATCTCAACAGACATAGTGGCACCCGTGAACAAAGCTATCGCAGTGGCACGAAAAGGTAGGTTGCGGTACATAGCGTACCCATGGTGGTACTCGCGTTGTTGGCAGACTGCCGACGATCTATGGTTTCGATTCGGCAAAAAGCGCATCGACAAACGTTTGAGCATCGAAGAGAGCCAGGTCATCGAGCTTCTCGCCGGTACCGATATACCGAATCGGGCGCTCGATGTCTTGGGCAATGGCAAACGCAATACCGCCTTTGGCCGTTCCATCCATCTTGGTGATAGCTACGTCGGTGACACCAGCAGCCTTGAGAAAGGCTTTGGCCTGCAAAACACCATTCTGGCCGGTTGTTGCATCGATCACCAGGATCGTTTCGTGGGGTGCACCGGGAAGTTTGCGCCCAATAATGTTACGAATTTTTTCTAGCTCTTGCATCAGGTTATACTTCGCGTGCAGGCGACCAGCCGTATCGACGATCAGGATGTCAACGTCCTGTTCTAGGGCAGCATCAATCGCCTTGTACACGACGGCGGCAGCATCAGCGCCCTGACCAAGGCTCACACACGGCACCCCAGCACGCTCGGCCCAAGTTTCAAGCTGCTCGGTTGCCGCAGCTCGGAAGGTGTCACCGGCGGCTAACAGCACCTTCTTGCCGAAGCGGTTCTTGTACCGATGGGCCAGCTTGGCAATCAGAGTAGTTTTGCCGGCTCCATTCACCCCCACCACGAGGATCACATACGGTTTAGCATCAGGCCGTTTCTGACCTGCATACTCGGCAAACGTGCGTACCATCTCGGCCTTGAGCATGTCGCGGGCTTCTCGGGCTTTTTTGACCCCGTAGCGGTTCACCCGGTCAATGGTTCGATTCACCAGATATTGTGTCGTTTCCAAACCGACATCAGCCTGGATCAATGCCTCTTCCAGTTCATCCCAAAGCTGATCGGTGATTGGGTCATCATTGGCGAAGAGCTGGGCGATACGGCCAAAGATTCCTTTGCGTGATTTTTCTAGTGAAGCGGCAACTTGCGCTTCTTCACGCGCAGCCTCTTCTTCACTGCGCGGTGCATCCTGGGCGCGCCCGAAAAGACGGCGAAACATACCGAATTCCCCTTCGTAAATATCGCTGAAGGCGTGAACAACTCCGGTTAATGACAGAATTGTTCTTTGCTGTACGACACATGCATGGTTTCAGGCGCGCTGGTCGACAGCAGAAGCTACTGTGACCTGCGCTTCTGCTTGATTATAGCCGATCCCAGCCAGTGGTGTCACAGCAAATGCCGCCGCAGCCTGCCACCAGATCGCAACTGTTGCCCGACTCGAACCGTACCAGAGACGATCTGGCCTAGGGTCGTGGCGCAGACCGGGGATAACGATTTGCAATGATCCCGGCAAGAGGCCGTATTCCAGTGGAACGACCCCATCACCCCACTGTGCTCCTTCACCGCTAATCAGGCGATAACTCTGGTAGGCGCCGCGTTCTGGCGGGGGACCATCAGGATCGCCGAAGATACCACGCCCGATAACACTCACATATCGAACGCTCGACCAGTAAGCCCCTGGATAATGCTGTTCGGCCCAGCGAATCTGGCTTAACCCGCCAATTCGTCCATCCCGCACCGCTCGCTGCGGTGTGCCTAACGTGATCAGCATATTAACCCGGCGATACCCAGCGTAGGCTCGCTGTCGATACGGCTGATCACCCAGAAAAATTCGAGCCAGCACACCGCCAGCACTATGGGCGACGAGAGTTACCTGGTTACTACCGGTTGTGCTCAAGATTTGATTGACCGCTCGCTCCAGTTTGTCGAGTAAGCCAGCATAGCTGTCAAATACTACAACCTGCGCCCAATCCCAACGGTTGATAGGGGTGATGAACACCGGTTGATCACTGAGTTCGGCCAGATAGTTACGGAGCGGCTCGTAGAGTGATGGATTGCTCCCAAAGCCGCCCACAATAAGAATAGGTGTTTGTTTTGTGAACGATGTTGTCATTGGCATATCCCCGTCAATCAAGAGAGCATTGCCAATCATCTCCAACCCTGGCGTAGCTCCCTCCGTGATAAGCAGATTTCAGATCTGCCCGCTTGTTCAGCTCACACGCACAATATACCCGTTGGCCGCAGCATGTTTTTCGGTATAGTGAAGACCATCCGCTTTGAATACATTCGCACTGGTAGTATACTATGAACAGGGATTGCACAGCAATTGTACAAGAGGTCAATTATGGAATTAAACATCAACGGCCAACGTTACACCATTGCCGATGAACCGGCCCGTCCACTGCTCTACGTATTGCGCGATGAACTGGGGTTAACAGGAACTAAATTCGGTTGTGGCGCCGGTATTTGCGGCGCCTGTACCGTTCATGTGAATGGCAAGGCGACGCGCAGTTGCCAGACGATGGTCACAACGCTTGCCGACGCCCAGATTACAACCATCGAGGGGTTGGCCAATGGTGAGCAACTACATCCAGTGCAACAGGCCTTTCTCGAACTTCAGGTTCCCCAATGTGGCTGGTGTATGAGCGGTCAGATGATGACTGCTGCTGCACTGCTGGCAGCGAACCCTAATCCAACTTATGAAGAGATGATCGCCGCGATGCGCTACAACTACTGTCGATGTGGAACGTATGCACGGATCGGACGGGCCATTATGCGGGCAGCCGAGCTGATGAAAGGGCAAAAGGTATGAAGAAAGATACACGTCCACAACGCTGGCGAATGTCGCGGCGGGGTTTTCTCATTGGCTTGGGAGTCGTTGGTGGTGGTCTGGCGCTTGGCGCTGTGTTTGGCTTACCAGCAGCGCGTTTGATGTTGGCCGATATGTTTGGTGATGTGATAGAGATTCCGTCTACGATGCCTCGCGAACCCGATCTCTGGTTCACGATCCGACCAGACGGTCATGTGCTGATGACCATGCCGAAGGTGGAGATGGGGCAGGGAGTACATACGGCGCTGGCCCAGATTGCAGCCGAAGAATTAGGTGTGGCCTGGGAGCAGATGCAGGTTGTGCAGAGCAGTTCGCGCGGCCCGATAGCTGATGGCGCCGGTACCAGTGCTTCATATTCGGTGATCTCGCTCTTCCCCGTGTTGCGGGAAGCAGCGGCAACGTTACGCGAGATGATCCGTGCTGCGGGAGCCGAGCAGCTCGGCATTCCCCTGGCCCAGGCTCGTGTTGAGCGAGGGGTTGTCATCGATGCTGAACGGCCCGAACGCCGGATAACGTTCGGCGAACTTGTTGCTCAAGAGCGCGATTGGCAACCACCATCTGAAGCGGTGCCGCTCACCCCACCTGAACGCTGGCAGATGATCGGTCAGCCGCTCCCCCGGCTCGATCTGCCGGCCAAGATTCGGGGCTCGGCAGTGTACGGCTACGATGTTCGCGTCGATGGAATGTTGTACGGCGCAGTGGCTCGTCCGCCTCGTCTCGGTGCTAAACTCCGCCGGGCAGCTCCAGGAACAGCGCGTAATCGACCGGGTGTGGTTGAGGTTGTGATCCGCGACGGTTTTGCCGGGGTTGTCGCCGAATCGCGTCTGACCGCCTATGCTGCGCTCAATGATTTAGAGCTTGACTGGGAGTTACCACCACCGTTTGATCTGCAAGATATTGAGCAACGATTGGTCGCCCAGGCCGGATCGGGGACGGTGATTCAACGTCAGGGTGATGCACCGGCTATGTTGCGTGGCGGGCAGGTCATTGAGGCTGCGTACCGTACACCACTGGCAGCGCACGCCAACCTCGAACCACAAGCTGCATTAGTTGACGTTCAACCAGACCGAGTGCGGGCCTGGGTCAGTACCCAATCACCGGTACAGGTTGCCCGCACATTGGCGCAAGTGCTCGGACGCAAGCCCGAAACTGTCGAAGTAACCCCAACCTATCTGGGCGGTGGTTTCGGGCGCAAAGTAACCACAACGGTTGCCACCGAAGCAGCGTTGCTGTCGGCGGCGGTTGGACGACCGGTACACGTCGGTTGGACTCGCACCGAGGAGTTTCGCTACGGGTACCTTCGTCCACCAACCTATGCTGCATTTCGTGCGGCCCTTGACTCGAGTGGCCAGATTATTGCTCTTGAACAGCGCCACGTAAGCGGCAATGTGTTGTTCGATCTCTTTCCGGCCCCGCTGCGCTGGCTGTTTGGTAGCGACTTTGGTGGGTGGCGCGGCGCCCGTCTCGTTTATGCGATCCCTAACCTGCTGGTCACTGCGCAGACTGTTGAATTACCATTACCAACCGGCCCGTGGCGTGGGCTAGGTCTACTGGCAAACGTCTTTGCCGTCGAGAGTTTCATCGACGAGTTAGCTACAGCAGCGGGGATTGATCCGCTTGATTTTCGGCTCCGTCATTTGCCGGAAAACGAGCTGGGCCAACGCTTCCGTACAGCACTCGAAACCGTGGCGACCATGTCCGGCTGGCGAGAGGCGCCGCCTCCCGGTCGCGCTCGTGGGATCGCCTGTAGTATCGATGCCGGGACGATAGCGGCTCACGTTGCCGAAGTCGGTCTGGTTGATAATCGGCCACGGGTCTATCGAGTGTGGGCGGCTGTTGATCCGGGGGTGGCGATTAACCCCGACGGCCTAGCAGCTCAAACCGAGGGCGGGATTATGATGGGGTTGAGTGCTGCATTGCTTGAGCGGATCACGATTAGCGATGGCAGAATTGAAGCCGGCAACTTTGATCGTTATCCGCTGCTCACCATTGCCGATGCGCCAGAGGTGTTCGTGCAGATTCTCCGCAGCGGTGATCAGCCGTTTGGTGGCGGCGAACCACCGATGGGGCCGATTGCCGCCGCCGTCGCTAATGCGTTAGCCGCTCTCACCGGTGAACGCCGCCGCGAATGGCCGCTGGTTTAGCTGCAAGGTATGCTCTCGTTTTGCATACGAACGAGAGAAACTTGCCACTAACCTGGACAGGGGATGCTGATCGTGTCCGTTATACCGATAGGGGCAGGTTTCAAACCTGCCCTCGTTGGCGTGCTGATATGAACCGATAGAGGTTGAGCCAACTACTCATAGACCGTCTATGTGCGACGAACTCTGTGCTGTCAGCAGGTTAAGATCCGACCGAGACAGTGATAGAGCTTCGCGCCGAGCAACGCCCGCAGCAACATCTATGTGCGTCTTCGAGCCTTCGCATCGGGGAGCGATACTTCATCAGGGTGGACTCAAGCAAGGAATAGATTCGCCTGTCGTCTGAAAGTCAAGGTATTCAGCCAACTCAGCAGCTAGCAAGATGTTGCCACGGATTGTCTCAAATCCTTCGCGGGTCATTGACACATCATCCCCCCCACCATCCCCTGTGCCCCCTAAACACGCCAGAGGGAGACGACCCAGATTCGGATCACCTCAAGAACGGGATGCCGCAACGCACGCGACCAGACCTTCGTCGGTGTACTACAGGCGACCGAGGGTTCGGATATGTTGCCCCCCATCGTCCATTGCGATAGGGGGAGCGCTGCTGGACGTATCGTCGATCATTCCTCTCATCCACGCAACCATCGCAACTCGGCCTCTAGTTCACGCAAACGGGATTCCAGCACGGCTCGTGTCGTCCCTCTCGTACCCACGGCCTTGCCTTTCGGTGCTCTGGACTGCGCGCAAGCGCACGCCTGGGACGCACCTCGCTTTGGTAGGGGTATTCGCGGAACCGTCATCCCCGCAGATGCACTGGGTTGCCGCCCCTTTGACCCGTACCGTGCTCGAACAGATGCTCCAACCGCGCGGCCGACCGGCCCCCGAACCGGCGGATGACCGGGAGGAACAGACCGCCGGGCCACGGCTGCAGATCGATCTGACCAGACGCCGGGCGTGGATTGGTGCAGTTATCACGATCTCGCGGAACATCGGTACCATTGGCGTGCCCCTGATCTCCGACGGCTGGTGCAAGCGCGGATGCAATACCTGCGCCGGAAACTGGAGCCGGACCTGCTGCAACCGCGTTATGTACATACCATTCGCGGGATTGGCTATCGGCTAACGATGCAACCGATCGCCGCAGACGGCTCGCCGGAGGTGCGGCGGAAGCTGCAACGGGCCGTTCTGATCAAGGGATGGTGATGCGTTGGGGGTACCGCACGAGCGTGTTGAGCGGCACTCGGCTGCCGAGACGGCGGGGGGTGGGGAGCCCATCCTGCTGCGGCGCGTCGTGCCAGGCCTCTCTCCATCCCCACAGTGGTTATGGTCGGGGCGGGTCGAGCACCCGCTGCTACCGGCCTGTTCCTGGATGACCACGGCGAGGCGGGCAGCAACGCGGAATGGCCCCATCACCTGCTGCCGGGAGAGACGTTCCGGGTGCGCAAAGAACCCTTCCCATTCCACCCCGTGTCGTGCGCCCAACCCCACCCGTCCGCCACCGCCAGCCCGTCCGGTAGGGGCGGGCTGACGATGCATCCCGGCGTTCCTATCCGAAGAATCGTCGCACGGTCCAACGAACAACTCGTGCCGACGGTGGGAACCCGCTAGACGAGGGGCGGTGTGCGCACCGCCCCTCGCGTTCTGCGACCGGATCTGTTGAACCGGCCTTACGCCATCGGTGGAGACGGGATCCGCTCACCGACCCAATCATCGCTCCCCATCCGTTCGCGGAGGAGCTGCACGGCGCGCGTTTGGAGAGCTTTGGTGGCACCCAGCGTGCGTCCGAGCTGGCGGGCGGTCTCCGGCAACGAAAGATGGTACTCAAAGCGCAAGAGCAGCACCTGGCGGTAGGTCGGCGGCAGGCTCGCCAGCGCCATCCGTAGCGCCTGGCTCTCGGCCAAGAGGGTGAGATGGGACTGGCCGTCGTCAGCGCTGTAATCGGCCACAACCATCGCACTGAATGGAATGGTCCGCCCGCGGCGGCGCCGCACATCGATAGCGAGGTTGCGGGCGAGGCGGAAGAGCCAGGCGATGAGCGGCACGCCACGGTCTTCAAAGGTATCGGCCCGTTCCAAAAAGCGGACAAACACATCGTGGGAGGCATCGCGGGCGAGGTCGGGGTCGCCGAGGCGACGCAGCAGATAGTGGAACAGGCGTGGGCCGTAGGTTTCGTAGACCCAGCTCAGCACGTGGGGGTCACGGCTCCGGATGCCAGCGACCAGGTCGTGAGGGGGCAGGGATGACATCGTGTGCTCCAATCGGTGCTCAAGCGGCGAATCCTGATACGACCTACTATAGCAAAGATGAGCGGGGAAAACGGTAACAGTTTGGCGATAATTTTGGCGCGCAAGGGGAGACGGGGTAACAGAAGTGTTGGGGTAAGAGCGATGGTGGGCGTGCAGGAGGCGAGGGAATGGCGGAGGGGCTGC
>Ga0197142_1000903_pt1 | contig 27806 bp, 20 predicted proteins | sample GBS60_MetaG_FD_148614 | JGI IMG/M metagenome (GOLD analysis project Ga0197142, IMG submission 148614) | Sediment microbial communities from Great Boiling Springs, Gerlach, Nevada, United States - GBS 60_MetaG | ecosystem: Environmental > Aquatic > Thermal springs > Hot (42-90C) > Sediment... | reverse complement strand
CCAATTACTACCTTATAATCACCTGCAAATGAAAAATCATCAGCAGGTAATACAGAAGACTTATTGTTTCCATTATAAATGACTATTATTGCTCCTCTTGGAACATCCTGCCAGAGAGGATCACTAGCAAATTCAATATAATCTGGTTGTGAACCTGCTGCTTTTTGTAACCGCAAGCCAGTAAGATCAAGTACGGTATCACATCCGGAGACATTGCCTACAACTAGCAATTCCACCCATTCAGCAGAAGCACCGTCTGATGTGTTACCCTGCGACCATTCGTTTATGATTACACTATTTGCAGTTGGAGCTTGAGCAAAAAGTCTCTGCGCTGCAAGTATAATCATAACGAAGAAAATGAAAAGGACGAAAGATATAGATAATCGTTTCATAGTTCCCCCTTAAAAATTTTTTCCGTGTTCATTTTTAATTTATTTAACAAACTCCTCATCTCAATCCTCATTTCATTAAAACCATTTTTCTTGTTGCAGTAAATTTATCACTGCTTAATCTGTAAACATAAACACCTGATGGTAAATAACTTGCATCAAATTCTCTTACATAAGAACCTGCACTTAAGGTTTCTCCTTCAATCAAAGTGTGTACAAGTTCTCCAAGTGTATTGTAAATTTTCAAACTGATCTTTGCATCTTCTGGTAAATCAAATTTAATTGTTGTCTTTGGGTTAAATGGATTTGGATAGTTTTGTGCCAAATTAAATTTATCTGGAATCGAATTAATTGACTTCTCATCAAATTTTATCTTATAAAATGTCCCATTCTTATCCATAATTCTTGGATCAGCAATGCTAATTGCTTTCAAATCATCTGATATTTTCAAAGTAAATCTAATTAGTTTTACATCATTACCACTGAAGGCACCATAAATCACAGGTCGAGCAAGAACAACAGTTAAAGTTTGCCCATCTTGTCTGATAAATTCGATAAAATCATTCGCTCCAAACTTAAAATCATCAAGAACGGTATAGTCAGCTAATTCGGTATTAGCAGGTAAATTCAATTCAAAGATTACTGACGAAACATCTACTAATTTATCAATTGATAATTCTAAATTGTAGGTTATTCCACTTACGGGTGAATAAACAACTTTCCCAGTTTCATCAAATAATTTTAATTTCAAATAACTATTAGCTTCAGCCAGAGTAGAAGGTTGTCTTTTTGCATAAGAATATGAAGAACCCCAGCAAAAACCTATGTCTAATACATCAAGATTTCCAACTCTACCATCACCATTATGGTCACACCATACAGCTAAAATCTCTGTTGAAGGATCTCGACCCTCATCAACACCCCAGGGGTCTCTTGTTATAATTGAACAAGTATTCCAATTAATTATTCCTTGAACTGCACCACCTTGTTCACCAAACCTTAAAGCCAAAGCAGCAACATCATCAGCATCAACATCCCCATCGTGATCTGAGTCACCTTTTCCAACTCTGTAAATCATATTCCCCGAAACAGCCGCAAGGAATGTAATATTGTACTGATAAGTTACCTGCGTTAATGGAATATATTCACCAGTATTATCAAGTGTGTAAACATCCGTTAAGAAGAAATTCACATTTGCCGCATTAGGTAAATCTTGAACAATAAATAAAGGTAATGTAGTTATTACTCCACCAGTTCCGGTATATGTTTCAGTAGCTGAGTTTCTTATCGCTGCAAAATTGATCACCCCAGCTTCAGTCAAAGTATCTACAAAGGCACTACCTGCCGTAAATAATGACTGAGTTGGTGAATTGTAAAAGGTTCCATCAAGTTTGAAGTAATCTTGCCATCCTCTTCTAAACTTAAATGAAACACCAACAACATTGTAAACCGGAACTTCTGTACCGAATTTAATTGTAAAGTTTAATGTCGTTCCAGCGGTCGAAGGTTGTGGACTTGTTGGTGGAACAATTTGAATTGATGGTCTATTAACTCGCATCGCATTTACAAATGTCAGATTGTCACCACCGTTATCTCTTGCAGGATAACCGCTCGTTGATAATGTAACTTCCCAGTAATCTGGATTACCCCAATTGCCATAATATGATGTGTAATAAGCTAATTGACCAGTGCCAGGATGAATGGATGTACCTGGTCCTTGATAACCCCAATCAAAATTAGGTATCCATTCATCATCATAAATAATTGGATAATCTAATACATTTGAATTAATGAAGAACTCGTTAGTAAGATTATCCCAGACCCCTGTTCCAATTACATTAAAGAAGGTTGTATTATTGTGCGGAATAATCACTCTAAAGTCACCGCTTAATGAAAGATCATCAGCTGGAAGTGCTGCATCTTTATTATTGCCATTATAAATAACAATAATACTTCCTCTTTGAACAGAAGCCCACATTGAATGATTTGTAAATTCAATATAAAATGCTGGTGGTAAAGCAACGGGACTTGTAATATTTGCAAGAATCTTATATCCTCTTAAATCAACAAAAGGTGATGTTGTATCTCCAACAACAAGTAATTCTAACCATTCTTTATTTGCAGACGCACCCTGTGACCATTCATTAATAATCACATCGGGTGTACCAAAAACCATTGAAGCAATATACCCAAAAGTTGCAACTATAGTATGATCTTCCATCACATAATTAATAGTGTAGGAAGATACTGCACCTTTTGGAACATTATTGTCTACAACCATTCCGATGTGAGTTCCTGAAGCTGGTGTAATTGTAAATGAAGCATTTTGACCATAATCTACAGAAGTTGGTCCTGTTAAAGTACCAAAATTAGTAGGTTTAACCTGCAGTGTAATTGTTAATGGACCTCTTCTTCCTAATGTATAATAACCATCATTAAGGGAATTAGCATCAACTGTAAAACTAACTTGATCACCAGCAACCGAAGCACTGGAATCGACCACTGAAAAAGTACCACTCGTACCAGCACGATACAATAAAGTATAATTCGATGCTGCAAAAGGAGAACCTACTATACCAGCATCACTAAAATCAAAAGTTAAAGTCACATTTCCACCTGCTGTACCAACATCCGATTTATCAAGATACCAGACACGGCTCCATCTCACTATATGGTAAGCTGGTAAATCAGCAGTAACTTCAGATATTGTATTTGTATTATGAGCAAATAAAATGTAATCCCCATCATCCTGCAGAAAGCCGGAATTTGATAATTCAAGTCCTTTTGAAGTTTGACTTGGTGTGTGGTTACCATCACTTTCTCTTCCGATTCCTCTTAAATCTAAATTATATCCTGCAGTGTTTGCATATTTATCATTACTTATTGAGAGATTATATTTTTCAGCTAAATAATTTTCTACCAAAGTTCTTTCAGCAGAATTCAATGTATAATCATAAACTATAACTTCAGCAATTTTTCCATTCAAGTAGTGAATACCAGTAGGACTATAGCTACCAAGAGAATAATTACCATTTGTATTAATATTTGCAAGATAATCAGTTACGGTTTGGGAAGTTCCATTGAGGTAAAGGTTATTTCTTGGTGCTGATGTTTTGTGAACAGCTGAAAGTAATAACCATTGTTGTCCGGTTAAAACAGGTCCCAGATAAACTGCACTACCATTCCATACATAGTATTTGTCATTATTTGTTCCATCGCTTGCATGTCTTGACATACTCACATTTTGATTAGCTGCGCCGCTTCCAATATTGATTAGATAATCATAATCACTTGCAGGTTGATTGAGATTTTCAAAGTATCCAACTATGATTATCGTGAATGGTGCGTTAAGTGTTCCTAAGGTCCCTGTTAAGTAATCATCAACTCCATCAAAGGATACAGCTGGTAAACCATTAATCACATTGGTTTGAAAAGTTGGTTGATTTGCAGATATTCCCTGTGAAGCATTATTGCCATTTCCAGAAGCATCAGGCCAATTATTAACAGGGTAACCATTACTCAAGCTTAAATCATCAGCTTTAAGCCAGAGTTTTAGTGTTAAGGTATTTCCGACACCTCCTGGTCCTATGACCTGAGCTGATATAAAATTTATCGAAATGGACAAAAATATTAATATTTGAAACAATTTCTTCATAAATCCCTCCGTTAAATTATTCAGATATTTTTTGAAAAATATAGAAATTGTTCATCTCTCAACTCCATATTTTAGAGGAAGCGAAGAACAAAATGGAGACAACAATGATTAATGATAAAAGAAAATAGTCTCCTGCAGAATTTGTTCTTTGACGTGGTTTTCTACTTTTTGACATCTTATTACCCTTTATTTTATTAGTATAAGTTATTTAGTTTATTTTATAACTAAGTAACTACTCCCTTCCCGCACCAGTAATATAGAACCATAAATTAGAATTGGAGAAAAGTAGTATAACTCAACTCATTTAATTGCACAAGAAATATATAGAGGAAACGATAAAATTCAAAGTTTCTTTATGTAATTATTCCAGAAATTTTTAAGCAAGATTTTACTTACAGTAATGATTAATAAAATAACTTACCATCTTATTGAAAATGTCTGGCTTTTCAAATTGGAGAAAATGACCACAATCTTTAATTAAAACTAACTGGCAATTTTCTATTCTTTTACAAGCTTCTCTTGCGAGGTTTTCTGTTGTGGTGGGATGTAAAATTCTGTTTGGAATTAATGCATCTTCTTCACCAAAAAACATTAATACTGGCTGCTGAATTTGATGTATAATATCCATAACGGAATTTCTCAACATATCTTGAAATGCTCTGGAAACAGTTAAACAATAAAAATCAAAATATGGACTTTTAGTTAATTCAATTCTTTCATCAATAATAAATTGAGCTTCAGGTGGGAATTGATAAAAATTTAGTTTTACATTGTATTCAATTCGTTCTTTTGTCATGTTTTTAATTGCTTCAAAGGAAAAATATCTTTCTACTCGTTTAATTTCTTCTTGAGTAAATTTTTCCAATCCAGCAGGTGCAATTAAAATTAATTTTTTAATTATATCTGTAAAATTTAAGGCGGTCAAAATTGCAATCTGACCGCCCATTGAGTGTCCACATAAAATAATCTTGCCTAATTTGAGTTCTTCAACAAACTCTATAATTGTTTCAGAAAAGAATTTCAAATTTGATGGATAATCACCTTTCGAGGAATTTCCATAATTTGGTAAGTCCAGTGCAATAACCCGAGCAAATTGACTGATCTCATAAATATTCCTTATGAAAGCTTTTTTATTGCTTCCAAGCCCATGAATGCAAAGAATAATATGTTCAGAATTACCTTCATCAAAATATGCAATTTCAAGACCTGACTTAAGTTTTATTATATGTTCAGTCATTTTAATTTTTCAAGAAGTTTATAATAGCTTCGTTAAATTCCTTAGGCTTTTCCATCATGATCATATGACCACAATTTTTAATTTCATGCAAAATTGAATTTTGGATTTTTTGATTCCCAATTTTAAAGACATCAGATGTAAAACCAGGATGCAAATACGGATTTGGTATTAATCCGTCCTTTTCTCCATAGATTATTAATGTTGGTGCTTTAATTTGTGATAATTTATCACTGGTTGGTTCATCGATCATTCCTGCAACAGAACGATTTACTGCTCTTGCAAACAAATCGAAATCCTTTGCTTTTGCCATTCTTACTCGTTCTTCCACCATCCATTCGAGCTCTTCACGCCAGTTATAAAAATTATTCGAAAGATTTCTTCTAACACCTTCTTCATTAGTGTTTTTTACACTTCTAATTGTTACGACACTTTTAAGCCATTCACCTTCACCACGGTTAAATTTTTCAATTCCTGCTGTCGAAGCGAGCACAAGTTTATTAACTCTATCTGGATAAAGAATAGAAAACCAGATACCAATTTGTCCGCCCATCGAGTGTCCAACAAAATTCACTTTATCAATCTGGAGTTCGTCTAATAATTGTTTTATAGTATTTGCGAAAAAGGTCATTTTATATGAATAATTGCCTTTATCGGATTTTCCGTAACCAGGCAAATCAACAGCAATTATTCTAAAATGTTTTGATAATTCAGAAATGTTATATCTCCAGAAACCGGCATTGCTTGCAAGTCCATGAACCAGTAAGACAACCTCACCTTTGCCTTCGTCAATGTAAGCTAACTTAGGAGTTGATTCAGAATATTTTACATTAAAACCATAATTAATGTCCGAAAATTCAAGTGGTGGTAACTTAGTATAAAGAAATCCCGATGAACAGGAAGAAAAAACAAAAAGTGTAAAAATTGATATGAACTTTAATATTAATTTTTTCATACAACCTCCTTAAAACATAAGCCAGTTTAAAGTTGTGAAAATAACAAACGGATTCTTTGGTCGAGATTGGAAATAAGTTACATTCGGTGAATTATAAAAGTCTCCAAGAAAGAGATACGCTGCACTCAATGTCCATGATAAATAAACTTTAAGATTGTATCTTAATTCAAGATTAATTTCATTACCAATAAAAGGTCCCCCACCTTTGGGATTTACATTTGAAATAGCTGACGCAAAACCAACTTTACCATTGAAACGATTGGGAATAAAATCTTTTGAAAAGTTTAAGAATAAAGCTGTTACACCAAGCCCCATATTTGAAATATCGTGCACAGCTGAATAATATCTATTCACAACTTGAGGATCTGGGAAAAGTAAAAGAGCTCTATGAGCACTATAAATACCAACTGGTGAACCATAAACATTTCCAGTGATTACAGAACTGATTTTTCCATCCATTGCATTATTTTCATCACCAGTTGAAAAAAGTATTTCAAAACTTAACCTGTCATTAGCTGTCGTTCCATATTTATATGAAATCATTGCATTTGCCGATAAACCAAAAACGCTCGCTGCTTTATAAGATTTATCTTCATAAACTGAATCAATTTTTCCAAAGTTTGTCATTAAAAAAGCATCATACCACCATCTTCCTATTAGAAAGTCGCGATTATATGATAAATGTCCACCCAGCCAGAGAATATCAGCATTATAGACTTGCGTCTGACCAGGTAATTTTAATCTAAATGCGCCGTTATATTCGGCTAAAGCAGAATTTAAGCCCTGGCCAAGGACAGAGATTCCGCCAGCACTTTTTGCTCTGTCATAAACATACCATAAGTCTGCACCAACTTCGAGTAGAGGTTTGATTCGTGATTCAATATCAAACATCCAGAGTACAACATCATCATCTTTTCTAATTTCGTTTTCCCATAATTGAAACATTCCGAGTCTGGCTTTTGTTGTTGGATTTAAGTTAATGAAGGAATTAATTCCTACAGCTTGAGTTCCCCAATAAGAAAGTTTGTATGAACTTGTTTGAAATGTTTGGAGAGCATTTACATTTGGATCACGAACATTATCAAAAAGTCGCTGTAGACCAATTACAACATTCCAGTCATCCGAAGGTTTAATTTCAACATTTGCCATTAATGTTTGTAAATTAATCTGCCCCGCATTGATTGCACCACCACGATTATTACCAACGCCGTATGCTTGATCTCCCCATGTGTAATCGATTTTAAATAATGAGCGAAATGTTGCATATCCATCTAAAATTTTTGGTTGATAAACAAAAAACGGAACAAATCTTTGCTCTACATAAACGCAAGTTTGAGGAACTGTATTGGTTGAATTTTGACCAAATAGTCTTCCAATCACTTGACCTTGTAAAATGTCATTTGTTGGAGAGATATTAGATGCAGTCATTCTTGTAAATGAATAACCGATAAATTGAAATTCTCGTATCGGTGTATCATCTACAAAATCATCCTGTCCGAAAAGAAGAAGGTTGGATAGAATTAGAAGTAATAGAATTTTTTTCATAATCACCTCACTCATAATTTTTTGCGAGGAAAACTTAAAAAGGATTTTAAGGTTGTGAAACATCAATTTATTGACTGAAGATTTTTCATTAAAAGATAATGTCAGCCAATACCAACTCAGGCTGACATTATCTTTTTTGAGAATCAAAAACCAGTTTAATGAGACTATATTTATTGCTTTACAAAAACCTGAACCCAGGTTGGACCAAGTGGAATACCATTATATTTTGTACTTCCAAATCCTTCCTGTACAGTAGGTGGAGTAAATCCTTGAATTGGTGGTTCAACCTGAATTACTTCATATGTCATCACATTGCTTTTAATTTGATAGATCCCCTGTGATCGAAGTGCAACTGGAGTTTGCTGATTTAATGTAATCGGATAAATCAATGTATCAGTTTTACCAGCAGATTGATAAGTTCCAGTATAAGTCACAGAAACATCATTACTGTCAGTTGCTATAACAGTGTAGGTATTATTTTCATTAAATGTTGCAACAATCTTCTTAGTTTTTAGTGTCATTCTTAACCCAATTGCGACATTATTGCCCTCTGAGACCCATGTTCCAATTATTGCATCTCTTTGAGTTGTAGGTCCCGTTGAATCTTCTTCTTTTTTGCAAGAAACAAAGAGAAAAACGATAGAAAGAAACGAAATTAAAAGTAGCTTTTTCATGGTTACCTCCATTGATTTTTATTTGTTTATTGATTTTAAATGAATTTGAAGAAGAGCTTTTTTATTTATTTTTCCAGTTTCGCTCTTCGGGATGTCTTCAACTATTTCAAAATACTTTGGTATTTTATAACGAGCTAAATTACCTTCACAATATTTTTTAAGTTCTTCTGGAGAAATTGAAGTACCTTCTTTCAGTTTTATAAATGCTTTACCGACTTCTCCCCACTTTTCATCAGGAACACCAATCACTGCAACTTCCTGAATTAATGGATGGGTGTAAAGGAACTTTTCAACTTCAGCTGGATAAACATTTTCACCACCTGAGATGAACATATTCTTTTTTCTATCAACTACATACAAAAATCCTTCTTCATCTTCTCGCACAAGGTCACCCGTATAAAACCAACCATCTTTTAAACTCTCGTTAGTTGCAACAGGATTTTTCCAGTAACCAGGTGTGACAGAAGGACCTTTAAGAATGAATTCACCTACTTCTCCTTGTTTAACTTCATTTCCATTGTAATCAACAATCTTATATTTCAGGTAAAAATTAATTTTACCAATGGAGCCCATTTTTCTTACGGCATCATCTTGATGAAGCGAGGTTACACTTGGACCAACTTCAGTTAATCCATAACCCTGACGAACTGGAACACCTTTCTTATGCCAGATTTCAATCAATGGTAAAGGCATCGGTTCTCCACCAATTATAAAATATTTCACCGAGGATAAATCAACTTTATCAAAATCAGGAGATTGAGCCATCATCGATAACATTGTTGGAACTGCCATAAACATTGTGGCTTTTTCTGCTTCAAGTAACTTTAGCACAACAGAAGGTTCAAATTTTTTCATCAGACAGACATAAGCCCCGTGATGTAGGAATGGAGTTGGAATTACATTCCACCCACCTGTGTGAAACATTGGCGTGCAACTGATTGAACGATCATTTGAGGTAATGTCTAACCTCAATGCAGTATTAACACTATTCCAGAAAAGCATTTTATGAGTGTACAAAGCACCCTTCGGTAAACCAGTTGTACCACTCGTATAGAGTATAAATATTGGATGATTTTCATGAAATTGTTCAATTGAATTAAAGAGATGGCTTTTATTTTTTTCTCCTTCAACTATATTCATCAACTCATCAAGATTTAACTTATTAACAATTTTCTGAAAAGAATTTAGACCGGAAACACTTTTAAGATATTTTTTCTCGGTTATAATTAATTGCGGCTCAGCGTCATTCAATTGATAATCTATTTCTCTTGGTGTTAGTCTGTAATTTAAGGGAACCAAAATTAATCCCGTTTTTTGACAAACAGAAAAAAGCACTATATGTTCTAAAGAATTCTCCGCAAGAATTACAATCCGATCACCCGTTTTTAATTTTAATTCATTCAAGAAATAATTGGATAAGAAGTTAGCAACATTGTTTAACTGTCCATAGCTTAAAGTTCTTCCTGTTTCGTATTCTTTGACTGCAATTTTGTCAGGATAATAAATCGCCCATTTTGAAATCCAATCGTATGGGATCATTTTCTCACCATTGAAATAATTAGAACCAATAAAACAAACATTCCACTAAAGATTAATGCAAAAGCAGCAGTAACACCAGGGTTATTGTGGTACTTTGTAATCTCGAGATAATAAAATCCAAAGTGAGTTAAAAAAGCAATCAAACTCGCTGCAAATACAGAATATTTTGAAATCCTAGATTTAAATAAACCAAGCAAGATAGGCCAGAAAGTAGTAACAAATAATCCATAAACTCCATTCTGTGCGAAAATAGCAACAGAGAGATTGGGATTATAAATCTGATTTATCGAAAAGAAATAAATTATAATAGCAAGCACAATTAAAAATAGCTTTGAAGAAATGAGTAAAATATTTCTAAGCTTTTCTTCATCAAATTGAGGCTTTACTTTAGTAAGAATTTCTTTGAGAATATTAACAGAAAAAATTGAAGATAAAGAAACCAAAATATTATCAAGAGTTGAAAATCCAGCTGATAGAATTCCCAGAGTTACAATTGCAAGTAAAAATGGAGGAAAAACAAAATTGATATATTTTGAGATAGCCTGATCAGGTTTTAATAGTTCGTTTCCAAAAGCAACACGTGCATAAAGTCCTGTATATAATACAAAGAAAAACAAAGTACCCGCAATGATCACAGTCACCAAATATTTATTTAAATCTTTTTCTGATTTTAAATAAAGTGCTTTAGAAATTATATGAGGTTGACAGATAATCGCAATACCGACCAGAAAATTAGCAACAAATACTTCAAATAAATCACGGAAGAGCAAACTTTCTGGATTAACAAGAGAAACAAGATTTGGATTTAGAATTCCCAATTCATCGAATAATTTTACTGGATTAAGACCTAAAAAAACTGGTCCGGAGATTAAAAACAAAATCGCAGTTACTATCATAAAGAAAGATTGAAATGCATTAGAAAACAAAAGAACATTTACACCACCCCCAAAAAATAGATAAGCCACTGAAAATAACAGTACTAAGAAAAGTACAATTTCATAAGATACATTAAAAGAATTTGCAAGAACAATTGTTATTCCTACAGCAATCAGAACAGCAAAAGTAATTTGCAATAAAGATATTAAAGCATAAAAAACCGTAAAGAATTTATTTTGATACCTTTCACCAATCCATTGTGGAACAGTTAAAACTTTAGTTTGTTCTCCAAACTTCAAAAAACTCTTTGACATCACAATTAACGCAAGATAAATTCCAAGTGGAGCCGCAATTCCATAACCAAGAAAGCCCGATAGTCCATACAAATAAATCAGACCAGGGTTAATAACAAAAGTTGCTGCGCTCGTCATACCAACAGCTAAAGACAAACCAACAACAATTGGACTAACAGTTTTACTACCAATTGAAAAACTTTCAATTGATTGTTTTTTCTTTTTACCCAGAATTGTAAGAATTATTATTCCGATTACATATACAAGAACTGTAATAATCAGATAAATATTTTTCATGCTTTAGTTCCTCATAATCTGAATAAGGCTGATGCAAATGCAAGTCCACCACCAGAACCAACAAAAACAGCGAGTTGATTTTTCTTAATCTTACCTTTTTTATATGCATCATCAAAAGCCATTGGAATACAGGCTGAGCCAGTATAAGCGTATTTATCCATGATGGTATGGGCTCGTTCAAATGGAACATTTAAATTTTCCATTGTCTCTCTGATAGAATTGATATTAATCTGAGTAAAGAAAAAATGATCAATATCGTTCGGACTTATTCCAAATTCTGAACAAATGTTTTGAACCATTTTAGACCAGGTTGTTGGATTTATTTCTTTTGGAAATTTCTTAACAAATTTTAATAGATGGTCTTTTCTTTTTAGAACTTCTTCGTTTACTGGTTGATAAGTTCCACCAGCATAAATTCCCATCCAATCATGATATTGACCTTGAGAAATTAATTCAGAAGTAAGGTAACCACGATTTGTAAATTCTTCAGCCGAAAGAACAACCGCACCCGCACCGTCTGCAAAAAGTGTAACTGTTTTTTTATCTGTTAAATCTAAATATTTACTCATTGCGTAAGCACCAATGACAAGAACATTTTTATATTTTTCATCTGCAATTATGAATTTACTTCCAATATTCAAGGCAGTTACAAATCCAGCACAGGCAGTATTAACATCAAAAGTCCCGGCATTTAATGCGTTTAATCTATACTGAACCACAGATGCAGTTGATGGTGAAATATATTCTGGGGTATCTGTTGCAACAATCAATAAATCAATATCATCAGCTGAAAGACTTGCATCACTCAAGGCGTTTTTTGCAGCTTCAACACATAAATCAGCTGTCGATTGATCTTGATCACACCACCTTCGTTCTTTGATTGTTAAATTTTCTCTTAACCAGGTATCAACATCTTCGCCAAGTAAATCATTAAAAAATTTATTTGTAAGAATCCGTTCTGGAGCATAAGAACCAATTCCTTTAATCACTGCATTTCGTTTTTTAATTTCAAAAAGATCTCTTGATTTACTCATCAAATTGTAATTCCTCCATCAACACTTAAAACTGCACCATTAATAAAATCAGCTTCACTGGAAGCAAGGAAGAGATAAGCATTTGCTATATCTTCTGGTTTTCCAAGTCTTCCAAGTGGTGTTCTTTCTCTCATCATTTGAAGAACTTTTTCAGGAACTGTTGAAACCATTTCGGTTTCAATAAATCCAGGTGCAACTGCATTAACATTAATGCCTTTCCTACCTAATTCTCTTGCCCAGACTTTTGTGAGACCAATAATTCCAGACTTTGTCGCGACATAATTAGATTGACCAAAGTTCCCATAAAGTGCAACAACTGAAGAAGTGTTAATGATTTTTCCTGTTCCTCGTTCTACCATAAATGGAGCAATTACTTTGGTAGAATTAAAAACTCCCGTAAGATTTACATTTAACACGGTTTGCCACTGTTCATCAGTCATCTTAAGAAGTGTTGCATCACGCGTAATTCCAGCATTGTTAATTAAAATGTCAATTTGTTTTAATTCATCGATTACTTTCTTCGCTGCGTTTTCAACATTTTGCAAGTTTGTTACATCAACTTTCTGGAAGATACAGTAAAAACCTTTTTCATTCATTTCTTTAGCGAGAATATTCCCTTCCTGTTCGAGCAAATCCCAGATTACAACTTTTGCCCCTTCTTCACAAAATTTTATAACGGCAGCTTTACCAATACCCCTTGCACCTCCAGTTATTATTGCAACTTTATTTTTTAATCTCATGACTTCTACCCATTTTTTTGTTTGAAAATTTCAATTATTCATAAAGAAATTTAAGAACGATACTTTGTTTTTAACTTATTCCATTTATCAAGAAAGTCTTGAAAATTTTCAACCATAACGGTGTAAAACTCTTCCATTTCATCCAGTCTTTTTATAATTTCACCAATAGCTTCGTGATCAGATTTTTTTGCTTTTTGCTTTAATTCTGCGGCAAGCCTTTTGTTTTTCTTTATCAGTTCAAAATTATTCCTGAATGCATTTTCAAAAATATCTGGATGTGCTTCATAATAGTCTTTTCTACTTCCGGGCACCCAAACTTTTCGCAATAAATTTTTATCCCTTAATCTCCTTATAATTTGACTTACAGGACCTTTACTTCTTTTGAGTTGTTTGCAAATATCATCGAGTGACAGCGGATGTGGAGAGAAAATCATTAAAGCAACAATGTGCCCCATTAATTTGCTTAATCCAAAAGCTTTATACGCCTCTCCAAAGCTCTGGATTATTTCTCGTTTAATTTTTTCATCTAAATTTAATGTTTTCATTTTTTCAAACGTTTGATTTAGTTAAAACTTAGAAAAATTTAAATTTAATTTCAACTGATAAATTCTGACAAACTTGCCATTAGTCAATCAATATTGTTTATTCTTGATTTGACAACAATAAAACTTTTTTATAATTAGAAAATGAAAATCAAAATTATGGAGGTTCAGATGCAACATTATGGATTTATTATAAACGGAAACATTGTTCTGACATCAAAAAGATATAATGTAAAAAATAAATCAACTCATCAAGTATTTGCAACGGTATCCCTCTCTTTTGAGAATGATATCGAAAAAGCTATCGAATCTGCATCCAAAGCTTTTGAAATAACAAAAAGATTACCATCTTATCGTCGTAAAGAAATTTTATCAAGGATTTCATCTGAAATCTCCAAACAAAGAGAAGAACTTGCACAATTAATTTCTATTGAGACTGGCAAACCAATAAAATTATCACGAATTGAAATTGATAGAGCCATTAACACTTTTCAGATTGCTGCTGAAGAAGTTGATAGAATCAGTGGTGAAGTTTTAAACTTAGATATAACTGCTCAATCAGAGAATAGATTAGGAATAACCAAGAGATTTCCTATTGGACCGGTTTTAGCAATTACCCCATTTAATTTTCCTGTTAATTTAGCCGCTCACAAATTAGCACCAGCAATTGCTGCTGGAAATACAATTATTTTTAAGCCCGCAACTTCAGCAATGTTAACGGGTTCTAAACTGGCAATGATAATTAACGAAGCTTCACAAATACCTGGATTAATAAATTCTATCAACTGCTCTGGTTCGATGATTGAAAAGTTTTTAAGCGATGAAAAAATTAAAAAAATTAGTTTTACTGGAAGTTGTGAGGTTGGCTGGAGAATTAAACAACTTGCAAGTAAACAAAAAGTCACACTTGAATTAGGTGGAAATGCTGGTGTTGTGGTCGATAAAGATGCCGATCTTGATTTTGCCATTCCAAGATTAGTCTCGGGCTCATATGCTCACGCTGGCCAAATTTGCATTTCTGTCCAAAGAATATTTGTAATGAAAGAAATATTCGAAACTTTTATTCAAAAATTTGTCGAAGAAACAACTAAAATTAAATGTGGTGATCCTCTCGATGAAAATGTTTTAGTCGGACCAATGATTACAGAGAATGATGCAAAAAGAATAGAAGAGTGGGTGAATGAAGCTGTTAATGGTGGAGCAAAAATCTTAATCGGTGGAAAACGAAAAGGAGAATTTTATAAACCCACAGTTTTAACCAACACAAAACCTGAAATGAAAGTTAACGCACTCGAAGCATTTGCACCTATTGTAACAATCGAACCTGTAGAAACTTTTGAAGAAGGAATTAAACAAGTCAACAATTCAAGATATGGTTTACAAGCTGGTGTATTTACAAATAACCTCAAAAATGCTCTCTATGCGATGGAAAATCTTGAAGTAGGTGGTGTAATTATAAACGATTATCCTACCTTTAGAGTAGATAATATGCCCTACGGTGGAGTTAAAGATAGTGGCACCGGTCGTGAAGGTTTGAAATATGCAATCGAAGATATGACTGAATTGAAATTGATTGTGTTTAATAAATTGTAAAATTTAGCCAGAAAATTTTTTTAATGCCTGTGAAGAATAAGCTTTAAAGTTAATTAAGGAATGTTTGAGCATCATTTATGATGGTTTTTTTGGAAAGCATTGTCGTTTACGGCAATGCGGATTTCCAGGAGATAAAGACTTTTCCAGGTAATCTAAAATTCTTTTAGCTTAATCTTTATTAATTCTTCTGTTCCTGAGAGAATACAGTAATCAATGCATTTAATAAATCAGCTCTTCTGACAGGTTTAGGAATAAATATTATCCCCATCTCTTCCATTTGCTCTTTTAATCCGCTTAAAATGTCTGCTGAAGTTGTAACAATTTTTAAGTTCTCAAGCTTTTCTCTTTTTTTAATTTCCTTAATAACATCCATTCCAGGAATATCAGGCAACCTTAGGTCAAGTACTATTCCATCAAATTCTTCAGTAATTAATTTATTCAATGCCAGCTTGCCAGAAAAAACTGTTTCTACTTCACATTCTGCAAGCATTAATTTGAATAACTTGTGATTGTATTCTTGATCATCAACAACCAGAATTCTTTTACCTTTAATAACCGTGAGATCTTTTGGAATCTGAACAACTTCAGCTTCTTCAATTTGTTCTGTTCTCGAAGCAGGATAAGTGAATGTTACCGTTGTCCCAACATTTTTCTTGCTTTCAATCTTTATATCACCTTTCCAGAGATTTATAATTTCTTTTGATATCGCTAATCCAAGACCTGAGCCACCATATTTCTGAGAAATTTCTGGTGCTTGTTCAAAAGGAATAAATAATCGATTCAGTTCTTCCTGTGTCATTCCAATTCCAGTATCGCTTATCTTAAAAGTTAACACTCCATTGTTATAACGAACATCTACTGAAATTAATCCTTCATCTGTAAACTTAACAGCATTATCTAAAATGTTCAGCAAAACCCTTTGCAGGTTATGAGCATCAATCAAAAAGTATGCATCAGGTTCAATGTTAGAATTGTAATCAAGGGCAACTTTTTTCCCGATAAGTTTAACTTCAATCATTGACAGAACTGATTTCATCAAAGCAATTAAATTATAAGGTTTCTCAATGATTTTAATTTTACTTGCTTCAGCTTTAGAAAGATCAAGAATATCATTCAAAACCTTTAAGAGGTGCTCTGCACTTTTTTGAATGTATGTTAAAAATTCTTTCAAATCACCATCAATATCCATACTTGTAAGAATATCAACATAACCCAAGATTATATTAATTGGTGAACGAAGCTCGTGAGACATATTTGCCATAAATCTTGACTTGGTCGCTGCAACCAAATCTTTTTGCTTTACAGTCTCTTCAAGTGATTTTATATAATCTCTTTCTCTTGAAACATCAACAAAAGCAATTAAATAACAAGGGCGCCTGTGATATGTTATTTCAGCAGGATAAAGATTAGTCCAGATTTTTCTTTTGTCATGATAACGTTGCATTCTAATTAAGTAAGGCAAATTGTCGGATTGAATCCCTTCAGTAAAAATTTTTTCAAGTTGATTGATGCTTTCAGCATCAATTACATCCCAGATTTTTCTTCCAAGATTTTCGTTGCTTGAAATTTGAAGTAATTCCATCCCTTTCTTGTTTGTAAAAAGTATATCAAATGTTTCTTTATCGATTATCAATAAACCTATATTCACATTCTCAAGTATTTCGGTGTGAAGACTCTGAAGTTGACTAAATTTCTCCTGGAAATTTTTTTCTTCAGTAATATCCCTAATGATCAGAAGAAATGATGGATTCTTTTTTCCCTTGAGTTTAACTGGATATAATGAAAGATTTGTAAAAATTTCTGTTCCGTTCTTTGTCAATAAGAATGTTTCGTAATCAATTAGCGACTTTTCAGAAAGGATTGATCTAACTATTGCGTTTTTATCTTTTTCATATTCAGAGATCAATGTTCCGATATGTTTATTCAGAATACCTCTTTCTGTAAAACCGAAAATATTATTAGCAGCTCCGCCCCAAAACTCAATCAATCCACGATTGTTTATTAGAATAAATGCTTCATTTGAATAATCAAGAAATGATTTTAAATAAGAATAATCCTGTTCGATTTTAGATTTTGATTTAACTTTTGTTTTTTTCTTATCTGCTTTCATTGTCATTTACCAATTGATTTTAAGTTTAAAATAAGAAATTTTGTATCCAGAGTATAACTCGAATTTTTCTGATTTTACACTTTTACTTATTTTTGGATTAGAAATATGGAAACAAAAATTAAAAAGCTTACCGTAATTAAAACCTCCAATCCTAAAAGAATTCCTCAGTCGAATGAATTAGGTTTTGGAAAATTTTTCACGGATCATATCTTCACAATGGACTATGATCCAGAACATGGCTGGCATAACCCTACAATCCAACCTTATGATGCATTACCAATTGAGCCAGGTAACATTACATTTCATTATGGGCAAACTGTTTTTGATGGTTTAAAATGCTATTACGGAATTGATGGTAAAATTAGATTTTTCAGAGTTCGTGACTATATCAAAAGGTTTAATAATTCCGCTCGCTTGATGGTAATTCCACAATTTAATGAAGAAGAAGTTTTAGAATATCTAACTGAACTGATTTTAATAGACAAAGATTGGGTTCCGAAAGAATTAGGAACATCACTTTACATTCGACCACTTATTATTGCTATGGATAATGCACTCGGTGTTCGAAGTTCTTATACCTATAAAATGTTTATCATTCTAAGCCCTGTTGGTTCATACTATTCAGAAGGTTTTAATCCAGTAAAAATTTTAGTTGAAGAAACTCACTCACGAACAGCTCCAGGTGGATTAGGATCTTGCAAAACTGCCGCAAATTATGCCGCAAGTTTATTTGGTGCCGAACTTGCAAAGAAAAAGGGATTTACTCAAGTTTTGTGGTTAGATGCCTGTCAGAAAAAGTATGTTGAAGAAGTTGGTACAATGAATATATTTTTCAGGATAGATGATGACTTAATTACTCCACCGCTTGAAGGAACAATTTTACCCGGAGTTACTAGAGACACTGTTATAAAAATCGCCAAAAGAGATAACATTCATGTCTGCGAGAGAAAAATTTCCATTGATGAAGTTGTTCAGGCTCATAAAGATGGAAGATTGAAGGAAGTTTTTGGTTCAGGAACAGCTGCAGTTGTCTCACCAGTTGGATTATTAAGTTACAAAGGCAATGAATTGATTATCAACGATTTCAAAGTTGGAGAGTGGAGTCAATATTTTTATGATTTGATTACATCCTGGTATTATGGACAGGCAGAAGATCCATTTAATTGGACTACAATAATCAAAGATTAAAATTTGTTAGGCACTCTATACATTGTTGCCACTCACATAGGCAATATTGATGATTTGACTCTAAGAGCGAAAAGATTACTCAATGAATGTGATTTAGTAATCTGCGAAGAATCCAAGCCAGCTAAGCAACTCTTAAAAAGTCTTAATTTATTTAAAGAAATTGTTCAACTCAACGAGCATACAGAAAAACAAGTTTCCCCAATTATCATTGAAGAATTAAAGCAAGGGAAAAACTGCTGTTTAATTTCCGATGCTGGTACACCAATCTTTTCTGACCCAGGAAATTATCTTATTAATCTAGCTCGTGAGAGCAATATTCCAATTTCAATAGTTCCTGGTCCAGACTCGCTTATTCCATCGCTAATTGTTTCAGGATTTGATATCAGTAAATTTTATTTCGCTGGCTGGATCTCACCAAAATCAGATGAGAGAAAAAGTGAACTGAGAAAATTAAAAGAAATAAAAGAAACTATCGCAATAATGGAAACTCCCTATCGTCTCAAACAATTATTATCAGATGTTATGGAAGTTTTTGGTGAAGATATTAGAATTTCTCTTGCCTGTGACTTAACTACTCAAAATGAAAGAATAATAAGGGGGCATTTGAAGGAAGTTTATCAAGTAGTATTAGAAGAAAACCTTAAATGTGAATTTGTGCTGGTCATAGATAACAAAAAGAAAAGGGAGTAATTAAACTCCCTTCAAACCAAGTGCATCTTTTACTTTTTCCATTAAAGATTGGTAAGATACAGGAGAAGTTACAAAATAATTTGCACCAAGTTGAAAACACAATTCAACCACTTCTTTATCATTTAATGCAGATGCAACTATTACCTTTGTTTTTTCATTTTTTGGATTTGAACGAATTGTTTTTAATACTTCAAACCCACTTACTTCAGGCATCATTAAATCCAAAATTACAAGATCATAGGTTTTCTCTGCAACTTTAGCTTTCGCTTCTTTACCATTTGAAGCAGTTTCAGCGTCCAGACCGGCACGCTTTAAGTAATGCAAATGCATTTTAACCACTAAAGGGTTATCATCTACAATTAGTATTTTATAGTTGTTCATTGTACCTCTATTGGTATTTGTTGTTGCTGCATTGATGATTTATAAACTCTCCATTTAGGAGTTTGATATACTAATGTAGTAAATTCAAAACCCTTTTCAAAAGCATCTGGATACATTGCTGTCAATTGATCAAAGCCTGTATATGTAATATCCGGTCTTGGAACTACAATATAACTTGCTGCAAATTGTGGTTGTTGAATTACTCTCACATAATCGTATTGATAAGGTAGATAAAATTGTTTCGGACTTGAATAAAAACACACAATTGGATAACCAACTGCATCATCAATTAATATCATATCTTTTTCTGTTGTATTCTCTTTTAGAAATTTTGCAACTTCAAGTTCTTCTTTAAAAATATCCTCTACAGGTTCACCTTTTAAGACACTTGCAAAATTCTTTTCTGTGATCTCAACTGACTCATCCAAAGAATTATAACTAAAATATAATGATACAAACATTACAACAATGACTATGTATGCATAAGCTGGACGATAAAGTGGAGAGTTAATGAAGTAATACATTATTATGACACTAAGTGGTATTAATACTCCAAACCAGCTATAAGATAATGCTGAAATTCCCAAGAAGACTACTATAATTTGAAGAATGATTGGAGAAAAAGCGGCTACAAAAATTGTAATTGTTCTAATCGTCGGCAATACAAAATAATACGCTGGATAAGTCAAAAAAGACATTTTTATTACAATCCAGATTGCCCATAAAATATTACCCTTACCCTCGGCAAGTTCTGGCCTTAAAAGCATTTCTTTTGAAACTTGTTTGAAATATGAATACGGACTGAAATAAAAATAAAATGGTTCACCCGCAAAAATCCAGTTCAGGTATACCCATGAACCCAAAACAATAAATGTAGGAAGAACTAACATCAAGGTCAGAGCAAAAATTCTTACCACATTGAATTCAATTGTTTCACTTATCAAAAATGGTGCGAAAGGAATCAATGCAAGGGTCAGGAAAAAAGTGTCGTATCTAATACCAGACATTGCTCCCAGTGCAACGCCTGAAAGAACTATGTAATATGGAATTCTTGTCTCGTGAAATCTAAAAAAAGAATAAACAAATACAACAAAAAACAAAATGTAAAGCGTTTGACTTGGTTGAGCAAAAATCAGATAGAGAAAAACTGGATTTATAAACATTAAAATGGTGATTAATAATTTTACCAGAGTATTCCCGGGTATCCATCTCAAGTATCTGATACAAAGAGCAACAATAAAAGCACCCCAAAATGTTGAAACAACAAGCGAAGCTATTGGTGAAGACGAAATAGCAAGTGGTAGATAAAACAAATAAGGTAAAGGTGGATATATTAAACCTAAATTTTCAAGTCTTGGCGGATTACCCCTCATTGCCAGTTGAGCTTTTTCCATCAAAAAGATACCTTCCTGCCCATAAAAATTATATTCAAGATAAAGGAAGGCACCAATGAAGAAAAATCCAATCCAGAAGAAAAGAAAAACAATTATGTCTCTAGGTTTTATTGCCATTTATACATTTCTCAAAATTTCTGGTTTTTTAACTGTTGTTAAACCATGAGTTGTTTTTTCCCAGTAAAATGGTTTGAAAATTAATTGCCACAATGCTTTATAAGCTCCAAGAGAATGTAAAATCCAGTATAACGGATTTAACAATGCATAAACCACCAGTCCATATAGTCTTCTTCTAAAAACGGCTAACATGTTCATATAAACAACCATTGCGTTACCAATCAATAAGTTAAATAATGATATATATAAAACCCATGCCGGGAAAATGTCCGAAATCCATTGGGGTCTAAAAATTAACCAGGTTATGAATAAAATCCACAAAGGTAAATTAATTAAGAATGTTGCAGGAGTTCCTCCAATAAATAGAAAGAAGGCAAACATTCCTCTAAAACCAATTTTCCTATAGAGTTCGATTGGATTTCTCATATGAACCAAAAATGTTTGCATATAACCTTTAACCCATCGTGATCTTTGTCTAATCCAACTTCTCACTCGTTTATTAGCTTCCTCGTAAGTTGTTGAGTTAATTGTTCCTACTTTATAACCTTTTGCATAAGCACGAACACCCAGGTCGGCATCTTCTGTCACATTAAATGGATCCCAGGCATTTAATTCAACAAGTTTATCTTTAATAAAGTGATTACTCGTTCCTCCCAGAGGGATTGGTACATTCAATCTATCCATACCAGGTAGCATATAATCAAACCAGTATGAATATTCAAGTGTAAACATCTTTGTTAAAAAGTTTTCGTTAGCATTAAAGTAGTTTAATTGAGCCTGGATACAAATCACATCCTCGGGGAATTTTTTAAATCCAACGATGGCTTTTTTCAATTGGTCTGGTTCTGGAATATCTTCAGCATCATAAATTGTAACAATTTCACCACGACAGAAAACAAGCCCATAGTTACAAGCTTTTGGTTTGGTCTTTGGTTGCATATTAGGAACAACGATGCACTCAAAAATAGAAGGAATGTTTAAGTTTCTAATTTTATTTATCGTCGCAAAATCATCTTCTTCAAGAAGTATTTTTATATCCAATTTATCTTTCGGGTAATCAAGCTGACTTAATGCATAAATTAGTGTTTCGATTACCTCTGGTTCTTTATAAACTGGAAGTAAAATACTGTAAATTGGCAAATCCTCATCATGAAGTTCACGAATTTCAGCTTGAGTGACTGCTTCATAAAGTTCGAATCTTGCCCCAGCTAATGTTAGAACGAATTTAAATCCAATCGAAAAAAGATAAAGTAAGTTTACGATTGCCATTAAAATTGTAAAAGTTAGAGATGCGTCAATGGCAACACCAATAACAAATATGGTCCCTAACAATGCAATTGAAATTATCTGAGGAAGAGTGAAAGTTTCGATTGCAGAACTTCTCTCATCTTCAATAAATAAACTATAAACTGCACTTTCTGCTAATTCCTGTCCAAAAGCTTTATGCAATACCCATTGAATATCGACATCAGTTGCATAAAATATTTTAAGCGGAGTTTGTGCTCTTTCATAAATATAATCAATAGCTTCTTGATCAAGCGGATTTAACATGGCCACGTAAAGATAATCACCATTTCTTCGGAAAGGACAAATTAATCTATCCTGTAGATAAGTTTGATCGAAGGACATTAACAATTCATAATCAATATCCTGAATCAATAAATCTACCTTTCCAACAGGTACAGCTTTTCTTATAACAGCTTCGTAATCCGTTCTCGAAATATAACCATAGAAAAGTAAAGCTTTTGCGAAATACAATTTTTCTCTTTCAGCAAAAGCTTCAATTTCGTCAATCTTCTCTTTAGAGAAAATTCTTTCTTTGATTAATAATTTTTGTAACGCCTTGTTAAGATTGGAACCAGATTCCGAGCCTGAAAGCTCTTCCGGCACCAACATCTCGTCCAAAGGCGTCCACGCTGTATCCGACATATCCAAATATATGTTCGTTGAACTTATAGATTATTGCTGGTTCAATTTTAAAGAGTGAAAAGTCAAGATTTCTTAAAAATATCTGACTGAATGTTAACTCTTGATCTACTTTATCCTGATTTCCTAAACCTAAAATTAAACTTCCTTGTAGCAAAAACATCATTCGAGGTGAAATATTCAATCCAAGAGTAGCTCCAGCTCTTATTTGGTCAGATGGTGCTTCAAATCTTTTACGTATTCCAAAGTAAATCTCCCAAAAACCACTTGACATTGTATAGCCAAATGGAGAACCAACTAAGGCAGTTACTTGCAAATCAACCTGACCGTTTCCTAATGGTGGGTCACCTGGATTAGTATAAAACGGGAAGGCTACAAGAAATTGTAAAGCTGCTGATGGAACATCATTTAATAATTTAAATTGAATTCCAACTTCCTGATCTCCGAACCCTCCATTTGTTATCATTCCAATGCTATCTCGATAACTTAATCCATAATAAAACAAATTGGCTAAAAACATTACATCATTTTCAAGACCATATTCATAATATATATTTGTTTCATATTTTGTAAAAACACCACCAAGAGGTAAAAAGAATCTTTCACCGTTTCGGTTAAAAATGGTTTCAGAGGAGTAAAAAGATTGAGTCCCTGATAGAAAATACTTATTCATTTTCTGTTGCCAGACACTCCCTTTAGCCTCACCAAAGGCTAAAAGAATTAAAATTAATATCGGGTTAATTAATTTTTTAACCACGAGCTATTTTAACTCCTCTTCTACTTCTTGTGTATAGTAAAATTGATAATCCTATTATAATAACCCAGGCAAGAATAATCCAGACATACTTAAATTTATCCCATCTGATTTTTAATGGTTCTTTCTTAACCGGCTCAGTAGTATAAAATACTTTATCAAGGGCTTCTGCTGTTTTAAAGACAAGCGGATAATCAGCACCACTCATAATGGCTACATTACCATCAATTGTTCCAATTCTTTGACTGAATTGATCAGCCAGTCTCACGAGATAACCTTTGCCTTCCTGTCCATAACTTGAAACAAGCAGGACATTATTACTTGTTAATGTTTTTGTCAATTGCATAACTGCTATCGGCATATTGTCAGAATATTCAAACATAACTTGTTTTGTCGAACTACTAATAATCTTAAAATTCTGACTCAAATCCAATGGTAGATACTCAAATGATTCTTTATTATATCTAACATCAGATGAAACCACTATGTAATTGTTATTTGAATTTTCCATAGTTGCAAACATTTCTGCAAAGGACATTATCGGAGGAAAGTATTGTTCTTGTTTAGAAATTTTTTGAATTGCATTAACAATTGAAGATGCAGCCTGAATATGTTCGGGTAACGGATTTGATTGAAATACTACATAAGTGTTGGTTAAGAAAGCATTTGGGAAATTACTAAAGTTCGAAGCCTTTCCAATATTTTCAGAGGTTACATCAAAATAAGAATATGAGTAAACTTCGCCTACAAATTGAGTTAAATCATCTCGACATTCACCTTCGTCTGGGAAATAGCTAAATTCAATCTCAAAACTATTCATTTTTTTGAACAAGTATTTTGGAAGTGAAACCATCAAACCATTAATTGTTCCAGTTTGATCCAATCTTTTACTTTCAACTAAAACATCATTGAGATAAACATTAATAAAACCATTCTGAAAAGTTTGTTTAACTGGAGTATATTTTGAATAAAGATAAAAATCGACAGAACCAATATACTTAGCCAACTCAAGTTCTGATATAAACATTGTGATTCTTAAATTTCCTATACCTCTTGTCTGTATTTTTTCAAAACCAAGTTCATCAAGAGTTAATTTGTATTTATTTCCAATGAATGATTTAATTTTAAACGGCTCAATATATCGAACAAGAGAAAAATTGGATAATAATTTCACAAACTGTTTTGGATTTACAATAGCAGCAGCTGACTTTTGTACCGATTTATCGTTATCACCTGTTACATAAAGAACCTTTGTACCATTAAACATCCTGACGAAAAGAACTCCATCATCCGAAGTGAACGATTGCTTTGCCTGATTAACTATTTCTGCCCTATTAATTGAGAATGGAACTGGTAAACTCATCAATTCATCGGTTTTTCCGATAGCGATAATATGCGAATAACTTTGAATTATCACTGGATCAATTTCTTCAAAACTCCCAAAAGTAATGTTTTCAGATTTTATTAAATCAAGTAATATCGTATTTATCCACATTGTACTTCCAGCAAGATTCGGATTCGTTCGCTTTGGTGTGAGAATTAGAACTTTTTCTAATTTATCCGTGAAGAAATCAGCAATGGTATTTTTTAATTGTTCAGAATAATTAAGCACAAGCTTGGATTTCTGTTTAATTACCATCCATAATCCTTGAGTTGCAAGGTCTCGACATCTATCATCAGTAATATTTAAGTAACCACCTACTTCAATTTTCAGTAATGGATTTTCACTCATCATGAGATCTTCGAGCTTAACCTCATTCAATGGTATTTTAATAATAGGATTAACTGAGACATTTCTAATAAAAGCAGTGTAAACCGGAACATCATTTACTGAAATTTTTATGTTAGAATAATCACTTAAAATTGTGGAAACACTCATATGCAGTTCAAAATAACTATTTTGAAAATCTATGCCTCCTCTAGGTACGGGAAAGAATAATGTTTGGGCTGGAGTTATTCCATATAGAACAATATCCTTTTGATAACCAATATCTTTGAGAGAAATCTCCTTAAAATTCTGGGAATATAAATTAGTGTGACAGATACTTAAAGAACATACAACAAACAACAATAAAATAGAGTAAATTTTTTTATTCATTACTTTAACTCCTTATTCTATCTAATGCAACTATAAGGAGTTATTTAATAAAAGTCAAGAGGTTTGTGAAAAAAATTCTAAAATCACTATATTTTCTACATGATAGGTTTGAGGAAACATATCAACGGGCTGAATTAATTGAATGGAATACAAATCCTTTAGTTTTAATAAATCCCTTGCTTGTGTATCTGGATTACAACTGATATAAATGATTTTTTGTGGTTTAATTTTCAATATTGATTGAATTGTTTTTTCACTCATACCCGCTCTTGGCGGATCAACGATAATTGTAACTTTTTTTGAAAGAAAATTTCCAGGAATACTAAAACCTTCATTTAAATTCTGTTGAAAAAATTTAATATTAGAGATATTATTATTGAGAGCGTTTTTTTTAGCCGCCTCAACCGATTCCTTGATATCTTCAAAAGCTAAAACTTCACTAAAATACTTTGAAAAAATAATTCCGATAACTCCAACTCCACTATATAGGTCGATTAAAATCGAATTTTGTTTCTCTGTTTCTTTATAATTTGCTTCGATATATTCTTTTACAACACCAAATAACCTTTCTGCCTGTTTTGTGTTAGTCTGGAAAAATGTGTTCGAATAAATTTCAAATTCGTAATCAAATAATTTTTCAATGATGTAACCTTTACCATAAATAACCTCGAAATCAAAAGGGAGAGTTGAGCTTATCTCTGGACTGCTCAAAACATTAACAAAGGTTGTTATCTCAGGAAATTTTATTTTCATTTCATTGGCTAATTCATTTATCAAAGACCGTTCAAGTCGAGTGGTTACTAATGCTACCAATTTTTCGTTTGTATTTTTCGCTTCACGAATTACAAGTGCTTTCAATAAACCATTTTTGTTTTTTAAAGAATGAATTGAAACATTTTTATTGAATAAAAATTCACCAATAAAATTTCTAACTTTATTTGAATAATCTGACTGAAGATAACATTCATCAATATGGATTACTTTTTCATATTGTTTTGGAATATGTAAACCAAGGGCAAAATTTTTTTCATTTTCGGAATAATTATAACCTTCAAACATCCATCTTTTAGCAAACGAGAATTCCATTTTATTTCTATAGAAATATTGATTTTCGCTTCCCAGAACATCTTTAATTTTTACATCATTTAATTTTGCAATCCTTTTGAATGCTTCTTCAACGAAACCTTTTTTAATATTTAATTGCTCATTGTAATCCAAATTTTGCAGTTTACAACCACCACACAAACCAAAATATTTACACTTTGCCTCAATCCTATAAACAGATGGTTCTAATATTTTTTCAGTCCTTGCTTCTAAATAATCGTTTTTGATTTTCACAATTCGTGCTTCTACAGTTTCGTTCGGCAAACAATTTTCTACAAAAATTACTTTGCCTTCAATTTTACTAAGACATATCCCCTGACTAACCATTTTTTGAGTTCGAATTGTAATTAAATCATTTTTCTTAAAGCTCATAATCTCCTTTTTACATGTAATTTTTTCTACTGCTCCGTAATTATTACAAAATAATTAAAAGCCTAAATGCAATTTTATCAAAAATTTAGTTATTTATTTCAGGCATTATGTTTGGATAGTGTTTCTAATTTTGTTGAAAATACAAATTGGCTCTTTCATAAATTCCATACCCCAGATTGATGTTCAAAATTTCAATTATACCATAGATTAATCTATCTAAACTATCTAAGTTCTGAAATATTCTCATCGGTTTTGTTCTTCTTCTTATCTCTTCTATGTATCTTTCCATTGGATTATTTGTCCTTA
>Ga0197142_1000902_pt1 | contig 27812 bp, 20 predicted proteins | sample GBS60_MetaG_FD_148614 | JGI IMG/M metagenome (GOLD analysis project Ga0197142, IMG submission 148614) | Sediment microbial communities from Great Boiling Springs, Gerlach, Nevada, United States - GBS 60_MetaG | ecosystem: Environmental > Aquatic > Thermal springs > Hot (42-90C) > Sediment... | reverse complement strand
TCGTGTGGGCGTCGGGCGTTTGCTCCTGTCGGGCTTGTTGTCCCAGGGGGGCTGACGCTCCGACACCCGTTGCACTTGGCGGGGAACCCCGCCAAGTGCTTGCGCTGGTAGTAATATACCAGGGGGGCGTGTCGAAAAACCAACGCAAAGACACTTATTACCACTCGGTTGGCATGTATGAGGCAAGAGCCCTCCCCCAAGAAGCGGTAGGGGAGGGCTCGGAAATACAGGCGATAGGAATCTACGCCGCTTCGATCTTGAACTGGTTCAAAAGGTTGCGCACTTGGGTGATAAACTCCGACGGGGATGTATTCGGGTTGAACAAGACATACCCAGACGCACCTGTCTCGCGTTGCCACTGGGACGCTTGGGAAGCGTACTGATTCGGGATAATCAGGAAGAACGGGATCCGCGGGTTCGACGAGGTTATCTGGTTGACAAAGGTCTGCGCGTTGAAGTTGTCCACCTGTCCTGTTGGGCTTGGCCAGTACACGAATACCGCGCTCCAATTGCCCGACTGAAACTCGTTCAGTGTACGATTCGTGTCGGGCACAGTGCATACATACCAGTTCGTCGGGGTTGTTGCGTCGAAGGAGCGTGTCAGCTCCGTCCCGCCCGTTGCAAAGAACACCTGTCTCATCGATTCAGTCCTCCTTCAGTCGGTTCTCGGTTACGCGCGCGAACCTAAGAGAATTATCGGCAGCGGCGCGGGCAATCTTTAGAGGGGGAACCGCCAAAACGGGCTCTTGCCAAGAGTTTTTCATACAGATGCCCTTCTGCAAGCCTCACGGAGCAATCGAAAGAATAAACAGTTCGCGCTGTTCGTTGGTGATGACGAGGCGCGTGTTGTCGATCCACTCGATGGCTTCACATTGCTTTGCTTCGCGAAAGGGAATGCGCCGCGCTTTCCCCTGTGAGAAGAAGCGATCACCGCGCTCTGGGCGCTCGAACAGCCAGATGGCTTGCTGGGGTGCTTGGCACAGCACGGCGAGCGTCCGCTCGTCGGGCGACATCGCAGCTGCCGTAACCCAGCCGCCCAAGTCGGCGTGCGCATCCACCTTTGTGAGAAAGTTGACACGGTCAGCGTGCATGCTATCCAGCCGATAGAGTTTCGCGCTCGTCTCAGGAGTGTTGGGCTGGCGTGCCGCACGATGCTTGGTAATCAAGTAGAGTTTGCCTTTGAAGACGAACACCGCTTCGCAATCGTAGTGCCACTCGTCACTGGGAAAAGCCTTCTGATCGGGGTAAGCGATAGGAATGCGCTTGAGCGCGTGCGCCTGCAAGGTTGTTTCAGGGTTCGGCTCCTTGACCACATAGATTGCTAAATCGCGCCGCGCATTACTATTGTTGCCCACATCGGCGATGTAGAGCGTGTCGCCGTCGAGGGCGATGTCCTCCCAGTCGATGTTGACTGCCCCCTCGATTTGAATGCCTTCGTAGGGAGTGGACGGGTCTTCGAGACGGTCAGACGAATCGCGCCGTGATGCAAATGGTGGGATTACCACATTCCCATCCAGCCGAATAGGGAAGATTCGCGCACGGTCGCCGCTGTCGTTGTGTACCCAGTAGACATCCTCATAGGTACGGCTGCGGGCAATTCCGCTCATCTCATCAATCGGCTTGTGTCGCACGAAGGCGTGCGGTTTCAGCTCTACCCCCTCTTCACGCGCGGCGATGAGCGTCGGCGCGTATAACGCTGCAATCACCAATCCTACGACTACACCAAACAGCCAGCCGTAAAGCCGTTGCATCACCGTTAGTCTACCTACCACGAGGTTAAACGCCGATTAAGCAGACGCGCTTGTAGCGCGAGTTGGTACAATTATAGTTCTGTATGGCGGTGCAGATCTACCGAGAGGGTGCAGCCGAGTTTCAGCTGCCACAGAGCGCTCATGTGTTCTACAATCCACGCGCGCGACTGGGGCGCGACTTGGGCGTGTTGGCGATGCGTGCGGAGGCGGAACGGCTCGAACGCTCGCTGACAGTGCTGGAGCTGATGGCAGGCGCAGGGCTGCGCACCAAGCGCTACCTGCTCGAGGCGCCCGTCGACTCGATGGTGGTCAACGATGCGAACCACACCAGCTTCGAGGTGCTACGAGCCCATGTCGCTGACGACCCGCGCGTAGAGCTGCACAACGAGCTTGCCCAGCGGTTACTCTGTCGCTTCTATCTGGAAGACCGTCGCTTCGATTGGGTAGATTTGGATCCCTTCGGCACGCCTGCGCCTTATGTGCCCTATCTCGCGGGGGTGGTGCGCTGGGAAGGGGTGTTGTACATCACGGCGACAGACGCGCCAGTGCTATGCGGCGCACAACGCGGTGAGGCGCTCAAGTCGTATGATGCCGTCTCCGCCTACGGACGCGAATGCCACGAGGTCGGACTGCGCATCTTGATTGGTTTCGTGCAGCGACGCCTGATTCAAGCGAACATGCACGGTGTGCCGTTGCTGAGCTATTTCGATGGCTACTGCTGGCGCACCTTGATACGCGTCTTCAAGGGCACGCGTGGCTTCAATATCGAGCATCTCGGCTTTCTCGTGCAGATGCCCGACGGCGAGTACCGTGCCACGATGGCGGGTGTGCCTGCGCCTGTGAACCCACAGTATCACCCTTCTACTACCGTGCGCTGGGCAGGGCCGCTCTGGCTGGGCTCGCTGCACGATCACGCATTCCTGAGCGCGATGCACCGCGCAGCGCGCGAAGACTACTTTGCACAGGCGCGCCGCTTTCTGACCAAGCTGAATCGAGAGCTGGACGAGTTGCCCATCGTCTACAGCCTGCCCGTGATTGCCGATCGGCTAAACCGTTCCGTGCCGTCCACACGCGCTGCGCTGAGGTTCCTGCGTGCGCACGGTTATCGCGCATCGCCTGTGCATCACTGCGGGAGCGCAATTCGCACCGACGCTCCCTTGCGCGTGTTGCTACGCTTGTGGGAAGAGGCGTAGGCGTGCGGGTGGATAGGAATTAGGCAGCACGCAACAACCGTTCGGCGGCTGCTGTTGGCTGCCCACCGCGCGTGAGGTAGAATCTACCCAGAGGAGGTCGCGAACCGTTGGGCGATATGGGTCAGCCCCCGTGGGGCGTGTGGCTCTCTTGTTTAGAGCAAGGCGCCCCCCCAGAAGAGGTGATCGAACGCGCGCTGCACTGGCTGCTGGAAGCCACTGCAGCACGGCTGGCAATCTTATTCCTGCCAGAATCTCAAGGCGAGCAGGTCGAGCTCGCCTATGTGGCTGGTGCGCGCGCCGACGAGTTGCGCGGTTTCCGCCTGCGTCCTCACGATGCTCTAATTGCGCCTGCCCTGCTCCAGCGCGTGATCTGGCGATACCATGCGGAGACTTACCAAGACCCTATCGGCACGATTGCGACAGGGATTGCTGTCCCGCTGCCGAGCCTACCTGTGAGTGCGCTTGCCCTGTTGAACCGCGACGCGCCCTTCGAGGACGCCCACCTCGCCTTGCTTATGCATCTTGCACCCATGCTGGAGCTGCTCGTGCGTTTGCAGTGCGCCCAGACCCACTTGGAACAGCGCGAGCGTGCCCTCCACTGGCTCAGCCGCCTCCCGAAGCGACTAGGCGCAGACCTAAGCTTGCAACATGCCCTAGAGACTATCGAGTCGCTCATGCGCAAGGTCGCGCCCGAAGGTGGCGGTGTGTGGCTCTATGACGAGAACCGTCGCACGCTCCTCTTAGCGGCGCAATACGGGGCACAATCGCTGCCCGAGCAAATCGCCTTAGACACACTCCCATCGGAATGGGCACATACGCCCCTCGAGACCGTCTGGAGCGCACGGCGCTACCGCGCCTACCCGCTCACGCTCGCCGAGCAACCGCTGGGATGGCTCGCGCTTGCGCTACCTGCAGATGCGCCCGACACGCTGGAATGGTTGCCACCCCTGCTGGGACACATCTCGTTGACGCTCTCCCATGCGCTGCTGTATGAGCAAACCGCTCAGCGCGCCCATCACATGGCAAAACTGTACGACCTCTCCCTCCAACTGGGGGAGACACGGAGCCTGCGCGAGGTACTGCGCCTGCTGTGCCAAACGACACACGCGCTGATCCCTCACGAGCACACCGTTGTGTACCTACCCAGTCGCCATGAACCCGACCGACTGATACCCGTCTATGTAGAACCGCCCGCAGAGGTTTTGCGCACGCACTATCCCAACGCACAGTATAGCCTTCCAGGCTGGGTCTTCGCCTTCAACGCACCAATCGCTGCGCCCGACTTACCGCAGCATCCGCAGAACCTCAAAGAGCCGTTGCCAGGCGGATTCGCCTCCGCGCTTGCTGCGCCGCTGCAGGTCGCCGAGCGCACACTGGGCGCAATCTTGCTCCTGACCACAGCCCCACGCGAATTCACCCTCTCGGAAGTGGAGCTGTTGTTTACCCTCGCGAACACGGGCGCCCTACGCTTGCACACTCTGGAACGTGCCTATGCGTAAGCCAACCTTCAGCCCCACCAAGCTGACTACCTACCTCACCTGCCGTATCAAGTACCACTGGGCGTATATGACCCCTTACGGCAAGTGGATGCGCCGTCCGAACCCTGCCTTCGCCTTCGGTTCGAACCTCCACCGCGCTCTGAGCTACTTCCACACCGCAGGTGGAGCGGAGCAACTCCCGCCTGAAGCAATCCACCACGCGCTCGAACAGCTCTGGAGCCATACAGGTTTCGAAACCGCCCAGCAAAGTGAATCTTTCAAGCAACACGGGCACGCGCTAATCGCTGACTACTATCAAGCGCACGCTACACAACCAAGCCAAGCGACCGTGCTGTTCACCGAGCGCACGCTGCGCCGCGATATGGGACGCTACATTCTTACGGGACGCCTCGATCGGGTGGACGAGCTGCCCGACGGCACATTAGAAATTATTGACTACAAAAGCGGACGCGCCGATGTCGACGAGCAGCAGGTGCGCAACGACCTCGCGCTCCACTGCTATGCGCTCCTGGTGCAAGAGCATTATCCCGACCGCCCGCTTCGAATCGCCATCTACGCCTTGCGCCCGAACAAAAAGGCTACCGTGCCGCTTGCAGCGGACGCGCTGGAAACCTTTCGCGAACAACTGGATAGGTTGGTCGAGCAGATTTTGGACGAAGATTGGGACTGGCTGACCCCGCGTCGAATCGCTCACTGCGCCGAGTGCGCGTTTTTGAACCTCTGTGCACACCAGTTGGGGTTTAGAGACACCGAATAGGTGTTAATCACCGTTTGAGTGTTATCAATCATTGCAAGTGCCTAAAGGGCGGCGTGGAGGGTGTGTTGGCACAGGTGGTGGAAGGCGGCGTCGGGGTCGAAGGAGCGTTGGAAGTGTCGGTAGTAGCGGTTGGGGATGGAGTTGGGGTAGGGGTGTTGGGATGTTAAAAATGGCAGACTTCAAATGGCAGACTTCAGGGGAGAGTGAGTATACTCTCCCCGTGCGCTACATTTTGGGGATTGAGACCAGTTGCGACGAAACTTCGGCGGCGGTGCTGGAGGGGCGCATCGTGCGCGCCAGTGTCGTTGCTTCGCAGGTAGACCTGCACGCACAATGGGGCGGCGTCGTGCCTGAAGCCGCGGCGCGCCAACATGTGGAGCGCCTGAATCCCGTCCTTCAGCAGGCGCTCGATACGGCAGGCGTTGGCTGGGCAGACATCGACGGCATCGCCGTCACGAACCGCCCAGGCCTGGTCGGTGCGCTGGTGGTGGGGTTGGCAGCCGCTAAAGCGCTCGCTTTCGCGCTGAATCAGCCCTTCGTCGGCGTACATCATTTGGAGGGACATCTCTATTCAGCCTTTCTGGAAGTGCCTGACGCGCCTATCCCCTTCCCACACCTTGCGCTGATTGTGTCGGGCGGGCACACCGAACTCGTGTTGGCGCATGGGCACGGCAACTACCAACTGCTGGGTCAGACGCTGGACGATGCCGTCGGTGAGGCGTTCGACAAAACGGCGCGCTTGCTGGGACTGGGCTATCCTGGTGGACCGCGAATCGACCAGCGGGCGCAAAGAGGCGAACCGACGGCGTTCCGATTCCCCCGCGCCAAAGTGGAGGGCTGGAACTTCAGCTACAGCGGGCTAAAAACCGCCGTGCGCCGCGAGGTGGAACGCCTGCAAGCGGAGGGGGCGCTGGACGAGGCGACCATTTGCCATCTCTGCGCCTCGTTCCAGCAGGCAGCCCTCGAGCCGCTGATTCACCACACGCTGGAGGCGGCACGCGCGCTCGGCGTTGGGGTCGTCACGGTGGTGGGGGGCGTGGCGGCGAACTCCGCGCTGCAACAGCAGATGCGCGAGGCGTGTCAGGGGGCTGGGCTAACGCTGTTTATCCCCCCGCCGCGCTACTGCACCGACAACGCCGCGATGATTGCGCTTGCGGGCTACTTCCGTCTTATGGCTGGGCAGCACGATGACTACGACTTAGACGCCTACGCCAACGCGCCGCTGGCTTACCCCCACGCCGACAGTGCCATCTCCTCGAACGCCTGATCGCGCACGAGGCTCTCTTTGTAGATTTGCACCCGCGCGGGGTCGGGCGGCTCACCGTCCAATAACTGGCGCACAAGCGCGGCGACGCTCTCGAAGCGGCGGGCGTGGTCAAGCAGGCGTACTTCGGCATAGTCGCGTGCGCTGCCCGTCGTAATCAGGAAGGTCCAGTCGGAGGCTTCCAGCAGCAGCAACTCGCGCGCCGCCTGCTGCAGGTAGGGCGTTAGGTCGGCGCGGTCGCGAGCGCACGCCAGCAGGCGCAAGAACTCCACCTCCGCGCGGTAAATCGCCTCCCACGCCCACACGGTCTGCTCGTTCAGCCAGATATAGTGCGATCCACCCTCGCCCCACGAGCCTTCGGGTAGAAACACCACCTCGTCGGGCGGGCAACGCTCCAGATACTCCGACGCGGTCAGCATCTCGATGTCGGGGTCTGCCGCCACGCGACGGATGACCGCGTACAGCCATTCAGGACCCTCGCGCCACCAGTGCCCGAACAGTTCTGTGTCGTACATCGAGACCATCACGCCAGGCTGCCCGTGCGCTTGGTGGTGCGCTCCCAGCGTCTGCTTCAGTAGGCTGACGAAGTGGTCGGCGTGCGCTTGCACGGCTTCGAAGGCGTCGTAGGGCGCGTAGGGCTGCTTCGCGCCGAGGTCTGCCTTGTTCTCGCTTACGCGCCAGTAGCGCAGGCGGCTGGGGTAGTGCTGCTTGTGGAACTCCAAGTAGCGAGCGTCGCCAGGGTAGCCGTGTTCGCCGCTCCAGACCTGCAGCGTGGTGGCGGGGTCGCGTGCGAAGACCGCCAGCGGCTCTGGGGCAGGCACGCGGTAGGCTTGGTACGGCGTGCGCTCGGTCTGCATCGGGCGGTAGTGCGCCGCGAACTGCTCGTAGAGGCGTCGCAGGGCGGGGAACCGCTCCCAGTAGGTTCCCAGCGGGACGCCCCCGCGCAGCATGTGAGTATCCACAAAGAAGTAGCGCACGCCCGCCTCGGCGAGGAACTGCTCGATGCCTGCGCGCTCGGCGGCGGGCAGCAGGTCGTGTGCCACAGGCGGCAGCCAGCGGTAGGCGGGTCGGTAGGCGCATTCGGGCAGCCAGAACCCGCGCGGGTCGCAGCCGAAGTGCTTGCGGTAGGTCTGCACGCCGAGCTGTACCTGCGCCCGCACGCACTCGTCACGCCCCAGCAGGGGCAGGTAGCCGTGCGTCGCCGCGCTGGTCGCAATCTCGATCGCGCCCGCCTGCTGCAGGCGTCCGAACGCGCCCAGCAGGTCGCCCCCCAGCGACTGGTACTGCTCCAGTTGCGCTTCGTAGGCGCGTTCCCACAGGTACGCCAGCCCCACCTTCCAGCGGTCGCCGTGTGCCAGAAAGTGCCGCTGGTCATCGCGGGCACGCATAAGAAAATCCTGCATATAGCCCGTCGCTTCAGCATGAAAGTCGGGATGCGCCAGTTGCTCCTGCAGGATCGGCGTGAAGCTCACCGTGTAGCGGGCAGGGATGCCCTGTCGTGCAAGGCGCGCGGTCAGCGCGTACAGCGGCAGGTAGCACTCCGCGAGGCTCTCGCACAGCCAGTCCGTGCCGTGCGGCGACCTGCCGTGCGCCAGCACATACGGGATATGTGTGTGCAGCACCAGCACCCAGTAGCCGAGCGGACGGTTTCTCATCGTGCGTCGTCAGTTTCTTCCTGCAACATCCATTCGCGCAGGCATTACACATCCCTGCTTGTACGCGCCAAGGCTACGCCTGTTCGAAACGGCGCAGCGGCGTCCGCTGCCCGTATGTGAGGTTGCGCCAGAGCCATTCTATTGGTCCGTACTGGTACCGCACCAGCCACAGCGTACTGAAGATCACTTGGAAACCCCACAGAAGCACTGTGATTAGTGCGCCCTGTGCAACCCCGACCCGATTGTGTAATCCCAGACCATAGCCGTAGAAAAGCAGGGTGCATACGACCGACTGCATTAGGTAGTTGGTAAGTGCCATCCGCCCTGCGGCTGCAAGTGGCGTCAGGAACCGCTGTACCTTCCCAACCGCCGACCAGAGCCACCCGAACGCGCCGATATAACCCAACGCCAGCACAGGACCAACCACAATCCCCAGCATTTGCCAAGCGTAGACCTCCATGTCGTTCTCGGCGCGGATGGCGCGCAGCAGCCCCCAAGCGTACAGTCCGTTCAGTACCAAACTGATTGGAATGCTCGCTGCTAACCATCCCATCAACTTGCGGTGCGCCTCTAACTGCTTAAACACGCCTTGCCTGCCGAAGTACAGCCCCAAAAGGAACATGACCAGCACATTAGGCAGGAAAAAGATGGCATTTGCAAACATCAGCAGCCACTCGAGAAAGCGGAACCGCTGCGCGACCCAGTAGCTGGACTGAGCATACGCCTGCCGTCCCTGTTCGATGTAAGCAGCGAAGAAGGCGTCGCCGCCTGCAGCCCCTGTGCCCCCCATGCCTATCCACCAGAGTGTGATGCCCGCGCAACTCAGGCAGCACAGCGCCTGTGCCCCCCACAGCCCCAGCGCCCACGATAGCACCGCACGCGGTTGCAGGCGTGCAAACAGCAGCAACACCATTCCACAGAGCGCGTAGGTTAACAACACATCACCTGTCCAGATGAACAGCCCGTGCAACGCGCCAATTGCTAGCAGGGTTAGGAGGCGACGCATCATAATCCGTGTTGGATTGACCCCGCGTGCTTGCAAACGCTCCCGCTGCAGCGCAAAACCTAACCCAAATAGAAACGAGAAAATCGGGTAGAACTTAGCCGTGAACAACGCTTGTATCAACAGGAAAACAGTTCGGTCAATCGGTTGTGCAAGACTCTCCGCGCGTGGGAACAGGTCTAGCGTACTCAGCCCTTTGAAGGACGCCATGTTCACCATCAAGATACCCAGTAGAGCAATCCCGCGCATCGTGTCCAGCGCGTGAATACGCTCTCCTTCGCTCACAGGTGTTGGTTGTATCGTCTGCATTGCGATGTCCCCCTTGACACGATGTACCGTGTCAGCAGTTCCGTTCGATGCACGCAGCAACCCTCCTGCTTTTCGTCTCGGATAGAAGGGGTATTTTGCCTAAGTGCCTGCGCTGTTCGCTCAGGACAGTTGCGAACGAACGCCCGCTTGCTATCTATGGGCACTCTATCATAGGCGGCTTTCTTTAGGTACAATTCGCCCTGCGTGAGGTGCAACGCAGGCGATGACGGAGGCATACGACCCGAAACAGATCGAACCGAAGTGGCAAGCGCGCTGGCAAGAGGCGCGCCTGTTCCGCACGCAGGACGACCCCAGCAAGCCGAAGTGCTATGTGCTGGCGTTTTTCCCCTACCCGTCGGGCGATGGGCTGTCGGTCGGGCACTGTCGGAACTACATCCCGTGCGACGCGCTGGCGCGCCTGATGCGCATGCGCGGCTATAATGTGCTGCACCCGATGGGCTGGGACGCCTTCGGGCTGCCCGCCGAAAACGAAGCCATCAACAAAGGGTCGCACCCCAAACACACCGTGCCCCGCTATGTCGCCAACTACAAGCGGCAGATGAACCTCATCGGGCTGTCTTACGACTGGGAGCGCGAAATCAACTCCAGCCAGCCCGACTACTACAAGTGGACGCAGTGGTGGTTTTTGCAACTCTACAAGCGCGGGCTGGCGTATCGCGCGAACGCGCCCGTCAACTGGTGCCCCCGCTGTCGCACGGTGCTGGCGAACGAAGAGGTAGAGGGCGGCAAGTGCTGGCGGTGTGGCACGCTGGTCGAAAAGCGCGATATGCCGCAGTGGTTTTTCAAAATCACCGCCTACGCCGACCGCCTGCTGCACGACTTGGACGAACTGGACTGGCCCGAAGGCATCAAGCAGATGCAACGCCACTGGATTGGGCGCAGCGAGGGCGTCGAGTTCGAGATGGCGATTCAGGGACGCCCCGACCTGAAGTTCCGCGTCTTCACCACGCGCATCGACACGGTGTTCGGGATGACTTTTGCGGTGCTGGCGCCTGAGCATCCGCTGGTGGAGGTCATCACGACGCCAGAGCAGCGCGCAGCGGTGGAGGCGTATCGCGAGCGCGCCCGCCGACTGGATGAGGCGACGCGCCTGTCCGCCGAGCGCGAGCGCGCGGGCGTCTTCACGGGCGCATATGCCGTCAACCCCGTGAACGACGAGCCTGTGCCCATCTATATCGCCGACTATGTGCTGATGACCTACGGCACGGGCGCGATTATGGCAGTGCCTGCGCACGACGAGCGCGACTACGACTTCGCCCGCAAGCACGGGCTGCCCATCCGTGTGGTGATTACGCCCGACGGCAGCGCGCCCGACCCCGACGCGACGCCCGACTGCTACACGGGCGACGGGGTGATGGTCAACTCGGGCGCGTTTTCAGGACTGCCCAACCGCGAGGGGATGCAGCGTCTCGGCGAGTGGTTCGAAGCGCGCGGGCTGGGCGAGCGCAAGGTCAACTACCGCCTGCGCGACTGGCTGATTAGCCGCCAACGCTACTGGGGCGCGCCGATTCCAATCATCCACTGCCCCGCGTGCGGCGAAGTGCCCGTGCCCGAAGACCAGTTGCCCGTGCTGCTGCCCGATGTGGAGGCGTATCAGCCGTCGGGCACCGGCGAATCGCCGCTGGCGAACATCCCCGAATTCGTGAACACAACCTGCCCGCAGTGTGGTCAGCCCGCGCGACGCGAGACCGACACGATGGGCGGATTCGCCTGCAGCAGTTGGTACTTCCTGCGCTTCTGCGACCCGCACAACGACGCCGAGCCGTTCGCGCAGGACAAAGCGCACTACTGGATGCCTGTGGACTACTATGTCGGCGGGGCGGAACACGCCGTGATGCACCTGCTGTACGCCCGCTTCTGGATCAAAGTCGGCTACGATGCGGGGTTCGTGCCCGTCAAGGAGCCGTTTTATCGCCTGCGCAACCAGGGGATGGTGCTGGCGTTGACCCCGTACCGCCCGCCGCGCGAGGACGAGACGCTGCGCGAGGGCGAGGTCGGCATCCTCGTGCGCCGCGACCAACTGGAGCAGATGAGTGAGGACGAGAAGGCGCAACTCTTCTGGCAGTGGGAGAAGATGTCTAAGTCGCGCTACAATGTTGTCACGCCCGACGAGATTGTGGAGCGCTACAGCGCGGACACCCTGCGCCTGTATGAGCTGTTCGTCGCGCCGTTCGACACCGCCATCGAGTGGAAAGAGGAAGGCGTCAAGGGCATGCATCGGTTTCTGGGGCGGGTGTGGCGGCTGATGCGCGAGGTACGCCCGTGCTTCGTGCGCGATTGGCGACCCATCCTGAACGGGAGTTGCCAGACGCCTGAGTGTCCGCTGGACGAGCCTGCCCGCAAAATGCGCCAGCGCACGCACGCCAGCCTGAAAAAAATCGCCGCCGACATCCCCGACTTCAAGTTCAACACGGCGGTCGCCGCGCTGATGGAGTGGTTCAACCACTTGGAGGACTACTGGAAGCAGGTGAACCAGCAACCGTGCTGCGCCGACGCGATGGCGGTCGTGAGCGAGGCGGTGGAGTGCTTTATCCTCGCGCTGTCGCCGTTCGCGCCGCATATCGCCGACGAGCTGTGGGAGGCGTATGGCTTCGAGGGCTTCACCCTGCAGCAGCCGTACCCGCAGTACGACGAGTCGCTGGCGCGCGCCGACGAGTTCGAGATGGTGGTGCAGGTCAACGGCAAGTTGCGCGACCGAATCGTTGTGCCTGCTGACATCTCGCGCGAGGCGATGGAGCAACTCGCCCTGCAAAGCCCGCGCGTGCAAGCGCACCTGGGTGGCAAGCCGCCGCGCAAGGTCATCGTCGTGCCCGGCAAATTGGTGAACATCGTGGTGTAAAGCCAAACGGACACATGACCTGCGACACCAACGCCTCCATCACCGCCGTCGCAACCGCACCCGTAGCACCGTCCATTGCCGAGTGAACCGTGTGCCAAGTCCGACGCTGAGACGCCCCGTGCGGACGCATTTGCCGTTTCTCTGCACCCTACTCCTGCAGCCCACCGCTGTCTGTTGCCGAGTGCAGTGGTTCCTCGCGCGAGCACTTCGGCACGCCGACAGACACCTTTTGCTTGCGTCGCGCAGGCACAGGCAGGTCTATCGGCACCCGTTGAGAGATTGAACGCGTCAAGCCCTCTACGGCGCGATAGGTCAACGGGTACACCTTGCGCAGAGGGAGCCTCACCTCTGTTGCACAGTCGCTGCAGCGTTGAAGGACACCTCTTCTGGGCATTTCACGGCGTTAGAGGCTGCCCAAGCCATGCACAGGTATACTCTAAAGAGGCAGAGGAACAGAGCGATGAGATGCACTCACTGTGGAGCAACGGTTCCTGAGAATGCGCGATTCTGTGCGGGGTGCGGACGCCCGTTGAGCAGCTCGGCAGTGTCTCCTGCCCAGACCTCCCCTGCTCCTGCAAGCGGCGCGTCCAAAGCCAAGTGGTGGGCTATCGGCGTCGGGGTGCTGGTGCTGATGGCAATAGCATTCTTTGTGGGCATGCAATCGGGATTGATTACGCAAGCGAATGTGCGGAAGCCCGAAGGTCCCAGTGTGCTTGAAGCGCAAGCACCGAAGGTGACTGGTCCCAGCGTGTTGGAGGCGCAGCCGCCAAAGGTGGAAAGCCCCAGCGTGCTGGAGACCGAGACGCCTCCACCGCCGCCCAAGCATGTGGTCGACTGGCTGGAACATCTGCGCAAGACCGAAGAGCGACGGCAGCGACAGGAGCGCAATGTCGCGCCCGTGATGAGCATGCTGGTGCAAGCGATGGTCGCGCGTGCGGCAGCATTAGGAGGCGTCGCGCAGGGTGATTTCGAGCAAGCGGAAGCAGACTACGAACGCGAGCGCGAGAAGCTGCGGCAAGGCTACCAGCAGCGTCAGCGCGAGTGGGCGCAACTGCTCCAATACTTTCGCAGCGTGCCCCCACCGCCCGAATGCCGCACGCTTGCAGATGCTTACTTCGCGGGGCTGAGCGAGTACATCACCAGCATCGCGCAGATTGAGAAGAGCTTGATAGACAACGATATTGGAGGGCTGACCAGCATGCTGGGCTCCGCGCAGAGCGAATTGGACGCCCGTTTTGCTCGCGCCGACGAGGAACTGACTCGCGTGTGCGAGCAGTACGGCATCCGTAAGTATTTCGCCATCGGTGCGCGGGGCACAGAGCTCATCCGCAGTTTGGGCGGCGGGCTGCCGTTGGGGTTCTGACGGAACGCCCGCGCGGTCAGATGCGGGCACGCGACAGGGCGTCTTACGCCCCACCTTCGCGCTTGCCCTGCTCGAGGTTGACCAGCGTGCCCATCAGCGTCTTCTCGGCGGTGTTGGTGTCTTGGCTTTGCAAGGCGCGAATGGCTTGCGTGACCTCCTGCGCTTCTTGCGTGCGTCCTTGGCTGAGTAGCATTGCCTGCGTGCGCTGCAGCTCCGCCAGCGCCTGCGTGCGGTCGAGCTGATGCGCCCGCATGCCCATAATGGTCTTCTCCAGCGCGCGCGAGGCGACGGCAACCTGCAGCTCGTTGGCGACGCGCGGGTCTTGCGGCTGGTTCGCCAGCACAGGGTCGGTCGTGAACTCCAACACGGCGTCGGCAGTCGCCGTCTCCACGCGCCCCGTCACGACATCTTCCCAGCGCAAGGTGAGTCTCGCGATGCGGTAGACGCCTGCAGGATGGTTCGGGAACTCCAGCTCCAAGAGGGGGTTCAGTACGCTGCCGCGCTCCCCATCGACAAGGCTTAGCGTCGCCGTGCGCCCCTGCAACTGCAGCTCGCCCCCGAACGCCTGACGCACCTGCACCCAGCGCGCCAGTTGCACCTCCAGTTTGAGGTTGCGGGCAACCACCGTCATCAGGCGCACCAACTCCTGCTGAAACACTTCGGGGATGCGCTGGGGCTGGTCGATGTAGTAATACTTACCCCCGCTGCGCCGCGCGATGCCCGCCAGCAACTCCTCGTTGTAGTCGGGACCAAAGCCCAGCGCGGTGATGTGGAAGCCGAACTCTTTGGCGCGCGCCGCCACGCTCACAATCGTCGAGAAGTCCTTGATGCCCACCGTTGGCTCGCCGTCCGTCAGCAAAATGAGGTGCGTCTGGTAGCCTGGCAGGTTCACCGAAGTCGCCTGCTGTGTGCCCACCACCAGCGCGTCGTAGATGTTGGTCGTGTCGCCGACCGTGAGGCGCATGATATGGTCTTTGACGAGTTGCTTGTTGACGATTTTGCGCGGGGGCATCACAACATCGACCGTGTCGGAGAAGGTGACGATGGACAGCACATCCTGCTCGGTGAGTTGGTCAACGAGGTAAGTGCAGGCTTGCTTGGCGAACTCGAAGGGTGCGCCCTCCATCGAGCCGCTGCGATCCAACACGAGGCACAGGTTCAGCGGGGCGCGTCCAGCGGCGGTCTGCACCGCGCGAATGGTGGTCAGCAGTCCTTCGCGGGCGATGCTTTGCGCCAGCGCGTACTTGCGTCCCAGCACGACCTCCATGCTCAGCGACGGCTGCGCGGGCGCGCCCAGTAGGTTCGGCACTGCCTGCGTGCGACTGGGGTCTAACACGGGCATCTGCATCGCCTGCGTGCGCTGCGGATCGCTTAGCGATCCCATCTGATGCGTTCGTTCCATAACTCTCACCTATCTACCAATTCGCCATCGAGAAGGGTTCCTCCTACCGCAGTGGTGTCCTGCGCGACAGAGCATTTTCTCACCATTCAGGGTATCCTTAGTTGCGATGTTCGCAAGCTTAACCGAGAAGCTGCAGGGGATTTTCGAGCGCATTCGGGGCAAGGGTCGCCTCGACGAGAAGACCGTCGACGAGGTGTTGCGCGAGATTCGGCTCGCCTTGCTGGAAGCGGATGTGAACTTTCGCGTGGTGAAGGAGTTTATCGTTCGCATCCGCGAGAAAGCGGTCGGCGAGGAGGTGCTGAAGAGCCTCACACCCGATCAGCAAGTGATTCGCATCGTGCGGGACGAACTGGTTGCGCTATTGGGGGGCGCGGCGGAGCCGATTCGCTGGGCGGTGCGTCCGCCGACGGTGTTTATGCTCTGCGGTTTGCAAGGGTCGGGCAAAACGACCACCTGCGCCAAACTTGCGCGCTGGGTCAAGTCGCAGGGGCGCCACCCACTGCTTGCTGCATGCGACCTGCAGCGACCTGCTGCAATCAAGCAGCTGGAGGTGCTGGGGCAACAGGTCGGCGCACCTGTGTTCACGCCGCAGCAGGGGGGCACCCAAGACCCTGTAAGTACCGCGCAACGCGCCCTCGAATACGCCCGCGCTCATAGCAACGATGTGCTAATCGTGGACACTGCGGGACGCCTCCAAGTCGACGAACCGCTGATGGACGAGCTACAGCGCATGCACGCCGCACTGCAGCCCCACGAAGTGCTGCTCGTGGTGGATGCCACCACAGGGCAAGAGGCGGTCAATGTCGCGCAGGCGTTCCACGAACGGCTCGAACTCACAGGCGTGATTATGAGCAAGATGGACGGCGACGCGCGCGGAGGCGCCACGCTCTCAATCAAGGCGGTCGTCGGCAAGCCCGTGCGCTTCGTCGGAGTCGGCGAACGCACCGACGCGCTCGAACCCTTCCACCCCGACCGTATTGCCAGCCGCATCCTCGGCATGGGAGATGTACTCTCGCTCATCGAACGCGTCGAGCAGACCATGCAGGAAGAAGAGGCAAAACGGCTGGAGAAAAAGATGCGCGACGCCAGCTTCGACTTCGAGGACATGCTCGCGCAAATGCAACAAATCCGTCGCATGGGTCCGTTCGAGCAGCTGCTACAGATGCTCCCTGGCTTTAGCCAAATCAAAAATCAATTGGGCGAAATGTCCCTCGACGACCGTGCGCTCAAGCGAGCGGAAGCCATCATCCTCTCGATGACCCCACAGGAGCGTCGCCACCCTGAAATCATCAACTACAGTCGTAAGGTACGCATCGCCAAAGGCAGCGGCGTGAAGCTAGAGGAAGTTAGCGCACTGGTCAACCAACTGTTTGAGATGCGCAAGCTGATGAAGCAGATGACCAAGCTCCAGCAGCGGATGCAGAAGCGCAAATGGACGCCGTTCGGCAAGCGGCGATAGAGCAACCGTTTGCTGGTTCTCTCGCTGTGTGATAATTGCTTTTGCGTAAGATTTTCAACATATAATTGCGCATGTAGCCGAGAACCCTCGCTTCAAGTTTTGCGCAGGGGTATAATCGGCTGAGATGGGACTTGCTGAAGGCTGGATGCCCGCTCACCCGATTGCGCAGGGGCTGGTTGCAGGCGTTTTTATTGTGCTGTCGAATATGGCGGGCGCGTTGCTGGTGCTCCTGTTGCGCCAGCCGACCGAGCGTGTGTTAGACGCCCTGCTGGGCTTCGCAGCAGGCGTAATGTTGGCTGCAAGTTTCACCAGCCTGATTCTGCCCGCAATCGAGCAGCACGGCGCGATACCTACACTGTTGGGTGTTGCGTTGGGCGCACTGGCAATGGACGCAGCAGACCATCTCGTTCCCCACCAGCATCCGTTTATCGGGCGCGAAGGGTTGGATGGGCGACGCATCCGTGCCGTGATTCTGTTCGTAATTGCGATCACCCTTCACAACGCGCCTGAAGGGTTGGCAGTTGGCGTAGCGTTTGGGAGCGGACACTTTCGCGAGGGAGTGCTGCTGGCGATTGCAATCGGGACGCAGAACATTCCCGAGGGGCTGGCGGTTGCGTTCGCCGCGCTGGCAGCAGGCTTCGGAAGGCGGTTCTACGCAGCGTTTGTAGGCATCCGATCGGGCTTGGTGGAACTGCCGATGGCGGTGCTGGGCGCGGCGCTGGTCTACTCGGTCGCGCCGCTTGTGCCTTACGCGATGGGCTTTGCTGCGGGCGCGATGCTGTATATCATCAGCGACGAAATTGTGCCTGAAACGCACCGCAAAGGGCACGAACGCTGGGCAACCTTCGGGCTGATGGCAGGGCTGATTGTTATGCTCTATCTCGATGTTGCTTTGGGCTGACGCATGAATCTGCCCAACTGCCCCCCAAATCGCCCTCGAAGCGGCAGGAATCGGGCGCGCGAGGGCGTACCTAATTGCAGAAAAAAAGGGGACGACAGGCAAAGGAGAGCAAAACCTGCCGCCCCCAAGAGAGGTGTGTAGTTGCTTGCTACTCATATAGACGAATAATCGCGCCGAAAAGTTCCCGAATTCGGGTACAATTCGGCGTGATATGCGTCCGCAAGGTTCGTTCGCATGCGCTGCGCGCCTCCTCTGCGAGGCAGAATCGTTGCTAATCGTTCCTCACCTGCATCCCGACGGGGACGCGCTGGGTAGCGCGCTGGGACTGTTCCACGCCCTGAAACAGATGGGTAAGACGCACGCGACGGTCGTCAGCCACGACCCCGTGCCTGAAATCTACCGATTCTTGCCCGACTGGGAACAGATCCACACGGAGCATCCCCACCACCGCACCTACGATGTGGCGGTTGTGGTGGATCAGAGCCAACTCAATCGCGCGGGCAAGCACGAGTCGCTCGTGCGCACGGCTCGCAAAATCCTCCAGATTGACCACCATGTGCTGATGGAGCCGTTTGCGGATGTCGCGCTGGTGGACACGAGCGCGGCGGCGACGGCAGAGCTGGTGTATCGGCTGCTGCGCCACATGCGCCTGCCGCTCACCCCTGAAGTGGCGACCTGCTTGCTCACGGGTATTGTCACAGACACCTTCTCGTTCAAGTTCCCCAACACCACGCCGCGCACGCTGCGCATCGCTGCCGCGCTGCAGCAAGCGGGCGCGGACTTGAGCTTCATCAACGAGCAGGTGTTCGAGACGCGCTCGTTCTCGGCGGTGAAGCTGCTGGGGCTTGCGCTCGCCACGCTGCAGCGCACCGACGACGGCAAAATCGCGTGGGTGAGCATTCCGCGCAGCGCGTTCGAAGCGGCGCACGCGCACGAGGAAGAGACGGAGGGTATCGTGAACTTTGTGCGCTCCGTGCGCGGAGTGGAGGTGGCGATGATGCTGCGCGAGTCGCCCCATCATAAGGTGCGTGCGAGCCTACGCAGTCGGGGCGCGGTGAATGTCGCGCTGCTGGCGCAGCAGTTCGGCGGCGGCGGACACGAAAACGCCGCGGGCTGCACCCTGGAGACCAGCTTGTCGGAAGCGGAGCGCATCTTGGTTGCGGAGGCACAGCGATGGATGGCGTGCTCATCGTCAACAAGCCGCGCGGGATAACCTCGCACGATGTGATTGACCACCTGCGCCGCGCGTCAGGTCTCAAAGATGTCGGGCACGCAGGCACGCTGGATCCGCTGGCGGAGGGCGTGCTGCTGTGCCTGCTCGGACGCGCCACACGCCTGACCCCCTACCTGCAGGAGCTACCAAAAGCCTACCGTGGGGTCATCCAGTTCGGCATCCGCACCGACACCCAAGACGCTGAGGGCACCGTGTTCTACCAGAAGCCCGCACCCCACCTGACGCTGGAGCAGGTACGCACTGCCGCCGAGAAGTTCAAAGGACGCATCATACAGACCCCGCCGATGTTCTCCGCCTTACGCTTTCAGGGTAAAAAACTACACGAGTTGGCACGCGAGGGCAAGGAGGTGCCCCGCGAGCCGCGCCCTGTGAACATCTCTAAACTGGTAATTCATAGCTTTGAGCCGGGGGACTATCCGACGGCAGCGTTCGAAGTGGAATGCTCGAAGGGCACTTATGTGCGCACGCTGGCGTCCGATATTGGCGATGCGCTGGGGGTCGGAGCGCACCTGGCACAACTCACGCGCACGGCGATTGGCGACTTCCGACTCGAAGACGCTTGCACGCTGGAGCAGCTGACCGACCGCGCAAGCGTTCAGCAACGGCTGGTGCCGATTGCCGACGCGCTGGCGCACCTCCCCCACTGGACGCCAACGCCCGCCGTGCTGGAACGGCTCAGGCACGGCAACTTTGTGCAGGCGGAGCATCCGTTGTGGACGCCTGGAGGCTATGTGGTGGTACGAGACTCGGAGGGCAAGGTCGCTCTGATTGCGCGCTGGCTGCCACCACTGTTGCGACCAACACGGGTGATTCAAGGATGAGGTGGGGCATCGGTATCGAGAGGTTGCATGGAGCATTCGTTGACGGGTGCGCGGTGACGCTGGGCGTCTTCGATGGCGTGCATCGAGGACACGCCGCGCTGGTGGAGGCGACGGTGCGCTGGGCGCGGGCGCATAGCGTGCCAGCAGTCGCGCTCACCTTCGAACCGCATCCTGCCGCCGTGCTGGCACCTGACCAGCACCCGTCGATGCTTTGCCCGCTGAGCCACCGCGTGCAGAAGCTCCTGCAATTGGGTATCGACTGGGTGATTGTACAGCCCTTCACGCAAGCGTTTGCGCAACTGGGTGCAATAGCATTTGTCGAGCAGGTGCTGGTAAGAGGCTTACATGCCCGTGCAGTGGTGGTCGGCGATGATTTTCGGTTCGGGCATCAGCGCAGTGGCAGTGTGGCGACGCTTCAGGAAGCGGGCGCGTTCACAGTGATCGCCCTACCGCGCGTGCGGGATTCGGACGGCGTACCGATTTCGTCCACGCGCATCCGCGAACTCATCACAGTGGGACAACTGGAGCAGGCGCACGCGCTTTTGGGTGAGCCATACCTTTGGAGTGGCGTCGTTGTGCGCGGCGATGGGCGCGGGCGCAGGCTGGGCTATCCGACCGCAAACCTCACACCTGTCGAACCGCTGTTGACCCCGCCTGAAGGCGTCTACGCCTGTCAGGCGCAGCTAAACGCAGGGATATACCCCGCCGCCGTAAGTGTCGGCGCGCCACCGATGTTCGAGAATGCTCGCGGACGCATCGAGGCATACCTCATCGGACTGCCTGACCACAATCTCTACGGGCACTTCCTCACCCTGCGCTTTTTGAAACGCCTGCGCCCACAACGAAAGTTCGAAAGCGTGGAAACACTCCTCAACCAGATGCGATTCGACATCGAGCAAGCCGCGCAGATTGCATCCCGCTCGCTTGGGGATGCCCCCCTCTGACCGCGCGGCTGTAGGCGCGCCTGTGATACAACGGCATACGCGCACGAAACATTCTCCGAGTCGAGCACTTCTGTCCCGCCCAGTCGAGTACAATTACTTCAGCATGCGCTTGGTACAAGCCTACTTTGAACGGCTTCAGGCACAGCTGGCGGAGTTGGAGCAGCGTTCGCGCGCGGCCATCGAGCAAGCGGCGGAGCAATGCGCGCAGTGCCTACTGCAAGGAGGTGTCTTGCATGTATACGACACGGGACACCTCGTCTCACACGAGCTGGTTAATCGCGCGGGCGGACTGGCGGCGTGCGCACCGTTCCGTTTCGATTTGCAGGTACTCAACACGAACGCTTACCGCGAATCGCACGGCGTCGCTGCACAACCCACGCCCGAAACCGTGCGCAGTATTGTCTACGCCGCGCTCAACTGCAGCCACATCCGCGCGGGCGATGTGCTGATTATCGGCAGCGTGTCGGGCAAGACGCCGTTCCCCATCGAGTTGGCACTGCAAGCCCGCGCACGGGGCGTCTTCACGATCGGTCTGACCGCGCTCGACTACTCGTCACAGCTCCAGTCCGAGCACGAGTCGGGCAAGCGGCTCTACGAAGTGGTCGACTTGGTCATCGACAACAGCGCGCCCTACGGCGACGCGATGCTCCAGTTAGAGGGTGTGGAAGCCGCGTTCTGTCCCGCGTCGGGGATTAGCGCAGCAGCAGCCTTATGGGCGATGGTTGCAGGAATCGTCGAACGCATGACCGCCGCAGGTAAACCGCCCACCATCTTCTCCAGCGTTAATAAACCAAACGGCGTCGAATGCTACCGACACACCCTCGAACAATACAGGCGAAGGGGCTACTGAGATGGAGACCAACACTCCGAAACTGGTGTTGTTTGTGTGTGTGGGCAACTCGTGTCGCAGTCAGATGGCAGAAGGGTTTGGCAACCACTACGGGCAGGGCAAGGTGGTTGCTTTCAGTGCAGGCACGATGCCCGCGGGCAAGGTACATCCCCTTGCCATAGAAGCGATGCGCGAAGTTGGTATCGACATCTCGCACCAGACTTCCAAAGGCGTATGGGAGTTCGACCTCACGCAGTTCGACGCGATCGTGAGCGTGTGCCACGCCGCTACAGACGAGTTATGTCCCGCGACCTATATGGGGCTGCAGGAGCGGTGGGATATTCCTGACCCAGTCGGGCGATCGATGGACGAATTTCGGCGCGTGCGCACGATGATTGAAGCGCGCGTGCGCGACCTCGTTCAGCGACTGATTGGCGATGCGTGATCGGCATCTGGTGGTGATTGCCAGCCACAATCGCTCCAAGTCGCGTGAAATCGAGCAGCTGCTACGCGTGGGGCTTGCGGACTTGCCTGTGGCGATACGCCTGCTGGCGGACTATCCCGACGCGCCTCCACCTCCCGACGAGAACGCGGACAACTATGTAGGCAACGCGGTCATCAAGGCGCGCGCCTGCGCAGCGTTCACCCAAGCGCTGAGCTTCGCCGATGACGCAGGGCTGGAAATCGACGCGCTGGGCGGCAAACCGGGTGTCTACTCGCGCCGATTTGCAGGTGAAGGGACGCCGTTTGCAGTAAAGATGGGTCTCTTGTTGGAGATGCTCAAGGATGTGCCTTCCGAACGGCGCACCGCGCGATTTCGCTGCGCGGTCGCAATCGCCATACCCGACGGCGCGGTCTACACCTTTGAAGACACACTGGAGGGACAGATTGCCGATGCGCCGCGTGGACAGGCAGGCTTTGGGTACGATCCCATCTTCTATGTGCCTGCGCTGGGCTGTACGCTGGCGGAGCTGCCCGCCGATTTCAAGAACCGCATTAGCCACCGTGCTAAAGTAATGCGCCAAGCCATCCCGCTGGTGCGCGCCCTGCTGCAGCAGAAACGATAGTAGAAATGAACTCAACTTGTTCAGAAGATGGATTCTTATGCACATTCCACTCCCTGCTGAGAATTGTCAACGACCGCTTGGCTATGGAGTTTCGTGCGAGTTCTCTATTGGCGGATTTACGGTGATAGTGACCTTCGCCTGCGCAGGGCGTCCCTCAGCATCGTAGGCGGTGAGGGTATAGGTGGTCGTCGCTGTTGGGGACACTGCGATTTCGCCTTGTCTGGGGTCGATGCGTCCGACGCCGTTGTCAATCTCAGCACGGACAGCGTTTATGATTTCCCAGCGCAGCACGACGCTTTCACCTGCTGCAATCGTCTCGGCTTGTGCTGTGAAGCTCAGAATCTGCGCTTGTGAGGGGTCAATCACCTCCACTTTGACCTTTTTGCGAACCGACTTACCGACAGCGTTTCGGGCGATGAGTTCGTATTCAGTGGTGCGCGAGGGACGATGCTCGAAACCGGGCATCGCGGGGTCTAATTTCTGCCCGCCAGGCGGGGTGAGGATCAGTTCGGTAGCGTTTTGCACTTCCCAGCGCAGCAGCACCGACTCGCCGCGTTTGATTCGAGGCGGGTCAGCATAGAAGCGGACGATTACTGGCGCAGGTGGTTCAGGCGCGTTCTGCACAATTACGATTACCTCGCGCATTTGCTCGCCGTAGCGATTGCGGGCGATCAAGCGGTAGGTGGTGGTGGTCTGCGGCTGCGCTTGGACTGAGCGCGTCTGGTTCGGGTCGAACGCGCCGAGTCCAGGTTCAATCAGCACTGTGTCGGCGTTGCGAACCTTCCAGTGGAGGGTGGTCGTCTCGCCTGTAGTGATTTGGGCGGGTTGGGCAGCGAACTCTTCGATTTCGACGGGCAGCGGGCGCGTGTACGCCCATAGTGCGAGCAGCAGTCCCAGCACCGCCAGAAAGCCCAACACGAGTGGGCTAATCAGCCCACGCCGCTCCAGCTGCGCCTGCACGGAGGTAGCACGCAGCGGGTCTTCCACGCTACGCGCCGTTGCCGTGAAGCTAAATAGCGCAGGATTGGCTAAGGTCGGTATCCGACGCGGTTGGGCGTAGACCAGCACATTTTGCGTCTCTCCAGGTGCGAGCGGGACGCGCTCACGCTCCAATTCGAACACTACTTCGTCTTCTGGGTCGGAGGCGTGCAGTTGCACAGTCTGCTCCGTGTTGCCATAGTTGGCGAGGGTGAGTTCGTAGGGCACGCGCTTGCGCAGCGGCGAGGCTATCCCCCGCTTGGGCGCAATCTCCAGCGTGAGCATGCTGTAGGGGCGGATAGTGATGCTGGCTTGCGCGACGCTTGCCCCACCGTTTTCCAGCGAGCGGGCACGCACCAGTAGGGGGTAGGTGCCCGCGCGGCTCTCGGTGTTGCGTGGTGGACGGATGAGAATGCGCTCCTGCACCTCTTCGCCAGGCGCAAGTTGGAACGACGGGATGGGAATGGCGCACCATTCGGCGTCGACGCCCTCTACTTCCAGTGCGACTTGGTCAGGCGCGTCGCCCTCATTCCGTACTACTGCCAACAGTTGCGCCGAACCGCCTGGTTCGACCTGCACCTCGTCCTGCCCCAACCTGACGCGAATCGCCATCGGGGGTCAATTGTACCCTGTACGCAAGACGCACGGCTACTCCGCTGCTGACGGCTTGGCAGGCACGGAGAGTTTCTGTTCCACCACCGCGCTTTTGCCCGCGCCGTTGAAGACCTTGATGCGCACGGTATGCTCGCCTGCGGGCAGCGGCTTGGTGCGGATGCGGAACGGCTCGAACGCCGAGTCGAACATCCCGTCCAGCGGCTCCGCGCTGAACCACTCGCCGTCGCCGATTTGGTACTGCACGCCGACGATGGGTGCGCTTTGGCGCAAGATGCGACGGGCACGCTCTGACGCCTGCTCGCCGCTACCAGCCGACCCTTCCTTGCGCTCCTCGAAGTATTGGAACGCGAAGCCCGTTAGCTCCGCGACGCCGTCCTCAGCGACCTTGACATCCCGCTCGCGCACAGAGACCACAGGCGGCGTGTTGCACACCACAATCGGGACAGCGGGCGAGTAGACCGTCGCGTAATCGGTCGGCGAGGCGGGCTCGTCGGTCGCCATCACGCGCAGGAGGTACACCCCGTCGGGCACTTGCGTGGTGTCCCACTCGAAGCGGGTTTTGGCGTCGGGGCGTTCGGCGCGGCTGGGCGCGTCGTCCGACTCAGGTTCGGGCGCGTCCGCATCGGGCATGCGCGTCTGCCCGACCCGCGTCATCTGCTGTTGGATTTGGGCGCGGAACTCTTCGGGCAGGTCGTCTAAGCCAAGCGCTTCGATGGAGGGCGGCGCGTTAGGGGCGGTTGGCATATCGGCTGCGGGGCTGCCGTTCGGCTTGGGCTGCCCGTTTTTGAGGGGCTGCCAGTCGCCTGTACCGTCGCGTGCGATTTGCACCTCGTAGCGCAGGGTATCCCCGTCGGGGTCGCGCCCGCGCCAGCGCAGAGTGTGCTTATCGCTGACCGCTTGGTAGGGCGCAAGCCCTATCAGCTGCACTTCGGGCGGGCGGTTCTGCGGCAGGTAGCTCACGCTGAAGCGGTGCAGCGTCGGCGAGGCGTCCCCTGCGCCTTTTAGATGCACGCGCACCTGCAGGTACTGCGCGGGCGGGCTGAGAATCGCGCTGCCTTCGGGGTTCTCGTAGGCGGTTGTCCACGCGCTCCAACTCGCGTCGGGTTCGGGCGTGTTGCCTGAACGGGTCTGCAGCGTCAGGTGTGCGCCGTCGGGCAGGCTCGCGCTCCAGCGCAGTGCGCCCCAGCGCGCGGGCGCGCCCGCATCCAGCACGGGCGAGAGGTAGACCCCCTCGGCGGCAGGCTCCAGCGCGTAGAGGCGCCCATCCGCCGACGCCAGATGCAGCCGCTCGCCGACCATCCCGCCGCCGATGAGTTGTAGCCCCCGCTGGCGGAACATCAGCGCGGGCTGCGCCGTCCCCGAATCGGTCGGGATGCGATACACCTCGTCGGGCGTCAGCGCGTACAGGCTGCCGTTGTGCAGCGCCAGCGCGCGCCACTCGCGTTTCAGGTCGCTGTGCAGTTGGGTTAGCCCGCCAGCAGGCGTCCAGCGGTAGAGGTGTCCCGACGGCGCAGTCGCGATATACAGGTTGCCCGCTGCGTCGGACGCCAGCGCCGCCACGCTCGGCTCGGATAGCGTCGCGATGGGGCTTACCGCGCCTGCAGGGTCGATGCGGTAGACCATCCCGCGCTCGGATGTGCCTGCGTAGACCGCGCCGTCCGCGCCGATGGTCATCGCGCTGAAGTGCGTCTCGTCGATGGTTAGCAGTCGTCGCAGCGTGTTGCCGTCCCACGCCAGCACCTGCGCGGGCAAGCCCGTCGCGAGATACAGCACGCCGTCGTGCCAGCGCATCGCGTTCACATAGCGGGCGTTGAGTTGCGCGATGGTCTCGTAGCCGCGCTGCCCGACGCAGCACAGCGTCCCTTCGGGCGACAGCCCCGCGTACAGGTCGCCGTTCTCGCTGCGCGCCAGCGCGGTCACGAACGCGCCTGGCAGGGCGGGGTAGGTCTGCTCGGACGGCTCCGCGCCGACGCGCACAATGCGCCCGCCAACGCCCCCGCCCAGCAGCAGTCCCGCCTCACCGTCGGGCGCGACGCTCCAGACGAAGTTCAGCGGCACGCTCGGCAACGCGCGCGGGGCGACCGACAGGCGTATCGCGCCGTCCATGTCCAGCGACGCGCCCTCAAAGGTGCCCCGTCGGAGTTGGTCGAACCGCTCGGGCTGCCACTGGCGTGCCGTGCGGCTGACCGCTCGCGTGTCGGGGCGCGCGCCCGCCCTTGACGCAAGGTCGGGGAACGACGGCTCGCCTGGCGAAGGCGGTGACGGGAACTCCGTAATCACCCCGCTGCTGCCCGACGGGGGAAATCCCTCCGCCTCGCCCGACTCCGCGTGCATCTCCTCGCCCTCCATAACGGGCGGCGGGGCGAACCTACCGAACGGGCTGCGCCCCGTGTCGGCGGGCAGCACGGTAATCATGACGCTCTGCGCGCCCTCCAGCACATGGGGCGTGTCCACCACCTGCTTGATGCGGTCGGGCGTCTGCTGCGCTTTGGAGACGCGCTGGCTGACGAATACGCTACGCATCAGCGGGGGCGGCTGCAGTAGTGGCGCGCCCGCAACGCTGATGGTCGGGAACGGCAGGTTTAGCACGATGGTCATCTGGTAGTTGCGCTCGCGGTTGAGGAACTCGCGCAGTTGCACCTCGGTGTCGCTGCCACTGCCGCCGCTGACGCCCTCGCCCAGCAGCAGGGCAAGCAGCCCTGTCGCACCCGTCGGCGTGCCACCGCCCCCCGCGCTCACCTGTAGCATATAGCGTCCGGGCATCATATCGGCGGGCAAGCGCAGGCTCGTGCGGTAGGTGTCGGTCGCACCGTCGCGCGTGCGCACTTGTACCGTCGCCTCAATCCGCTCGCCAGGGCGGTAGGTGAAGCGGTCTACCTGCAGGCTGTCGATGACCGCCGCGCCCCTGCCAGGCAACACCTCTACCTCCAACTCAAGACGCTCCAGTTCGACCTTCTGCTCAGGGGCATTCAGCAGCAGGTTCAGCACATAGTAGAGATCGCTTAGCACAGCGCTTGCCAGGGAGTCGCGCGTAGCAACGCGATTCTCGTAGCGGATCTCGCCGAACGGGCGCGTCTGCAGCCGCCAACGCGCGGTCGCGCTCGCCTCGCCCATATCATAATGAACGCGATCCAAAAACTCCAACACTGCGATTGCAGTAATCCACCCCGTGTGCATCGGGTGGTTGAACACTTCGCAGCGGAACTCGCGTTGCACGGCGCGGGCGGCGTTCGTAATGCGGGCGGTCATGGGGATCATCTTCGCGCGTTGCCCCATGCGCCCCGCGACGGCGAACGCGCCGTCATAGTAAATCGCGCCCAGCGGCTGCGCACGATTGCCCAACTTGAAGGAAACCGCGTAAGACGAGAAGACATCCACAATCTCGGCGGCGTGCATCGGCATCTCCACCGCACCCACGCCGAAAAACGGATGCCCAAACGCCAGCACATAGTCGCCCTTGCGGTAGGTCAGTGTGCCAATCGCCGAGAGGTCGATGTCGCCCGTTGCCAGCGGCGTGGCGACCGCTGCGCCGGGTTCAAAGCGCACAGGCACTTGCTTGGCAGTGCCGCCGCTCGGCGCCATCAGCGGGGTGAACCCGTGACGCTGCAGCATCGCCTCCAGATACTTCATCGTGCGGGGCGAGACGCCGCTGACCATAATCGGGGTCATCAGCGGGCGCGCCCACGCGACATTCGGCGTCGTGGGCTGCTCGTGCCCGATATAGACCCCCGCGTAGCGCACACCCGCTATCCGTACGGGCTTGCGTATCATGTGCCCGCTGCGCAGGTCGGCGAGTTGCGACTCGGCGCGCGGGTGCAGGTTCGTCAGCATCGCCTCCAACGGCGTCACCAGCGCGACAGGCTCTTTGGGGAACCCGAACCCATACGCCAGCGCGCCCAGAATCTTGC
>Ga0197142_1000901_pt1 | contig 27814 bp, 24 predicted proteins | sample GBS60_MetaG_FD_148614 | JGI IMG/M metagenome (GOLD analysis project Ga0197142, IMG submission 148614) | Sediment microbial communities from Great Boiling Springs, Gerlach, Nevada, United States - GBS 60_MetaG | ecosystem: Environmental > Aquatic > Thermal springs > Hot (42-90C) > Sediment... | reverse complement strand
ACATGTCAGGTAAGTTTTTTGATTTGTCAAAAGCGCTTTCCAGGTCAAAGGCGTGCCAACAGCGGAGAGAAGTGTGGAAAGAGGGGTGAGGGAAGAGAAGCGAGAGACGATGGATTGCCACTCCTCACTCGTCGGCGCTCACTTCTCGTCTGCCCGTCCATCACTGCGATGCTCCCGTTTGAGCGACTCGATTGGGAGTCTTCCTCTATAAACTCTACGCCGCTGCGGTGAACTGATCTTTTTGCAGTGGACTCAATGATCGGAGCAGATCGACCGGTACAGATCTCTGCCGTTGACAGACCTGCGCACGCGAAGTATCATGCCCCTTCGACGCCGGGTGTGTAGTGCCGCGGCATCGCTGCAAGCAACATTGCGCGCGGCTGACCCGCGCTTCTGGAGAGGCTCCCTTGGTGCGCAATTGGAAGTTGTGGCTGGGAATCGTCGTGAGCGCCGTTTGTCTCTGGATTGCGCTTCGCGGTCTCGATTTCCAGACGTTCTGGCAGGTTATGCGTCAGGCGAACTACTGGTGGCTTGCGCCTGGCGTCGGTGTGTATTTCCTCGCGGTCTGGGCGCGCACCTGGCGCTGGCACTACATGCTGCGTCACCTCGCGCCGATTCCTGTATCCCGCCTGTTCCCCATCGTCGTCATCGGGTATATGGGCAATAATGTGTATCCGGCGCGCGCAGGCGAGGTGTTGCGTTCGTATGTCCTGAAGCGTAAGGAGCGTGTGCCGATCAGTGCATCCCTGGCGACAGTGGTGCTCGAACGCCTCTTCGATGGTCTGGTGATGCTCCTGTTCGTTTTCGTGACATTGCCGTTCGCTCCTCTGCCCCCGGTGTACTCATCGCTGGTCACCATCCTCAGCGTCGTCTTTCTGGCGGCGCTGGCGGCATTTCTGGTCATCGCCGCGCGACCAGAACGCATGAGCCGGACGTATGCCTGGACAGTCGAGCGGTTCGTGCCGGTGCGTTTCCGTTCGCTTGTTCACGGGTTGTTCGATCGCTTTGTCGAAGGGTTGCAGTCGCTGCGCAGCCCGCGCGACCTGGCGCTGATCTTTGTGTCATCAACGCTTATCTGGTTGACCGAAACCGGCAAGTATTGGTTCGTGATGCATGCCTTTCCGTTCGAGACATCGTTCCTGGTGCTGATGCTGATGACGGCAGTGGTGAATCTGTTTACGACCCTCCCTTCGACTCCCGGATACATCGGTACGTTCCATGTGCCCGGTATTGCTGTGTTGATGGCGTTCAATGTCGATCAGGCAATCGCAACCAGTTATACCGTCGTGTTGCACGTGGCGCTCTGGCTGCCGATCACTGCGCTTGGCGCCTGGTATATGATCAGTGAGCACCTGGGGTGGGGCGATTTTGGCAGGGCGACGGAGGCGGTGCAGTGAAGGTTGCGATTATTGGCGCGGGGGTTGCAGGATTGACCGCCGCCTACGATCTGGCGCGTCGCGGCCACGCGGTCGTGGTTTATGAAGCAGCGTCGGTTGCGGGCGGACTTGCTTCGGGGTTCCGCGATGAACGCTGGGAATGGCCCCTCGAACGCTTCTACCATCACCTGTTCGAGAGTGATACTGCCATCAGGTCGCTGGTGCAGGAGATAGGGTTCGCCGACCGTCTCTTCTTCCGCCGACCGATCACGGCACAGTGGTGGAATGGTCGCGCGTATGCGCTCGATGGCGTGCTGCCGGTGCTGCGTTTCCCGGCCGTGCCGTTCATCGACCGCCTCCGTTTTGGAGTGGTCGCTGCGTACCTGAAGTATGTCACCAACGACTGGCAGAATCTTGAAAAGGTGACAGCTGCGGAATGGACGTCGCGCTGGTGCGGGCCGCGTGTGTACCGTGAAATCTGGCGTCCGCTGCTGGAGGGCAAGTTCGGTCCGCATGCCGATGACGTCAACATGGCATGGCTGTGGGCGCGTCTCAAGGCGCGCAGTTTCCGTCTTGGCTACTTCGTCGGGGGGTTCCAGGCGTTCTGTGATGCGCTGCTCGAACAGGTGCGCCGGCTTGGGGCGGTGGTGCATCTCGATGCGCCGGTGGCGGCGCTCACGCCGCTCGACGATGACGTCTGGCAGGTGACTGCTGGCGGCGCTCTGTCCGGCGCGGCAGAGGACGTCGATGCGGTGATTGTCACCGGTTCACCAACGTTGCTGGCGCGTCTGGCGCCACACCTGCCCGCTGCGTATCTCAGCAATTTGCGCACGCTGCGCTCGATGGGGGCGGTGGTGCTGACGATCGCGCTGCGGCAACAGTTGCTGACCGATGGAACATACTGGTTGATGCCACCCAAACGTGAGTTCCCCTTCCTGGCGCTGGTCGAACACACGAATTTCATCGAACCATCGCACTACGGCGGCGATCATCTGATCTACTGCGGCGATTATCTTGACCCTCATCACGAGTATTTCCGCCTGACCGCCGAAGAACTATTGCAACGATTTCTCCCGGCGCTGGCGCGGGTCAACCCGCACTTCGATCCGTCGTGGGTGCGGGGATACTGGCTCCACCGCGAACCCTACGCACAACCGATCGTTCCGGTCAACCACGCGCGGAACATCCCTCCACTGGCGACGCCGCTCCGCGGCCTGTTCTGGGCAAGCATGAGTCAGGTGTACCCCTGGGATCGCGGGACGAATTATGCAGTCGAGTTGGGGCGTCGTGTGGCAGCGGAATGCCACCGGTACGCCGGGATGATCCGGTTGCGCGGCGGCGGTGTGGCGCTGCGCACGCAGTGAACGGCATGGCAGACGCAACCACAGCATGGATTACAGCCGCTGGCGGCGCTTTGATGATCGTGCTGGCGGTTTTGATGCCCCGGCTTCGCCTGCGCCTCGGTGGACGACCGTGGGACGAGACGTTCCGCGATCCGCGCCTGCGCCGCATTGCGCGCATCCAGGAGCGCCTGGCGCAGGGTTCGCTGGGAGCGATGGGCGCAGGGTTCCTGGTGTCCGGCGCCGGTGTTCTGTTGCGCCTTCCCCCTGTGCCAGCGCAACTCGTCGCGTCGATCTGCTATGGACTGGCGCTCGCCGGACTTGTGGCGCAGGTGGCGTTGATCATTCGCTCGCGGCGGATCGAGTGATGCGCGTTCTGGATGCCGGTATCAGAGCGGCAGACTCTCGCGCCAGATGCGGTGCAGGAAGGGGTTCTGTGCTGCAAGTTGCTGTTCCAGTTCTGCCCGGGTATAGACCAGCAGGTCGGTTCCGCGATCGAGATCAAAATAAGGCAGGAAGGAAAGAATCCGTCGTACCATGTCCGGTTCAGCGGAATACCGCACGATAATCAGCACATCCACATCGCTTGTTCCGGTTGCATCGCCACGCGCAAGCGAGCCAAAAACGCGGATATCTTCCACATCGCGCTCCCGACGGATCTGCGCCGCAATAGCGCGTAACCGCGCCAGCAACGCCTCACGATCGAGGGAGATGATCCTGACAGTACTGGATGATGGCGGTTGCTGCATCGAGCGCCTCTTGCGCTTTGGTCGCGCTGAAATAGTCCGCAGGTTTACCGACGGAAAATCCATTTGGGTAGCGAGTGGAAGGCGTAACGACTCATCGCATCACCTCTCTGAGTTTCGCATCATTGTACACCGTTTTGGTCGTTGAAGCGAGACCCGGATACCTGGTTCAGGGCTTTGCGTCAACAGGTAATCCCACATCAGGACGGGCAGCCAGACGGCGCCGGGCATGCGGGATAGAGGGATCATCCCAACCGATGCACCAGATGCAACACTGCACTGCAAATACGAACGCTGATGACGCGAACGAGGGGCAGGAATGGTTGGGCATTACTGTGGGCACAGCAGAATCTCTGCGGCTTGAAGGTCCAGGTCACCCTGGGCGAACCAATCTGATGGCAGGGCGGACTCAGTTGCCTGCATAGAGCACCTTTCCCCGCCGCATGATTTCCAGATAAAAGGGATCTCCCAGGGTCAGTCGGTGAGCCAGTTCCTCAGGGGTCAGCACAAGCGGCGAGAAGGGCACTCGCCGCTCTGGATCCGCAACCAACTGGCGCACGCGGACACGGCGCGCCAGAGGTGACTCGTCGGTTTCTTTGATAATCAGCAGATCAATGTCGCTGTCTTCGTCCGGCGCCCCACACGCCAGGGAGCCGAACAGCACGATTTGCTGAGGCCGGTAGGCCTCGATGAGCGACTGGACAATCTTTTGAAGCGTATCCTGAATCTCTTTGACCGGATACATTGCACAACCATTGCAAAGATGACTTCACTGCAAAAACGCACCGCTGAGACGCTGAGCGCCCAGAGAACGCCAAAAACGAAACGTAGTTCGATGCGCAGCGAAGCAAACGTCTGAGCCAGACAATAGAATTTCCTCTGTGAGCGCTGCGCCTCTGCAGTAATGTACCCTTCTTGCAGTGGACTCAAAGATACTGACATGAACTCCCGCGTTCCACATCATTGTACACCGTTTTGGTCGTTGAAGCGAGACCCGTATACCTCGTTCACACGAAACTCCCGGCGCAGCGTGTCGTGCAGTGCACACAACACGCTGCGCTGCAAGCGGATAGCTCCCTTCGCTGCAGCAACGTGCAGAAAAGACTGCCGGGATCGCGCGCAGCGAGTGCGTATGCGGGCGCTCCGTCCACGCTCCTCACAGAGGAAGAAGGTCACCCGAAAAAGATCGACCGACGCGCGGCGGTGCGCTCGTCGAGCAGCGCCTGAATGCGGCGCTGAACGAGATCGTTGATCTGCGCAATAGTTGTCGGATCGTCGGCAGCCTCAGGTCCATAGGCGGATGGGTCAATCGGCGTATCGAAAATGATCGACCATTTGCTCGGCAGCGGTGCAATGCCCAGCAACCCAAACCACGGGAAGAGCGGCGTCAACGGGAAGTAGGGCAGGTTCAGCAGTTGAGCCACCGGGCGGACGTTGATGAGCATCGGGTAGATCTCTTCTGCGCCAATGACCGCGACCGGAATGATCGGCGCGCCAACGCGCAATGCTGCCCGGATATACTCACGCGCATCGAAACCGGTCAGCCGGTAGCGATTCCAGAAGAGTTTCCCGGCGCCCTGCGCACCTTCGGGAAATGCACAGACCAGATGCCCATCCTCCAGCAGGCGCACGGCATTTTCCGGCAGCGCTGGCGCCTGACCGAACGCCGCAAGCGCCGGTGCGAGTCCCGGTACGTTCGTCATCCAGGGATCGTGGAGCGAACGCACCAACCGCTGCGACGGATGATCTTCGAGCACGGCAGTCGCAATCATCGCGCTATCCCACGGCAGCACGCCGGAATGGTTCGCCAGCAGGAGCGCCGCGCCCTCCTCGGGCACGCCATCGAGACCCTCGCTGGTGACCCGCCACCAGGAACGGTAGAGGAACCCCGCGACCGGACGCACCAGTTCGATCAGTTCGGAGTCCATGCCATACGCATCGACGGCGAACTCGCCACGCAATCGACGCTGGATCAGCGCCGTCAGTTCGGTGACCTGGTACTGCAACACCATCGCAATACCACGCCAGAAGTCCGGGTCGAGGTAGTCGCTGTTGAACACATTCTGGCGCAACGTGGTTACAACGTTGTCGAGTGCGGGCGGACGCAGGCGTTCCAGGTTCTCGCGGATCAGGCGCAACAGGTCGGCAGCCAGGTCGCGGGTTTCTGCCGATCCTTCGGTCTGATTACGAATCTCGACTTCGAGTTCCTGAACGGCAGCGGCGGTTTCAGCGCGCAGGGTTTCGACGGCATCAACCGGCGCGGCCGGTTCGGCGGTTGAGGCGACGCTGATCTCTTCCTCCGGCGCAGGCGCAGCGTCATCGGCAGTTTCGACCGGCGCATCGACCTGGTTCTGGCCAGCGGGCTGATCTTCAACAACGGGAACGGCGCTTGTCTCCTGAACGTTGTCGGCAGCCTGAACGCCATTGATGGGAAGATCACCTGTATGTGCTTCTGGCGATTCTGACATATCCGCCTCCTGTGAGATTATTCGTGCGGTTATTTCGGGATGCTCGTCCGTTGATTCGCGCTTTCTGACCGAAGCGGTTCGTTTTCTGCTCTTCGGGGGTTTCGGTTCGCCGGAAGAAGGCGCTCTGCGTCTCCGGGAGCGCTCTGCCGACGAGTCGGCGTCGGGTGAACTATCATCGTGTGGTTCTGCCATCGATGTACTCTCTTCGATACGCGAAGGGTCCGGGCGGATCACGCGGTGACCGCAGCGATTTCGCGCAGTGTTTCATCGGGTTGGTGTTGCGGCGCCCAGTGGAGTTCGCACGCAGCACGGCGGATGTCACCCACGCATGCGTAGTTCAGGTACTCAACCGGGAACGGCAGTGCGCCGATCAGCGAACGGATCGGCGCCAGAAATGATGCTGCCTGAAACGCGAACGCGGGCAACGGCAGCGGTTGCCCGCCAGCGAGAAGAATCGCCTGCGACAGGATCAGGGGAGGATGCGCTGCGATATTGAACGCGCCTTCCACCTGATCGTTCAGTGTCGCCAGCGCCAGCGCCACTGCTGCATCGTGGATATGCAGCACCTGGATCCGGGGGTCGAAACCCGCCAGCACCGGCGCGGGGCGGCGACTGAGGAACTGCACGACAGGTGAGCGGACGCCGTTGCCGGCGACAGGTGCGCAGCGAATCATAACAATGCGCATATCGGGATGGCGCACCTTGAAATCGCCGACCAACCGCTCGATCTCGATATAATCCTGGAGCAAGCCAGCCGGTGCGCCGCTCGACAGCGGCGCAGATTCGGGGATGAAGACGGGTGCATCGGGGCGCGCACCGTACACCAGCAGGCTGCTGCGCATCACAACGCGCGGCACTCCTGCGGCGTGACATGCTCCCAGCACCTCGATGGCGCGATACACATTGCCGCGACCCGTGATCTCGTAGGGAGGCGCCTCCTCCTCACCGGCGATGTCAAGATGCACCACGACATCCACCCGCGCGGCGCGCATCATCGTGAGCAGCGTTTCGCCGCTCATATCGCACACGCGCACCTCGACATCGGTGGGTGTATACTCAGGGGCAACACGCCCGACGCCAACAACACGCATATGGGGTTGTGATGCCAGAATACCGGCAACCAGGCTCCCCAACACACTGCCAACGCCGGTGACCAGCACTGTTGTCATGCTCACCTCTGCCAGGCTATGCCGGTTATGCCAGGCGCTGACGCAACCAGTGCTCAACTCCGCTGCGATCAAGATCGGAATTGGAAACGGAGCGCACCAGCCAGAGCAGTTCCGCCTCAGCCACGTCGTGACGCAGCGATGCATTGTTGAGGGTCAGGAAACGCAGCATGCAGAGCAGCGCCGTCGCTTCATTGGCGCTGACAAAGGGGCGGCTTTTGATCATCAGGAACATCAGCGCTGCGGCTTTACTCGGCAGATCAGGGTACAACTCCGCCTCGAAGAGCACCTGGCGCGGCGCCGTCACCACCGACATCAACCGGTCGTGACTGGCGATCCCCAGGCGCCCGCCATATCGTAAGACCGCATATGTATGCAGGTCCAGCACGTCGTCTTTCGTCAGATAGTGCATCACTCCACACGTACTGCCCGTAGAAATATCTCCCAACACCTGCAGGCGCCCGATCCCCGGTTCCCGGTTCCTGGCTCCCGGTTCCCAGTTCTTCGGTTCCCAGTCCTCAGTTCCCGGTTCCCGGTTCTCAGTTCTTGGTTCTTAGTTCTTGGCTCCCGGTTCTCAGTTCTTGGTTCTTAGTTCTTGGTTCTTAGTTCTGGATGTCCCTCACAGTCCTGCCAGTTCACGGAACATTTTATCGTACCGATCGCTCACACCACGCGCCCATTCGCGCAACTGCGGACTCATTGGGCGACGCAGCAGCACCTCATTCTCGGTGAAGATCAGTTCAACCAGTTCCTCATCGCCGAGTCCGACAGCGCGCAGCCATCCCTGGACCGTTTCCGGCAGGTTCTCACGTTCGATAGTAAACGATCGTGGCAATGCTTCCTCCCCGTTTCCCATAGTGTGCACAACTTTCTTCTGCCCGCCGTACAGCGCCGGTCATCCTTCAATCACGCGGACGCATGTGCGGGAACAGGATGACTTCGCGGATGCTCGGTTGATCGGTGAACAGCATCACCGTCCGGTCGATACCGATGCCTAACCCGCCGGTTGGCGGCATACCATACATCAGCGCATTGAGGAAGTCAATGTCCATCTGTTGCGCTTCATCGTCGCCAGCATCATACGCGCGCCCCTGTTCCAGAAAACGCTGCTCCTGGTCGAGCGGATCGTTCAATTCGGTAAACGCATTGCCGACTTCCATGCCAGCCACGATTGGCTCGAAGCGTTCCACCAGCAGCGGTTGATCGGGACGACGTTTCGCCAGCGGCGACAGCGCCACCGGATGATCGATAACGAACGTTGGCTGGATCAATTCTGGTTGCACATAAACGCTAAAGATCTCGTCAACCTGTTTGCCCCAACCGGGTTTGAGATCGACCTTCAGCCCGACTGCGCGGATCGCTCGTTGCAACGGTTCGAGTTCGGTGAGTTCGAGAATGTTGATGCCGGTGCGCGCGGCAATCGCCGTCGGGATCGAAACACGCTGCCATGCAGAACCGAAATCGATAGTGCGCCCCTGAAAGACAATGGTGGTGCTGCCAGCGACTTCCAGCGCCAGGGTCCGGTACAGGTCTTCGACCAGGCGCATCATATCGTTGTAATCGGCATACGCCTGGTAACATTCCATCATCGTAAACTCAGGGTTGTGGGTACGATCAACCCCTTCGTTGCGAAAAACCTTGCTGATCTCATAGACACGCTCAAAGCCGCCGACGATCAGGCGCTTCAGGTAGAGTTCGACGGCGATGCGCAGATAGAGATCCTGCTTCAACTGGTTATGGTGCGTGATGAACGGGCGGGCGGAAGCGCCGCCGTAGATCGGTTGCAGGGTTGGCGTCTCCACCTCGAGAAAGCCGCGTTCGTCGAGGAAGCGCCGCATCGTGCTGACGATCTTCGCACGTGTGCGAAACACGTCGCGCACTTCAGGGTTGACGATCAGGTCGAGGTAGCGTTGACGATGACGCTCTTCGATGTCCGAAAGACCATGCCACTTTTCCGGCGGCGGGTTGAGCGATTTTGCCAGCACCCCCAGGCGCTCGACGAACACCGAAGGCTCGCCGCGTTGCGTGCGGCGCAACGTTCCCGTGGCTTCGACAATGTCGAACGTATCGAGGTCATCGCGAAACCGGTCGAACCATTCGTCGCCGATGTCGCCGCGACTGAGCCAGAGCTGGATGCGGCCCGACTCGTCTTCGATGTGGGCAAATGCCAGTTTGCCCAGGACCCGACGGGCGCCCACAATTCTCCCGGCGACGGTGACCTGTTCTCCGCGTTCCATCAACTGGTCGAAACTGGCAAGCACGAAGCCAATCGTATGGGTGCGCCGGGTACGCGGCGGATACGGGTCGATGCCGGCTGCGCGCAAGCGTTCCAGTTTTGCCAGGCGCTGTTGTTGAAGTTCGTTGAGTTCCATAGCGCCTATGATACGCGATTATGGTTAAAACGCAAACAGGGTAAGTGCTGTCCCCTGCCTGCGACTGACATAGAACAAAGAATCCGTCCTGGCAAAATGCGCGTGGATATCACCGCTTCCGGGTGACATCCACGCGCGGTCGGTGCATAAAATTGAACAACGTCGAACTACTGGATATCGACGATGGTAAGTTTCATGGTGCCAGAAGGGGTCTCTACCGTTACTTTCTGACGCGGGCGTTTGCCGAGGAGCGCCGAACCGATCGGCGACTCATTCGATATCTTGCCTTCGCTCGGTTTGGCTTCAGTGCTGCCGACAATCGTCCAGGTTTCTTCGCCGTCTTCGCCGTCGATACGTACTGTGACGCGCGAACCAATGCGAACCTCGTGATTGTCGCCGTTCTCTTCGTCGATTATCTGAGCACGGGCGAGAATGCTCTTGATCTCGCGGATACGACCTTCGAGATGAGCCTGCTGGTTTTTGGCATCCTCGTATTCGCCGCTTTCGGAGATGTCGCCAAGTTCTTTTGCGGCGTTGATACGCTCGGCAATCTCTTTGCGGCCCTTGGTGACAAGCTCTTCCAACTCGGCTTCGAGCCTGGCGCGCCCATCACGGGTGAGGTATGCTGGTTTGTCGCTCATCGTTCGTGCCTTCTTCCGATTTCCTGCTCTGTCCGCTTGCGTTGCGGCTTCCGCCGCCGTCGTGGAGCGGCATACCCGATACTACGGGGCATAACCCGAACGGTTGCGTCTCTACACATGCCTGGCTGCGACACTCAAGAGAATGACGCCACCAACCCGACGCACATGCGCGTCCGGTCGCCTCGTCGCCCGTTCTCCTGGTGGGGGAGATACCAGGGTGTGTGGTCACCCGTCGCATCGTGTGCGTAAATGAAACGACTGAGAGCATGCTCTCAGCCTGCCTGTCGGGTTTGCCCCAACCCAACGTTATCTATTGCATAACGTTGGCGATTTGTATTATATGCGATTGCACACCGTTTGTAAAGCCTGTTCAATCTTTTGATCGCGGGCAGAACATGCGGGAACGCTGCGCGGCGTGATGAACCTGGCATGCTATAATGCAGCCTGAAACCCGGAAACCGTATGATGTCGCGCCTGACGAACCACGAAGTCGCTGAGATGTTCAGCGCTATTGCTGACCTGATGGAGATCCTGGACGAGGATCGGTTCCGCGTTCAGGCGTATCGTCGCGCCAGCGACGCCATCCGCGATCTGCCAGCGCCACTGGCGACATACCGCGACCGCGGTGAACTGGAGGCAATTCCCGGAGTCGGCAAGGCGATTGCCGGGAAGATCAGCGAGTTGCTCGACACAGGTGAGTTGCAGTACTACAACCGCCTTCAGGAGAAGGCGCCGCCCGGTGTGCGCGAGTTGCTGCGCGTCCCCGGCGTCGGTCCGCGTACTGCCGGGCGTCTCTACCGCGAACTTGGGATTACCAGCCTGGCGGAACTGAAACGTGCTGCTGAGGAAGGACGCCTGGCGACGCTCAAGGGTTTCGGCGCAAAGATGATCGAAGGCATTCTCCAGGGTATCAGTGTTGCGGAGCGACAGGAGCGACGGATGCTGCTGGCGCACGCGCTCGAAACCGCTGAGGAGTTGATCCTGGCGCTGCGCACCGCTGCCCCCACACTGCGCCAGGCGACATACGCTGGAAGTTTGCGTCGTGGACGCCCGACCGTCGGTGATCTCGACATCCTGGTAGCCGCCGATGATGCTCCTGCTGTCGTCCGTGCCTTTACAACGCTGCCACTCGTGGCGCGGGTCGAGTCGGCGGGTGACGAAAAAGCCAGCATTCTGCTCCATAACGGCACACAGGCGGATCTGATCGCTGTGCCCCCGGCGCTGTGGGGATCAGCGTTGCAACACTTCACCGGCAGCAAGGCGCATAATATCCGCTTTCGTGAACTGGCGCTGGCGCGTGGCTTGAGTTTCAGCGAGCATGGATTCCGCCGCGCCGATGGAACCGTGTTGACCTGCGCTACTGAAGAAGAGGTGTATGCCGCCGTCGATCTTCCCTGGATTCCGCCGGAACTGCGCGAGGACGAGGGAGAGTTCGAGGCGGCGCGCGCCGGTGCGCTGCCGCGCCTGGTCGAACTGAGCGATATTCGCGCCGATCTCCACATGCACAGCACCTGGAGCGATGGACGCGCCGATATTCGTACCATGGCGGAAGCGGCGCGCGCCCGTGGCTATTCCCACATCGCTATAACCGACCACAGCGCATATATCGGGCTGACCCACGGATTGGATGCGGAACGGTTGCGCGCGCAACGCCGGGAGATCGCAGCGCTGAATGCGGCGTATGCCGCGCAAGGCATTCCATTTCGCATTCTGTGCGGCGTCGAAGTCGATATGACGCCCGAAGGATCTCTGGCGCTTCCCGACGATGTGCTGGCAGAACTCGATATCGTTGTGGCGTCGGCGCACATCCAGTTGCGCCAGTCGCCTGAAGCCGCCACCGAACGCTTGCTGCGCGCGGTGCGCAATCCGCACGTCGATATAATCGGTCATCCGGTGGGGCGGATGCTCGGATCGCGCGAGGGAGCGCCGGTCGATATCGATGCCCTGGCGCGTGCAGCAGCCGAACATGGGGTGCTGCTCGAAGTGAACAGTGGACCAACCCGCCTCGACCTGGAGGGTCCGGCGGTCCGGCGCGCGCTGGAACTGGGTGCGACCATTGCGATCAACAGTGATGCGCACCATCCCGACAATCTGGACTGGATCCGGTTCGGGGTCATCACCGCACGGCGGGGTTGGGCGGGCGCTGCGCAGGTAGCGAACACCTGGAGTTTCGAGGCGCTTCAGGAGTGGTTGCGCCGACATTGAGCGTTGTTCTGTTTATCGAGAGGAGGAAGCATGCCATCCGTCTTTTCGCGCATTGTGAGCGGTGAATTGCCGTCAGCCAAAGTGTACGAGGATGACGAGACGCTGGCGTTTATGGATATTAATCCCGCCAGTCGGGGGCATACGCTGGTGATTTGTAAGGAAGAGCACCCCGATATTTTTACCACGCCCCCTCATCTGGTTGCAGCCGTTGCGCGGACGGCGCAGAAAGTGGCGCTGGCGCTCCGTGATGCGCTCGATATCGACGGACTGAATATTGTTCAGAATAACGGCGCGGCGGCCGGGCAGGTGGTATTCCATTACCATGTGCACCTGATACCGCGCTGGAAGGGTGACCACGTGCTGCGACCCTGGACGCCGCACCCGGCTGATCCGTCTGAATTGCGCACAATAGCAGAACGGATCCGGGCAGCGATAAAGGAGGGTTGAAGGGTCAGCGTTACCCTGAACAGCGCGATTGGTTCGATGGCGGTGCGTAGATGAAGGGGCGGCGCCTGAAGTTGCCCGCACGAAGACGACTGTTTTTGCGCAAACGAGATTCCAATGCCAGAGATCGATATCCAGCGGTTGCAACACCAGATTGAAACGGTCGTTCACACGCAACCTGACGTGCGCCTTGTCTACCTCTTCGGGTCGCAGGTGAGCGGAGCGACCGGTCCGCTCAGCGATATCGATCTGGCAGTGTTGCTGGCGCACGAGGCGTCAGCAATGCACGTCTTTGCGCATCTGGAGCATCTCTTTTCTCTGGCGCTGGAAGGGCAGGCTGTGGACGTTGTCATCCTCAACCAGGCGCCAATCGAACTGGCATATGCGGTCATTGCTCAGGGCAGGATCATCTACCAGCGTTCAATTGCCGAACGGGTCGAGTACGAAGCGGATGTCATGAGTCGCTACGGGGATTTTCTGCCCTTTCTGCGCGCACAACGTCAGGACATTGTGAAGGGAGCGGGCAATGAGCGTCGAGTTCAGCGGTATCGAGAGGCGCTTAGACGAACTCAGCGAGCGCTTGGCGCGTCTGGCGCCGCTCCGCGTCCGACCGAAGACTGAGTTCATGAGCGATCCGTATCTGCGCGACATCGTGGAGCGTAATCTGGAAGTGGCGGCGCAGTGCTGCATCGACATCTGCCACCGGATTATCACGCTGGAAGGCGCTCAGAAACCGCGAAGCTACTATGAAGCGATTCTGCGCATGGGAGAACTGGGCGTGTTGCCGCCGGACTTCGCCGGACGCCTTGCTCCGATTGCCGGTTTGCGGAATATTCTGATTCACGAATATCTGACTGTGGATTGGGACGAGGTGTACACGAACCTGGCGAAACTGGATGACCTGTCGCGCTTCGCTGACCTGATTCGCAGGTGGTTGGATGATCGCCGGTCAGTCAGCCCATGAATGCGTCCACTGTAAAAAGGGTATGTCACCGCAGAGGCGCAGCGTTCGCAGAGGAGGATTCTCTATCGCGTCACTCAGACGCACGCTTCGCCGTTTTCGTTTTTAGGGTTCTCTGCGTCCCCGGCTATGCACGGCGAAGCCCGCCTGCGCGGGCTATGGCGAATTACATATTCAAAGACGACACAAACAAAAGGTGCAGAGGTTGCTCATGAACAACGACACCGGTACGACGCAATCAAACGCGACCGAAGAACTGACCGACAATGGCGTGAGCGCGCGGCGCAAAGCCCTTTCGGCGATTTTGCTGCTCGTGCTGTTGCTGCTGATCCTGCTGTTGTTCGCCGCAGCCGTCGAGCGTACCGATATTATCAATTTCACATCTGCGCGCCTTGCGCCGCTTACGTGAGTGGAAGACGACGTTCACACGCTTGCCGCCGAGCAGGGGCTTGATCTCGAAACCCTGCGCGCTGCGTTGACCGCCCTGCGCATGCACGCGGGAGGCGATGCGTTTTATGTCTTCTGGACGCCTCGCGGGAGTGCTTCTTCGACGCCGACGAACAAACGCGCCCGTGTATTGCTTGCTTTTCCTTCTCCCGACGCTGCACTGGGTTTTGCGCAACGCAATCGGTTGACCCAACCGCCAGCCGTGCCGCGTCTGCGTCGCCTCTCGCTGGTGCAACTGTTGCGCGCTGTGTTGCGTGAACCGGCGATCACCGCGTTGCACCTGGTGTTCGACGCCGATGATCTGCAGACATATCCGCCGGGGCATCTTCCCCCCGGTTTGCACCTGACCCGTGATGATCTGCTGCGCCTGGTCGGGGGGCGATAATCTCGTGATTCAATGTCACAGCGCCCGAAGCCGCGAAATGTGCACGCTTCGCTGCTGCATGTCCGCGCCGATAGCGGCAGGCTTGCAAGCGCCTGAAGAATACGCTCGCCAGAGTACAGGCTTCCCCCGCCCGCCAGCGCCTTTTTCTCTCCTGGCAACGTGCGAAGGATAGCAACGCCAGATGATAACTTTATAGCACACCTGCGGGTAAAGTACGAATTCAGGCGCGCCCGGAACGAAACTCCGGCGGAAACTCGCGCAGGTTGCGTTGGGGATCGAGACAGGCCAGTTCAACGTCGGCTTCCACGCACACCTGTCCATCGCGCTCGACGCGCTGCCTGAACAGCCCACGGTACGGTGATTGCAGGCTGAATGTGGAAACAACTTCGAGCGTGTCGCCGAGTTGCGCAGCTCGCTTGAAACGAATGTTCATCGCATAAACGACAATGTAGTATCCCAGCCGATTCCACTCCCAGATCGGCTTGCCGAACAGTTCGACATACTCGCTGCGCGCTCGTTCCATGTATTTCAGGTAGTTGGCGTGATAAACGACGCCCAGGGCGTCGGTGTCTTCGTAGTAGACTTTGCAGATCAGACGGTGCTCCACGCAGACTCCCGTTCGCTTCAATCACGATACAGCATAGACATAGAACTTGCACCCCGGTACGCCATCAGCACAGAACAGATGTTCCGTCCTTTGATGTGCGCTTTCCGAGATCAAACAGGCGCTATGTCGCCGACACGTATGGTGTGTTTCCGTCCGGTTCGGGATCGCTCGTTACTTTACCGGTCTTGCGGCGTATACCCGGTCATCTCAATATACCCGCTGCCTGCGGCGCTGCCACTGATTGCAACCGCTCCTTCCCAGTAGACGACGGTGACTGGCAGTTCCTGATCCGCCAGCAGCGGCGTCAGTGTCAGGTCAATCGCCTCATCGGGCACGCGTAGCCGCCAGCGCGCCGGGTAGGTTGCCCCGCTGCGCGGGCTTGTCCAGTAATCGAGGGGTTCTGCCAGCACCTCATCGTGATTCAGACGCCGCGCGTTCCCGGCGACATCAACCAGCACTCCTTTGCTGTACGGATCGATGCCTCCATTGCGCAGACGCAGGCGGTAGAACATCAGGTCGCGTCCATCGTCCAGGTGCAACGCGAACCAGTCCCAGCCAACCTGATCCTCGCCAAGCGCGCTGGTGCTCCACTCGCGATCCATCCAACCCAATCCGCTGACCTGATACAGCGTTTCGCCGATGCGCACCGTTCCGCTGATCGGCATGCGGGTGAAGGAATAGTAGTACGATGCGTTGCCGATCTCGGCGCTCTTCTGGCTCAAACCGCGGTCTCCCTGCAATACCGGAGGTTTGCCGGCTGTCAGGGTCAGGTCGAGCGCTACACCATCTTCAGCAGCGCGCAGGCGCATCGGCGTCCCATCGGCGCCGAGACCTTCGGCGCTCCAGTCTTCGAGCCAGACGCGGAACGGTTCGCTCTGCGCCCCTGCAAGCCCGGCTGCGCCGCGACTAAACCGTTCGAAGGCATAGAACCTGCCGCCGCTGATGTCGCTGAGGGCGAAATGCGCCATGTAGATGCTGCTGGAAGCCCACGCCGACGATCGCTCCGCTTCACCAGGCATCAGTCCGGTGCGAAAGATGGTGAACTGAAAGCCGAAGCGTCGCCCCTCGACTGACTGGAGGTTGCCGGTGTAGTACCACCATTCGATGGCGTACTCCGGGTGTGGTCCGTGGTCGCGGGGGAAGGTGAAGGGACGCGGCGCCGTCGCGCGGGCGAAGCCATCGGCGTTGCCGCCTGCCATCGCTTCGGCGACGGCGAGTCGGGCGCGGGGTTCAACGACCGGCGCCGGTGCACTGCATGCTGCCAGGGTTGTCAGCGCCATGATGAGCGCGAAGATCCGAATAATCATCAGACACTCTTTACGCCAGCGTTTCGGCGACATCCTCTTCGGCGCGTTCGCGGGCAGAGCCGATCGAGAAGTATTTCGCCTCAGGATGGTGGATCACAATCGCTGCTGTGCTCTGCTCCGGCACCAGTTGCCAGGCTTCGGTGAGCGTTACACCGATCTCATCCGCCGGAAGCACCCTGAACAACTTTTCATGCTCTTCCAGGTCGGGGCAGGCGGGATACCCCCAGGAGTAACGTTTGCCCTGGGTTCCTTTCAGCCCCAGTTGCTGACGGATGAGACGGTTCGTATACTCGGCGAGCGCCTCCGCCAGCGATACCCCCAGCCCATGGATGAAGTACGCACGCGAATAATCGCCGGATTGCTGCAACGTCTCGGTCAGGTCGTCGACTTTGCGCCCCATGGTTACGATCTGCAACCCAACCACATCGTACTCGCCGCTCTCGCGTGAACGGAAATAGTCAGCCAGGCAGAGACGTTCACGCTCCGGTTGACGCGGGAAGACGAAGCGCGTGAGTTCGCGCGGCTGGGCGCCGTTGAGCACCGATGGCGGATCGTAGACAATAACCTCGTGCCCGTCACTCTGGCAGGGGTAGTAGCCATAGACCACTTTCGGCTCGAGCCAGCCATCGCGTTCGGCTTCGCGGATCAGATCGCGCACTTTTGCATCAAAATCCGCCTTCAGGTGTTCCCACTCTTCGCCTTTCGCATTCTTTGCTCCCCACTGAAGCCGGTAGAGCGCATTGCGATCCAGGCATTCGACCACATCCGCCAGTTTGATGCGCGTCAACACGCGCGCACCCCAGAACGGCGGCGTCGGAACCGGCACATCGGTTCGCACCGCCGAGCGCACCTTCGCCGTATCGCTCAATGTTGCGCGCCCCAGTTCCGCCAGCGCCACGCGACCGCGTTGCTTCTTGCCGAGCGCCTCAGCTGCTTCCGCTTTCGTGCGTTCGATGAATGTTGCGCGGGTGGACGGATCCACCAGAGCGTCGACCGTTTCCAGACCCTCGAATGCGTCTTTACAGTAGAAGACGCCAGGTTCGTAAGGAGTGTGGTCATCAACGAACAGAATGCGCTGCCCGTACTGTTTGTTGATCGCCGCACCGCCGACCAGCACCGGGAACTTGAGACCACGCCGGTGCAATTCCTGCACGCAGAGCGGCATCTGCTTCGAGGTGCTCACCAGAAGCGCCGACAGACCAATCGCGTCGGCGTTGACTTCGACCGCCTTCTCGATAATGGTGTTGATCGGCACCTGCTTCCCCAGGTCGTACACCGTATACCCGTTGTTGGCAAGGATCGTATGAACCAGATTTTTGCCGATGTCGTGAACATCGCCGTACACCGTCGCCAGGACGATCTTGCCTTTGGTGACCCCTTCGAGTTTTTCCAGATACTGCTCCAGGTGCGCAACCGCTTTCTTCATCACCTCGGCGCTCTGCAATACGAAGGGAAGGATCAACTGACCCGCGCCGAACAGGTCGCCGACCTCCTTCATCGCAGGGAGCAGCACAGTGTTGAGCACATCAACCGCAGCACTATTGCGGAAGGGCGAGGCGAAGATCGCCTCCCGCGAGGGATGCACCGGATCGAGGGCGCTATCGTGGATTCCGGCATGCATCTCCGCCTCGCGGATGCGTTCAGCGATGACCGTATCGATATCCTGCTCGATGCCCTCTTTCTTGCGGTGTACGATCTTCCAGTGGACGCGCTGCGCCGCCGTCATCCCCTCCGTCGGGTCGGCGCGTTCGGCTTTTGCTGCCGATCCGTGCTCCTCGAAGAACTGAATGAACCGCGCCAGCGCCTGATCATCGCGGTCGAAGATCAGGTCTTCGCAGACCCTGATCTGCTCCGGCGGAATCTCGGCATACGGCATCACGTGCGCCGGATTGATAATCGCTGTATCGAGACCGGCATCGACTGCATGCTTCAGAAACACCGAGTTGAGCGCTGCACGCGCGTGCGGTGCGACGCCAAAACTCAGGTTGCTGACGCCGAGGGTGGTGAAACATCCGGGAATATGCTGCTTCACCAGGCGAATGCCCTCGATTGTTTCGATCGCCGCGCGGCGCAACTCAGGTTGACCGGTCGTGATAGGGAAGGTCAACACATCGAAGATCAGCGCTTCGGGCGGCACGCCGTACTCGTCCTGCGCGATCCGTGCGATGCGCTGTGCGATTGCCAGTTTGCGTTCGGCAGTGTGCGCCATGCCTTCTTCGTCGATGGTCATGGCGATGGTTGCTGCGCCGTAGCGCGCTACCAGCGGCATCGTGCGGTCGATCTTATCGCCGCGACCGCCTTCGAGCGACACCGAGTTGACAATCGCGCGACCGGGGTAAATCGCCAGCGCCGCATTGAGTACATCGGCTTCAGTCGTATCAATCGCCAGCGGCAGTTCGACATTCATGGTCAACTTCTTCAACAGTCTGACCATCATTTCGCGCTCGTCGGATCGTTCGGTCATTGCCACGCATACATCGAGAATATGCGCTCCCGAATCGACCTGTTCGCGCGCGACTTCGAGCACGCCGTCGTAGTCATTGTTCAGCAGCAGGCGCTTGACTTTGCGCGAACCGAGGGTGTTGACCCGTTCGCCGATAATGGTCAACGTCCCTTCCTGGCGCAATGCAGCCGCACGCACCCCCGACGAGACGCTGGGGATGTACTCGATGTCACGCACTTTCGGCGGCGTCGCCGCGCCGACTACCTGGCGCAAACGGCGAATGTGCGCCGGGCGGGTGCCGCAGCATCCTCCAACGACCGCCACTCCATACTCGTGGACATACTCCCCCAGAATGCGGGCGAACGGCTCCGGCTCCATCGGATAGACCGTCTCGCCATTCACCTCGATCGGCAGACCGGCGTTGGGAATGCAGGAGATCGGCTTGCGCGAGTGGCGGGTCATATACCGGATCGCCTCGCGCATATGTTCAGGACCGGTTGAACAGTTCAGCCCGATGACATCGACCGGCATCGCTTCCAGGGTGGCAACGAGCGCTGGCACCTCGGTGCCAAGCAGCATCTTGCCGGAGAGATCGAGGAACACCTGCGCCTGCACGGCGACATCAGGACGGTTAAGATCCGCTTTCGCGCGACGAATGCCGTCGAGTGCTGCTTTCACTTCAAGAATGTCAACGCTCGTCTCGACCAGCAGCACATCGACCCCGCCTTCGATCAGCGCCACTGCCTGCTCGTAGAAGATATCGGAGAGTTGATCGAACGTTATATCTGAGAGCGACGGATCATCGGAAGAGGGCAACTTGCCGGTCGGTCCCATCGAGCCGGCGACGTAACGCGGACGACCATCACGCGCCTCGAACGCATCAGCAACGCGCCGCGCCAGGCGCGCAGCGGCGACATTGATCGCATGCGTCTGATCGGCAAGCCCCCATTCCTCAAGCCGGATGCGGGTCGATTGGAACGTGCATGTTTCGAGCACATCTGCGCCTGCTTCCAGAAACGAGGTGTGGATCTGTTCGATGACATCCGGGCGAGTTATCACCAGATAATCGCGGGCGCCGAAAGTGTTTTCACCGCCATAGTCCGCAGCCGTGAGATGGAATGTATCGATGCTGGTGCCCATAGCGCCGTCGTAGATCAGGACGCGCTCGCGCAGGGCTTCAAGGTAGGTTGGCTTCTTCAAGGAAACACCTCGTGATACTTCATATCCGAACTGTCTGCACGTGATGATCGGGCTGGCGGGTGCGATGATTGCGCTTTCTCGCTTGTGCAGCAAAAAACCCCACGCGCCCGCGTGAGGTTCCGGAAGCCTCATCACCACTCATCTTCCAGCCTGCGCTGCCGGAATTGCCACCCTATAGCCAGCCAGTGTCGAGAAGCGGCGCGTATCGCACCGGCTGCTCGATCCAGTGGCTACGGGTTGGCGGAGCTTCATCGGGCCGGTCCCTCCACTCCTCTGGATGAGCAAATTTGTCTGATAGTATAGCATGGGGAAAGAAACAGCGTCAATGTCAATTGATTCATCGGGTGTGGCATAAATCGTGTACGCACTGGCAGCAGGGGTACATCTATCGCTTCCCTGCGTCACATCCCGCCACCCCGCCACCCTGCCGCAGCCGATGCCTTGCGCTGCGTCTTCCGGTGCGTTATACTCCGCCTGCATCCCGCGTCTGTCATTCTCTGCGAACGCACGACGGGCGTGGTATACTCATAATGCGCTGCATTATGACATTGCGGTAGGGAGACGGGCATGGATGCGCCGCTCAGGATTGCGTTATTCGGCGCGCTGACCGTACAGATCGGTGATCGCACGCTACCCGACTCCGTCTGGCGTTCCCGGCAGGAGCAGCGTCTGCTTGCCATTCTCGCTGCAACCCGGGGGCGGGTTATTGCTGCCGGGCGATTGTGCGAATGGCTGTGGCCTGATTCGGACAGCGCCAGCGCATCGGTAAACCTGCGGAGCGCAATCAGCAACCTGCGTCGTGTGCTGGAACCAGAGGCTGACCGCGCTTCACGCCGGTATATTCTGACCCGCTCCGGCGGGTATGCCTGGAACAGAGAGAGCGGCGCGTGGATCGATGTCGATGAGTTTCTAACGCTGACCGAATCACTCGCCGGTGGTCAGACGACCGGTTCGATGGAGCAGGGTGAGGCGGACCTGGAGCGGGCGATTACGCTCTATCGCGGCGACTTTCTCGAAGATGAGCAGGAACTGGCGTGGGCGGCGATGGAGCGTGAGCGGTTGCGTGCACGCTACCTCGACGCGCTCCGTCGTGTGGCGGAGATCAAACTCGACCGCGGCGACCCGATGGCTGCGGCGGCGCTTGCCAGTCGCGGCATTGCCATTGCGCCGCTCGCCGAACCGCTCTGGCGCATCCTGATGCTGGCGCAGGCGCGGTCAGGCGACACGGCCGGCGCGCTTCAGAGTTACGAGCGCTACCGTCATCTGCTGGACCACGAGTTGGGCGCTGCGCCGTCGCCTCAGACACAGGCGCTGCATATGGCGATCCTGCGCGGCGATCCTGGTTCCTATGCGCCTGCTGCGGTCTCCTCATCGCACGAAAACCGTCATGATCGACAGCGGATCGAACCGCGCAGTCCACGTGCCGGACAACGTTCTCCGGGATCGGCGGCAACGCCGATTGTCGGACGTCAGGAAGAACTGGCGTTATTACACCGCTGGCTCGCCGATCTTGATCGGCGTAGCGGTGGAATGGTCACCATCGTCGGTGAAGCGGGGATCGGGAAGACACGCCTGATAGGGGAAACGCTGCGCACCGCCGCCGAACGTGGCGCATTTGCGCTTGAACTGCGTGCCACACCGTTGGATCAGGGATTGCCCTTTGCTGCAGTTGGTGAAATGCTGCGCCCCTTGCTGCGCAATGTACCGGAGTATCGTCTTCGTCAACTGCCGCAGTTTGCACTGGCGCAGATCGCCGATCTTTTTCCGGTGTTGCGGGAACGGTTGCCGGATCTGCCTGAACTGCCGGATGTGCCGCCTGAGGAACGGCGTAACCGACAGATCGACGGTCTGTGTGAACTGGCGCTTGCGCTGGCGCGCACACTCCCGCTGGTCGTTGCGCTCGATGATGCGCAGTGGGCGGACGATGCAACGCTGGCGACGGTCGGGCGCCTCGCCCGTCAGGCGTCGCGCCGGGCGTTGTTGCTCATCCTGGCATACCGCGCCGATGAACTGAGTGATAACCCGGCGCTCCACAATCTGTTGCGCACCCTGGGACGCGATATGATCCTGCGTCCGCTGGTGCTGGGTCGCCTCGATGCATCGGCAGTTGCTGAACTTCTCGCCGGACTTGCCGGAGTTGAGATCGGGCGGGTCGCACATCTGGCGCCCCAACTGGTCGCCAGCACCGGCGGCAATCCTCTGGCATTGATGGTGACAGTCCAGGCATTACTGGAGAGTCGCGGGGCGCCATCGCTCGCTGCGTTGCTGCCCGACCTCGAAGCAGGTATGCCGTTTCCCGATCCGACCGAAGCGCCGCAGATGCGTGAACTGGTGCGGGCGCGCATTGATCGATTGCCGCCGCACGCACGCGATCTGGCAGAGCATCTGGCGCTGATCAGTCGTCCGGCGTCACTCGACCTGATCGAACGTCTGGGGGGCGCGGATGCGCTCGAAGCCGCGCAGATCCTGCTTGAGCGTCAGATACTTATTGAGAATGACGATACGCACCTTGCGTTCAACCATGACCTGGTGCGCTCGATCATCGCGGCCACCCTCTCTGCGCCGCAGCGTCGGCGGTTGCACCATCGGATCGGCGCCGCGATGGCAGCGCTTGAAGGGCATCGACCGGAGCGTGCTGCCGAGATCACCTATCATTTTTGCCAGGCTGGGCGTTCTGCCGATCGCGACGTGCTGCGCTATGCGATTGATGCTGGCGATTATGCGCGGCGCGCGTTCGGGTATCGTCATGCGTTGCACCACTATGATGCCGCTATTGAAGCGGGCGAACGTCTCGGCGCTGAGGCGCCGGTCGAGATGATGCAACGCGCCTTTGCCGGACGGTTGCTGACGTGCGAGACGCTGCTGGACTGGAACGGGTTGGAAGAAACCTCTGCGCGCTATGAGCGCTGGGCGACGCAGCGTAGTGTAACGCCGCCAACGCTCGTCGCGCCACGTCGATTGGTGCTGTTGCGTGCACTGATGGGGGATCTGGCTGGAGCGGCAGCGATCAGCGCCGCTCATGCAGCGCGCGGGCAGACGTCGGATCGCGCGCCGTCGATCACCGATATGCTCCGACGCACGGCGTTGATCCTGCAACCTGATGCGTATCCTGAGGGCATTCGACGCTCGCATGCCTCCCGGCGCGACCGTCAGGAAGAGAGCGGTGATCCGCGCCACGGACAGACTGTTTCACGTGAAACAGGTGACCGACGAAACCGCCGTACCGATCCGCTGCCTGCCGATAACGCGCATACCATGTGGCAGGCATGGCCGTCATTCAGGATCGCAGATCCTGTTCCAGGCAATCCGGCGGAAGAGTTGCCCAAACTGCTCGGTCCAGATGAAGCGGCAGCGGCGCTGTTCCAGATCGGATGGGCGGCGTTGATGCAGGGATTGCTGCGCGACGCACGCCCTTGTCTGACACAATCATATACGCTGGCGGTTGAAACCGGTCAGGCGCCGGCCGCCGTCGTCTCGGCGTTGCAACTGGCGCACCTGAACGCGCTCGCTGGCAAGCCTGACGAAACGACTATCTGGCTGGAGCGCAGCCTGGAAACCGCCGCGCGAGCATCCGAAGCGGCATGGGCCTCGATCTGGCCCCGCATCCATCAGGGCTTCCTCTGGTTGATCGATGATCGCCTGGCGCTGGCGGAACAACGCTTTGTTGAAATGGCAGCGCGTCTCGCTGGCGTAGCGGCATTTCAGTCGCACCGCGCCAGTGTGGTCGTGGGGATGGGCATGGTAGCGCTGGCGCGCGGCGACCTGACCGGCGCCGATGCGTATTTTCACGAGGCGTTGCGAGCGCCGCATCAACTGTACGGTTTCATCTATGTCAGCGCGCACCTTGGTATAGCACGCCTCGCGGCGTTGCGCAACGACCTGCCGGGAGCGCGGACGATGCTGCTGCACACCCTCCACTACACGGTGCAACGGGCGCTCCTGCCGGAGTATGTCCGCACCGTCATCGAAGTTGCCCGCATCGAACGTGACTTCGGCGATCCTGCACCGGTACTGGCGCATCTGCGCAGTGCCGCTCGTCTTGCACGCAGCGCCGGACTTGCGCCGCTCGCCGCAGCGGCATCTGCTCTGTCTACCCGTCTGGAGGAGAGTCATCGTGTCCCCTGAGACCATTACCCGTCACGAAGCGCCTGGCGGCGTCCGTATCTATCGCCTGCCGATCCGTGTCTTTCCGAACCTGACAGCAAATGTATATGTGGTCATTGCAGGCGATTATGCAGCACTCGTCGATACCGGCAGCGGATTAGGCGACAGTGATGCCGATCTGCGCACCGCCTTCGCTGCACTGCGTTCCGATTGGAATGAACGTCTGACCTGGACCGATCTGCGTCGGGTCATTATCACCCACGCCCATATCGACCACTACGGCGGTTTGACGGCGCTGCGCAGCCTGACCGACGCGCCAATCGCCGTTCATGAACTCGACCGACGCGTTCTGACACATCACGAGGAGCGGTTCGTTCTGGCGCGTCGCGCTCTTGCCGCATTCCTTCGCCGCGCCGGAGTGTCATCCGCAAAGCAGACGGTCCTGCTGCACCTGTACGGTTGGAGCAAGAACCTGTTCCGTTCGGTCGATGTCGCCACGACGTTTCGTGAAGGAGATGTGATTGATGACCTCTTCCGAGTTTACCACGCCCCCGGTCACTGTCCGGGACAGGTCTGCCTTCAGATTGGCGATGTGCTCCTCAGCGCCGACCATGTCCTGCCGCAGACGTCGATCTTCCTGCCGCCGGAGAGTATTACCCTCTCTACCGGTCTTGACCACTACCTCAGGGCTTTGCACGCTATTGATGCGCTGACGGACATTCGCCTGGCGCTGGGCGGGCATGGCGCCCCAATGGATCACATCCACGACTGGATTGTGCGCATTATCGATGCGCAGGAGCAGCGACTTGAGCAGGTGCGCGCCCTGTGCCGCGAACCGCGCACGATCGCAGAACTCACCGCCGCACTCTACCCGGGCGTCAACGGGTATGAGGAACTGCTGGCGTTGCAGAAAGCCGGAGCGTATGTCGAGTATCTCGATATGCGCGGTGAACTGACCATCGCCAATCTGGCCGATGTTGACCTGGATGAAGGGGTTGCGCCGCGCTACTGGCGTGGGTGAGGAGAGGGTTGAAGGTTGAAGGTTGAAGGTTGAAGGTTGTGCGTGGGAAGGTGGAAGGTGGAAGGTTGCCGGTAACCTCCAACCTTATAACCCATAACCGCTAACCCCGCAAAGGAGAAGGTGCATGCTGGCGCCCGACACGCTCATCCACGGTCGATACCGCATCATTCGCGCCATAGGCAAAGGAGGCATGGGCGCCGTCTATGAAGCGTTCGACCTGCGTTTGCAAAGCCCGGTTGCGCTCAAACAGATGATCGTCGAAGGCGAACACCTCAGTCGCGCCTTTGCCCGCGAAGCGCAACTGCTGGCATCACTTCGGCATCAGGCGTTGCCACGGGTAATCGACCATTTTGTCGATGAACATGGTCAGTTTCTGGTGATGGAATTCATCCCCGGCGAAGACCTGGCAACCTTGCTTCAGAAGCAGGGTGCGCCTTTTCCTGTCGATCAGGTGCTCGCCTGGGCGGATACGCTGCTCGATGTCCTCAGTTATCTTCATGCGCAACAGCCGCCGGTCATCCATCGCGATATCAAGCCGCAGAATATGAAACGAACCCCGCGCGGCGAGATCATCCTGCTCGATTTTGGGCTGGCAAAGGGCGCCGCAGCAACCCAGACCCGCTCGATGACTGGCAGCGTGTTTGGGTATACACCGCAGTATGCGCCGCTGGAGCAGATCAAAGGCGTTGGCACGGAACCGCGCAGCGACCTGTATGCCCTGGCGGCGACACTCTATCATTTGATAACCGGTACGCCGCCGCCTGATGCGCTGACCCGCGCCGCCGCAGTGGTGACCCGTGACCCCGATCCGCTTGAGCCTGCCCATCACCTGAATCCGGGTGTGCCGCACGATGTCAGCGCAATCCTCAATCAGGCGCTTGCCCTCGATCCGACAGCACGCTTTGCAAACGCCGACGCAATGCGCCGTGCGTTGCGTCAGGCGCGCGGTCTGTCTGCTCTGCCGCCGGTGAGTGATCCAACTCTGGTCGTCGGACAGTTGCCTGCGGCAAGCCAGGCGCGCCCGGTTCAACGATCCTCTGCAGGAACATCAACCATACCCTCCGGCGCCCTCCGCTCACCTGAACCGTCCGCCGCCTCTCCTGCTGTTCAGCGGCGTGGTTTGGGTATCTGCGGGGTGTTGGGGATCATCACACTGGCAATCGCTATCGTTGCAGTGGTTGGCACTGTGTTCATTATGCGCCAGATCGGAGAGGGTGTGCAGCAAGGGATCGGGCAGGTGCTCGAACGGGTGTCGGAGGTGGCGCCAACAGTTGTCGCCGCACAGCAGACACTGGAAGCAGGCGCGACACAAACGGCGGGATACATCGAAGAACAGGCAACGACGCTCGCACCAACGCTGGAGTCGGCGCAGCAAACGGCAATCGCTGCCGCAACGACGGTCGCGGAAGAGGCGCCGCTCCCTCCTGGAGAGGGACGCCCCGATACCTCCGTCCCGTACCGCCTGAACGAGATCATTCGCGGCGAGATTGCCGACCCTCAGACGCGATTGGGGTATGACTTCGTGATCGAGACGCCACAGCAGGTTTTCATTGAGACACACCGTTATGATCGGGGGATGGAACAGGTCAGAATTGCACTGATCGGTCCAGGAGGCGGTCGCCTGCTCAATACCTGTCTGGGATGCGGCGATCCCGGTCTGCTGTCGCTCCGTCGTCCTGGTATCTATACGCTGATTATCGGTGGACGGACAAACGCAGGGACAGGGATGTTCGAGGTGCAGATCTACGATGTTCCGTCGCCGCAGCGCTTTGCGATTACGCTCGATGCTGGCATTGGCGCCGGACGACCGGAAAGTGACGCGGGACAGATTGTCAGCCCGGGCGCGCATCAGGAGTATGTCTTCGAAGGACGACCCGGTCAGACTATTTTTGTCGTTGTTCGTCGTCGTGATCAGGCGCTTGGTCAGGTGAAAATCAAACTGATCGACCCGATTGGCGGCGAGGTCTTTTCCACCTGTCTGGGATGCGGCAATCCAGGTGCACACACCCTGCAGCGCTCAGGTCAGTATACCCTGGTGGTCGGCAGCGAACGGGATGCCGCGACCGGCGCATACGAACTGGGCGTCTATGACCTGCCGCCGCCACGAGAGTTCACCATCGACATCGATGCCGTGATCGATGGTGACCAGCCGGCGCCAGGCGCCGGACGCATCGAAACCCCCGGCGCTAAAAATGTGTATCTTTTCGAGGCGCAGGCCGGTCAGAAAATTATCGTAACGGTCTCCAGACGCGATCCGGCAGTGGGGCAGTTGACGATGACGCTGCGCGCACCTTCCGGGGCGGAGGTGTTCAGCACCTGTCTGGGGTGCGGCGATCCTGGAGAGCAGACCCTTCCAGAAACCGGCGTCTACCGCTTGATCGTCGGCAGCGATAAAAATGAGGGCGTCGGCGCGTTCGCACTGCGGATCGCACCGGCGCCATAATGGAAGCGTTGAACGTTTATACCGGACAGATCAGGTTGAAAGGGCAGGTGTCGCACTGTGGACCAAACGACGGTTCCCAGCGCCGCTCGTGCATCGCTTCGAGCAGACGGTCGATCTTTGCCGTGTGGTTCGCCAGTA
>Ga0197142_1000898_pt1 | contig 27835 bp, 20 predicted proteins | sample GBS60_MetaG_FD_148614 | JGI IMG/M metagenome (GOLD analysis project Ga0197142, IMG submission 148614) | Sediment microbial communities from Great Boiling Springs, Gerlach, Nevada, United States - GBS 60_MetaG | ecosystem: Environmental > Aquatic > Thermal springs > Hot (42-90C) > Sediment... | reverse complement strand
CTGCCTGTGTGAAACCGCCGCCCACATATAGGCGTCCCTGTCCATCTACGGCAAGGGCTTGAACGAGGATATTGACTCCATTGACGCCTGTGCTGGAGCCGAGCGCGCTCCAAGAGTTTGCCTGCGGGTCAAAGCGCGCCACATTGTTCGCACTCACCCCACCCGCTTGTGTAAAACCGCCGCCCACATAGACGCGCCCTTGTCCATCTACGGCAAGGGCATTAACAATACCTGAAAAAGCTAATTGACCAAAGTTGAAACTCACGCCGTTTTGTGTGCCTGTGCCGAGCGTGCTCCAACTGTTTGCCTGCGGGTCAAAGCGTGCCACAGCGTTCGCACTCACGCCGCCAGCTCGGAGGAATGTTCCGCCGACATACACGCGTCCCGACCCATCTACGGCAAGGGCGCCAACAGCGCGATTTACACCGTTGCCTGAACCTGTGCCGAGCGCGCTCCAAGAGTTTGCCTGCGGGTCAAAGCGCGCCACATTGTTCGCACTCACGCCACCTGCCTGTGTGAAATCGCCACCTACATACACCCGTCCTTGTCCATCTACAGCAAGGGCATAAACAGCGGAGATGATGTCACTCAACCCATTGCTACTGCCCGTGCCGAGCGTGCTCCAAGAGTTTGCCTGCGGGTCAAAGCGCGCCACTCGGTTTGCACTCACCCCACCTGCACTGGCGAAAAAGCCGCCCACATATAGGCGTCCCTGTCCATCTACGGCAAGGGCATTAACCGTGCCATTCACCCCGTTCTGTGCGCCAGTGCCGAGCGTGCTCCACGAGTTGGTTGCAGGGTCATAGCGCGCCACTCGGTTCGCACTCACCCCGCCTGCCTCTGTGAAAGAGCCGCCCACATACACTTTCCCCGACCCATCTATCGCAAGGGCATTAACACTAGTTGGATTACCACCACTCACCCCGTTCTGTGTGCCGGTGCCGAGCGTGCTCCAAGTGTTGGTTGCAGGGTCAAAGCGCGCCACTCGGTTCGCACTCACCCCGCCTGCCTGTGTGAAATCGCCGCCCACATATAGGCGTCCCTGTCCATCTACGGCAAGGGCATTAACCCTTTCATTCACCCCGTTCTGTGCGCCAGTGCCGAGCGTGCTCCACGAGTTGGTTGCAGGGTCAAAGCGCGCCACAGCGTTCGCACTCACCCCACCTGCCTCTGTGAAATTGCCGCCCACATAGACGCGCCCTTGTCCATCTACGGCAAGGGCACGAACTTCGCCAGCACCTCTTTCGCCGATTTGTGTGCCAGTGCCGAGCGCGCTCCAAGTGTTGGTTGCAGGGTCAAAGCGTGCGACACCATTTGCACTCACCCCGCCGGCTTGGAGGAATGTTCCGCCGACATACAGGCGCCCCTGTCTGTCTATTGCAAGGGCAGTAACAGCACCAAGAGATACACCGTTACCAACCCTGACGCCATTACTCGTGTCAGTTCCCAGCGTGCTCCAACTGTTGGTCTGCACATTATACCGCGCGATATAATTGACCGCTGTGCTGACACCGCCCACTGCGCCGAAAATGCCACCGACATACACATTGCCTTGCCCATCAAACGCTAGGGCACTGACAACTCCTGCCACGCCGGGTCCGGGCAAGCCAAACTGCGTGTCCCATGTGCCGCTTACGGTGTTCTGGGTTTGGGGCAAAAAGATTGGCTCACCGTTTGCGCCCGTGCGCATTTGGTAACCATCGACCTTAAACGAGCCTTGCACGCCCCGCTTCAATGTGCCGTCAGGGTTCAAGGCTTCTTGCAACGAACGGTGCTCGAACGCAGGTTGCGCATGGCTTGCGCTCACCATCACGAGCAGTGCGACCAGAGTCAAAAAGATGCTTTTCATCTTGTCCTCCATTGTTTAAGAATTATTGAGAATTATGGTTTGTGGGAGAGTGCGTTCTCTCCTTGTGGAGTTAATAGGGCAATTTGCGTGCCAAAGTCAAAATGCGGAAATTGGCGTAAAATCGCAGGTTTTTTGTGGGGCGTGTCGCAAACAGGCGACACATTGGGCAAAAAGTGTCGTTTTTTTGCAACAGTGTATCTATGTGGTATTCATTTCAAGGGATTGACCTCATCTCTTGTGCCCTACCTTACGAAAGGAGATGGCCGTCTGCGAATCAATCAGTTCAAAATGGGTAAAGAAAGGCGGCTCAAGATGGCATTTACACGAAACTGCGCATCGAGCCTCAATTCGTGTAAGACGCATGAGTGTAAGCTCACCCTGTCCGCTCTGCGATGTTTCCTCTTCTTCAACAAAGAGCGGGACAATCGGGTGAGGCTGAAAACACAAAGGGCAGGTTGTGAACCTGCCCCTACTCTTCACTTTCAACTCTCAACTATTTGACCAACATCATCTTCTTGGTTGAGACAAAATTCCCTGCTTGCAAGCGATAGAAATACACCCCGCTTGACAAATTCGCCGCATTCAAAGTAACGCTGTATGCTCCCGCATCTTGACGACCATTCACGAGCGACATCACCTCTCTGCCTAACACATCATACACTTTCAGCGAAACTTCACTTGCCACAGGCAGTTGATAGGCAATCACTGTCGTCGGGTTGAATGGGTTCGGATAGTTTTGCTCCAACGCAAAGGTCTTTGGTAAGCCTGCATTGACTTCAACAATGTTGGAGTATTCAAACGCACCATCAAAATCCACTTGCTTCAAGCGATATTGCACCACACCAGAAGCACGAGTATCCACAAAGGAATACGAGCGTCCTTCGGTGGTCGTGCCTGCGCCTCTGACAAAGCCCAGCGTGTTCCACGAGCCGCCTTGTGCGCGACGCTCAACCTCAAAGCCCGCATTGTTGAGTTCGGAAGCGGTGCGCCAAGCAAGATGCACCGCGCCATCGCGCACTTCTGCCGTGAAGGAAACCAGTTCCACAGGCAAGACTTGACCCGTTTGCACGAAGAAGGTCGCCGATTCCAAAAGGCGATTCATCGCGGAACTGACATTTTCCGATGCAACGGGTGGGCTGTCAAAAGCGGCGCGGTAGCGGCGAAGGTCAAAGCCGAAGACAGCGGTGGCGTAGCCTGCTTCATTGCGCCCGATAGACGAGACCGAGTCCGAAGTTGGTGTGTAGAATGCAAAGCGATAAATCACGCTGGTGTTCGGGCGCACGGCACGGAAGACATCGGGCCACGAGCCTGTTACGCTATCGGCAATGCCGAGACCGACATTGATGATGCGTTGCGGTCCTGATGACCCACCAGGAGCATCCGCCAAGTATTCTACGCCGCAGAGCTCGCGGGTGAGAATTGTGTCGCGGGCAGTTGCTCCGGCTCGGTCGTGGTTGTAGCCGAAGTCTTCGGCGAAGACAATGAGGCGTGCCTTGTTAGAAGGCGTGCCGTTTTGGAGATAGGTTTTGAGTGCGTTGCGCGTGTTGGCACTTGCGGTGTTTGTCGCTTCGCCGAGCAAGAAGACAAATTGATAGCCCGTGAGCGACGGGATTGGAATCGTGGCTGTATTTCCGCCGCGATGAATGACATCAAAGGTTCTGCCGGTGGCATTGAGGTAGTTGATGAGCGTGTCGCGGCTGGCGCGCATATTGGCAACCGTCGTGTCGAGCAAAATCGCAACGTTGGCAAGTGGCGCACGTTTGAGTGTAATGTTGAAGGTTTCTGTAGAGCCTAATGAATCCGTTGGTGAAGAATACGCAAATACACGCCACTGACCTTGAACGGAATCACCGGGGTTCAAGCCGAGTGAGGCTAAAATGCCATCAACGCCGCTTGATGTGAGTGTCAAAACGGTGTCAAAGCCACTGCTATTTGAGGGTATGGAAAGCGTTGGTGCACCTGATGCTGTTCCAACCCAGTAGAACCACTTGTAAGTTGGTGTGCCTGTGCCCGATGCTGTCCAAGTGATGTTAATCGGAGCATTGCTAAATGCAGAAACAGTAACACTGGCGTTGTTCGGCGGTGATACTAATGAGAAGGGACCAAGCACGGTTGGTGGCGGCGGATTGTCCAAGGTCGCATCAATAGAAATTCGGAACGGCGGGTTGAGTGCGCCAAACGCGCCACCGGTCGGCGAGGCAAAGTAAAAGGTATTTGGACGGAGTGGGCTCTCAGGTTGGTAGCCCATGCCGAAGTTGGTCGCAGTGGTTTGTGTGGCACCGACGAAGAAGTCGCCATTGACCGCGATATTCGGCACAGAGACGGTCAATACTCCGCCGTTTGTCGTTTGCGGTGCTGAAGTCCAAATGCGTGTGCCCGGCGTGCCATCAGGATTTGCGGTCCAAATGCCAAACGTCACGCTTTGCCCTGTTGATGTAAAGAGCGAGGATAAGCTTTTCACCACTTTCGCGCCGTTTGAGCGCATTCTTGCAACAATATCTGCGCCACCGGCCGCTGTTGTGCCAACGCCAAGCGTAGTCGGTACATTCTGACGATGCGAGACGCGATTCGCCGTAACAATCTGTTTCGTTCCCAACTGATTGTTCGCAAGGTTCGGGTCAGTGCCGCTGGTTACAGCAACGGAAATCAAAATGCTATCTGCCGCATCAACGGTGGGTGTCCAATTATTGAACACTAACGTGTCGATTTCTCCGCCCGTCATATTGACATTGGCAAAGGTGGTGTTGTCGGTGAATTTAATCGTGCCCGTTGCAGAGTCTTTTACGGTCAGCGTAGCGGTGTAGGTCAAATTCACGCTGCCGTTGTTGCGCACAAGTGCGGTAATGGGATTTGCCGAGTGGTCTTTTGAGGTGAAACCGTAGGCATAAAGTCCAAGCACTTCGGCATCAGGCACAGGCGGACCAGTGTAGCCCCAGCGAATGACTGGGCGGAAGGTTGAAGTTGCGCCCAGCGTGGTGGGCAATGAGGTGTTTGATGTCGCGTTGCGGGTAATAAGTCCCGGAGGTGTTGTCGTGCTATTGCATTGATAAATTGCCGATCCTGCAATGGTAGGATTTGTAGGATTCGTCCACTCATACATCAGATAGATACTGCCGCCGGTGTAGGTGAAGGGTGTTGTGAGCGTAACATCAAACGGAATGACTTGACCAGGAACGACAGCAGGGAGTGTCAGAGGTCCGTCATAAACGACCGTTGCGGGTGCAGTGGCGGTGGCCCAATCCGTCGGGTAATTTGCACCTGATACATCGGTGGAGTTCAGCAAGTAGAACTTGATGTTTCCATCTACTGCATCGCGAGCGACAGTGTTAGCGTCTGCATAGATGAAGCCAAGCGAGGTGATGGTTCCGCCGTTTTGAAATCCTGCTGCCGCAAGTTCAGCTGCGCTATAAAAGGCAAGGGTAATCTGATAGCGCACTGACCCATTGGGTCCGCGAGAAAGTCCCGATGTTCCATTGAAGGGCGGTGCGGCAACAATTTGGGATTCGGTGTTCTCGGTGCCGGAGTAGGCTATCTGCGTAGGTCGGGCTTCGCCGTTGGGTAGTTCTTCGAGAACAGTCCGTGTGCGAAGGTCGGACGTTTGCGCACGAAGCGCACCCATGCTCATCAAACAAAAGACGGTGAGCAGGAGTAGCAGCGTCTTTTTCACTTGCATAGCGATTTCACAGTTTAGTTGAACAAGAAATTTAGTTGAAAACAAAAACAGCATAGCAATATAGAAAAAAAGAAAAGACAATTTGCAACTACACATGGAAACCTACCTAGTAACATTACATTGCTTATCTGACTTTACTTGTGTAAATTTACAGGCATTTTAACCTCTCAATTTGCTTTTCAAGCACTGGAGGGCAATCAGCACAAGGAAATGGCGAAAAAAAAGCTTAAAATTCTTTTTGTTTCCAGTGAAGTTGTTCCTTTTGCAAAGACGGGCGGCTTAGCTGATGTGATGGGTTCGCTTCCGCAGGCGGTAGAAGATTGTGGCAATGAAGCGCGAATTATGATGCCGAAATATGGCGTCATCAACGACCGAAAATTTCGCTTGCATGATGTGTTAAGGCTCAAAGAGATTCCTGTGCCAGTTGGCGACCGCATTGAGAGGTTGAGTGTCAAGGTGACAGCATTGCCCAGCAGTAAAATTCAAACCTACTTTCTCTACCACGAAGGCTTGTTCAAGCGAGAAGGGTTGTATGTGAATCCAAACACAAAGAAAGATTATCCTGACAACGATGAACGGTTCATTTTCTTCAACCGTGCAGTGCTGGAAACGCTCAAAGCATTGGGATGGAAGCCGGATATAATTCACTGCAACGATTGGCAAACCGCACTTATCCCTGCGTATTTGAAACTTGTCTACAACACTGACCCTTTCTTCAAAAATGTCAAAACGGTTTTCACCATTCACAACTTAGCCTATCAAGGTGCCTTCAGCAGGAGCGCACTTCAGAAATCCAATCTTCCTGAAAAGGAATTTACGCCCGAGGGATTGGAATTCTACGGTAGTTTTAACTTTATGAAAATCGGCTTGGTGTATGCGGATAAAATTACGACGGTCTCTGAAAAATACGCAGAAGAAATTCTCACAGATGATGAACTTTCGTGCGGCTTGAAAGGCGTGCTCAATAAGCGTAAGAAAGATTTACAAGGCATTGTCAACGGTATCGATGAAAACATCTGGTCGCCCGAAGTTGACGAGTTGATTGTGAAAAATTACGATATTAAAACGGCAATTGAAGGCAAATTAGAGAACAAACAAGCCCTGTTGAAGAAACTGAAACTGCCATACAAAGAGGGAGTGCCTGTGATTGGAATTATCTCGCGTCTTGTGTCACACAAAGGCATTGACTTAATTCAGGAAGGTTTTGAAAAATTGATGGCGCTGGATGCGCAGTTTGTGTTGCTGGGCACAGGTGAGCGCGACTACGAGGATTTCTTCCGCAAAATGAGCAACACGCCCAAATATGCCGATAAGTTTAGTGCGACCATTTCCTTCAACGACGAACTGGCACACCTGATTGAAGCCGGCGCAGACATGTTTCTCATGCCCAGTCAATTTGAGCCATCCGGCATGAGCCAAATGTATAGCCTCAAATATGGCACAATTCCCATTGTGCGAGCCACTGGCGGCTTGTATGATTCCATCAAGCCCTACAAAAACGGCAAAGGCACAGGCAATGGGTTCATGTTCGAAAAATACACCGTTTCTGAAATGATTAAGTGCATTAAGGAAGCCTTGGAAGTCTACAAAAGGCCGAAAGAGTGGCAAAAACTAATTGAGAACGCTATGCAGACAGACTGCTCTTGGAAAAGTTCTGCCGAAAAGTATAATGCACTGTATCACAAACTTGTTGAAGGCAAGTAAGCGACCTAATGCGGCGTGTCTGACATGCGAGCCACTGCTGTACTCTTTCTCGATCGCGACGGCACAATCATCCACGATTCGCCCGATTCTATCACAACATTGGACCAAGTGCGCTTGATTGAACGCGCCGATGAGGCTCTCGCCCTTGCGAAACAAGCTGGCTTCAAGCTGATTGTGATTTCCAATCAAGGCGGACTTGCCAAAGGCATCGTCACCAAGACGCGTGTGGACGAAATTAACGCATACATCCAGTCGCTTCTTGAAGCCAAGCGTGCTACGCTCGATGCCATCTACTACGCACCTTCTCACCCGAAGTATCCACATGTTGAATACGACGCACTCAAACATTGGCGCAAGCCTCAAACCGGCATGATTGAACAAGCCATACATGATTTAGCCTTGCAGGGATTCAGGGTTGATTTTTCGTGCTCTTATGTTATCGGCGATAAGCAAATTGACATCGAGTGCGGCTTACGCGCAGGATTGCGAACCGTTCTTGTCAAGACTGGCTACGGCGAGGCGGAAAAATGCCAAGAAAAACATACCTTGCCTGAGTTCATCGCAGATGACCTCTACGATGCCATAACCTCTTATGTTTTGAAGAACCAAGCACTTTCAGCGCAAAATCCATGAATGCAGAAACACTGGGCAAAGGCGCCATTGCAGATTACGAACGTCCAGCCAACATTGATTACAACAATGTAACTTACCAACGCTGTCAATTCGCTTACGACCATTTTGCCATTCCTTACATCATCGGGAAAAAGGTGTTGGATGTTGGATGTGGGCATGGCTTCGGCACAGCGGAACTGGCAAAACATGCGCTTGAGGTTACTGGTGTCGACTATAGCGCTCGCACTATCGAAGCCAACAACGCCCGCTACGCCAAAGCCTTTCCAAACTTGCGTTTCATTCAAAATAGAGTGCCACAGCTCAATTTCCCCGATGAAAGTTTCGATGTCGTTACCAGTTTTCAATTCATTGAGCATTTAGAAGCGCGCACTGAATTTGTTCGAGAAACCTATCGGGTCTTAAAGCCAAACGGGGTCTTGCTTCTTTCGACGCCGAATGTTAAGCGCAGTCTGGCTCGCAACCCATTCCACATTCACGAATACACCTTCGATGAGATGAAAGCCGAAATTGGCAATATCTTCAAATCAGTTGAACTCTTTGGACTTGCTGGCAACGAAAAGGTTGAAGCCTACTATCAAAAAAATGCGGAATGGGTAAGGCGCGTCTTGAAGTGGGATATTTTTGGACTGCACAAAATTTTGCCCGCCTCGCTCCTCGTTAAGCCCTACAACTTCATCACGAACCTGATGCGCAAAGATTTGAACAAGAAGGTGCCTGCGTCGCCTTCAATTACCTCGAATGATTTTTATCTTCGCAATACTGATTTAGACACAACGCTCGACATCTTCGTCGTTGCTAAAAAACTCTAATCGAGTAAGCCAAAGATGAACACGACTACTTTGACCATCATCAATCCGCGCATTTTTGAGCCTGCTACATTTGCACAACTCAAACAAGCTTACTTGACAGCACAACCATACAAGCATGTGGTGATTGATAACTTTCTCAATGCTGAATTTGCGGATATACTTTGCGACCGTTTCCCTCCGCTGTCGCAAATGAAAACGCATTACAAAGGGCTGAACGAAAACAAAGCCGAAGACGCAAACTTTCAAGCCTACGATGAAACCTTCCGCCAACTCAAAGCCGAGTATCAAAGTTCTAAATTCATCCAGTTCTTAGAAAACCTCACGGATATTAAAGGCTTGAGCATGCCCGATGATGCACTCGGCTGTGGCACGCACCAAGGCGAGAACGGCAGTTACCTTGATATTCACATTGATTTCAACATTCACCCGTCGCAAGATTTACATCGCCGCTTGAATGTGCTACTGTTCCTGAATCGTGATTGGAAAGAAGAATACGGCGGAAAGTTGGAAATGTGGGATGCACAAGTCTCACGGTGCGTTACAGCACATCTGCCCCTGCTGAACCGACTGGTGATTTTCGAGACCAATGAAATCTCATATCACGGCTACAGCAAGATTAGCGTTCCCGAAGGCGTTACACGCAAATCCATTTACGCTTACTTCTACACTAAAGCAAGCGAAACTGCAACACATCTCACCTACCACGACACGATTTTCCGCGCACGCCCAACCGAAAGCACTGCAAAAAAAATTAAAACCATGCTCAAGGAAGGCTTGAAAAATGTCATCAAAAGACAAATGAAAAACATAGGGCTCATTCAACTCTACTACGATACGCTGTTCAAGCTCAAAAATCGCAAACGCTGAACAACCGCACCGCAGATGAGATTTTCACGCTTTTTCATGCTTTTGCTCACGCTAGGCGGGCTCTTTTCGGCCTGTGGCGATGAAGATGTCGACTTGATTACCAGCAACCATGATTTCATTTCGCCGAATGAGATTCAAACCGATACGCTCTTTTTGGTTGAGAGCATCAACTTTCGAAGCGACTTCGTAAACACGCGTGGTGCGCTTCTGGGGCGCACTATGCTTGCCGATGGACGCGAGTTCCGTGCAAACACCATTCTGCGCTTCGTGCCGGTAAATGATACTGGACTTGTGCGCGCTATTTCTGCACGCTTGAGATTTCACTTTTTTGTGAGCGAGCGTGCAAAATTTTCAACAAAAACGGTCACGTTCGACATTCGCCGCGTCCATAACCCGCCTCGCTGGGATTCAACCCAATGGCGTGCCGATAGCGTCTTTTCCCGCACACCCTTCACCTTCGCCGAAAGTCTCTCGCCAATGTTCACACTAGCTGTCAGCGACACAAACGAGCACGTCGTTGACTTGCCGTTCGCCTATGCCGAACGCATCATTGAAAGCGCCAAACGCGGCAGCACCTTTCTACGCGATACTGCCGCCACAACCATTGCCTTCGTGCTTTCCACAGGCGATTCCATTGCGAACGTCAGCCTTACACGCACTCGACTTGAACTGACCTACGACAAACGCACTGCCACAACAATTGAGCGTGTCACACAATTTTTTGATGTGTTAGAAAGCGTTTATACTGTTCAAACCACGCCCGATGCACTGCCAAACGATGCACTTTACCTGACCTCTTCAACAGGCGATTGGGCGCGATTGAAATTTCCGCGACCAGCACTGTCTAAACGCACACAACTCCTTTCTGCGAAATTGATGCTTGTGCGTGATACGCTCTTTTCCTTTACGCCCGACACGACGCGCACAATTATCGACCAAGAAAACCAACTCCTGGTGGTTGTTGATACGCTTCAACCTGGCATTGGCAGTGGCTATCGTCCGGTCTCTTTTGGCTATGTGGGCGAGCGTGAAATCCATCGCTACCGGGCCACTTTAACCGAAACCTATCAGCGCGCTATTTCACGTGGCGAGGATATTGAACTGCTCTTGCGACCCCTGCTCTTACAAGGTTCTACCGTGTCGTTCCGCCTTTATGGGAAAGATGACCCTGTGCCTGAGCGCCGCCCGTACCTCATTCTCTCTTACTTCAAAACGCCATAGTTACGGCTTCACGACACCCGAGAGCGCTAAGCGGTGGTTGAACTTCTGCGCTACGATGATAAGGAGAATGACCAGCGCTTGAATGATGAGAAAAATTTCTTTGGGAACATATGCATTAATCGTCAAGCCGCCGTAATCGAGCACGCCAAACAGAAACGCTGAAAGCACAATCCATGCAGGGTTCGCATGAGCCAGCATCGCCACGGCAATGCCCAGAAATCCAACGCCTGATGTTGCGCCGAACTCAAAGTAGTATTTGTAGCCCATCACGTAGTTGGCGGCGGTCAATCCTGCCAGAGCGCCTGCCAGCGTCATGGAGCCCAGCACATGCAAGCTCACATGGATGCCCGCATATCGCGAGGCTTCAACATTCAAGCCGACCGCCCGCAACTCGTAGCCCGACTTTGTTTTGAAGACAAGAAAATATGCGCCGCACGCAATCAACAGCGAAAGGAACAGCGCAACATTCACAGGCGCGCGGTGGAAAAAACCACCGAAGTTATCCAATCGCGGAAGTCGCGCCGATAGGGCAATTTCCGCCGTGTGTGCAGTGCCCGTTACAGCAAAATGATTCGTAAGCAAATAGCCCACAAGCGCCGATGCAATGAAGTTGAGCATGATGGTTGTGATGACTTCATTGACACCGAAGCGCACTTTCAAGCCGCCTGCAAGAGCGCCCCAAATGCCGCCAGCCACCGCCGAAGCCAATAGACACACCGCTATGGACAAAATCGACGGCAACGCGGGCGGAATCGCCGCCCCAACAAGCGCACACGCAAAGGTTCCAACCAAGGCTTGCCCTTCACCACCGATGTTGAACAGCCCTGCTTGAAATGGAATCGCTACCGCAAGCCCTGTCAACACCAGCGGCGTTGTGCGATACAAGACTTGCCCAAACCCATATGGCGTGCCCAGCGTGCGCTCAAGCATCTTGCCATATATCTCAATCGGATTTTCACCAATGAAGAACATTAACACTCCACCAACGGAAAAGGCAACCAGAATGGCTAAAACCGGCGTGAGCCCAGCGAGTTGTTTTTGTGTCATTGATGTCGAGAAGTGCCTTCGGTTTTGTGTGCAAGCCCGAAAATAAAACGCTACGGCGGAAACGCAAGCGTTCCAAGCATAGCGGGCGTTTGCATAGAGGCACTTTTGCCTGACAAGAGTTCGTTGCCAAGCACGGCAAATAGCACAGCTTCTTTGGCTTTGGCAGGAATGGGATTTTCCGAGAGTTCGTCTTGTCTAATGATGCGGGTTTTCGGCAACGCCGTTTTCAGCAGGTGCATCAGGGTGTTGTTCTTTGCACCGCCACCGCTCACAATAAGTTCATCGATAGTCATCACGGGCAATATAAACCTCTCAAGTTGCAGTGCAAGGCTTTGGACCGTGAGTGCGGTCAGTGTAGCCATGAAATCGTAAGGCGATAGGCTATGCGCATCGCCGAGCAGTCGTTCAAAATAAGCGTCGGTGAAGAGTTCGCGTCCAGTCGACTTCGGTGGAGTCAGGCGGTAGAAGGGTTCTTTGAGCCACTCATTTAATAAGCGCTGGTGAATTTGACCTTTGGCGGCAAATTGCCCATCTCGATCGAATGGCTTTCCGAACAGGCGTTGTGCCGCCTTATCAATGAGCACATTGCCGGGGCCGGTATCAAAATAGATGACATCTTCTTTTCGGGCTTTGGCTTTCAGAGCAGTAAGATTGGCTATGCCGCCGAGGTTAAGCAACACGCGGTTTTTCTTCGCGTGTCGGAACAGAAGAAAATCAAGATACGGTGCAAGTGGTGCGCCATCTTTACCAAAAGCGAATTCTGCCAAGCGAAAGTTTGAGATGGTGAGTATACCTGTGCGATGCGCAATGATGGCGCCGTCGCCGACTTGAAGTGTTGAGCCAATGCGAAATTTTCCGATTCTTTCGCGGTTTGGATTGTGCCAAAGGGTTTGTCCATGAGAGGCGATAAAGTCGATGCGTTTGGGGCGATGTTGCTCGAGGAAACGAAGAATGCAATCGGCAAAAAGTTCGGCGATGAGCACATTGAGTTGCGACAGTTCAGGGAGCGTGGCCGTTGTAGCATCGCAATTTTTGAGAATCAACCTGCGAATTGGTTTTGGGATTGCAAACGTGCGAAAGGCAAGCAGTTCGACCGCAGTGGTTTTGCCGTTTCCTGAAAGGCGTGTCAGGCCGACATCGACCCCGTCGACCGATGTGCCCGAAAGAATGCCCAGACCCACTCGCTCATGGTTAGGAATCTGTGCCAGGCGTTGTGCAAGCCTCATGCTTGGACTTTGAGGTGTGGTTCGTGGTGTTCGTCGGAAATGATGGTGCCATCTTTGAGCGTGATGATGCGCGTGGAAAGTTGTTCGGCAAGCGCAAGGTCATGCGTAATCATGATGATGGTTTTGCCTTGCTGGTGCAGGCGTTGAAGTAGGGCAACGATTTCTTCAGTCGTGCGCGAGTCTAAATTGCCTGTAGGCTCATCGGCTAAAATGAAGAGCGGATTGGTAATGAGGGCACGTGCAATAGCAACGCGCTGTTGTTCGCCCCCGCTAAGCTCTGTAGGCCGATGCCAGGCGCGATGCGACAGGCCAACTTGCTCGAGCATATTGGCGGCTCGTGCCAAGCGCACTTTTTCAGGCACGCCCGCAAAGAAAAGTGGCAGGGCAACATTATCGAGCGCCGTCATGTTCGCTATCAAATTGAACGATTGGAAAATCATGCCCACCACGCTTCGCCGATAGCGCGCCAGTTCCGCCGACGTCATGTTTGAGACCGCCTTCCCCTTGACAAGAATTTCGCCCGATGTGGGCTTGTCCATGCCGCCGATAAGGTTGAGCAAGGTCGACTTTCCACTCCCCGATTTGCCCACAATTGAGACAAATGAGCGCTCGTAGATTGTCAGGCTAATACCGTTCAAGGCCTTGACCGGCGCCGTGTTAGAATTGTAGATACGATTGACTTGCCGAATTTCAATAAGTGGTGTTTCTGTCATAGCCTCGGGCGTCGAGGAATGGTCGACTGTTCAAAATCGTTTGATTGTTGTAATTTTGCGATTCTTGCAAGCTAGTGCAAGAACGCCAACTTGGTTCAGTTGGTTTCGCCTGTGCGAACTTGAAAAAATGTATCAATGACCAAGGAACTTATCGCCGCCATCAATGCCGCTAAATTGGCCGGAAAACATGCGCGTAGACACTTTGGGCTGTTGACTACCTCGCAAATTCGCCAAAAAAATCCGAAAGATTTTGTAACGGAAGTGGATAAGGTGTGTGAAGAATTAGCCGTGAATTTTTTGCACAAGAAATTTCCGACCGATGAAATTGTGGCTGAAGAAGGCACATTAGAGACAGGCTCATCGGGTCGGCGATGGATTATTGACCCGCTTGATGGCACGCTCAATTTCATTCACAACTTTCCATTTTTTGCCATCAGCATTGCGCTGGTTAATGAAGAAAATGAAATTCTATGTGGCGCAATTTACCAGCCGATTTTGAAAGAACTGTTTACAGCCGAACTTGGAGGCGGCGCCTATTTCAACAATCGGCGCGTGCGAGTCTCACGCACCTACAAGCCAAATCAATTGCTTCTGGCCACTGGCTTTCCCTACAAACTCAATGAGTATTTAGACCAATCGATAGCGCTCTTCAAAGAGATGCTGGTGCAATGTGCAGGGTTGCGTCGTCCCGGCTCAGCAGCCCTCGATTTAGCCTATACGGCTTGTGGCCGCTTCGATGGCTTCTGGGAAATTAAACTCAATGCGTGGGATATTGCCGCAGGCGCGCTGATCGTCAAAGAAGCCGGTGGAATGGTTACCGACTTCAAAGGCAATGGCGACTTCCTCAAATCAGGACACATCATCGCATCTAATGGAAAAATTCATTCTTTTATGCTCGAGACCGTTCAACGGTATTTCGGGTTGAACTTTGAATAGCCTGAACAGCCATTTGAGCCACCCTTGGCTATGATGCACATCCAACACACACGTGTCTTACTTTTTCTTCTCTTGCTTTTGATGGCTTGCTCGAGCTTAACGCTTGCTCAGCGCAAACAGCGTAAGGTCATTGAGGAAGCAACGCCAAAACACAAGGGGAACACACTGAACACCGACAAAAAACAACTTCCACAAAACACTTGGGAACGACGCTTCAGGCAAGCCATCTCGCATTATGAAAACGAACAATACGCCGAGGCCGATAGCCTCTTGCTTGCCTGCGCACAAACCGCAAACGATGAACAAAAACCGCTGGCGCTCTTTTGGCGTGCCAAAACCTTGATGCAACAAGCTCGTTACGCCGAAGCCCTATCGCTACACATAGCCCTCGAGAGCCAATTGCCCAAAGCGCTTCGATTAGAACTGCTCTTCGATAAGGCAGTGCTGGCTGCTTGCCAGCATAATTTCCTCGAGGCTACTCAACAACTCATCGCACTTCTTCCAGTGGATTGGGCGACGACCTCACAGGGGGATGTCTTGTTAAGCAAGGCTTATCGTTATCTGACACTGCTGGTTTATGCCTACCTTACCGAGCAGGAGATTCGGGCACTATTGCCGACTATCCAAAATCGCACTGTGCAGGTGCTTTTTGCACTTCAAGCCGCAGGCCGTCAAATCTATCGTGGTCATTATGATGCGGCGCTGGCTGAACTGACCGAATTCTGCAATCGTCATCCTACGCTCGATACCGATACACAAAGGCGCATTACCGATTTGAAATTTCAAGCCATGCAACTCAAGAGCAGAATGGCTAAGCGCTTGCGCGTTGGCGTGCTCTTGCCAGCCACCTTGCACCCCTTCAACGGGTCCAGTGATATTGGCGCCTCAACACTGATGCTGGGCGTGATTCTTGCCGCCGACGAAGCCAATCACCTTTCGCAAAGAGCCTTTGTGCATCTTGCCGTGCGTAGCACTTCGGGGCTTCGCCCCGAAGGCATTCTCGCCCAAGCCCAGTGGCTGGTTGAAAACGATTCCGTGCAAGTGATTTTAGGACCAATGTATAGCGAGGAAGCCGTAATAGTTTCGGCCTATTGTGGCGCGCATGGCGTTGTAATGGTTACACCAACTGCCACTGATGAGCGCATTTCGCAAGTTTCACCCACCAGTTTTCAACTCAACCCTACGCACCGAGCACGCGGCGCTTCAATAGCACGCTTTGCCATTGAAGAATTGAAGGCCAAGACCGCTGGCGTTTTCGTGCAAGATAGCACTTACAGCAAGGAAATGGGTCTGGGTTTCAAGGAAGCATTTGAGAGCCTAGGCGGCGAAGTGAAACTCTTTGCATTGCTACCTGAATCGTTCAGCAGTATCTCAAAAGCCCTTGCGCCACTAAACCTGACCTTCGATGAAGAATTAGGCTACCCGCTGACCCAATTCGATGTGATTTATTTGCCTATGACCTCTCCCGAGGCTGTGGCTATTGCACTCTCGCAACTGCGCTTCTACAACATTCGCGGCGAATTGCTGGGCTCATCCGATTGGCTGGATGAACGCCTGCTCAACAATCGCGAACTGCTGACCACTTTCTATTATGCCAGTGATTTCCAACTGGCTGAAAGCCCCGCAACCGATGGCGTGATTGCCCTTTACAAAACTCGCTTTGGCGAACACCCGGATGCGTTCTTTTGGCTGGGCTACGATGCTATGGATTATCTGTGCCGCGTTGGGCTCCTAACGCATTCCAACATAGGTCTTGAAGGGGTTCTGCGCAACGCTCCCCTGATAAACACGCATCACATTCCTATATTTTTCGATGGCAAGAATGTTAATCAAATGATGAACATTATTCGGTTTTCAAATGGCACAATTGCACGTGTGAAGTAAATTAAACCCTTAAACAGATATGCTCATTTATCAACGCACGATTAAAAAAGAAGTCTCTATCTTCGGCACAGGCTTGCACACAGGGCAAGAGTGCATGATTACCTTCAAGCCAGCGCCCGAAAATTACGGTTATCGCTTTGTGCGCACCGACCTGCCGAACTCACCTGAAATTCCAGCCGATATTGACCATGTGGTGGATATTCGGCGCGGTACCACTATTGGCGTTGGTGAGGTAAGGGTGCAAACCACTGAACACGTGCTTGCCTCGCTCTATGGCTTGCAAATTGATAACTGCCGTATTGAACTGACTGGACCCGAGCCACCTGTCTGCGACGGGAGTGCCAAAGTCTTCGCCGATGCGCTCTCGGCCGTAGGCTTCGAGAATCAGTCAGAGCCGAAAAATTACTTGGTGATTGAGGAAACCGTGCACTATCATCACGCAGAAAAGCAAATTGATATTGTTGCCCTTCCGCTGGATGATTTTCGCATCACGGTTATGATTGACTACAACAACCCTGCGCTTGGCTCGCAACACACTGGGCTGTTTAATCTCGAGGAAGAGTTCGTGAAAGATTACGCCCCCGCACGCACCTTCTGCTTTCTTTCAGAAGTGGCCGAGCTCGCCAATCAGGGCTTAATCAAGGGCGGCGATGTAGAAAATGCAATTGTGATTATTGACAAACCACTCTCGCAAGCCGAGCTAGACGACCTATCGCAAAAAATCAGCAAGTCGGGCGTGAAATTGAAACTGGGAGAAAATGGGATTCTCAATGGCAAACCCTTACGCTTCAAAAACGAACCTGCCCGGCACAAACTGCTGGACCTGATGGGCGACCTTGCTCTGCTCGGCATGCCCATCAAAGCGCAAATTTTAGCCGCTCGCCCTGGACATGCCGCTAATGTCGAGTTCGTCAAAAAACTCCGAAAACTCGTCGAAAAAAATAAACTCGCCCGAAAGTTTCAACATGAAAAAAAATCTGGGGTTGTCTTTGATTCTAACGCAATTCAGCGTATCTTACCGCATCGTTACCCGTTTATCTTGATTGACAAAATCATAGAGTTTAAGCTTGACGAAAAAATCGTTGCTGTCAAAAATGTAACCATCAACGAGCCGTTCTTTCAAGGACATTTCCCTGGCAACCCCATCATGCCGGGCGTGCTGATTTTGGAAGCAATGGCTCAATCAGGCGGCATTTTGCTCCTAAATGGCAATGAAAATATGGACGAAAAACTCGTATTCTTCATGGGAATTGATAAAGCACGGTTTCGAAAGCCCGTTCTACCCGGTGATACGCTTATCATTGAATCTAACCTCAAAAGTCGACGACGAAATGTTTGCCAATTTGTCTCGCAAGCGTTTGTGCGTGGTGACTTGGTTTGTGAAGCAGAACTGATGGCAACCGTCGTCGACAAAACAGCGGTAAAAGTGTAGCACTTGTTCTTTTCTCTTGCTTTCATTTCTTTATTTCTTTAACCAAACATCACAAAAACAATGCGAAGAACTCTTACACCAATCACAATTTTGTGTGTAGCTTTGGTGCTTCTGTTCAGAAGCGCGGTCGCACAGATTCAAGGTGAGCGAGGCGACTCCGAAGGGGCAAGGTTCGGTATCGGCCTTGGGGGCGGTATCAATCAACTGTTCCATTTCTACGATACTGACTTGGGCTATGCCGCCGCCTTGAAACTTAAATTCTTCCTTGCACCTGAATTTAACCTCAACCTGCAAGCCGCCTATCAAGGCACAAGCGCCGGCCGAAAAACCGTTGATGCTACTGGCGGAGGGTCAGCAATCATCGGCATCGGTGGTGCAGGCATCGTCGGGCTGAACCTTAGTATGCAGTACAACTTGCTCACGAAGAGTGCGTTCAACCCCTACATCTTGGTAGGTGGAACGCTCCAAATCCCCGGCGTCTCTGAACCATCAGTTCGCCTCAATGGCACACCAGTGCCCAATCCTGCACCCTATAGGGATAACACTTTAGTCGGTGGTCTTGTTGGCGGTCTTGGCGCAGAATACTTCCTTGCAGAGACCGTCAGTATCGATGCCAGTGCCAATTATCACTATCTTTTTGCTGACCGCCTGACAGGCGTTCCTTATCGTGAGGTTAATACGACAACCTTTGTGCCCAGTCGTTTTAGAGATATAAGTTCTGCGCTTTTGACAGGGCTTTTAGGGCTTAACATTTATTTCGGCGATTACGCACCGCCGCCACCACCACCATCGCCGTCTATCACTTTTACGGCCTCGCCGACTTCGGTCGACCAAGGCAAATCGGCAACGCTTACTTGGTCTGTTACATTTGCTGATACAGTGATGCTTGACGGTCAAATGGTTGACACAGCTGGCTCTCGCACAGTGACTCCAGACAAGACCACGACCTATACGCTTACGGCAATTGGCAAGGGCGGAACGGTGAATAGAACTGCGACTGTAACGGTCATCCCACCGCCGCCACCACCGCCGCCACCACCACCGCCGCCACCACCACCGACGCTGAAAACCTTAAAAGTAGGCGAAAAATTGGCATATAAGATTAACTTTGCCACAGGTAGTGCCAAGATTGATAAAGCCGATTATCCAAAGTTAGATGAAATCGCCGCCGAACTCTTGGAGCGTCCTGATATGGTTGTAGAAATTTCAGGGCACACGGACAATGTTGGCAACCCGCGCCGAAACCTCGTGCTTTCTCGCCAGCGGGCACAAGCCGTCAAGGCCTATCTTGTCAAAAAGAAAGTGCCAGCGCGTAACATGGTCGTCCGCGGAGCAGGCGATAAAGAACCTGTGGCTGATAACAGCACCGAAGTCGGTCGCGAACAAAACCGTCGCATTGAGTTCAAAGTACTGCGGCTGATTAAACCAAAGGCCCCACGCAAGAAGCGTAAGTAACCCGAAGTTGACCATCAACAAAAGGCGATTCAAGATTGAATCGCCTTTTTTTTGCTTCTTTTAACCCAACGAGGACGTTGATTTTCATCAGCGTATTGCTTTATTTAGCGCTCCAGTGTAACACAGTTACTTGCGAGAAACGAACAGTGCTCCTTGCATGACGAACATCTTTTCGTGATGATTGTTATGAACTCTTTCCGCATCTTCTTTGCAGGGCTGTGTTTGTTCTCTTGTCTTTCTGTGCAGGTGGTTGCGCAGGAGTCATCGCGCAAGTTGCGTGTGGTTTCAGGTGTTGTTTTGGACGGCGAAGACCGTCAGCCACTGCGCGCAGTGAAAGTAAAAGTGGTTGGGAAAAAAATCGGCACTTTGACCAGCATTGATGGCAGGTTTCAACTGACGTTGGTTTCAGGCAAATACACGCTCTCGTTTTCGATGGTTGGCTACGAGACAGAGAAAGTCGATGTGGATGTAACAGAGTCAGACCAAACACTGACTGTGATTCTGAAATCTCCCACGGTTAGTGCAGAAGAGGTTGCGATTTTTGCTGAAGACCCCGGAGTTACGCTTATCCGTGAAGCCTTGAAGCGCAAGAAACGTCAGCAAGATTCGCTTCAAAGTTATCGTTACATGCTTTACACGAAGTTTGTTGCCAGCACGGATTCTAACACGGCCAATCGCACGGGCGGCAAACCAGATACTACGATTGTTTCCATCTTTGAGTCCTATTCCAAGGGCTATTACAAAAAGCCCGACAAGTATTACAACCAAATTGTGCAACGACGCCAGAGCGCCAATGTGCCGCAATCGGCAAACTTCGTGGTTTTCGGCACGAACCTAAACGCCTACGATGACTATGTTGAAATTCTCGGACAGGAAATTGCCTCGCCGTTTCACCCCGACGCATTAGATTTCTACGACTTTACGCTTGGCAAACGCATTGGTTCAGACTCGTCGCGTTTCATTCGCCGCCTGTTCTTCAAGCCGAAAACGACACAGCGCAAACTCTTCGAAGGCTATGTGGATATGGACATGGATAAGAACATTCCGTGGCAAATCGAGATGAAACCCAATCGTGCGGTGCGTTTGCCGTTCGATGCTTCGCTGGTTTATCGGCAACAATTCGATGAGTTCGAGAATTTTTACGTGATGCCAGTTGGCATGCAGATTCAATCTTCGGCCGAGGCTGCTGTATTGTTTGTCATTTCGCCACGCATTGATATTGATATTGAAACTGTTGCCTACGATTATCACTTCAATGAGCCGCTTCCCGATGAAATCTTCTTGCGCCGGCGCGTCGAGGTTAGCAAGACAGCCGATGTGCTGGATTCTGCGTATTGGGGCACTAATGCTGTGTTGCCGCTTCGTCCTGAAGAAATCTATGCCTATCGCGCTATTGAAATAGCACAGGATAATCCTGATTCCTCTATTGGCATTGTCTTTTTTAATCGCCTGATTATGCCTGTGGCGCGGGTCATTCGCTTTCTAAACACCAAGCCTTTCACAGGCATTGAAGATTTGTTCCACTACAATCGCGTGCAGGGCGCCTATTTGGGGTTAGGACTGGAAGAACAATTTTGGGAACAGTTCGAGGCCAGTGCCGCTTTTGGCTACGGCTTTTCTGACCGGCGTGGCAATTATGACCTCAAACTCCGATACTTTGTACGTGAACAGGAAGATATGTTTCTGACTGCACGCGCTTATCGTATTCTCTCTCGCCGCGATAATCCCTTTGTGGTGCGCCCACCGATTATCACGACGCTGTCGCTACTCAATAAGAACGACTATGGTGATTATTACTATGCCCAAGGGTTCGAGCTTTCAGGTGAAATCGGCTTTGGACAACTTATCTACATTCAGCGCGACGATTTTATGCACCCCACGATTTTCAAGCTCTTTTTCCGAAATGAACTGCAGACCTCTGCACGAACAAATGCCACCTTTGCCTTTTTTGGGGGCAACCGCACCTTTCGCGAGAACCCGGCAATCTTCGCTGGCGTGATGCGCTCATTTGGCTTCGAGGCGCAAGTCAACTACAGTCCGATTCGCCGCATTGCCAATTTTGGCTTTCAATTCAAAGCCGAATTTTCCAAACCGAACTGGGTGGCGAGCGACTTTGACTTTGCGCAGTATTTCGGGGCACTGCTTTGGCGCACACGCACGCTTCCTTTGTGGCGTCTGGATTTGCGTTTGAGCGCTGGTTATTCAACGGGTCATGTGCCGCCTCAACGCTTTTTCAGTTTGGAGTCGTCGGTTGGTGGCACCGCCGCCGCCAGCGCTGGCGTCTTTCGTGGCATGCAGGTCAAAGAATTTTACGGCGATAGGTTCTTGGCACTCTCGCTCGAGCACAACTTTGGCGAAATTATTCCCGGTGTCTTCCGTATTCCTAACATTGCCTCCTTTGGCATTGAGTTTATTTTCTTGGGCGGAATCGGCTGGTCAGAGTTTTCAAAACGCACCTTAGACTACACGCGCACCCACTTGCCTACAACGACGCTCACCCCCGAGAAGTGGTATTATGAAGTCGGGTTCGGCTTGAATCAAATTTTTATCATTTTGCGCACCGACTTCACACTTCGGCTATCGCAGACCCGCCAACCGCAGTTGTTCTTCACAATTTCTTCCGCTACGCTCTGATTTTGTTGCCCGCCAAAGGCGCACGCCCAAAAAAGACAAAGGACGAGTTGAGGCTCGTCCTTCGCAGTATCAAAATGCTGTGATTTACATAATGGCCTCGACGCGTGTAATTTCGGGCACAGCACGTTTGATGGCTTGCTCAACCCCAGCGCGCAAGGTCATGGTCGACATTGGACATGAGCCACATGCCCCGACCAGACGCAAGTCAACGGACTTGTCAGAACGAATGCCAATAAGTTCGGCATCGCCTCCATCGGATTGGAGGTATGGACGAATCATATCCAACGCTTCTTGCACTTTGGCATAGAGCGGGTCGGTTCGATCCAGATAGGGCTCTTGGGGTGCAACGTCGTGCTGCACGGTTTCTTGTTCTGGCATAATCTTTTTCCTTTCTTCGGTTGAATGGAGAGATGAAGGTAGTTAAAATTTCACAGTTCAATTTCAACTTTTTGTGTAACTGCGCCAGCGTTATGGATGGCGATTTGTTGGGCTAATTTTTCGGCAATTTGCATAAAGAGTTTAGCTTGGTCTGATTCTGGGTTACGGATGACAATGGGCACGCCTTCGTCGCCGCTTTGACGCACTTCTTTGGCGAGCGGAATTTCACCTAAGAAGGGGAGGTTATGCTTGGCTGCCAATCGTGCGCCGCCGCCTTCACCGAAGATGTATTCTTTTGTGCCATCGGGCAGAAGGTAGTAACTCATATTTTCAATGACGCCTAAAATCGGCACTTTAACGGTTTCAAACATCGCCACGGCTTTGATGACATCCGCTAAGGCAACATCTTGCGGCGTCGTAACAACAACAGCACCAGTCAGCGGTACCGATTGCGTCAAGGTTAATTGGATATCGCCTGTGCCAGGCGGCAGGTCGAAGATGAGGTAGTCAAGTTCGTTCCAAGCTACATCGCTCATGAATTGGCGCAACGCCGAAGAAATCATCGGACCTCGCCACACCACTGCCGTTTTGGCATCGACCAAGAATCCGATAGAAATCATCTTCACGCCATATTTCTCAATGGGGATTAAGGTCTTGCCGACCACCGCAGGCTTTTCGTGCTTCAAGCCAAACATGGTAGGAATTGAGGGACCATAGATGTCAGCGTCAATGAGTCCAACTTTTGCGCCTAGTTGGGCGAGTGCCACGGCAAGGTTGACAGCAACGGTCGACTTGCCCACCCCGCCTTTGCCTGAACCTACGGCAATTAAGTTTTTTACCTTCGAGAGTGGATTGCCCGCTTGATGGGTCAGCGGATTAGCAGTGGTGACGTTGGCTACCATCTCAACCGTAACTTCTCCAGCCTCCTGAATGAAGTGTCGAATCGCATTAATGCACGCATTTTTGATAAGGTCTTTGAGCGGACATGCTGGTGTGGTCAGCACGACCGTAAAGGCCACATCTGCCCCCGAAATGCGAATGTTTTTGACCATATTGAGCGAGACAATGTCGCGTCCTAAATCAGGCTCAATCACATTGCGAAGGGCATCCAGCACTTGACGTTCCGTTATGTTCGCCATAGAAGAGTTTGGTTTAAGTTGTTCACGATTTCAACTTTTCAAATGCTTTTCGTGGCCTAGTCGTTTCCGACGTCTCAAATAGGTTTTTCGTAGATGAGATATTCTTTATAGACTTTGCCTCCGATTGCCTCGCCGAGTTTCATCATTTGTGTATTGTTTTTGAGCACCCAAGAAAGTTCGGCCGTGTGGAACCCTTTGCGCAGAGCGGTTTCCACGGTGGCCGCATGAAAAATGCTATCCAGCCCACGATTGCGATATTCTGGCACAACCCCCATAATAATGGTGCGAATGGTTTTAATATGACGCGAATACCACAAAAACTTAATCAGCCCCAGTGGCGTGAAAGGATTGCCATTGACATGTTTCAGGGCCACATTCACATCAGGCAGCGAAATTGAACAGCCAATTGGCTCACCGTGCTCGGTTTCTAAAATGTAAAGCAAATCTTCATCAGCAATTTGACGCAAGTCGGCACAAAGATGCAGAAACGACTTTTCAGTAAAGGGCACAAACCCCCAATTTTTTTCCCACGCTGCGTTGTAGAGTTTGAAAAGAATGCGCGCTTCATCTTGCCAGTGCTTGAGCCTAACTCTTCGAAGTTTGACATGGTAGCGCTGGCGTAAGGCATCAGCAAGACGTTTAAGACGCGGGTAATCCACTGTGGTTTGGTCGACAACAAAGGCGACAAGTTCCTGTACGACTTCAAAGCCGTAGTGTTTGCAAAGGTCGTGATAGTAGGGCGGATTGTAGGTCATCAAGAACACGGGCGGTAAGTCATAGCCTTTGACGAGCATGCCTAGCTGGTCGTTCATTGAGGGCGAAATTGGACCGCGCATAGCGTTCATGCCTTTGGTCGAGAGCCACGCTCGGGCGGCATCAAAGAGTGCCGTGGACACTTCGGGGTCATTTATACATTCAAAAAAGCCCCAAAAGCCTACTCTGTCGTGATGTGTTTCGTTGTGCCGATGATTAACGGTTGCCGTAATCGTGCCGACCATCTCGCCATGCCACCAGGCTGTAAAGCAAGCGCGTTCAGCATGCTCCCACAGCGGATAGCGCGTCGTATCGAGTGTCTTCTCGTAATCAGCAATTAACGGCGGCACCCAGTATTTGTTCAGTTCAGGGTCACTTCGGTAAATTTTCCATGCAAACTTGATGTAGTCTCGGATTTCTTTTTTGGTCTTGGCTTCTCGAATTTCTATTGACATATTCAGGATGTTGAACCTTGAAGGGCGAATATACTTCAATTGGTGTTGCCAAAAAGGGGTGTTCCTGCTTGTCTTTCTGCTGCAAGCGTGTAATCTGTTTACGCCGCGCGAGCCTGAACCGCCAATCAGTGCCGGCAGTCAGGCCTTGTGGCAAACACCTACGCAACCCGAAATTCTCTTTGCCAACTTGAGTCAGGCGTTTGCTTCGCTAAATGCTGTTGATTACACGCGCTCATTTTCGCCTGTGCCTACAACCGATAATCTCACTGGCATCCGTTTCACCTTCACGCCAACGCCTGAAACGGCAGCACAAGCGGCAGGACTGTTTTCAAACTGGGATATTTTTTCAGAGCGGCGCTTCTTTGAAAATTTTCGGAACCAAGTTGCCCCGAGAACTTCGCCAAGTTTCACACTTACGATTACCGAGCGACTTGTTGTCTCTCAAACCGAACAGCGCCTTGCGATTATCTATCGCTTGCAAGCAACCTACACTAACCCAACGCTACTACCTGTGTGCGAAGGGCAATCTCAACTGGTCATCAAACAATCTGCGCAAGGATTCTGGTATATTGAGTCTTGGCAAGATTTTCGCCGAGAAAATCCATTTACTTTAAGCGAACTCAAACGCTTGCTTATCAACTGATGTTCAGAGTGCTGACCCTGACTTTTCTATGGGGTGCGCTGTCCAGTTGCACCAACCCGTTTGCGCCAGCGTTAGACAAGCGCCATCACACCACGGCTGGCATTGGCGACCTGCGCACCATTGAAGGCTTCTTTCAGACTTTCCGCTTCGCATACCTGACTCGCGACACGGCGCTCTATGGGCAACTTGTCGCCAGTAATTTCCAATTCACCTTCACCAATGCATACAACCAAGAAACTTGGGCGCGTGATGTCGAGATGCGCACGACCTATGGACTCTTCCGCAACACCGAACTGCTTGACCTGCAATGGAATAGTATCGTCTTTCAATTAGGAAACGACGATAGCACGCACGCCGAAGTCTGGCGCAGCTTCTTCCTACGCTTGGCCTTTAGCACCACAAATACACAAGAACTTCAGGGACAAGCCCGATTGGTTTTGACACGAAAACGCCCAACCGACGCATGGCAAATGTCGCGTTGGGATGATTTCACCCAGTAACACAAAAGGCGAGTTTCAAACTCGCCTCTAACCTTAACTTTTCTTGTGAGCATCAAACTACTTCACCAGCATCATCTTCTTCGTCTGCACGAAATTCCCCGCTTGCAAACGATAGAAATACACCCCACTTGACAAGTTCGCCGCATTCAGCGTAAGGTTGTATGTGCCCGCCTCTTGCCGACCCTTCACCAACGTCATCACCTCTCTGCCCAACACATCATAGACTTTCAGCGAAACTTCACTCGCCACAGGCAGTTGGTAACTAATCACCGTCGTCGGGTTGAATGGATTCGGATAGTTTTGCTCTAATGCAAACGCCTTTGGCACACCTGCGTCGACTTCAATGATGTTGGAGTATTCGAATTGTCCGTCAAAGTCAATTTGCTTTAAGCGGTATTGCACTTTGCCGGATGCGGTGCGGTCAAGGAAGGAGTAGGATTGCGCTTCGGTGGTGGTGCCATTGCCGCGTACAAAGCCGAGCGTGTTCCAAGTGCCGTTGTTGGCTTTGCGTTCTACTTCGAAGCCAGCGTTGTTGAGCTCTGAAGCCGTGCGCCACGAGAGCAGGACACCATCGTTGGTTACGGCAGCGTTAAACGCAGTGAGTTCAACAGGTAAGGATGCTTCTGCCCAAGTCTTTGTAACCCGAATCTCATCAATATCCAAGTTTCCAGTGCCGCGTCCCCCTGGGTTTGAGTTTCTAATGGCAAGTGAAGCAATTTGTGCTGGTGCAGGCGAAGTGCCTGTGTTATTGATGTGCGTTGGTGTTGGTTCAGTTGCCTGCCCAACTGGCGGATTTACCCAAAGCGTTACCGTATTGGTTGTGCGAACATATTTGAACACGATAAAGTAGGTTTGTCCAATAGGATAATCTTGTGGTGATGCGCCGTAAATGTTTGCGACAGTTTGCGTGCCGCCTGCGTTGTTCAGCACGCCAAGATTGAACGTGCCGGGCGCACTTCCCGCACGAATATGAATTCTGCCAACAAACCCCGTTGTTCCAACCGATGCCCCTGATTGAGGAAGAAAATGAATAAAGTAAGCCCCTAACTCTGTCGGAGAATTCGTATTGAGCGACGTGGAAGAACGAACTTTGAGCAAGAAAGACGCATACAAGCTATCCGTTACCGCAGGCGAAATCGCTTTATTGACATCTTCGCTCATTGTAGAGTCAATGCGAATCCGATTGCCTTGTGGGGCAGGCAACCCGAGATAGGACAGGCTGCTGCCATCGTCACCTGGCGATGTTTCGTATTGAATCTGATTTGCAGTGCCGCTGTGAGTTACCCAGCCGTTTGAGCCGTTCAGGTTGCCCGTTCCGCTAAAAGGCTCATAGAAAATGGTTTGCGCCGTTGCCACATTCGCAATAAACAGCAGTGCGAAAAGAAGTTTGAGCGTTGTGTTCATGTTGAATGGAAGTTTGAAGTTGATAAAAAGTAATACTACACAGCCGAATTTAACCATAACCTCGTTACAAAACTGTTAAACTTTCAGAGATTTGGAAGAAAGTCTGTTTCGCCTTATGTTTCTACGCTGCTGCGTCTTTCAACAAACAACAAAACTTCAAATCCACTATGCTGAAACACAAACACTGCTTCAGAGTGCTTCTGCTGACTGTGGCACTCGCACACACGCTTGCCGTTGCGCAAGAGAAATCGTCTATTGACGTTGACCCATTTGGCGCACGTTCTTCTCAGCCTTCACAGCCGCGCCATGCGTCGGGTGTCAGTGCCTTCCCGCAAAATGTGCCGATTTACACTGACAACTTCGACGGCGCAAACGACACCACTGCCCTCAAAAATCGTGGCTACAAGGTCTACTATCGTGGCACCGGTCCACAAGGCACGGCTCCAATTTGGTTTCAAGGCAACCCTTCTGCGTTCACTG
>Ga0197142_1000896_pt1 | contig 27898 bp, 26 predicted proteins | sample GBS60_MetaG_FD_148614 | JGI IMG/M metagenome (GOLD analysis project Ga0197142, IMG submission 148614) | Sediment microbial communities from Great Boiling Springs, Gerlach, Nevada, United States - GBS 60_MetaG | ecosystem: Environmental > Aquatic > Thermal springs > Hot (42-90C) > Sediment... | reverse complement strand
GTGTTGGTATGGCACTCGAGGCAAAGCTGGCTCGGCGTTGGGCGACGCAGCAACTTCGGGTTCGCACTGCCGTGCGGGGCATGGCAAGCCTGGCAGCCCAGCACGTCGTTTCCCGTGTGGGGATACGCGAACGGACCGTTCTTTTCGGTGTGGCAACGCAAACAAGCCCCGGACGCTGCCGGGCGAAACCCGAAGGTGCCGGGGCTTTCCTTGTGCACCGCGTGGCAGCTGGTACAGGAAAAGGGCGCGGATCCTTGGCGGTGTGCTGCCGGAAGCCGGAGCTCCGCCAAAGCCTTGGAATGGCAGCTTCCGCAAAGCTCCGCGGGGGCCTTGCGGAGCAGCGATTCCCCGACTGTTCCGTGGCCGGAGGCGTGGCAATCCAGGCACGCGGCAACGCCCTGGGGGTGGCGCCGCGGGGCAGCCAACGAGCCGTCCTGGAGCGGGTGGCAGGCCTGGCAGCGAGCGGAAACCGTTTGCCGGTCCTTAGGCACTGGCTGGGAGGGGTCCGCCGCATGGGCAGCTGCTGGCCCGTGGCAGGCCTCGCAGGCGTTTTGCGGCGCGACCCCTGCCTTTCGCATGGCTTCCCCATGGTCGCCAGCGACAAACGCCGCCGCGGTGTCGTCGTGGCAGTCCTGGCAAGCCGGAGCGTTGCTTTGCGCGAGGCTACCAACCACGGCGAACGGCCCAAGGACGAAAGCTGCGATGAACGGTTTTCGCATCTCAAAACCTCCGGCGCACCCAACGAGAGGGCGAGCTCCAGGTGAGCTTGGCTTGCGGCGAAGGGGAGCGAGGACCCGCTGTCCTTGCTCCACCAACCGTTCCCAGCAACTCTCGCCCTGGAGCCCAGCGGCCAGGCGAAAGAAGCGGTGCTCGCTAGAAGCTCAAGCTCGTAGATCGAGCGGTCACGGGCCACCTGCGGGGCGAAAAACAGCGTGTCCAGCCGCGAGGCGAGCCGCAGGTGCTCGGCACCCACGGTGAGGAACTGCTGCTCGCCGCGCAAGAAGCTCAACTGCAGGCTCACCTGGTCGTCCTTGGCCTTCATACCCGCGGCCGCGGCTGGGTTGTCAGCTCGCCCACGTTGTGCTGCGAGGCTCAGCACCAGGGCAGGCGAAAGCGCGAGGTTGCCACGCACCCACAAACGCGTCATGGTCTCGGGCTCCACGCGGAGGATGTAACGGTCGAAGGCGTTTTTCTCGACCCCGAAAGCCAGGCTTCCTCGGCTCGTACGAAAACCCACGCTCTCCGAGGCGGTGTCGGCGTCGCGGCGCCGCAGCGCTTCGGGCTCTTCGCGCTGCCGGCGGAAAGCCACTGCTCGCTGTCCACGACTTCCCCGGAGGTTGGCAAACCACGGCCCCTGGCTGAACTCCGCCTCGATCCCGGCTTGCTCGTCGGTGGCGTCGAAACGCCCCTGGTCGGCTGCATCGAACGCGAGCGCCGCCCTCCCCCTTCCCACCAAGCGGAGGATCCTTTGCCCCACGAGCTCGGTAGTGGTTTCTGTTTCGTCCCGGAGCGCGAAAAACCGCACCACAAGCGTTGGGGCGAGCCGCCAGCCAAGGCGCACTTCCCCGCGGGAAACCTCTCTGTCGCCGTTGCCGGTGACCGCATCCAAAAAGGTCACGGTACGGGAGGTATCGCCACCGAGGGCGAAGGTGGTGCTATCGGCACGCCTGGCCTTCGAGTCGTCCTTTCGGAAAAGCCCCAGCGCCTGCACCTCGAACCGCGCAAGCGCGTACTGCGCCAAAAGGCGCGTGGTCGGCACAAAGGTGCGGTCCTTGCCGGGAGTGGCAAAACCGACCAGCACGTCAGGGTCTTGACGGTGGAGATCGTGGCCGTCGTTGGCCACGGCGGCACGGTTGGTGCGGGTGTAGACCGCGAAGTCCTGCTCGACAAGCAGCTTGATCGGCAGGCCTCGGGTCTCCAAACCCAGCTCACCCCCTTTTTCCTCTTCCCAAAGCTTGTGCTGACCCACGTACGGTTCGCCGAGGCCGTAGAAGGGTTTGGTGGTGACGCCGGTTCGCCGTACGTGGCGCGCGGCAACCCAAAGCTTGGCCCAGGGGAACCCGCTGTAGGTCAGGGTTGTGGTGAGGCGCTGCAGCCTAAGACGCTCACGCCCCTAGGTTTGCTCTCCTGGTGCCGGCGCGAAGAACCACCGTTGTCCGTGGAAGGTGGCCGAGAACTGCCACTCGTGGTCCCAGTCGGTCAAAAGCCGCGCTTGGGCGTAAGGCTCGCTTCCGAAACCCGCCAAATCCAAGGTGAAGCGTCTAAAGCCCGCAAAGACGCGGTGGAGGTCCAGGTGCAGCTCCTCAACAAACAGGCCACCGTGGAGGTTGTACTGCGAGGCAAAGCTCCTTTCGCTTCCGGAGTACGCGAGCCAGGCAGCCCCCAAACCGAGGCGGTGCTCCTGTGCGCCAACAGGCACTGCGAGCAACAGCATTAAGGATCGGCCAACCTTTCGCAGCATCGTTGCCCTCCCACCCATGGCCTTGGTGGCACCAAGGCTGTTACGGAATATAATTCTCCGCCGTCATTTCGTCACGAGCTTGTATTCAAGTGATTCGTGAATCAATTCACAAAGCGTGCTACACTCCCCCGGGAGGTGCGCCATGGGGTTTCTGGAAGAGCTTGCCAAGAGGGCAGCGGCGGTGCAGGGGCGGGTGGTGCTCCCCGAAGGGGATGACCCCCGCATCGTTGCCGCCGCCCGGGAGCTGCAGACCCGCAAGGTGTGCCAGGTGTTGCTGCTTTGCCCACAGGACAAGCGGGGCAGGGACCATGAGGCACTGGCTGCAGCAGGGGTGGAGCTGGTGGATCCCGCCACCGATCCCCGTCGAGGGGAACTGGTAGAGCTTTTGTACCAGCGCCGCCAGGCCAAGGGTTGGAGCCGGGAGCAAGCCGAGCAAGCGCTGGCCGATCCGCTTTACTTCGCCTCCTGCATGGTGGCTGCAGGTTTCGCCGACTGTTCAGTGGGCGGTGCGGTGCGCACCACCGCTGATACCGTGCGGGCAGCGCTCCACGCCATCGGCCCCGCGCCGGGGATCGAGAGCGTTTCCTCCTGTTTCGTGATGGTGCACCCCGACCCCAAATGGGGGCACCAGGGGGTGTTGGTGTTTGCCGACTGCGCGGTGATCCCCGATCCCACACCTGGGCAACTCGCAGACATTGCGCTGGCTTCGGCGACCACCTTCCGAGCCGTGGTGGGGGCTGAGCCCAAGGTGGCGTTTCTGTCGTTTTCCACCAAGGGCTCTGCGGAGCACCCCTTGGTGGATAAGGTTCGCCAAGCCGGGGCGCTTTTGGAGGCTCGCAGACCAAACTTCGCCTTCGACGCGGAGCTCCAGGTGGATGCGGCCTTGGTGCCCGAGGTTGGGGCAAGGAAGGCCAAGGGGTCACCGGTGGCAGGAGGTGCCAACGTGCTGGTGTTCCCGGACTTGAACGCAGGGAACATCGCGTACAAGCTCACCGAGCGACTGGGGGGGGCCCGGGCCCTGGGGCCGTTGCTTCAAGGGCTCGCCAAGCCCGCCAACGACCTCTCCCGGGGGTGCTCGGCCCAGGACGTGGTGGAAACCGCCATGCTCTCGCTGCTCCAAGCTACAATGAGCGCGTGAAAGTCTTGGTGGTGGGGAGTGGAGCCAGGGAGCACGCGCTCGCGTGGAAGCTGGCCCAGTCGCCGCTGGTGGAGGAGCTTTACGCCGCGCCGGGCAACCCGGGGATTGCCCGGGTGGCGCGGTGCGTGCCGATCCGCGCCGACGCCATCGTGGAGCTGGCGGACTTCGCCGAGTCGCTGGGCCTGGACCTCACGGTGGTGGGGCCGGAACTTCCCCTGGTGTTGGGCATTCGCGACGAGTTTGCCCGCCGGGGCTTGTTGCTTTTGGGGCCTTCCCGGGCAGCGGCGGAGGTGGAGGGGAGCAAAGCTTTTACGAAGCGGCTCTGTCAGCGCTACGGGATCCCCACCGCCCGGGGCGGGGTAGCCCACAGCCGAGACCAAGCCGTAGCCCTTGCCCGCTCCCTGGGTTTGCCCGTGGTGGTAAAAGCCGATGGGCTCGCCGCGGGCAAGGGCGTGCTCATCTGCCAGAACGAGGAGGCTGTGGAGGAAGCGTTGGTGCGTTTTTTTGAGCGCCGGGAGTTTGGGGCGGCGGGGGAACGCGTGGTGGTGGAGGAGTGTCTCGCTGGGGAAGAGGTATCGTTCCTGGTGCTCACCGACGGGAACACGGTTTGGCCCCTGCCCACGGCCAGGGACTACAAGCGCTTGGAGGACGGGAACCGGGGGCCCAACACTGGTGGTATGGGAGCCTTCTCCCCAGGGGCTCTCTCTCGGGATGCGGCAGCGGAGATCCTGAAAGCCATCATTTACCCAGCCCTGGCTGCCTTGGCTCGGGAGGGGAGACCCTACCAAGGCGTGCTTTACGCTGGACTCATGCTCACCCAGGAGGGCCCAAAGCTCTTGGAGTTCAACTGCCGCCTGGGGGACCCGGAGACCCAGGTGATCCTGCCCCGCCTGGCGGGGGACCTGCTGCCCGCCTTGGCGGCGGCAGCCCAGGGGAAGTTGGGGGAGCCGGCCCTGGACGTGGCCAGGGAAGCCGCAGCTTGCGTGGTGCTCGCTTCCCGGGGGTACCCTCAGGCACCGCAGACCGGCGATCCCATCGAGGGGGTGGAGGAAGCCGAGGCCAGCGGGGCCTTGGTGTTTCACGCAGGCACCGCACTGCGGGATGGGCAGCTGGTCACCCATGGGGGGCGTGTGCTCTCGGTGGTGGGCCGTGGTCCCACCGTCGCTGAGGCCGTGGCGGCCGCGTACCGTGGTGTGCGTGCGGTGCGTTTTCCGGGCATGCACTTTCGCCGGGATATCGGCAGGGGGTTGACATGAGCGCCAAGGTGATGATCCTCATGGGCTCAGCAAGGGACTGGGAGATTATGCGGGAGGCCGCTGCAGTGCTGGGTCAGCTTCAAGTGCCTTACGTTGCGCATGTGGCTTCGGCGCACCGAACCCCTTCTCGGGTCTTGGAGCTGATACGCCAAGGAGAGGCGAATGGCGTGCAGGTCTTCATCGCCGGTGCAGGTATGGCGGCCCATCTGGCGGGGTTTGTGGCGGCCCACACCCAGAAACCCGTGGTGGGGGTGCCGCTGCCGGGAGGGTTGGCAGATGGCCTGGATGCGCTGTTGGCCACAGTGCAGATGCCCGGGGGTGTCCCGGTGGCCTGCATGGCCGTGGGCAAAGCTGGAGCGCGGAACGCCGCGTACTTTGCAGCGCAGATCCTTGCCTTGGGGGATGCCATGCTGGCGGCGCGCTTGGCGGAGGACCGGCAGGCTGCGGCAGCCAAGGTAGCTGCCTCAGATACCTCCCTGTCAATGTAAAGCTTGCGCTGGAAACTTTTGCCCCTTCGCTCCGTAAACTGGCGGAAGGAGTAGGAAGGTGCTATATTGGAGGAAGACGTAAGGAAGAGGAACCTATGAAAGACCCGGAACGCTCCGAAGGCGAAGGCATCACTACGCGGAAGCTCGTGCGGCCGGCACTGGCCGACGTCAGCGAGAGGACTTTGCCATCAGCGTCCACCCTCCGCCCGGGGGTGGTGGCGCGTAAGCAAGCCCCTCCCGAGCAGACCAACGCCGAGAACTACTACTTCGTCAAGCAAATGCAGGCGAAGACGCCGATGGTGGTGGTGCTGACCGATGGCACCGAGTTGCGCGGCTGGATCGAGTGGTACGACAAGGACTGCATTAAGCTCAACCGCCACGATGGGCCAAACCTCATGATTTACAAGCACTCCATCCGCTACATGTTCAAGGAGGAGGAGCTTCGCTACCACCGCCGACGGAAGGTCAAAGAGTAACCTCCCCTCGCGCCAAGGTCTCGAACAGCTCAAGGGGTGTAAGCAACCGCCGTTGGCCAAAGCTATCCGGTGGGAAGTGCTGGAGCGCGTAAAGCGCCCGGCGAGCGAGGTAAGCAAAGTTGTCCCGCACGTGGCGCGTTGCCGCGTCGTGCTGCATGGCGTGAAGGATTTCTAGCTGCTCCACCAACGCCTGCTCAGGGTCCACATCCAGCAGAAAATCCCGGGCCGACGGAGGGGGTGGAGGCGAGGCGGAGCTGCCCAGGACCAAAGCCTCGAGCTCTGCCAGCTCCAGACGTGGCAGCGGTGCTGCCGCAGGGGTAGGGTTGGCCAGCACGATGGGCTGGCGGCGGCAGTTGGCCTCATGAACTTCCTGGGAGTGGATGATCCAGCCAAGGTTGTAAAGGCTTACGCGGGAAGACACGTAACGTTGCAGGAAGCTTACAAAGGGGACGATGGCCTTATCGTAGCTTTCCCGCACGCCGTCGAACATGTTGAGCACGAAGTGAACTCGGAAAGAACCCACGGTGTCGGCCAGGGCCCGTACCGCTGGGACCTCGCCTAGCCCCAACACCAGGTCTTTGAGAAACTCGTCCAGGTTGCGCAGGCTGTCGTCGTAGACATCCTCCACCTTGTCCAAAAGCGCATTAATGGTGGCGAGGTGTGCCCGGGCTTCTGGGTTTGCGGCCAGTGGCCCCTCTTCCGAAAGCACAAGGCGTAGCTTGCGAAAAATCAAGGCCTTGACAATGTCGGCAGCAGCAGCGGTGGCTGCGGGGTGGTGGGGGGTAAATACCAAGATGCCAGAGTTGGAATGCGGGAGAAAGTCCAGCACCGCCGCATCCAAGCCTGCCCGGAGGTCCAGCACCACGAAGGTAGCGGGCAGTTCGTTGATCGCCCGCATCAGCCGGTAGCGGTGCATCTCCTCGAAGTTGATGAACTCCTCCATGGCGTGCTTCGGGGCGGCGATGAAAGCAAAGTTGCGAAAGTGCCCTTGGGGATCCAACTGTTCGGGAAGCGTGGTGAGACAAGCTTCCAGGGGTTCTCCTTTGCGGAAAAAATGGTAAAGGTCCTTGCTCACTGGCGCGTTTAGGGTGTTGCGCACCGAGGAGGTACCGGTGTCCAGGTCCACCAGCACCGTAGGGGCCACCCGGGAAAGGGCCAAGGCGAAGTTCGTGGCAAAGGTGCTCTTACCCACCCCGCCCTTCCCCGAGGCCACCGTGAGGATGCGCTTCGGCCTCATGAGGCCTCCGCCCCCAAAAGCGCTTCCACCCGGGCGCAAACCATGTCCAAAGCCACGGTGTTGAACCCTCCTTCAGGGATGATCACGTCTGCCCAACGCTTGGAAGGCTCCACGAACTCCAAGTGCATGGGGCGTACCGTCTCCAGGTACTGGCTAATGACGCTTTCTACGGTACGGCCGCGCTCGGCAATGTCCCGGCGCAAGCGGCGGATGAAGCGTAGGTCTGCGTCCGTGTCCACAAAGATGCGGATGTCGAACTGCTCGCGCAACGCCTTTTCCGCAAAGATCAGGATCCCCTCCACGAGGATCACCTTCCTGGGCTCCACCCGCCGGGTCTCCCCGGTGCGCACGTGGCGGGTGAAGTCGTAGACCGGCACCTCCACGGCCTTGCCTTCCTTGAGCAGCCGGAGGTGACGCACGAGAAGCTCGCTCTCCAAAGCGTCCGGGTGGTCGAAGTTGCGGAGCGGGCGCTGTTCCTCCGGGAGGTGGCGCAAGTCGCGGTAGTAGCTGTCGTGTTGGATATAGGCGATGCGGTGGGGCCCGATGCGCTGGACAATGGCTTCCGCCACCGTGGTCTTGCCGGAGCCGGTGCCGCCGGCCACGCCGATGCACACCACCCGCTGGGCGGGCCCACCTTTGCGGCGTTCCGCCTCCATGCCCACGGCCTCCGCCTTTCCAGGTGGTGATTCTACCCCACGGCCAAGCTACATTGGTGCGGTGGGACGGCGCAGCGCCGTTGCATGGCTTTTAGGGGTCACCGGACTCTGGGGGGCGACCTTTCCTGTGGTAAAGGGGGCGTTGGACCACGCCTCAGTGGGTGTTTTTCTCGCGCTCCGCTTTGCCTTGGCTTTCCTGGTTCTGCTGTTGGTTGCCCGGGGCCAGGGGCGACCGCGGTGGGATTGGCCCGCCCTGCGCTCGGGACTCGCCCTTTTTGCCGGGTACGCCCTGCAAACTTTGGGCCTTACTTCCACGCTTCCCTCCCGTTCGGCGTTCTTGACCTCCTTTTCCGTAATCCTGGTCCCGGTGCTCCAGTGGTGGGTCAGTGGGAGGACGCCAAGGCCCCGGGTATGGTTAGCGGGGTTTTTGGCGTTGCTGGGGCTTGCACTGTTGCTTCGCCCTGAGAGTGGCGCCGCCACCATCGGCGACGTCCTTACTTTTTTCTGTGCCGTGGCATTCGCCGGCCATGTGCTTGCCCTCGCTCAGGCGGTGGAGCGCCAGCACCCGGCTGCAGTAAACACGGTGCAAATGGGCGTGGTGGCAGCCCTCTCCCCCACGCTGGTGCTCTTAGAACCCCCGCGGTTGAGGCTAGAGGCGCCCCTGCTCGTGGCGTTACTGCTCACGGGGGTTCTGGCGTCGGCGCTGGCTTTCGGGGTCATGGCCCACGTCCTAAGGGTGCTTTCGGCGAGCGAAACGGGGGTAGTGCTTGCCTTCGAGCCGGTGGCTGCAGCAGTCGTCTCGCTCCTTTTAGGTTACGAGACCCTCCGTCTCGACGGGGCCCTGGGGGGAGTTTTGGTCGTGGTGGGGGTAGTGTTGGTGGCGAAAGACAGCGCTTAGGTTTGCTCGGCCACCAGCAACCGCTTGCTCCCTCTATCCACGGTGAGATAGTAGTTGGCCCCAAGGTAGAGCACCGGATTTACCCGCCCAAGGTCCAGGATCCCTTCCTCGGTAAACGTCCCCTCCCTGGCCACCACCTTGAGCACCTCGCCCACGAACAGCGTTTGATCCCCAAAGCTACGCCGCTCCACCAGCTTGCATTCTGCCGCGGCGTACGCCCGGAGAAGGTACGGGGTGCTGATGGATTCTGCTTCCGCCAGCTCCAACTCGAGAAAGGCTACCTTATCCACGTCCCGTCCAGAAAGGCGCCCGAGCTGGGCGACCAGGGGGGCATCCTGGAAGTCCAAAAAGCTCAGCGTGAACTCCTCAGCTTTAACCAAGAGCCCGTGGGAGTACGTTTTCGGCGAAAGGCACACGCCGTAAAGGGGTGGCCGCGATGAAAGCGGTGTCGCCCAAGCCACGGGAACGAAGTTGGTGGTTTCTTTCGCTTCGTCCCGCACCCCTACCACGCACAGGGGGCGGGGGTAGTAAAAGTAAGCGGCGCCGGGATGCAGGGCTTTATGCTCCATGGCTCCTCCCTGTGGCAATTCTAACTATCGCCCCACCGGAGCGCTCAGCCAGCTCCAATGGCAAAAGCTGCCGTCTCTCGGTGCACGCTTTCCCCTTCGATGCTGAAGACCCCCCGGGAAATGAGGAACACCAAACGGCCTTGCGGGGTGACGATCAGGTCCGCCGGGGTTTCTGGCAGCCGCAAAAAGCGTTGAGCGCCCGCAGCCCCAAGATCCAGGCGCACTAGGGTCGGCTCACAGGGCGATCCCTGCACTGCCCAAACTTGCCCCCCTGCGGCAGCCAAAGTTGCGGTGCAGGGGAGGGAGAAGAGCACTCGGGCGTTGCCATCCGGGCTCACTACCCGAAGCTCTTCGCCGTTGCTCGCCAAAAGCAGGCCTTCCTCGAGCCATGCAAATCCGCCGGCAGCTGGTCCAAGCCAGCGTTCAGCGGGATGAAGCAGCAGTTCCAAGCTGGGCCACGCCAGGGCAACCAGGTGGTCCCCTGCAACCCTGGCGCCGCGAAAATCCCCAGCGCGAACGGTTTCCACCCCACCTGCGAGACCGACGCGAAAGATGCCGGTGGGATCCACGAACACAAGCTCCTCACCCTGGGAGGCCAGCTGCGGGGCGATCACCCAACGGGGCCAAAGGAGAAGCAGCCGTTCCTGTTTGCCTTGGTGCCAGTACACGCCGAAGCCGTCCTTTTCCGGGCGAGCCAGGAGGTACCCATCGCCCTGTGGGAGCTGGGGGAGCGGGGCGGACAGGCCCAAGGCGCGCCGCCGAGCTTGCCACACCTCCTGGGCTTCCGAGTCTGCCTCCGGAGGCAGCGGTGCTTCTGCGGGACCGGCCCAGGCCGCCCGCAACGCTTGGTCTAGGGCTAAGGCGCTGCGGTCTTCCTTTTCTTTGCGCAAAACCCCAGCCGCTCTCGGGGCGGCCAGGGCCCGTTTGAGCGCCCTGGGAGCTGGTGGGTAGGGCTTGTCTTTCGCCTCAACCCAGTCCCTGAGGAGCTCCACCGGGGTGCGCCTGGCCTGCTCCGGATCGCCGAAAAGCTCCAAAAGGTAAGCTGCTGCTTGGGCGAGCTCCGGACTCGCCCCTCCAGGCCGCAGGAGCTCCCGCATCCGAGCGCGCTTGGTGCGGTAAGGTTCGTCCCCCTCCAGCACGCTACGGACAAAGCTCTCCAGCGAGGGGGCCACGGCCCTAGGTTCCAGCCACTGGCCTAGAGGTAAAAGCGCCGTGGGCGTGTTAGCCAGGGAAAAACTCCCCAGCCAGGCGAGGCTTTCGGCCAGCGCCAACAGCGGCTCCGAAACCCCGTCCACGGGTGGGCTGGGCTTTTGCTGGGCAACGAGCCACGCCACGGCGGCAATCCGGGCTGCCTCCTCAGGGGAAACCGGCTCGCTCTCCGGCAGGGCTAAGACCACGGTGCCCCCGAAGGCAGTGGCCGTAGGGGTAGGCTGGGGGCGAAATCCAAAAAAAACTTCCAAGGGCGGGGGGCTCTTTGCCACCACGGCGAGTTTTTTTCCTAAAGCCGTGGCCAAATCCCGTGGTTCTGGGGGTGGCACAGGGCCTTGGGGGGAAGGGGTGTCGCCGCTCAGGAGCACGAGACACGCAGCAAGATCAGGGTGGGAAAGCCGAAGGAGCTGGAACGGCTCAGCTGGTATGGGTTGAACTTTGGATTTCGCATCGTCCCCAGTAGATCCTCGTAAGGGAGGACCTGCGCTTGAGATAGTCGTACCGTTACCGGTAACGACCACAAGCAACGTGAGCCAAGCGGAAACTTGACAAAGCCGCACCATGGGCCGAATATTAGCGCTAGAAGCCGAAAAGGAGAGGAGGAGAGGGCATGACCAAATCGGAACTAGCGGTAAAGTTGGCTAAGAAGGTGGGCCTTACCCAGGCCAAAGCGGCTGAGGTGGTGGATGCCATCTTCAACGCCACCAAGGGAATCATCGCGGTGGAGCTGGATGCGGGTCGCAAGGTGACCATCCCCGGCTTTGGAACCTTTGCTACCCGGAAGCGCAAGGAGCGCCAGGGCCGGAACCCGGCCACCGGTAAGCCTATAACCATCCCTGCCCGCCACTACATGACGTTTAAGCCTGGGAAGACGATGAAGGAAAAGGTTGCGAAGTAAGGAAAAAGGGAGGGCCTATCATGACCAAAGCTGAACTTGTGACCAAGCTGGCAAAAAAGACCGGGCTTACGCAGGCCAAGGCTGCAGAGGCGGTGGACGCCATTTTCAACCCCACAAAGGGGCTTCTCGTGGCAGAGCTTGCCGCGGGGAAGAAGGTAACGCTTCCCGGCTTTGGCACATTTTTCCTGCGCAAGCGCGCCGCTCGCAACGGTCGCAACCCTGCTACCGGCAAGCCCATCACGATCCCTGCCCGGAACTACCCGGGGTTCAAGGTGGGCAAAACCCTAAAGGAGAAAGTCGCGAAGTAGCTGAGAGCCGGTAGTATCGCTAAAAAAGCAGCCCAAAGGGGCGTACGCGGCAGGTGTGCGCCCCTTTTTCATGCCCTAAGGGGTTGGTGCACTTCCCCAAGAGGGACCGGAGCCCCTTGGGCGGAAGATGCCTCTTTCCTGAACAGCACCGTGAGCGCCCGGGTCCCACAGTTCCCCACCAGGCGCTAACCACAATATCTGGTAGTGTTTCCACCCTAGGCACGCTAGCTGTTGGGGTGGACCTCTTGACAAGGGGTGGCGAGGGCAGCATACTCTGCCCGCCAAAGGAGGAAGGACGATGTCGGCATCACCCAATGCCCTGCCCTCGCAAGTTGTTGCCTCGCGGTCGAGCCAAGGTTTGGTTTTCACCCGCTACTTCACCCGGGAAGGGATTCACCCCTTCGACCTGGTGCGCTGGGAGCGGCGCACCGCCCGCATCACCGGCGCGGATGGCCGGGTGGTGTTCGAGCAAGAAGGGGTTGAGGTTCCTGATTTTTGGTCCCAGACCGCTACGAACATCGTGGCCCAGAAGTACTTCCACGGCCGGCTGGGTACCGAGGAACGGGAGTACTCGGTACGCCAGCTCATCGGCCGGGTGGTGGACACCCTCACCGCCTGGGGCCGGGAGGGGGGGTACTTCGCCGACGACGCTTCTGCAGAGGCCTTCGCCGCAGAGCTCACGTACCTCTTGCTTTTTCAAATGGCCTCTTTCAACTCCCCGGTTTGGTTTAACGTGGGGGTGGAGCCCCACCCCCAGTGCTCCGCATGCTTCATCAACTCCCTGAAGGACTCCATGGAGTCCATCCTTGACCTGGCAAAGATCGAGGGCATGCTGTTCAAATACGGTTCCGGCACCGGCACCAACTTTTCGGTGCTCCGCTCTTCCCGGGAGCCCTTGGCAGGCGGTGGGGTGGCCTCAGGGCCGGTTTCTTTCATGCGGGGGTTTGATGCCTTTGCGGGGGTTATAAAGTCTGGCGGCAAGACCCGGCGGGCGGCGAAGATGGTGATCCTCAACGTGGATCACCCGGACATCGAGGCTTTCATTAGGTGCAAAGCCGAAGAGGAGAAGAAGGCTCAGGCGCTCATCGCTGCTGGATACCCGGCCGGGTTCGAGGTGGAGGGTGGGGCCTACGATTCGGTGCAGTACCAGAACGCCAACCACTCGGTGCGAGTTACCGATGATTTCATGCGGGCAGTGGAGGAAGATGGCTGGTGGGAGACCCGAGCCGTTACCACCGGCGAGGTGATGGGCCGCTACCGCGCCCGGGACCTGCTGCGGATGATGGCGGAGGCTGCATGGGTGTGTGGTGACCCGGGGATCCAGTACGACACCACCATCAACCGTTGGCACACCTGCAAAACCTCCGGGCGGATCAACGCCTCCAACCCCTGCAGCGAGTACATGTTCCTGGACGACACCGCTTGCAACCTTGCCTCCCTCAACCTCATGAAGTTCGTTGATGAGGACGGGAACTTCCAGGTGGAGGCGTTCCGCCGAGCGGTGGACACCATGATCCTCGCCCAGGAGATCATCGTGGACTTCGCCCATTACCCCACGCCGAAGATCGCCGCTAACTCCCACGAGTACCGCACGTTGGGGCTGGGCTACGCCAACCTGGGGGCGCTGCTCATGGCCGAGGGGCTGCCCTACGACTCCGAGGAGGGGAGGGCGCTGGCGGCAGCGATCACCGCGCTCATGACCGGGGAGGCGTACCTGCAGTCGGCGCGCATCGCGGCAAAGATGGGACCGTTCCCCGGCTTTGAGCCGAACCGAGAGCCGATGCTGGAAGTGATCACCATGCACCGGGACGCGGCGCACCGGCTGCCGCTGCGGGGCATCCCTCCCGAATTGCGCGAGGCCGCGGTAGCGGTGTGGGACGAGGCGCTGGAGCTGGGCGCAAGCGCAGGGTACCGCAACGCCCAGGTGACGGTGCTGGCTCCCACGGGGACCATCGGGTTCATGATGGACTGCGACACCACGGGGGTGGAACCTGACCTGGCGCTGGTGAAGGTCAAGCGGCTGGTGGGGGGCGGGACCATCAAGATCGTGAACAACACGGTGCCCCGGGCGCTCAAGAAGCTAGGCTACAGCGAAAAGGAGCGGGAAGCGATCCTCGCGCACATCGAGAAAACCGGCAGCGCCGAAGGGGCGCCCTACCTTAAGGAAGAGCACCTCAGCGTGTTCGATTGCGCCTTCAAGCCCCTTGGGGGCACGCGCTTTATTTCCCCCATGGGACACCTCCGCATGATGGGGGCGGTGCAGCCTTTCCTCTCCGGGGCTATTTCCAAGACCGTGAACGTTCCCGAGGAGACCACCCCAGAGGAAATTCAGCAGCTGTTCATCCAGGGGTGGAAGCTGGGGCTGAAGGCGGTGGCGGTGTATCGGGACAACTGCAAGGGCTCCCAGCCGCTTTCCACCGGGGGCACGACGCAAGCCACGACCCCGGAGTTCCGCCCGGTGCGCCGCAAGCTCCCCGACGAGCGGGTGGCCATCACCCACAAGTTCTCGGTGGAGGGGCAAGAAGGGTACGTCACCGTGGGCCTCTACGAGGACGGCACCCCTGGGGAGCTTTTCATTACCATGGCCAAGGAGGGTTCCACCCTTTCCGGGGTCATGGATGCCTTTGCCACGGCTATCTCCCTCACCTTGCAGTACGGCGTACCCCTGGAGTTTCTGGTGAACAAGTTTTCCCACGTGCGCTTCGAGCCCTCGGGCTGGACCAACAACCCCCAGATCCCCTACGCCAAGTCCATCATCGACTACATCTTCCGCTGGCTGGCCAGCAAGTTCCTTTCTCCGGAGCAGCAGGCGGCGGTAGGGGTGCAGCCGCTCCCGGGAAGCGAAGCCAAGCCCCAGCTGCCTGTAGTCCCGCCCCAGCCGCCGTTGCCAGGGCTTGCGGCAGAGGAGGCAGGGCAGCTTTTCGTCAACCAGGCGGATGCCCCGCCCTGCCCTTCTTGCGGCATGGTGATGGTGCGCAACGGTGCCTGCTACAAGTGCCTGAACTGTGGCGCGGTGCACGGCTGCTCCTAACGCTTCGAGGGGGGGTACGCGGCGAGCCACTCCCAGCAGGCGGGGCAAAACCGATCTTCTTTGAGATCCACCGCCTCCGGGTGGAAGCTCTGGTGCATCGGGCAGACGGCCACCGGGCAGTGGGGAAGCCCTAGCCCGTGGCCTAGCTCGTGGAGCACCTCCACCAGCACCCGGCGGTACCAGAGCTGCCAGTGGGGAGTCTGGGGCCGCAACCGGGCTATGGAGACCAGGGAGCGCCGGGCTCCCAGCGCCGAGGCACCGAAGACGAAGGTGAGCGCCGGGAGGAAGAGGTCGGTGGTGGTGAGCGCGAGGAGCGCCTCGGCGGGGGCAGGGGGAGGCAGGGCTTCGAGGATGGCGAGGGCGTTAGCCTGTTGGCGCAGGCGGTGGAAGGCGAAGTTCGGGGGGAGGGGGAACGCCTCGGGCGACCCGGGCTCCCAAGGGCGGGGGATTTGGGCTTGCAGGTAAGACAAAAGCCCCGGAGGGCTCGGGGCCAGCTCGAGGATGCGCAGCCTCACGGGCGGGAGATGCCGTAGCGCTTCATCTTGTTGTACAGCGTCACGCGATCGATCCCCAGCACCCGGGCAGCTTGGGTCACGTTCCACTGTTGTGCCGCGAGCACCTTGCGGATGTGGTTAGCTTCCACGGCCGCCAGCGTCTCGTCCTCCGGGGCGAGCCGCTGGGTGAAGGGGAGCAGGTCAGGGGTGATGCGGTCTCCCCGGCACAGCACCACGGCCCGCTCCACGGCATTCGCCAGTTCTCGAACGTTGCCTGGCCAAGGGTAGTGGCAAAGGGCGGCCATAGCCTCCGGGGTAAAGCCGGTGATTTTTTTTGCGGTTTGCCGGGAAAACTGCGCGAGGAAGTGCTCCGCCAAAAGCGGTATGTCCTCCACCCGCTCCCGCAGCGGTGGGAGGTGGATACGCAGCACGTTGATGCGGTAAAAGAGGTCCTCTCTGAAGCGGCCTGCGGTAACCTCCGCCTCCAGGTCACGGTTGGTGGCAGCCACTAACCGGAAGTCCGCGCGGATCGGCTCGTTGCCCCCCACCCGGGTGAAGGTTTTGTCTTGCAGCACCCGCAAAAGGTCCACCTGTACCTTGGGTGGAACGTCGCCGATTTCGTCGAGAAAAAGCGTGCCCTCGTGGGCCAATTCGATCTTGCCCAAGCGGCGGCCCACCGCGCCGGTGAACGCACCCCTCTCGTGGCCGAAAAGCTCCGATTCCAAAACTCCCTCCGCCAGCGCACCGCAGTGCAACGCCACGAACGGACCGAACTGCCGGGGGCTCGCCGCGTGGATTTGCCGGGCCACCAGCTCCTTGCCGGTACCGCTTTCGCCGGTAATGAGCACCGAGGTATCGGTGGGGGCCACTTGCTGGATGAGCTCCAGCACCTGGCGCATCGCTCCCTCTCCCCGGGTCACCAGCACCGGCACCAAGGCGGCGAGTCGTGCCTTGAGGACGCGGTTTTCCTGCAACAAGCTGTAGCGCTCCGACGCCTTGCGCACGAGCCGCGAGAGGGCCTCCGGGTCGAACGGCTTGACGATGTAGTCGTAAGCTCCCTCCTTCATGGCCTGGACCGCGGTGTCCACCGCCGCGTAGGCGGTCATGATGATCACGGTGGCGTCAGGGGCCAGCTCCCGTACCTTGCGCTGCAGCTCCAGCCCGTCCATACCAGGCATCTTGATGTCCACCAGGAGGATATCCGCCCCTTCCCGGGTGAGCACCTGGAGCGCCTCCCTTCCGGAGGCGGCGGTGCTCACCTCGAACCCCTCGTCCCGGAACCAACAGGCGAGGGAGGTGCGCACGTGCTCCTCGTCGTCCACCACAAGAATTCGCACCGGCTGCGAGCGGCTCATGACGCCTCCTGAGCGGCTTTTTTGGGCAAAAGCAACGTGAACGAGGTGCCGCGGCCAGGAGTGCTGTCCACCAAGATTTGGCCCTGGTGCCGTTCCACGATGCCGTAGACCACCGCCAAACCCAGCCCTAAGCTCTTGCCCCCGTTGCTTTGCTTCGTGGTGAAGAACGGCTCGAAGATGTGGGCTTTCACCTCGGGATCGATCCCCACCCCGGTATCCGCCACTTGTACCGCAACCGTTTCCGGCTCGGTTCGCGTCACGACCCGTAGCGTCCCACCCCCGGGCATGGCCTCGATGGCGTTCACCATGAGCGCCACCAGGGCTTGCTGAAGCTGCGGTGGATCAGCGAGGATCTCGGGGAGGCGGGGGTCCAGTTCCAGCTCCAGCTTGACCTGGGAGAGGTCCATCTTGTGCTTGAGGAGGAACACGCTCCGCTCCACGATGGCGTTGATATTGGTGGGTTCGAACCGCGAGCTCCCCCTCCGGGAAAAAAGCAAGAGATTGCTGACGATTTCCCCACACCGGCTGCTTTCCGCCACGATGCTTTCGAGGATCTTCTTGCTTTCTGGATCCTTCACCAGCCGTTCTGGCTCCTGGGAAAAGCGCTTGGCGAGCAGCTTGGCATAGGTCACCACCGAGGCCAAGGGGTTGTTGATCTCGTGCGCCACCACCGCCGCCAGCTTGCCCAGGGAAGCCATGCGCTCCACCTGCAGCATCTGCTCTTGGGCTTGCCGGAGCTCGGCGGTCTTCTCCTCCACCCGGCGTTCCAAGGTTTGCGCCCACTGCACCAGGTCTGCGTTGGCCTTTTCCAGCGCTTGAGCGGTACGGTTCACCGCACGCCCCAGGGCGGCGAACTCTGCGATTTCCTGATGCTCGTAGCGCGCGGTGTAGTCCCCCGCCTCCAGGGCTTGGAGCGTGGCCCCCAGCTCGCGGATGGGCCGGTGCACCGCGCTCTCCACCACCCCGAAAACGATAAAGCTCACGGCGCCCAAGGCCAAAAGCCCGGTAAGCACCATGAGGGCGGTGGTTTGTTGTTGGCTCGCTCTGACGCTTTGCAGCAGCAACGTCACATCCAGTACCCCCAACAGGCGCCTATCCCTAGGGTGGGCGTGACAGGGCGCGCTCCAACAGCTTGGCTCGTTCTCGATGGGGCGGATGGCTCCCACGGCTTTCTCCCCGCCCAGCTGAAAATCCCGGGTCCGCTCCCCCGCGGGCAACCCCTCGATGGGTTGCCCGCTGGCGTGGCACTTGTAGCAAGCTTCCGCCGAAAGGTCCAGCCGGGTCCCGGTTTCCTCCGGGACCGAGGAGAACACGATGGTCCCGTCCTTGTTGAAGATGCGTACGCGGATGTTGGGCGCCCGGTTGGTGATTTGCACCACCGCCTGGCGCAGGTGTTCCCGGTCGTTTGCCAGCATCGAGGTGTGCAACGCACCGTAAAGCGCCTCGGAAAGCGCTTGGGCGTTGGCCCGGGCACAGCGACGGGCGTAGCTTGACTGTAAGGAGAGCTGGATCGCCGTGGTGGCAACGAAGATCAGCATCAACGCCAGCAGCAAGCGGCCAGTGAGGCGAAAAGCCAGGGAGTTGCTGCGCACCAACCCTCCTTCGACCCCATTTTTACATTAGGCCAGCGTTTGTGGTGCGTCAACCACGGGGACTCCTGCCCTTGCCGTAACGGCCTTTGACTCTGCACCCCTCGCCGCCTGGGGGAAAACTGGGAGATACTCGCAGGCAGCGCAGAACGCCAGCATGCCCAGGGCAACGAGCCCCATGGTCACCAGGAACTCCGGCAAGGCGGGCAGGTAACGCACGCCGGTGGCCGCTTCTACTGCCGTGGTGGAGACGTTGAGCCGGTGCAGGATGAAGCCAAGCACCACCAGCCCCTGGGCGAGGGCCAAGCGTCGCGGCGAGCGGCGGGTCCAAGGCATGGCCAAGAGCACCATGGGAAGCACTACACCCCCAAAGACTTCCGCCAGGAACAGCCAAGAAGCGAGGTTGAGCGGGAACATCGAGGCCAGGGCGTCCCGGGCCACAAGATCCCGCAGGCGCAGTGCCAGATAGAGGGCCAGCACGACCACCGAGGTGCGAGAGAGGCGGGCCAGCAGCGGTGTCTCGATGGGCCGGCCGAAGGCCCGACGGGAAAACCAGGACTCCACCACGGTCATGGCCAACCCCGCGGCTACCGCCGAAACGAAGAAGAGCACCGGGAGCAAGGGCGAGTACCACAAGGGGTGGAGCTTGTGGGGTAGGAGCAGGAACAGGCTTCCCAGCGATGACTGGTGGAGCGTGGAGAGGATCACCCCGGCGATCACCAGCAGCGGCGAGATTTTCCCCATCACACGCAAGGGGGCGGCAAGCCTGAAGCGCTCCAGCACCGCGGGCAAGAACTCCAGGAACAACACGGTGGTGTAGAGCATCACGCACCAGCCCACCTCAAACATCACCGAACGGGGGTTCCACATGACGATGGGGTGCCAAATGTTCCAGGGCTTGCCCAGATCAAAAAGCAGCGCCACGATCACCAAGGCATAGCCCAGAAACGCGGTGAGGATCGTGGGGCGGAGGATGGGTTTGAAGTCGTGGAGGTGGAGCACGTGCACGGTGGCGGCGATGGCGAACCCCCCCGCTGCCAACCCTACCCCACAGAGAATGTCGAAGCCAATCCACAGCCCCCAGGGAAAGTCGTCGGAAAGGTTGGTCACCGCCCCCAGGCCCTTGGTGTAACGCAACACGGCGATCACCGCCAGGGAAGCCAAGAGCAACCCTGCCACCAGCGGCCAAAACCCTACGCGTACCCGAGTCAAATACCTAGCGTTCATGGTCCTCCTCCCGGCTGATACGCCCTTCAGCTCGCGCTACCTCTTCTTTACGCTTGGTCAACCACCAGAAACCGGAAAGCAACACACCACCGAAAAGCACCACGTCCGGCACGTGGCGCAACGCCCGCCATGTGAGCTGCGGCAACGGCTCCGTTCCCACCCCCGTGGGAAGCCCGAGGCTCGCCGGGTTCTTGGGGCCGATGTAAAGCACCGCGGTACCCCCAGCCTCGTGCTCGCCGTAGACGTAGGGGTAGTAGGCGGTGGGGTCGGCAGCGATTCGCCGTTTGGCTTCCGCCAAAAGCGCCTGGCGGTCGCCGGTGATGGTGGCGCCTGTGGGGCACGCCGCAGCGCAAGCAGGGCCTTCGAGTTTGCCAGCGCACATTTCGCACTTGCGCACCCGTGGCGTGGCGGAAAACCACTCGTACGTTGGCACCCCGAAGGGACAAGCCACCATGCAGTAACGGCATCCCATGCAGCGATCCGGGTCGTAGGTCACCGGTCCCTCCGGGGTCTTGCGCAGAGCAGCCACGGGGCAGGCAGAGGCGCAAGCTGGATTCTCGCAGTGCATGCAAAGCCGGCGAACGTAGAGATCGTTGCCCCGGTCCATGAGGTAGGTGAAGGTGTTCTGATCGAAATGCCGCGCCTCATGGGGAGGCTGACCGTTAGCTTGCTGGCACGCTTCCACACAAGATCCGCAGCCAACGCACTGCGTCACATCGATGAGCATCCCCCGCGCCACGGCTCACCTCCTCTCCCGGCGCAAAAACACCTCCTGGAACACCTCCCAGGTGGGTTCGTCCACAAGCTGGAGCGCGCCGCGCACCGGAAGCCCGCCGTCCGCCAGCACTGGGATGGGCTGGGCAGCGTAGGTCATGGTGAGAAACTCCACCAGCTGCCGCAGCTCCTGCCGGAGGAAGCCAACTGCCCCAGCCCCTACCCGGAGCTGCTTGATGGCTTCTTGGATGTCCGGGGACCAGAGGCTTACGACCCACCCCACGCCGTAAGGGTCTCGGGCAAGAAGGTAGGGATTTTGCTCCACAGCCGGGTTGATGCTCACCACCTCCCCAGCCATGGGTGCCGGCACCGCCAGCTCGCGCGGCCCGATGCGCAGCCAAAAGAGCGGGTCGCCGGCCTTAACCCGGGTTCCTTTGGCTGGAAGCCTCACCTCGGAAGCCTCCCCTAAAGCTTGGGCGAGAAAGTCGTCAGCGCCGACCCGCACGGTGCCGTCGGAGGCGATGTGGGCCCAGGAGTGACCAGGGGAGAGGAACACCCCGGGGGGGACCTGCGGCTCGCGCATCGGCTCCACAACCGGTTGCGGGGGCGCGACCCGGCGGCGCCGCAACGCAACCAGCGCCACGTCCACGGCCACCGCGATGATGATGGTGAGGAGCACAAGGATTGCGGTCATGTTGGCCTCCCGGCAGGTGCCCTGTTGCGGCACCCGCCTTCGCCCTTGCGCCTTGCATGAACCGTGCCGGCTTGGGACCGAAAGAGTAATCTCTCATTTTTTCAGTCACTTGCAGCGAGGGAAGCGGCTTCCCAGTTCAAGCACCCGTTGAAGAACACAACAGTGGTTTTTGGCGCTCCTGGGCTATTGTCCTTCGAACCAGGAGGTTACGCTCGTTGTCCTTTTGCCGCCGACAGGAGCCCCGTTTGTTGTTTTTTTCTACTGGGTGGAGCGCCCGTTGGTTGGGGGAAGGGAGAAGCTCTCGGGGTCCTCGAGAAAAGCCAGCACCGCTTGGGCGAACCCCGGCTCCAGGTGCACGTCCGAGTGACCGCGCCGGGGGAGCACCCAGAGCGTGGCTTTCCCCCGGGAAGCGGCGGCCAAGCGGTGGGCGTGGGAGACTGGCACCACCGTGTCCTGCTGGCCGTGGATCAAAAGGCACGGCTTGGCGAGCTTGGCGATGTTCGCCTCCGGCGCCAGCGCGTCGAACTTCGCCCCCACCCGCCACTCCATGAAGCGGAAAAGCAACGGGGCCAGAGGGGCGAAGAGGTAGCGGCCGAACCCCAGGGCGATCATCGCGTCCCTGGGGTGGGCGAAGGCGCCCACCGTCACCACCGGACCGAGGCGGGTATCGTGGGCTGCCGCGTGGATCGCAGCGCTGCCGCCGATGGAAAGCCCGATCACCGGAAACGGCGGGGAGAACCCTCGGGCCTCCAGGAAGCTGGCCGCCGCCCGGATGTCCTCGGAGAACTTCTTCATCGAGGCGAAGCGGTCCCGGTCCGAAAGCCCGTGGTGGCGCGCATCGAACGCCAAGGCTGGGCAAGAGGCCGGCACCAGGAAAGCCAGGTACGGCAGCATGCGCTCGGCGTTGCGCCCCCACCCGTGCACCAGGATCACCGGCGAGCTCTTCCCTTCAGGGGCAGTCACCAACCACCCGTGAAGCTTCTTGCCGTTGGCTGTGGCAAACCAAACCTCCTCGTAAGGTAAGCCAAGGTCGGCGGGGGTGCGTCGCGGACCTACCTTTGCGTTACGCCAAGCAAGGATGGTGAAGGCAAAACCCAGCCCCAAGTAGCTTGCAACAGCAAGGCAGCAAGCCAAGAGCCAGCCCACAGGGCCCGTTACGCGGGAGCTGGGAAAAGGTTTACTTGCCCAAAACCCCCGCCTTAAGCTCCTCCGAGGGGGGCTTCGGCCCAAGCCAAACGGAAAGGAGGGCGTCGGCAAACTCCTTGCCAGCGAAGCTGCCAACCTCTTTCCCGCCAAACGCTACAGTTGTGCCTTGCCCAGGCACGTAGGTCATGGTGACTTCATCGCCTTCTCGGACGTCCCGCCAAAGGGAAAGGAAACGCTCGAGCTCCTCCCCCAACTTGGCCTGAGCATCGGGGGCGTTGGCGGAAAAGCCTGCTTTCCAGGCCTCCACCAGCCGGTCCTTGCCTACATCGCGCAAGAAACGCATCACCATACGCCGTGGGGCTTCAGCGGCGAGGATCTTGGCGGGGTCGCTGCTCTTTTCCTTGAGGTAAAGTGCCCCCACGTACACCTTGAACACCGCTTTTTTCCGCAACCCCATGCCGTTCAGGACCAGCGTCTCCTCCCCCACCTTCACTCGCTCGGGCAGGCTCACCCCGGCGAGCCCCCCAGCGTGGGCTGCGGCAAATCCGAAAACCCCTGCCAGCACCGCCAGCTGCATCGCCTTCATGGTTCCCCTCCCGGCCTTTCCGGCCTTCCTCTGGAAAAGACTACGCGACTGCGGGCAAAGGCGCAAGCGCTAAACTGGCGCCATGGAAGAGCGAGGCGTTTTCACCATGCGGCCCATCGGCTTCGTGGAAAGCCCGTACCGCGACCAGAGCGAAGTTCCCCGGGGGCTGGGGGCCCAGCACGAGGCGGAGGGTTGGCTGGTGCTCTACCCGGAGTTCGCCCCGGGGCTTGCGGACATCGAGGGGTTCTCGCACCTCTACGTCCTTTGGGTGTTCCACAAGGCACAAGGGTACTCGTTGCTCGCCACGCCACCCAGCGACGATCGACCCCACGGGGTTTTCGCCACCCGCTCCCCCCACCGCCCCAACCCCATTGGCCTTACCGTCGTGGAGCTCTTGCGCCGGGAGGATAACCGGCTGCGGGTGAAAGGGGTGGATATGCTCCACGGCACCCCCATTTTGGACATCAAACCCTACCTCTCCTCCGTCCCCCAGGAGCAGCTGCGCCGCGGGTGGCTGGCGGAGGCGGAAGCTCGGAAGAGCCTCAACCAAAAGGAGGGCGTTGGGGGAGGTCAGCGCCGGTAGCGAGCCCGGATGGTGGGCAGCAGGTACTCCTCGAAGGCCCGCTCCAAATCGTACCTTGGGCTGAACCCCCAGTCCCGACGCGCCGCGGTGTCGTCCACATCTGCCGGCCAGGAGTCCACGATGCCCTGCCGCTTGGTGTCCACCTGGTAGGAAATCGCTGCTTGGGGAAAAGCCCTGAGCACCCCACTGCGCAGCTCCTCGGCGGTTGGGGCAAAGGAGCCTACGTTGTACACCAGCTGCTTGAGTTGGGCCTTCGGTGCTTTGGCTAGGGCCAAGAGCGCCTCCACCCCGTCCGGCATGGCCATGAAGGGGATTTGCGTGTCGGGGCGCACGAAGCAGGCGTAAGGCTCGCCCTTGGCCGCCGCGTGAAGCATCTCCGGGGCAAAGTCCGAGGTTCCCCCAGAGGGCAGGGTGACGGCGGAGATAAGGCCGGGGAAACGCACGCAGCGAAAGTCCACTTTCCCCGCCTGGGGCTCCGCGGCCAGCTGCCGAAAATAAAGCGCGTAGTACCGCCCCAGGTGCTCACAGTACAGCTTGTTGCAACCGTACATGGTGGTGGGGTTGAGGTACTGGTCTTCCTTCACCTTCCCCGCTTGGGCCTTGGTGGCCAGGTCGGGAAGCCCATACACCGCAATGGAAGAGGGGTAAACGAACACCACCGGGCGCCCGTGGGTTTCCCCTTGGGCCTGGGCAAACTCCAAGAGGTTCAGGGTGCCCTCCACGTTCACCTGGTGGGCGGCTTTGGGGGTGAACTCCCCCCGGGTAGAAAGCAGGGCTGCAAGATGGAAGATCAGATCCACCTCAAACTCCGCCAGGATCCGGTCCAACAGGGCCTCGTCGAGGATCGAGCCTTGGAACTCCCGGTGCACGCACCGCTTGAGCTCTTCTGGCAGTTCCCGCACGTCCACGGTCACCAGCGTGTGCGTGCCCTCCGCAGCGAGCCGCTGGATGAGACCGTGGCCAATCTCGCCGCTGGCACCGGTGATCAGCACCACGGGCTTGCGCATAGCCACCTCCGCCTCGTGAACACTATCACAAAACCGACCGCGGCCGGCGCCCAGCCTTAGGGCAGGGGTTCAAGCGATGGTGACTTCGGGGCAGAGGTAGACGTCCTGGATGGCGTGGAGCAGTTCCACCCCCTCGGCCATGGGCTTTTGGAACGCTTTTCGTCCGGAAATCAGCCCCATGCCACCGGCCCGCTTGTTGATCACCGCGGTGCGCACCGCCTGGGCCAGGTCCGAAGCCCCCTTGGACTCGCCACCGGAGTTGATGAGCCCGACCCGACCCATGTAGCAGTTGGCCACCTGCCAGCGGGTCCACTCAATGGGATGGGGGGGCACCAACTTCTGGTAGGCTTCGGCCTTGGGCTTGTTCTTGAAATCCAAAACCACGTAGCCACCGTCGCAGTCGGGCTGCTTTTGTTTCACGATGTCCGCCTCGATGGTGACCCCCAGGTGGTTAGCCTGGCCCGTGAGGTCTGCGGCGTTGTGATAGTCGGTGCCGTCCTTCTTGAAGGCACTGTTGCGCAGGTAGCACCACAGCACCGTGAACATCCCGAGCTCGTGGGCCCGGGCAAACGCCTCGCTCACCTCCTGGATTTGACGCCGGGATTCGGGGGCACCGAAGTAAACCGTGGCCCCGACCCCAACCGCTCCCAGGTCGAAGGCCTGCTCCACCGCGGCAAAGAGCGTTTGGTCGTACATGTTGGGGTAGGTGAGCAGCTCGTTGTGGTTGAGCTTCACGATGAACGGGATCTTGTGGGCCCATTTTCGAGAAACGGCTCCCAGCACCCCGAGGGTGGAGGCCACGGCGTTGCACCCCCCTTCGTAGGCCAAGCGCACGATGTTTTCCGGGTCGAAGTAAGCGGGGTTGGGGGCGAAAGAAGCAGCTCCCGAGTGCTCCACCCCTTGGTCCACGGGCAAGATCGACAGGTACCCGGTGCCGGCCAGCCGGCCGGTGTTGAACACCAGAGCCAGGTTCCGCAGCACTGCCGGGGACCGATCGCTTCCCACAAAGACCCGGTCCAAAAAGTCAGGACCAGGCAGGTGCAAGGCTTCCTTGGGGATCCCCTGGCAGCTGTACTCCAAGAGATGGACTTCGTTGCCAAGCCATTGGCGGATCTTTTCGATCATGCTAGCCTCCCTCTGGCGAGGGCATTCTACCAGAGCTATGGCGCGGCACAGCGCGCTCTTCGGCCTTTTGGTTGGGGTGGCGGTGGCGCTGGAGGGGGAGGTCCTGCCCATCCACCAGGTGCAAGGCTCAGGGCCCCGATCGCCCTACGAGGGCCAGCGGGTTACGGTGCGAGGGGTGGTCACCGGGGTGACCCGGGTTGGTTTTTTCGTCCAAGACCCAGCCCCGGACCAAGACCCAACAACATCCGAGGGACTTTACGTGCACTGTGGCTTTCCCCCGGGGGTAGTGCCTGGGGATTTGCTTCAGGTGGAGGGAAAAGTCGTGGAGTACGTGCCCTCGGCTGACCCGGCCTCGCCGCCCCTCACCGAGCTGACCAACCCCAGCTGGCAGCTCTTGGGCCGCGAGCCGACCCTTCCGGCACCGGTGCAGTTGAGTTTGGCGCTTCCCAGCCCTGAGGCCGGGTGGGAGCAGCTGGAGGCGTTGGAAGGGATGCGGGTGGCGGTGAATAGCTTGGTGGTCGTGGGCCCCACTTTGGGGCGGGTGGACGAGCCTTCCGCTTCCGCCAGCTCCACCGGGGTGTTTTTCGGGGTGGTGGCCGGGCACCCTCGTCCGTTCCGCGAGCCTGGGTTTGCTCTTTGGGACGTGCCGCCCCAGGGACAGCCGCCCCGCTGGGACGGGAACCCGGAGCTGTTGCGGGTGGACAGCACCTGTCTTGCCGGGGCGCCACCGCGGGATGTGGGGGCAGGGGCGGTGCTCCGGGACCTGGTGGGGCCGCTCACCTTCGCTTTCCGCCGCTTTACGCTTTGCCCCGAGCCCGGGTTTTCCCTGGCCACGACGCCGCCGCTCCCGTTGCCACCATCCGAGCCGGCATCTGGAACGGTGGTGGTGGCCTCTTGGAACCTCCAGCGGTTTTTCGACCACCGGGACGACCCAGGGATCGATGAGCCGGTGCTCACCCCCGAAGCCTGGGCTCGGCGCAAGGGCAAGCTGGTGGCTGCGGTGCGCGATTACCTGCGCTTTCCCCAGGTGCTGGTGGTGCAGGAGGTGGAAAGCCTGGAGGTGCTCCAGGAACTCGCCACAGCCCTCAGCCAGGAAGCCAGCGCCTCCCTGGGCCAGGAGGTGCGCTACGCCGCCATGGTATCTCTGGGTCCGGACCCCGCCGAGCCCAAAGTGGGGATGCTGGTGGCCAGTTTTCTCCGGGGGGTACGCCTGGAGGTGCTGGAAGCAGGGCCGATCCTCCAGGAGGAACGGCTTTCCAACCCCGACGGCAGCCAGGCGCCGCTTTTCGATCGCCCGCCGCTTTTTGTTCGTTTCAAGGTACGGAGCTTTCGCCGTGCTCTGTTGGAAATGGCAGTGGTGGGGGTGCACCTCCGCTCCATGAGCGGGCTTTTAAGCACCGCCCCTGGACGCAACGGCTGGCCCACCGAGGGGGCGAGGGTGCGGGCCAAACGTGCGGCCCAGGCCGAGGCCCTCGCCCAGTGGGTGAACCAATTCCAGGAGGACTATCCCCAAGTGCCGCTCTTGCTCTTGGGCGATTGCAACGCCTTCGAGGTGAGCGACGGCGTAGTGGATGTGCTGGGGACCGTGGCGGGTAGCCCCACGCCACCCGATCAGGTGGTGCTGCCCACTCGGGACCTGGTGCGGGAGGATCTTGTAATCCTTACCCGTTGGGAAGCGCCCTCCCAGCGGTACAGCTACGTCTACGACGGTAGCGCCCAAGCCCTGGACCACGCCTTGATCTCCCAGAGCTGGGAAGCCCGAGGGGTGCGGGTGCAGGTGGCGCGGCCGCGCCTTGCTGCGGATTGGCCGGAGGTTCTGCGCCAGGACCCTGGCCCCTTGCGCCTGAGCGACCACGACCCGCTCGTGGTTTTTCTGGAACTGCCCCGGACGCCGCTTCCCCACCGTTTGCGCCGGTAGTGCCACGGTATCATGCGGGGGTGCGATCCCTGGAGCTGCTGCCGGTCCTGGAATCTTCCCCCCTGCTTGGGGGCTTAGATGAAGCGGGACGAAAAGCGGTCGTGGCTGCGGCGGTGGAAAAGCGCGTGCCTCGGGGGAAGGTGCTGTTTCGCCAGGGCGAACCCGCGGAAGCGCTTTACGTGGTGCTGGCGGGAAGCTTCAAGCTCACCCAAGAGGACCGCCACGGCCACGAGGCGCTGGTCCGTTTTGTGGGTCCCAAAGCGGTTATGGCCGCGGTGGCACTGGTCCCGGGGCACTCCTACCCGGTAACGGCCAAGGCGGTTGACCCCGCGGTGGTGGCGTGCTGGCACCAGAGGGAGCTTCTTGACCTCTGCCGGCGGTTCCCCGCCTTGCAGCTTGCCGCCACCGCCCAGGTGGCTGAGCACATGCGGGAGATGCAGGAGCGCTTCCTGGAGCTGGCCTCGGCCCGGGTGGAGCAACGCCTCGCCCGCTGCGTGGTGCGCTTGGCATCCCAGGTGGGGCGGAAGACCGCGGAGGGTGTTGTCCTGGGGGTGCCGGTTTCCCGCCAGGACCTGGCGGCGATGGCCGGAACCACGCTGTACACGGTCTCCCGCATCCTTTCCCACTGGGAAAGCCAGAACCTGGTGCGGGCGGGGCGGCAGCGGTTGGTGCTCCTAGACCACCACCGCTTGGTGGTCTTAGCCGAGGGACTGCCCGAGGGAGGACAACCATGAACCAAACCTTGGCAGGTGGAGTGGGGTTGATCACGGGGGGAACCAGGGGCATTGGGAAGGCTGTGGCCCAGCGTCTTTTGGCCCGGGGGATGCGGGTGGTG
>Ga0197142_1000893_pt1 | contig 27980 bp, 23 predicted proteins | sample GBS60_MetaG_FD_148614 | JGI IMG/M metagenome (GOLD analysis project Ga0197142, IMG submission 148614) | Sediment microbial communities from Great Boiling Springs, Gerlach, Nevada, United States - GBS 60_MetaG | ecosystem: Environmental > Aquatic > Thermal springs > Hot (42-90C) > Sediment... | reverse complement strand
GGAGATAAAGGACTCTACTGGAAGGCCAGTCACAGACGCCAAGGTAGTTGTCAATTACTCCATGCCTCCCATGCCTGGCATGCCGCCAATGAATTACAAGACTGATGCCATGCTCCGCGGAGATAAGTATCACGCCCGTATGAACCTCTCCATGGCAGGCCCTTGGAACATAGAAGTGAAGATAACCAGGGGGGGTAAGACGGCATCTGCCAAATTCAACGTGGATGCCAAGTGAGGAAGATGGCCGGGTTTTCTCCCGGCCGAATTCCCAGTCTCCTAAAGACCATGGAGGTCTTGCCATGTGGAAGCTGAGGCCAATCCTAGAGGCCGAGGTGGGGAAGAAGGCGAGGATTCTTTTCCTCGTGTTTTGCTTCCTTTTCAATGGGAGAGCTCTAGCACAGGAGCTAATCCTCGAGTCCCTTGTGCGGGAGGCCATTGAGAGAAGTCCCGAGATCCAAGCTGCCCGGGCCCGCGCACAGGCAGCTCACCACAAAGTTCCTCAAGTTAGAAGCCTTCCAGATCCCATGTTTATGACCGGGTACCAAAATGAGGGCTGGAAGAAGTACACCTACGGGGAGATGCCTGACGCCCAGTGGATGTTCTCCGCCTCACAGATGATCCCTTTCCCTGGGAAATTGGACCTCAAGGGCCAGATGGCTCAAAGAGAGGCCCAGGCCCTGGAAGCCAACGTGGAAGAAACAAAGCTCCAGGTGGTGTCGAGGGTCAAGGAGCTCTTTTACGAGCTCCTCCTCGCCCATAAAACTTTGGAGATCCTCTCCCAAGTGAGATCCCTTTTTCAAAGAGTGGAGGAAGCCGCTCTCGCCCGTTACGGGGCAGGCAAAGCTGAGCAACAAGAGGTCCTTATGGCTCAGACTGAAAGGTACATGCTCCTAGAAAAAGAGGAGATGCAAAGGCAAAAAATCGTGGCCCTGGAAGCCATGCTCAATGCGGCCATTGGTCGTTCCACACAATCGCCCCTCGGAAAGCCCAGAGTCCCAGACCCAAAACCTCTCTCCATGGGGGTTGAGGATCTGCTCAGGATGGCGTACGAGAGGTCCCCTCAGCTCAAAGCCAAAGAGAAAATGATCGAGGCTGCGCACTCCAAGGTCTCTATGGCCCATAAGGAGTTTTTCCCAGATCTCACCTTGTCCGCGAGCTATTTCAGCAGGGGGGGTGGCCAGTTCGAGGACATGTGGAGTCTCACAGCAACCATAAATGTTCCCATCTTTTTCACGACGAAACAGAAAGAGGGAGTAAACGAGGCCAGGGCCTCCTTGGCCGAAGCCCACCACGAGTTCGGCACAACAAAACTAATGCTCGAGGCTGCAGTCCGAGAGAATTTCTCCATGGTCCAGGCCGCAGACAACCTCATGGCCCTGTACCGTGGGGCCATAATCCCCAAGAACTACCAGGACTTCGAGTTGGCCCTCTCGGGTTACATCACCGGCCGTATAGAGGCCATAACAGTCATCTCTCGTCTCAAGGCCTTTCTCGAAACAGAGCTTCTCTATTGGGCCCAATTCACCCAAAGAGAAAAAGCTGTTGCCAGATTGGAGGCTGTGGTGGGAGGGTGGGAATGAAAAAGCAGGAAGACCAACCAATGAGGCGGGCGACTCCGCATTAAGGAAGGGGCGAATTTCCGACAAGGAAAGAAAAAACTGCCCAATTGGGGCTGTAGTGCTCAGGGAGGGCGCGTAAGAAATGAGGACGAGAATAGCTATCTCGATTATATGGGCACTGGGAGCTGTTTTCATGCCCCACTGGGCCCAGGGTCAACCTCACCAAGGGCACTCCTCCTCTCCTACCATTCAAAGAGACGAGCCTCAAGAGATGCCCGTCGTGGAGATCGCCCCAGAGAAGAGGCAACTCATTGGGGTGAGAACAGAAGAGGTGAAGGAAGCTACCTTTTCCAAAACAATCCGCACAGTGGGCAGAATCGAGTATGACGAGAGGAGGCTCGCTACGATTACAACCAAATTCGAGGGCTGGATAGAGAAACTCCACGTTAACTATACAGGCAGATACGTGAAAAAGGGAGAGATCCTCGCAGAGATATACAGCCCGGAACTTTTGGCCACCCAACAGGAGTTCTTAAGTCTCCTCAAATGGGCCCAAAGAAGAGAGGAAGGCGGTCCCTGGGAAGCTAGTCTCCTCCAAGACGCCCAGGCGATTTTAGAAGGCGCAAGAGAAAGGCTTCGTCTTTGGGATATGTCCGAGGAGCAGATACAGGAGGTGGAAAGGACAGGAAAGCCGGTGAGAACGGTGAAAATATTCAGCCCCGTGAGCGGGTATGTGGTTCAGAAGATGGCCACTTTGGGAATGCGAGTCATGGCAGGGGAAAAGCTCTTCGATATAGTTGATCTTTCCACTGTGTGGATAATTGCCGACATTTATGAGTCCGATCTCGCATTTGTACGCATTGGAACGCCAGCCAAGGTAGCTTTGAGTTACATTCCTGGGAATGAGTTTTCTACCAAAATAGACTACATCTACCCTTTCCTCTCTCCCGAGACCAGGACCGCCAGGGTGAGACTCATCCTCACCAACCCAAAAGGAATTCTCAAGCCCCAGATGTTCACCCGTGTGGAGATAAAGGTGGACCTGGGAAGGAGACTCGTCATCCCAGCCGAAGCCATTATCGATACGGGTACCCGCCAGATCGTGTACGTGGACAAGGGGGAAGGACTTTTCGAGCCAAGGGAAGTGAAGATCGGCTTGAGGACTGAGGAAGTGGCAGAGGTGCTTTACGGAGTGAGGCCTGGGGAGAAAGTCGCAGCCTCTGGCGCATTCCTTCTGGATTCAGAGGCCCAACTCAAAGGGGTGAGGCCCCTGGAAGGGGCAAGATGATCCAATGGAGATTGTTCGATGGTAGCTGGGCTCATCGAACATAGCGCCAGGAATCGTTTCTTAATCCTCCTTGCTGTGGGCTTTTTTGCTGGGTGGGGATACTGGGCTCTCACCAAGACCCCCCTGGACGCCCTTCCTGATCTCAGCGACACCCAGGTCATAATCTACACGGAATGGCCCGGTAGAAGCCCAGATCTTGTCGAAGACCAGATAACCTACCCCATATCCTCGACTCTCCTTTCAGCCCCAAAGGTGCAGGCGGTGAGGGGTTTCTCCTTTCTTGGTGTCTCCTTCATATATGTAATTTTCGAGGATGGCACGGACATCTATTGGGCGCGAACCCGAGTTTTGGAATACCTCCAAGCAGTGCGCACCAAGATTCCACAGGAGGTCAACCCTGTCCTGGGTCCCGATGCCACAAGCGTCGGCTGGGGATTCATGTACGCTCTCAAATGCGAGACCGGGGAGCATGACCTGGCCCAGCTACGCTCTTTTCAGGACTACTACGTGAAGTTGGCTCTCGAGAGCGTCCCCGGTGTGGCACAAGTGGCGAGCATTGGTGGATTTGTGCGGCAATACCAGGTGGTAGTGGAGCCCCATCGTCTTCAAGCATTCGAGCTTCCGTTGGAGAAGGTAGTGGAGGCGATCCGAAAGAGCAACAGAGACGTGGAAGGCCGGGTCATAGAGCTTTCTGGAGTGGAGTACATGGTAAGGGGAAGGGGGTACATCAGGAGCTTGAAGGATTTGGAGCAAATACCAGTGGGGACGGGCCCCGGAGGTATACCTGTTTTCCTCAAGGATGTGGCCAGAGTCCAAATAGGTCCAGAAATCCGCAGAGGTCTTGTGGACTTGGATGGAAAGGGTGAGGTTGTAGGGGGAATAGTCATAGTTCGCTTCGGCGAGAATGTGCTCAAGGTCATAGAAAGGGTCAAAGAGAGAATCGAAAGGGACATACAGCCCAGTCTTCCCAAGGGGGTTGAGCTAATTGTCACCTACGACAGAACTGATCTCATCCACAGGGCCATTGACACCCTTAGGGAGGAGATCATAAAACTCACAATAGCTGTGAGTGCCGTTTGCCTTGTGTTCCTCTTCCACCTTCCCAGTGCAATGGTCGTAATCTTGACTCTGCCAGTGGCGATCCTCATGTCCTTCATATGCATGTATTATCTAGGGGTTACCTCCAACGTCATGAGTCTAAGTGGCATAGCCATAGCAATAGGGGCCATGGTGGATGCCTCCATAATCATGGTGGAAAACGCTCATAAGAAGCTCGAAGAATGGGAGGCGCAGGGCCGCCCTGGGAGTAGAGTGACTGTGATAATTGAAGGGACCAAGGAGGTGGGCCCCTCGCTCTTTTTCTCCCTTCTCGTGATCACAGTTGGTTTTCTCCCTGTGTTTACTTTGGAGGCACAGGCAGGAAGGCTCTTTAAGCCACTGGCTTATACGAAGACCTTCGCCATGTTGTTCTCCTCCATCCTGGCTGTGACATTAACCCCTGTTCTCATGACCCTATTTATCAGAGGGAAAATAAGGCCTGAAGAGAAAAACCCCATTTCCATCATTCTTCACTGGCTTTACAGCCCAATAGCGAGGATAGCCTTGAGGTATCCAAAGATCCTGCTTTTCTTCGCTTTGGCCACCATGGTGGCGACCATCTATCCCTTCAAGAAACTGGGATCGGAGTTCATGCCTCCCCTGTATGAGGGGACCCTGTTTTATATGCCAGTTACGGTTCCCGCAGCTTCCATCTCAGTGGCCTCAGAACTCTTGCAACTTCAAGATAAGCTTCTCAAGAGCATCCCAGAGGTGGCTCAGGTGTTCGGAAAGGCTGGGAGGGCAGAGACCGCAACGGATCCAGCCCCTCTGGAGATGTTCGAGACAGTCATAAATCTAAAACCCGAATCCCAATGGCGGCCCGGAATGACGGTGGAGAAGCTCGTGGAAGAAATGAACGACCTTTTGAGCATCCCAGGTGTTGCGAACTCTTTTACGATGCCCATCAAGGCCAGGATAGACATGCTTGCAACGGGAATCAGGACACCTGTGGGGATCAAGGTATTGGGGCCGGATCTCCATGAACTGGAAAGGATAGGGGTTGCCCTCGAGAACCTCGTCAGGGAGGTTCCAGGAACAAGGAGTGTTTACGCCGAGAGGGCAACGACAGGGTATTTCCTGGACATTCTGGTGAAAAGGGAGGAAGCTGCCCGCTACGGGCTGAGAGTGGAGGATGTTTTGGAAGTGGTGGAAGCCGCAATAGGCGGGATGAAAGTGACTACGACAATAGAGGGAAGGGAACGCTACCCAGTGAATGTTAGGTATCCCAGGGAGCTGAGAAATGACATCGAGCGACTGCGACGGGTCCTAGTTCCAGTGGGAATGGACAGAGGTAAGCCAGCAAGTTCCATGTCTCCGGCTTTTCAGGGACCCGCCCAGATTCCCCTTGGACAGATTGCCGATATTCGGGTAACGAGAGGTCCAACAAGCATAAAGAGCGAGGAGGGGCTCTTGGCTCTCTACGTGTACATAGACTTTGCGGGCCGCGACGTGGGAGGTTATGTGGAGGAAGCCAAAAGAAAGGTGTCGACCCTCCAGCTCCCTCCTGGATACAGGCTTCAATGGAGCGGGGAGTATGAGCATCTGCTCCGCACCCACGAGAGATTGAAGGTTGTGATTCCCCTGACGGCCTTCATCATCTTCGTGCTCATCTATCTCAATACCCGTTCTCTAACCAAAACAGCCATAGTATTGATGGCAGTCCCCTTTTCCCTTGTGGGCTCTTTCTGGCTCCTTCACTTGCTTGGCTATCACCTGAGCATTGCTGTGTGGGTAGGCATCATTGCCCTGGCAGGCCTGGATGCTGAGACAGGGGTTGTGATGCTCCTCTACCTGGAGCTCTCATACGAGCAATGGAAGCGAGAGGGAAGACTCAGGAGCATTCAAGACCTGAAGGAAGCCATAATGCACGGGGCAGTAAAGCGCATAAGGCCCAAGATAATGACCGTGAGCGTGATCCTGGCAGGTCTCGTTCCCATCATGTTCAGCCACGGAACAGGGGCCGATGTGATGAAGCGCATAGCCGCTCCAATGGTGGGAGGGGTTGTGACATCCACTTTTCTGGAACTTCTCATCTACCCAGCCATTTACTACCTCTGGAGGAAGAGAGGGCTTACCCCTTGACCGATGATGAGGATCATCATTCTAAGGCCCATGGCTTGGGGGACTAGGTGTTCAAATCTCATCAAACTTCGAGATATCTCAATTCAAAGATGACCCAGATTTGCGACCCAAGGGCAGGGTACTTTTGAGGACAGGCCGGTATTTCCAAAAATCTCATTCGGACAATCCACATTCTCGAAAGATACCCAATGGTGACAGCTTTCATGTTCCACCTCCTGCTTGGGATTGTCTCCGTTAGGGCTCTTGGGAGAAAGACAGGGTCGAGGGTATAATCCTTTTGTAAATAAGCTACCCGGGGAGGAAAGACTCATGGACCCTAAGCCCAAGGTTCTCCTTTATGAGCCAATACATGAAGAGGGAACGAAGCTTCTCAGAGAGAGGTGCGAGCTCCTTTACGCTCATTCCTTGGAAGAGGACGAGCTTGTCAAACTGGCAAGGGATGCCGATGCCATCATCATCAGGTTCAATGGCCGAGTTTCTAGGAGGATCGTGGAGGCTGCTCCCAGATTGAAGGTCATAGGTAGACATGGAGTGGGCTTGGAGAACGTTGACCTCCGGGCAGCAAGGGAGCGAGGGATAACGGTAGTTTATACTCCTGAGGCCAATGCAGTAAGTGTGGCAGAGCACTTCGTGGGTTTAGCCACGGCTCTTGCCAAACATATACCTGTTTCCAACCAGGCCGTGAAACAGGGAAGATGGGAGGTAAGAAGGGAGTTGACAGGAAGGGAGCTCCACGGGAAGACCTTGGGAGTCCTTGGGATGGGAAGAATTGGCCAACAGACTGCAAGAATATGTCGCCACGGCTTTGGGATGGAGATAATTTATTTTGATGTGCGTTCCTATCCCCATGTGGAAAATGAGCTAGGAGCAAAGAGAAAGGAGTTGGAGGATCTCTTCAGGGAGTCGGATCTAATATCCATAAACCTTCCCCTTCTCCCCACAACAAGGCATCTCGTAAATGCAAGGCTCTTCAATTTAATGAAGCCCACCGCCTATATCGTAAACATGGCAAGGGGTCCCATTTGGAATGAGGAGGATCTGGCAGAGGTTCTCAAGAGAAGGGCAATAGCAGGTGCAGCATCTGACGTGTTCGAGGAAGAGCCCCCCTCTCCCTCCAACCCCTTGCTTGGGCTGGACAATTTTGTAGCCACTCCCCACAGTGCAGCCCACACAGAGGAAAGCCTCATCCGAATGAGCCTAGTTGCCGAGGATATCCTGAGAGTCCTAGACGGAAAGGAGCCCCAATATCCCGTGACCGAGGAGGTCTACGCCCAATACGAGGGAATGGCAAGCTGAGGAGGAAAATACTCATGTCCCGTGGAGGAACAAAGCTCCCTTTTCTTTTCGCCGTTGACCAAATGTTCCGCGTGGGGACCGTCCAGGATGTGGAGGCAGAGGTCAAAGAGAGACTCGCCGTCTTTCCTGGCTTGGAGCAAGTGAGGCAGGGGCAAAGAATAGGAGTGGCTGTGGGGTCAAGGGGTATACATGACCTGGCCACCATAGTGAGGACTGTGGTGGGAAAACTAAAGGCCTTGGGAGCCCAGGTCACGATCATCCCCGCCATGGGCTCCCACGGAGGCGCCACTGCTCAGGGTCAAGTTCGGGTATTGGAGGAGTTAGGTGTGACGGAGTCGCGTGTTGGGGCCCCCATTTTTTCGAGCATGGAAGTGGTCTCTTTGGGAAGGGTGGAGCAAGGCTTGGAGGTCCTTGTGTCAAAAGATGCCCTGGATATGGATCACCTCGTGGTGATCAATAGGGTGAAGCCCCACACAGCGTTCAGGGGTAGTGTTGAATCGGGCCTTTGCAAAATGCTCGCTGTGGGCCTAGGCAAAAAGGAAGGGGCCTCTGAAATCCATACAAGGGGGTTGGCAAGATCCATTGTGCCAGCAGCCAAGAGAATCCTTGAGAGGCTTCCCGTGCTGATGGGGGTAGCGATCCTCGAGGGACCCCAAGGGGGAACCGTGAAGGTGGAGGTTGTGGGGAAAGGGGATTTCGTCTCCACAGACGAGAGGCTTTTGGAAGAGGCGTGGAGAATATTCCCCAAGATCCCAGTTGAGGATCTGGATGTCCTCATTGTGGATCGCATGGGGAAGGACATAAGCGGGGCAGGCATGGATCCCAATGTAATAGGCATGTGGAGAAGGGAAGGGGGGCCCAGAAAGCCCGATTACAGGACTCTGGTTGTCCTGGATCTCACCCCTGCCTCCCATGGAAATGCAACTGGCATCGGTATGGCTGATCTCACCACCCGAAGGCTCATGAGGAAGGTGGACCTAAAGGCAACCTACACCAATGCCCTCACATCGGGTGTGTTGAGGAGTGCCAGGCTTCCCATAGCTCTCGATTCCGACAGGGCAGCAATAGAAGCCGCATTGGCCCACGTGCCGGACTGGTCAGATGTGAGAATGGCAAGGATAACTGATACCCTTCACCTGGGTCGTATATGGGTGAGCGAAAAGGTGGCAAGAGAACTCGAGGGGAGGCCCAACCTCTCCATCCAATGGAAGCCCTTGGAGATCAAGTTCACGAAGAAAGGCCGGATAAAGCCCATGGAGTTATAAGAAGCATTAAGGCGCCCCTCCCCGGAAGGGGTGGACGCGAGGCTGAGTAACTGGGATCCGCCCAAAAGCGTCCGCCCTCCGAGACCAGTGAAAGGAAATCGAGCCTAGCGCGAGGGACCCAGCCCGAATTGCCCTTCAAGAGCTAATATTTCGCTCGGTCAAAACCCCAACTTCCGGTGTTCTTGCCAATATCCCCATTCAAATCTAGAGCGGATCCCGAGCCGATAATCGTAGTCTTCTCCCGAACGACCTCTTTTCTCCGGGGCATTTCGTCAAGACGGCCCGAATTGTCCTGGCCAAGACTTTTCCATGCATTCCAGGGAAGACTTCTTTTCCAAGGTCACATTAGGGCCACGGCACAAGACCTTCAAGCTTGGTCAAAAGGCGCAACTGTGCTAAATGTCTCTCTAAGAAGATTGCCAGATTGAGCCTTCGCACCAGGATCGTCGTTCTGGTTGGGGCCATGGCAACTGCGCCCCCCTTGCTGGTGGCATCATAACCATGGCTTACATGGTATGGCTGGGCTCTGTGCTTACGACCATATCCGACCAGAATGTGGCGGCCATGAGGGTTGCGAGGAAGCTCGAGATCTGCCTAATAATCCGGAAGAGCCAATACTTTGGGCGTTCGGATAGTAGCTGCCACAAATCGAGACTTGGAAGCTGCACTGGCCGAAGGCAAGTTCAGGGAGGATCTTTACTATAGGCCCAATGTGGTGACCCTGTGGCTTCCTCCCCTGAGGGAGCGATTGGAAGACGTTCCCCTTCTTGCCGATTACTTTCTCAAGCGTTTCTCCACGGAGATGGGGTCCAGACCCCCGGCATTACGGAGGAAGCCCTGGAAGCCCTGAACAAACACACCTGGCAGGGGAACGTGAGGGAATTGGCCAATGTCCTCCAGAAGGCTCTCATATTTAGCAGGGGAGCACTCATTTCAGCTCAGGATATAGGAAGTGCCACTTCAGGGGGAGAAATCCAGGAGAGGGTCTAAGATCACTCTTCGGTGGAGGAGGCCGTGAGGAACTGGATTCGAAAGGCGACGGCCGAGGGCTCAAAGGAAGGGCTTTACGAGCTCCTGACCGAGAAGTTCGCTAGCATGGTCATAAAGGAGGCACTGAACATCACAGGTGGGAAGAGAAGCAGGGCGGCAAAGCTCCTTGGTCTCTCCAGACCGATCGTGCAGGCAAAAATGGAAAAATACGGGCTCAAGATCCACTCCTCGGTCGTAGAACGAGGTAATAGAAGCAATTATCAACTGATTGCGAATAGTTGGGGCTAGGGGCCGTGAGTCCCCGGGCGTTCCTTCCGCCCGTGCTGAGCTAGGACCTCCAGGGGGCAAACCCGCCCGACAATGCCTCAGGGTGCGAGACACAGAGCGCGCGGGATGGGTGGTTTTCGCGGAAGGGCGCACTTTGTGCTCCCGCCTAGTACGGCCGGAGGAACGCCAAGGTACCGGATTCCCACCGGATGGGTTCACGATGAACCGGTGGCCAAGAGGACACGTGCCTCAGTCAAGCGCAAGCCCTCCCAGCGGACGTGCGGAGCCCGCCCCTCCATTGGGTGGTGAGGCCAAGGTGAGATGGCCTTACTGGGAAGGGCGGAGACGACGCGGGGGGTGGTTTTCTCGGAAGGGCGCACTCTGTGCGCCCGCGTGGCAAGGCCAAGCGTGTGCCGAGGAATTCCAACCTCAGGGGATGCGCACGCGGCAGGCCGGTGGCCTAGGGGGCATGCCTCAATCAAGCGCGAGCTTTCCTTGCGGGTCTGGGGAGCCCGGACCTCGGCCAGGTGGCAGGCCAAGGTAACCGAGGTCCTGGGGGCAAGCCCGTGAATCACGAGAAGGGTGCTCTTGGCGGAGGGCCGCGGTCTCCGCGTCCGCATTGAACGGCCAGCCGCGTCTCCGTGTGTTTCGTTGGCACGGGATGACCGGGCCAAGGGCCAGCGGGCTCTTACGGCCAGCTTTTGGGAGACGTGAGCCTCTGTAGAGCCATGGCGCTCCCTGTGGCCCCAAGATTAGAGTGACGGCGAGGCATGCCATTCGGAATTGACACCGGAGGGCTCTAGTGCCAGAATGCTAACGGTGGAAGTGGAGAGGTTCTGGTGGGCCTCCTGGACTTCAAATCCAGTGTACCGGCCTAAAAAGCCGGTAGGTGGGTTCGATTCCCACGCACTTCCGCCAGTAAGACGGGGTTGGTCTTTTCAGCCCAAGGAGGTCAATATGTTCACACCAGGGCCGTGGGAGCTCATAATTATCCTCCTCATAGTTTTAGTGATCTTCGGAGCCGGTAAGCTTCCGGAGATAGGTTCGGGTCTGGGCAAGGGGATCAAGAACTTCAAGAAGGCCGTAGCGGGTAAGGACGAGATAGACGTGACTTCCTCCTCTGGAGGCGAGCCTCAGCCACCAAAAAAGGAGGACCACTGAGGGGCTTGGAGTTATTGGGAAGTGAAGCTCCGACCCTGTAAATGGGCCCGGTTTTCGCAGGCAGCGGTGAAGCTTGATGCCTTGTCGGGAGCTGTATCCATAGGGAGTGTGGAAGACAAGATGGTTTGCATCCATCGAAATCCAGAGGGAGTTCCATGTCGAGGTTATTGAGTGAAGAGGAGCTGGAAGGTAGGCTAGATTGTTTCGGAGAGTTCGATTCAACTGACGAGATCTGCCTCTATTATTGCGGGGTCAACATCTCATGTGCTGCCTCCATGAGCCAACAGGGGCAGGAAGAGTGGAGCGAGGAAGAGGATCTCATCGATCCCATGGACATAGGGCTCGAATGAGCCTTTTGGCTTAGGTGGTCGTATACCATTCGAGGGCGGGAAATAGCGCACTCCTCCTCATCTCCCCGGACCGGAGTCCCATGAGAGCTCTCTTGCAAAGGGTGAGTTGTGCCCAGGTGAAGGTGGATGGACAAGTCGTGGGCTCTATAAGGAGAGGCTTGTTGATCTTCTTGGGTGTGGGCCGTGGGGACACAGCCGAAAAGTGCCAGGAGATGGCCCAAAAGATTTGCCACCTGAGGATATTCGAGAACGAGGAAGGGAAGTTTCACTATTCGGTCATGGATGTAGGAGGGGAGGTCCTGGTAGTATCCCAGTTCACCCTTTACGCTGACTGCTCAAGAGGCAGGAGACCTTCCTTCACCCAGGCAGCAATGGCTGAGACTGCTACCGTGCTCTACGGGAAGTTCATAAACGAGCTAAGGAACATGGGGCTTAGGGTGGAATCGGGGATCTTCGGCAAGCATATGGAGGTGAGCCTGGTGAACGATGGTCCAGTGACCATTTTCCTGGAATGTTGAGGCAATAGCCAGAGTTTCGTGGAGGAACTCCGGAGAGAAAGGGAATGAATGATTTCTCGGAAAGGGAGCAGGGCCAAATCCTCATAGACAAAGACGGTCAGTGGAGATATGAGGGGGCACCCATTGTCAGGCAGGACATAGTTGCCCTTCTCAGTGAACATCTAGTTCAAGGGGAGGACGGCTCGTATTGGATTCTGTGGCAGGGGCAAGAATGCAGGATAGAGGTAGAGGATACTCCGTTTGTGGTATGGGGTGTGAGTCCTGTCCAGGAAGAAAGGGACACGGTGGCCATAATTCTACATTTGAACGATGGGAGCATGGAACTTTTCGACCCCACGACTCTGACAATTGGATCCGAGAACGTTCCTTACTGTCGGGTAAAAAAAGGGAGGTTCAGGGCCAGATTCTCTCGCAAGGCGTACTATCAGCTGGCCAGGATGATAGAGGAGGAGGAAGGGGGCTTTTTCCTCAAACTGGGGGAGAGGAAATACCCAGTACAGCATGAGCCAAGTTAATGAAAGGCCGATGGCCTGGCGGGCCAGACAGCCCGAAGGGAATCTTTCGGGCTTCCTCGTGAAGGCTGGAACAATGGAGCTAGAAGAGCTCGATTACCATTTACCCCAGGATCGAATAGCTCAGTTCCCCTCGAGGAGGAGGGACCACGCTCGACTTCTTGTAATGGCAAAAACTACGGGAGAAATATCCCACGGCCGCATAAAGGACTTGGATAAGTGGATTCAGAGGGGAGATCTTTTGGTTTTCAACGACACCAAGGTGATCCCAGCTAGGCTTTACGGCATAAGAAAGGACACGGGTGGAAAAGTTGAGATATTGCTCTGCGAGCCCCTTTCAGAGGATGGAGAACCGCTTCCTCCGATTGCCGAGGCTGGGGCCTTCAATCGAACTAGGTGGCATTGTCTCGTGAGGGCCAGGGGAAAGATTCATGACAAGGTGACCGTGGACCTGGGGCATGGGGCCGAGGGAGTGGTGGAGAAAGGGGGATGCCATTGGATCCTGGAATTGAAAGGAGTAAGGGATGTCCTCTCTTTTTTGAGACGCAGAGGCCTCGTCCCCCTTCCTCCCTATGTTGCGAGACCTCCCCACGACTGGGACAAAAGAAGATACCAGACCGTATTGGCCAGGAGGGATGGGTCGATAGCTGCTCCCACTGCTGGTCTCCACTTCACCAAGGGCCTCCTGAAAAAGCTCCACGATTCAGGCGTGAGAATTGCGAAGGTGACCTTGCAGGTTGGGGTGGGAACATTTCAGCCAGTTCGCACTTCCCGAGTGGAGGAACACAAAGTGGCACCTGAGTATGTGGAGGTCGGCGAGGAGTGCTGCAGGCTCTGGGCTGAAACTAGAAGACAAGGGAAAAGGGTTGTGGCAGTTGGAACCACAGTTGTGAGGGCCTTGGAGACAGCTGTTTCTCCGAATGGGGAGTTGGCTCCGTATGCTGGCTTCACCTCCCTTTCCATATATCCAGGCCACACCTTCAAGGCCATAGATGGATTGCTCACCAACTTCCATCTCCCTAGAACGAGCCTCCTGGCACTGGTGATGGCGTTTGCGGGGAAGGAGAAGGTGAAAAGGGCTTACGAGGAGGCCGTGAGGTGCGGTTACAGGTTTTACAGCTATGGGGATGCCATGCTAATTTTGTGAGTAACTCAAGGGGGTGAGGGAGGGAAGCTTGTCCTCAGGGTTCAAAATCTTGGGAAGGGACTTGACTTCGAGGGGTAGGCTGGGAGCGTTCCCTACCATACACGGGACCTTCAAGACCCCGGTCTTTTTGCCTGTTGGGACACAAGCAACGGTGAAAGCCATGACCCCAGAGGAGCTCGAGGATTTGGGGGTAGAAATAATTCTCTGCAACGCTTACCATTTACATCTTCGACCGGGTGCTGATGTGATAAAGGAATTGGGCGGCCTGCACGGATTCATGAATTGGAAGGGTCCCATCCTCACGGACAGTGGGGGATTTCAGGTCTTCAGCCTCACTCCTCTGAGGAGAATAACCGAGGAAGGCGTGACCTTCAGGTCCCATGTGGATGGAGAGCTCCTCTTCCTGGATCCAGAGGGTGCTGTGAGGCTTCAGGTCGATTTAGGGGCTGACATAGCCATGTGCCTGGACGAGTGTATCCCTTATGGTGCTCCTCCCCGCTATGTGGAGGAATCCACCATGAGGACCATAAGATGGGCTGCGAGATCCAAGGCCGCAGCCTCCTCTCTCCAGGGGATAGCTTTGTTCGGCATAGTACAGGGGGGCACTGACCTGGATCTAAGGCGTATGAGCGCACAAGCCCTCGTGGAGATGGATTTCCACGGCTACGCTATAGGGGGCTTGGCAGTGGGGGAGTCGTTGCAGGAGCGTCTGGATATGGTGGAAGCAACAATGGAGGTCCTTCCCGAAGACAGGCCCAGATATCTAATGGGCATTGGCCTTCCAGAAGACCTGGTGACCTTCGTGGGACTGGGTGGAGACATGTTTGACTGTGTTGTGCCCACAAGGTGCGCGAGGACGGGGCTCCTTTTCACCCACCATGGGAGAGTGGATATAAGGCACTCGGAACATGCAAGATCCAACAAGCCCCTCGACGAGCTTTGTGGATGCTATACTTGTAGAAATTACACCCGGGCTTACCTGAGGCACCTCCACATGTGTAAGGAAATCTTGGGTGTGAGGCTGAACACCATTCACAATCTCCACTACTACATGGAGCTCATGGCTGAGCTCAGGAAGGCCATAGAGGATAACAGACTGGCCCAATATCAGAGGGACTTTTTCAACAACAGGGACACAGATGGTTGGGACAACACTCAATGGAGCAGAAAGGAGGGACAGGATTGATAGATCTAGTTTATGCAATGGCACCAGGAGCAAACCAAGGAGGAGGGCAGCCCTCTCCCTGGTCGACCTTCATAATGCTGGGGGCGATATTCGCCATCTTCTACTTTCTGATGATTAGGCCCCAGCAAAAGAGGCAGAAGCAGCACAGGGAGATGCTGGCAAATCTAAAAAAGGGCGATACTGTGATAACAGGTGGAGGGCTGATTGGCAGAATAACGGCAATGACAGACAATATCCTCACTCTCGAGGTGGCAGACAGGGTGAGGGTGAAGGTGCTGCGTTCTGCTGTCTCCAGTGTATCCCCTCAGCCCCTCCTGGCCGAGACAGACACCAAAAAGGCGAAAAGATCCAAAGAGGAAGAGGGAGAGAGTGACACCTGAGGGTCATTCCTCGGGGACAGAGGAGGCGTTTCTCCCCCACTGGGTCTTTCTGCCAAAGGGGCATTTTCAGACCCAGGGGTTGACGAGAAAGACAAGTGGTAGCTCCAAGAGGAGCTAGAGGAAATTTCTCAGGGAGCTAGAAAAAGAGATGAAAGTGAACCTCAAGTGGAGGATGGCAGCGATAGTCTTGGTTGTTGCCCTTTGTGTCTTCTTCGTGATGCCATCTTTAGTTGATGACCTTCCAACTTTTTGGAAGAAAAACGCGAGAAAGATATCCCTCGGGCTAGATCTCAGAGGTGGTGCCCACTTGCTCCTTCAGGTGAAGGCGGAGGAGGCCGTGAAAAATTCCGTTGTCCAGACAGCCGGGGATCTAAAGGAAATGCTCCTCAAGGAGAAGATCCGCTTTGCTCGTATTGAGCCCAAGGAGCGAATCTTGGAGGTAGTCCTCCTCAAGGCCGAACAAGAAGGGGACTTGCTCAACATAGTGTCTCGTCAATATCCGGGTTTCAGGAAGTTATCTTCAGTCCCGGAAGACGGGAGGCTGAAGATCACCTTCGAGCTTTCCGAGGAAGAGGCCAGGAGGATACGGGAGCATGCCGTGAGGCAGGCCGTGGAGACCATAAGAAACCGTCTAGACCCCGAGGGAGTGAAGGAACATGACATCGTGGCCCAGGGCGAGGAGAGGATCCTGGTACAGCTACCAGGGGTCGAGGACGTGGAGCATGCGAAGGAGATGATAAAGAAGGTGGCCCTCCTCGAGTTCAAGATAGTGGATAGGGAGCATTCCCTGGAGGAAGCCCTCAGGGGAAATGTCCCACCGGACTCAGAGCTTCTCTATACCTCAAAGGTGGATCCCAGAACGGGCAGGAGAATGAGGGGCGATCCCATTCTGGTCAAGAAGCAAACCTTGCTCACAGGAGACATGCTGGATCAGGCAAGGGTGGAGTTCGAATACAACATGCCTCGTGTTGCCATAAGTTTCGACTCCAAGGGCTCCAAGATCTTCGACCAGATAGCCGAGGCCAATGTGGGGAAGGAACTGGCCATTATCCTGGACAACACGGTTTATTCCCATCCGGTGATAAAGCAGAGGCATTACGGGGGTAGGGCAGTCATCGAGGGGAATTTCACCCCTGAGGAAGCCAGAGACCTGGTGGTCATCCTCAAGGCTGGTAGCCTTCCAGCCCCAGTGGAGGTGGAGGAGGAGAGGACCGTGGGGCCTTCCCTCGGCCGCGACAGCATCCAGGCAGGGATAGTGGCCGGGCTGGTGGGTGCATTGGCGGTGGTGATATTCATGGTCATATATTATGGCACCGCCGGGTTCATAGCTGATCTGGCCCTTATCCTCAATGTCCTGATAATTTTGGCTGCCATGGCCGCTTTGAGGGCAACCCTCACCCTCCCTGGCATCGCTGGGATAATTCTAGGGGTAGGCATGGCGGTGGATGCCAATGTTCTCATATTCGAGAGAATCAGGGAGGAGCTGAGAGGTGGCAAGCCCTTCAGACAGGCAGTGGATGCTGGATTCTCCAGGGCCTTTTCAGCGATCTTCGACTCCAATTTGACCACACTCATTGCAGCCGCTTTGCTCTTCCAGTTCGGGACAGGTCCCCTGAGGGGTTTTGCGGTCACCTTGTGCATTGGCCTCGTGGCCAATCTCTTCACAGCGGTGTGGGTCACGAGGACAATCATGGACTACCTCATCTCTCAGAGAAGGGTCGTGGGGGTGGGAATATCCTTGGCGCGCGGATAGGAGCTGGAGATGGAGCTCATAAGACAGGACCTCAACATAGATTTTCTCAAGAGAAGACATTTCTTCATGGGCCTTTCGGCCCTGCTCATTGCCATAGGCATCGTCTCCCTGGTGATCAAGGGCGGACCTGACTTCGGGATAGATTTTGCGGGTGGCCTTCTCATTGAACTCAGGACCAAGGAGCCTACCTCCACAGGGGAGGTGCGGAGGGTCCTCTCCGAGAAGGGATTCAAGGGGGCTATCGTCCAAAATGCTTGGGAACTTGGAAAGGCGAGCGGGCAGGACTTCTTGGTGAGGATGGATCTGGGGGAAGGAAAGCCCGAGGATCTCTCCCAGGGAGCGAGAAGGGCGTTGGAGGATGGTTTTGGAAAGGACAAGATCGAGATAAGGAGAGTCGAGCTTGTGGGGCCCAAAGTGGGCAAAGAGCTCCAGAGAAAGGGCACTTGGGCAGTGGCCCTGGCCCTTGGAGCAATTCTTATCTACCTCGCATGGAGATTCGAGTTCAAATATTCCCTTGGGGCTGTGGCCGCGCTGTTTCACGATGTGCTGATAACCTTAGGCGCATTTTCCATAACGAACAGGGAGATAGACCTGCCCATAGTTGCGGCCTTTCTCACTATCGTTGGTTATTCTGTCAATGACACCATAGTCATATTCGACAGGGTCAGGGAGAACCTGAAAAAATACAGGAGAATGCCCCTTGCGGATCTAATGAACAAGAGCATAAACGAGACACTCAGCAGGACAATTCTCACGGCAGGCACTGTCTTCGTCACGGACCTGGCTCTCTTTCTTTTCGGTGGTGGGGTGATACACAATTTTGCATTCGCCCTTCTTGTGGGAATAGTTGCTGGGACCTATTCCACGGTTTTCATAGCAAGCCCGATTGCCCTTATGTGGGAGGAGAAGTTCGGAAAGAAGAAGCTTGTGCCTGCAAGGTCTTGATCCGAACTTGAATGCTGAAGCTCTTTGGGAAGAAAATGGATTGGGTAAGGGACGAAATATAGCCTAGTCTTAGGCCAAGGGTCCGTTGAGAGGATTGTCCTTCTAAAGCCAAGCACACACGATGCCTCCATCTAGAACGGATTGTTTTCCAAAAAACATGACTTTGGAGGCTAAATCCAAAGCTCGGGCACTTCTCGATATATTTCGACTCAACTCGAGGCCGAATTTGAGAGGGACAGTAGGAGCGTCTTCTCCAAAGGGTCGCTATGTTCAAGAATCCGATTGGGGATGGCCCCAAGAAGGCGTCCTTCAGTGATTAGGATTTGCAATTCGGGAGCTTGGCACATCTTTCTCTTGACACCTGGGGATGTGTGTGCTAATCGAATGGACATCGAAACGGAGGGAAATTTTTTGGGCGTGAATGTCTTGAGAGAGGGGATACGGTGAGAGTACGAGGGCGGATCCCCGAAGGTCTCTGGGTCGTCCACAAAAAAAGGGGGTGTCATGGCTCGCAAAGTACTTCTGGCCGACGATAGCGTGGCCGTTCAGAGGGCCGTCGAGGCAACCCTCGAGCCCAAGGACTTCGAGGTCCTTTCGGTCTCAAGGGGATCTGATGTGATCCCAGAAGCTAAGAAGATCCACCCAGATGTGATCTTAGTGGACGGGGACCTCACGGATTTAGATGGTTACGAGGTGTGCAAGAGGGTGAAGGAGGACCCGGAGCTCATGCACATCCCCGTAATAGTGATGGCTTCTCAAGAAGACCCGGAGAGAGCTAGGGCGGTGGGGGCCGAAGGGGAGATAGCGAAGCCTTTCAGGGGAGAAGATCTTCTGGAGCAAGTGATGGCCGTTGTGGACCTGACTCTCGAGCCCACGGTCAAGATAGACACCTCGGACATAGAGGAATTCGATTTAGGGGAAGAGCCCATTGACGAGGAATTGGAATTGGGCGAGTTGGAGCTAGATGAGGGGGTGCTGGAGCTCACTGAGGAGATGGAGGGCTTGCAAGACACTGGAGAGGCTGTGCTAGAGGGGCTCGAGGAGTTCGAGCTCGAGAAGCCGGAAGAAGAGAAGCCTCCCAGAAGAAGTGTCAAGACAGAGGAGCTCGAGGAGATTTCTTTCGAGGAGGAGATAGATGAATTGGATCTTGGGGAGCTCGAGCTCGAGGGGGCAGAAGGTGTGGGAGCCCTTGAGGAGGATTTAGAGATAGAGGGTTCCAAGGAACTGATGGTCACTGACGAGGTGGAGCTTGGGGTTGATCTTGATGAGGAGCTCTCCTTGGAAGGGGGGCTAGAAGAGGAGCTCGCAGAGAGCGAGGCCGAAACTGGCCAATCCCTCTTGGATACCAAAGACCTGGATATGGATGCCTCATCGCCCTCCCTTCTGGACACAGATGAGCTCGAGACTTTGGGCTTGGAAGGAGAGGGGGAAGAGGAGGGCCTGCTGGAAGAGCTGGGCGAGACATCCATCGAGTTCGATGAGACCATGATTGCTCGGCCAGATGAGGTGGGGGAAGAGACTGTACGTCTGGAGGGGGCATCGCCTTTGCAGGATGAGGCAGCCTTGGAATGGGTGGAGGAAGAGATAAAGGAGGAGGGGATCGAGGAAGAAGGGGGACTCGGTCTGGAAGAGGAGCTCGTTTTCGAGGAGCCCCGAGAAGAAGAACCAATTGCCCCGAGGCCTTCGCCCACAATCGAGCAAGGTCAGGAGGTGGCCCAGGTCTCGCCACATGCCGTCGGTATCATTGAAGAGGTCTCGTTGGAGGAAGAGCTCCTGGAGGAAGTCCCACTTGTGGGGATATTGGAGCTCAAGGAAATACCCATCCAAGAGATCCCAAGCTTGGAGCAATCTGCTCCCCTAGAGCTTTCCGAGGAGGACCTAGGTGTTGTGGATCCCTTCTCTGAAGAGGGGATAAGAAGGGAGCTTGCAAGGAGCTTGGAAGAGGTGGTGCAGAGAATCCTCTCGGATATGGCTCCGCCAATTGTTGAGAAAGTGGCCAGGGACATTGCCCTGGAGCAGGCAGAGAGGATAATTCTCCAGGAGATAGAGCGCATAAAACGGGATACCAATTCACTCTGAGGAGAGCCCCAGGCTTCTGCCTGACCTTTCGAAGCCGAGAAAATAGCTGGCCCGGAAAAGTCAACCCTGATGGCCCTAGAGGCTGTGTCGAAGACTCGAGACCCAGACATTCATCTGGTGTGACTTCGTGGCCCAAGGATGGGGGATGGTATTTCCTGTCCCTTTCGAGGACAGGCGGCTCCATTCGGGCTTGAGGGGGATGGGCTCTCACGGAACAAAACGAGGCTCGCAAGAAGGGAATTTGAGGTAGGAGAGATGAGCAGAGAGATACCCAAAAGGTTCGATCCCACCCAAATTGAGACCAAATGGTACGAATACTGGGAGAGCCAGGGGCTCTTCCGTGCGGACCCTGGGAAGGGAGGAATCCCTTACTGCATTGTTATCCCGCCACCCAATGTGACGGGATCCCTCCATATGGGCCATGCCCTCAACAATACCCTTCAGGACATATGCATCCGTTACAAGAGAATGGACGGGTACAACGTCCTGTGGATGCCAGGCACTGATCATGCCGGCATAGCCACCCAGAACGTTGTTGAGAGGGAGCTGGCCCAAGAGGGCCTGACTCGCCACGATCTGGGAAGGGAGAAATTCGTGGAAAGGGTCTGGAAGTGGAAGGAGGTATATGGAAGGCAGATCATCCATCAGCTCAAGCGCTTGGGGGCTTCCTGCGACTGGAGCAGGGAGAGGTTCACCATGGATGAGGGCCTGTCGAGGGCTGTGAGAGAAGTCTTCGTGAGGCTTTACAAGGAGGGTCTGATATACAAGGGCGACTACATCATTAACTGGTGTCCGAGGTGCACCACTGCCCTCTCGGATCTGGAGGTGGAACACCAGGAGCATGACTCCCATCTCTATTACGTGCGCTATCCCCTCCTGGAAGACGGGGGATTCATAACTGTGGCCACAACGCGTCCCGAGACAATGCTCGGCGATACAGCTATTGCAGTAAATCCCCAAGATCATCGTTACAGACACCTCGTGGGCAAGAACTGCAGGCTACCGATTCTGGGAAGGGTGCTGCCAGTAATAGCTGACCCGTATGTTGAGCCGGAGTTCGGCACAGGGGCACTGAAGATAACTCCGGCCCACGACCCTGCCGACTTTGAGATAGGCCTCAGACACAATTTGGAAAAGGTGAGGGTCATAGACGACAATGGTCGAATGAATGAGAATGCCGGTCCATTTTCGGGGCTCGACAGATACGAGTGTAGAGAGAGGTTACTCCGGGCCCTGGAGACTGAAGGATTGCTCGAGCGTGTGGAACGTTATGTCCATAAGGTGGGGCATTGTCAGAGGTGTAAGACCACCATAGAGCCTACACTCTCGGAGCAATGGTTTGTGCGGGTCAAACCCCTGGCCGAGGAAGCGATAAGGGCTGTGAGGGAGGGGAGGATAAGGATAATCCCCAGCAAGTGGGAGAACGACTACTTCGCCTGGATGGAGAACATAAGGGATTGGTGCATATCTAGACAGATATGGTGGGGCCACAGAATTCCAGCCTGGTATTGCGGAGAATGTGGTGGCATTACGGTCGAGGCTCACGATCCCAAGGCTTGCTCCCACTGCGGAGCCACCTCCATCCAGCAGGATACGGATGTCCTTGATACCTGGTTCAGCTCAGCCCTGTGGCCTTTTTCCACCTTGGGGTGGCCCGAGAAGACCAGGGAACTCGAGTTCTACTATCCCACGTCCCTTCTGGTTACGGGCTTCGACATCCTCACCTTCTGGGTTGCCAGGATGATCATGATGGGGCTCAAGTTCATGGGCGATGTCCCCTTCAGAGACGTGTACATCCATGCCCTGGTGAGGGACATAGAGGGACGGAAGATGAGCAAATCGTTGGGGAATGTCATAGACCCCTTGGAGGTGATAGAAAAGTATGGGGCGGATGCCTTCAGGTTCGCGCTAGCAGCCTTCGCTGCCCAGGGAAGGGATATCAAGCTCTCCATGGAGAGGATAGAGGGATACCGCAACTTCATGAACAAGCTGTGGAATGCAGCCCGGTTCGTGCTCATGAACTTGGACAGCGATGAGCTGCCCCAGGGGTTTCCGGAGCCTGGAGGCCTGCCAGTGGAGGACAGGTGGATCCTGAGCAGGCTCGCCAAAACGGTCAAGGAAGTGAGGGAGCATCTTGAAGGATACAGGTTCAACGATGCAGCAAGCAGCATTTACCAGTTTCTATGGCACGAATACTGTGACTGGTATTTGGAATGGATAAAACCCTCCCTGTACAGGCCCAAGGATCCCGCTGAGAAAACCAGGGCTCAGAGGGTCATGGTGGAGGTCCTCAAAGACATACTCAAGCTGCTTCATCCCTTTGCGCCCTTCATAACCGAGGAGATATGGCAGTCCATTCCAGGGACTCAGGGCTCCATAATGGTCTCGGCGTTCCCGAAGCCAAGAGAAGAGTTTCTCGACCGGGATGCGGAGGAGGAGGTTAGACTCATTCAAGAGGTAATCGGGGGCATAAGGAATCTGAGGGCTGAGATGGGGGTCGCACCTGGGGTGCAAGTGAACGTGCTCCTCATCCCCGATGTAAAGCTGGCTCCCATCCTGGAGGCCCACTCGGAGACCGTCAAGACCTTGGCCAAAGTGGCCGAGCTCTCCATAGACCCGAGTGCTTCGAAGCCCAAGATGGCTGTCTATTCGGTAGTGGGAGGGGTGGAGATACACCTTTTCCTGGAAGGGCTTCTTGACCTGGACAAGGAACAGAAGAGGCTTTTCAAGGAAAAGGACGAGGTGGAAAAGGAGCTCCATTCCATAAAAGAGAAGCTCGCCAACCGGGACTTCCTGGAGAGAGCTCCTGCTCAGGTGATAGAGAAGGCGAGGAGGAGGGCCTCGGATCTTGAGGCAAAAGCCATGAAGATCTCTGAAGGTCTGAGGAGGCTCCAGGAGGTAGCGAGGGTCTGAAGCGTAAGGGAGGGAGCCATGCTTCTTGTCATAGATGTGGGGAACACCAACACGGTCTTCGGAGTTTACAGAGGGAAAGAGCTTCTCAGCCACTGGAGAATAAGGACGGTCCACGGCCAGACCGGGGACGAATTCGGAATGCTTGTCTGGAACCTTTTTCGGTGGGCGGATCTTCCCATGGGTGGGATAGAGGCTGTGGTGGTATCCTGCGTGGTCCCTCCTCTTCTTCGGGCGATCCATGAGCTCTGTGAGAGGTATTTTGGGGTAAAGCCCCTCCTCGTGGGGCCGGGGATAGAGACTGGCATCAAGATCCTCTACGACAATCCCAGGGAGGTTGGTGCTGATAGGATAGTGAATGCAGTGGCCGCCTACGAGCGTTACAAACAGGCTGTGATAGTGGTGGACTTCGGAACAGCTACCACTTTCGATCTCATATCTTCGCATGGCGAGTATTTGGGAGGAGCCATAGCTCCAGGCGTTGGAGTTGCGAGCGAGGCCCTCTTTCAACGAACAGCTCAGCTACCCAAGGTGGAGTTCGCAAAGCCACCCTCAGTTTTGGGCAAGAGCACCGTGACATCCATCCAGTCAGGTCTTTTCTGGGGTTATGTGAGCCTTGTGGACGGAATAGTGGAGAGGCTCAAGGCCGAAGTCCCCGGACCAACGAAGGTGGTAGCGACAGGGGGGCTAGCCTCCCTCATTGCTTCGGAATCCAAGACTATAGAGGAAGTGGATGACTTTCTCCTTCTCGAGGGGATGAGGATCATATACGAGAGAAACAAAGAGGCAAAGAAGCCTTAGGCCCAGATCCCGGGGATCATCTCCCCACAAAACGAGCACCGCCCATCGGGGGAAAGATTCTTCTGGGTTATGGCAAATCCCATTCTCCCTATAACTGTCTTTCCGCATTTGGGGCATTGAGTGCTCTCGGCTTTGTGTCCGGGCACGTTTCCAATATAAACGTATCGAAGCCCTTCCTCCTTGGCAGCCTCGTAGCACCTCTCCAATGTGGCGACGGGAGTGGGTGGAAGATCCTGCATCTTGTATGCAGGCCTGAAGCGGGTGAAGTGAACAGGAACATCCGGGGAGAGCTCCTGTTTAATCCACCTGGCCATTTGCCTGATTTCCTGCTCCCCATCGTTATGGCCAGGAAGTATCAGTATCACGATCTCTATCCATATTGACCATTTTCCGAGACACTTCAATGTCTCCAGAACAGGCTTCAGCTCTCCCCTGCAAAGCTCTCTGTAAAATCTCTCGTTGAACGCCTTGAGGTCCACTTTGATCGCCGCGACATTTTCGCAGAGCCTCTTCAAGGGCTCCTCGTTTATGTAGCCATTTGTCACAACCAGGGAACGGACCCCCCTTCTGTTCCCTTCCACTGCCGTATCGAGCATGTACTCGTAGAAGCTCACGGGCTCTGAATAGGTATAGGAGATGGTGGGACAACCCGTCTCTTTTGCCCTCCTCACCACCTCCTCTGGGGGCATGAAAAGGGATCTCACTTGTTCTGGCCTCACCTGTGCTATCTGCCAATTCTGGCAGAACTGGCACTCAATGTTGCATCCCGCTGTGGCAATGGAAAAGGACTTGGTTCCAGGAAGCACATGGAAGAAAGGCTTCTTCTCTATGGGATCCACATTGACGGCACACGGCCTCGAGTGGACAAGGGTGAAGTAGCGGCCACCTCTATTCTCCTTGTTACCGCAAAAGCCCCTTTCCTGATCAGCTATGCGGCATTTCCTGGGGCAGACAAGACACTCCACCCTGGAATCATCGAGTCGTTTGTAGAACATGACCTCAACTAGGCCTTCCTCTCCGTTGGCCCTCGCATCGGGGGCCAAGGCCCCTACCTTGGCCACCAGTGAAGCACACAGGCCAGCTGCAGCTAGGTGACCCAGTTGCCTTCTGGTGATCCGAGGTCGTGCAGCTTCCATTCTCCTGGGCTCCCTTCCCGTGTCCACGGGCCCCCGGGCCTACCTTCCCGGGATTTCCGGACCAAGGGGCCCATTATGGACTCGGTTCAATCCTCCTTCCTCTCCTTGGACGAGCTGGAGGAGGAGTCTTTGGAGCCTTCCGATTCAGAGGAGCTCTTGGATGCCGCTGAAGAGCCCTTTCTGGCATAATCCGTAGCATACCAGCCTGTTCCCTTGAGGATGAAGGAAGTGTTGGAGATGAGCCTCTGGAGACTTCCTCCGCATCCAGGACAGACACTCATGGGATCGTCCGTTATCTTCTGCATAACCTCGATTTCTTTCCCGCATCCCTCGCACCTGTACTCGTAGATGGGCATAGTTCCACCTCCTAGTCCTTACTCTTCAGAGCCTCGGATTCGGGGATCTCCCCTTCTCTTCCGAGGCTTGAGCTCGCTGGTTAATCCAAATATAACCCAAGTACCTGCCCGTGCAACCCCGGGTCATCTCGAGTGCTCAACCTCCACCGGTTCCTCCACCTTGTCGGCAGGAGGGCCCATGTCCCGGAAGGGGTTTTGAAAGAGCCTCTTGAAGATGCCCAAGAAAGCGTTCCCAAGGGACTCTAGCGGCATCGCCGTGACCTCAGGAGTGGAAAGATCGCCCTTGACGATGAAGTAAGTGGCGAATACTGTCCTCTCTCTACCCGCGAGATAGTGCCTGATCACAGGAATCTTGTTCACGAACCTGTCAAATCCCACAAAGGGCCTGACTCCCACTTTGAGGTCACATTGTCTGCTACCGAGATCTATCTCCCCTTCCATAGTCACCACCATGGCCTCGCTCTGAACAGTGAAGTCGTTCGTGTGAAGCTTAGCCCCCTTTAGGTCAAAGGTTCCAACTATCTTTTCGAAGACCATCCCCTGGTGTGAAAATTGGGGTACCTTCCCAGAAAGGAGCTGGCTCAGGTTCATCATCGAGAGGATGGATGCAAGGATGGGAAATCTTCTTATGAGGCCCTTTTGGATCTCCAGATTCAACTCGCCCCTTGTCTCGGCCGAACCACCTTCACCGAGTTTTCTCTCCACGTTTCCCCGAATGCTCAGGTCTCCCTCTATCAGGGTCTCCTGCATGCCGATTGCCGCCAGAAACTCAGAGGACCTAGCCCCCTCGAGCTTCCCCTGCATCTTCCATTGCTGAGTTGAGGCAATCTGCCCTTCTATATGCACCTTTCCGTGAGAAAGGCCACCGACGAAATCCCTGAGGAATAGACCACCGTCTCCTTTTTCCAATCTGGCTTGGACGGTCTCGAAGGAGAATCCCATGAAGGTCAGTTTCCTGAACGCCAAAGAGAGCTGAGAGTCCATGGTCTTATGGAGCAACCTCTGGAAATCCCCATCGCTCGAAGGCCGGTAATGGTGCTCAGGAGGCTTAAGGAGTTTATCCAGATCCAGATGTTCTCCCCTCAACCCTCCCTTTATCCTTATCCTCCCCCCGGGCGCTGACTCGACCTTTCCTGCAAAGCTCACCCTCGTGCCGCCTATTTCCATCTCCACTGTATCGGCTGTGACCCCCTCTGGCGTCAGAACCAGGCTTCCCGAGCTCACCAGGAATTCCCTCTTGATGGGAGAAGGGGATATCTCCACGGACTTTGGGTTCGCTACTACCTCGAATTTGAGGGGATCGTGGGGATGAAACTGGGCTTTTATCCCGACGGTTCCCTTCTTGAGGGTGCCGCCCAAGGCCTTTACCCTTTTTCCAAGAAGCATTGCTGGGAATTCTTTGGCCTCTAAAAGCCATCTGTCCTCTTTTCTGGATACGAGGATCTCGTTTCCTTGATCCAATATCCTTGCGGCCTCCAAGGTCAACTGGTCACCAGGCAATCCCATGAAAGATACATCCACCCTAAAATCCTCTCCATGGGCTTTCTCCCAAACCTCGCCAAAGGAGACCCTTGCGTCTGAGAGATCAGCCCCCAAGGTTCCCCTGAACTCTTTTCCTCTCCCCACTAGAGAGAGCCTCAAAGCTACTGGAAGCTCTCCGTCTAGCCTCAAGTCCCCGAGGGTATCTTTCAACAGCTCTTCTAGATCCCTAGTGGAGGCGGAAACGGAAAGGTGAATCCTGGCGGAGATCGAATCAGTGGACCAGTTCTTCGCCTCTGCCCGAAGTAGCCATTTGGAACTCCCTATGGTTCCTCCTAATTGCTCCACGGAGATTTCCTTGGGGTTCACCTTCACCGAGCCAGATTCAGCTCGCCACGGAAATTTTTCCACGAGAGGCTTTCCTTTGGCCTCTCTAACCCGGATCGCGGCCTCGTAGTAAAGGGGTTCTTTCTTCAGGAAGGCTTTCCTGAGAAAGAGTTCGAGTGCACACGTTCCCTCCAAGGAGTCGAGAAATCCCTTTTTAGCAGATGGCCCTTGGACCGCTCTGAGAAGTTCCCCTATTTCAGCCCAGCCGAGCTCCAGTGAAAAAAGGCCTTCCAGGGTGGAAGTCCTCCCTATCTCCGTGATCTTGGTTTCGACCCTCTCGAAGACATGCCCCCTGTATCTCCCCAGGACATCCTTGAACCACACCTTGTCTCCTTGCCATACAAGGGTTCCCGAGAGTTCCTCGAGAGGGGGGAGATTGGGGTCGAACCTCAGTGAAGCCCCCTCGAATGGCATCTCCATAAGGAGAAAGCCAGACTCACCGGGAGAGCCCACCTTTTTTCTCGAGAAGGTGAAGGTAACCCCTTTGGCCCTTCCACCCAGAACGTCTTCCCTGAAAAATCCCTGAAGGGCTGGGCCTATGAGGTCCTTTCCAAGATAGGGTATGACATCGTGGAGTTGGAAAGGACCGCCTTCAACTCTTCCCTCTATGGCCCTCTGGCCATCGAGAAGGAGCCTACCCTTTATCTCGAACCTCTCGTCCTTCCAGTTTAGTTCATCCACCCCCAAATCTTTCGGGCTCCAGCTTCCCCTGGCACGGAGGGTGGCCAAAAGGGCCTGGAAAGGCATCTCTAAGGTTCCGGGCCAATTCACTTCCAAATTGCTTATCCGGGCACTGGCCTCCCAGTCCAACTGGTTCCCTGGGATTCCGCTTACCCGCAAATGAATGTCCGCGTTTCCCGAAACAAGAGGCGGAGGGACCTCTCGGGGCAATAGAGAGAGGATCTTCTCCAAAGAGACGGACTCCGCATCGAGAACAAGCCTCGCACGACCATCCGGATCCATGGAGCCAAGGGCTCCCAATGAAAACTCCTGGGACTCTCCCAAGAAGAGAGTCCCTTTTACCTTGAAGGCCAA
>Ga0197142_1000892_pt1 | contig 27997 bp, 29 predicted proteins | sample GBS60_MetaG_FD_148614 | JGI IMG/M metagenome (GOLD analysis project Ga0197142, IMG submission 148614) | Sediment microbial communities from Great Boiling Springs, Gerlach, Nevada, United States - GBS 60_MetaG | ecosystem: Environmental > Aquatic > Thermal springs > Hot (42-90C) > Sediment... | reverse complement strand
TCTCTTTTATGACCTCAGAGCCGATATGGTATCTCAGTAGCTGGTCTAAAAATCGCTTGACGTTTTCATTAGATGCTTGGAGCACTCTCTCCTTCTCAGCAGGGAGATCGTTCAAATCGATCACGTAGAGATCTATGGTGTTTGCTTGACCCTGAGGCAAGAGCCGCCCGGCCCAACCGCAGCCGGTGACGATAAGAACGAGAGTAGATATCAAGATCGCGCGAGCTCGCACTATACTACCTCCCCTAGGCTTCTCAAAGTATACAAATGACTCAAAGCTCTGTCAAGGATGCGGTGTGGAGTTTTGTCGAGGGCCCTTAGCGCGGAATCTTCAAAAATCCCACACGGATCAGATAGAACAGCCCCAGCCCCACCAACGGAAACTCGATCGTCTTCAGCGCCAACGCAAACGCAATCGCGCTCTCTTGCGGCACGGCCATCGGGGCGCGCGTCACTAGCGATATGAGCGGAAATAAACTGAAAATCCCCCAACTGCCTACCTCAAAGATCCCCGTGCCCCCTGGCGTCACCCAAAAGAACGCCCCCAAAAAGATAAAGAGCGTATAGATCATCGCCAGATGCGACACCGGAAAGAACGCCCGCAACGCAAAGAGGAAGAAGACCTGCGGCCGCACAAAGACAAAGAACGTCGCACACAGATTGAGTAAGAACGCCAGCAGCGTCGCCCGCCCATGCTCCCGAAACGCTATAAAGACGTCCTCCTCGACTTCACGGACTTTCGCCTGCGCGATCGCCAGCGCCCGCTTCCACGGCAGATGCTCCCTCAGCCATCCCAACACTCTCGTCCCCCACAACCGATGCCCCGCTAAATTAATCAACAACAGCGCCAAGAAGACCCCAAAGAGCACCATCCCCGTCACCATCGCCCCCGTGTCGTCCAACGGCAAGAGCTTCGTCGCCAGCGCATAGTAGACCCCAAGATAAATAAACGCCAACAGACAGAGCCCCTCTAAGAGTTTCGCGACCAAGATCGTGGCTACGATGCGTGTCGCCGGAGAAGACCCTCCAGACTCCCGCGCGATGAGATAGACGCTCGCCGGCTCGCCCCCAAGATACATCGAGGGCGTCAGATAGGTGATCGCGAACCCGCAGATCCGCGCCCGCCACGTGGCCCACCAACTGACCCGCACCCCATACGCCCTCAGAATGATCCACCAGCTGAGCGACCAACAGAGCAGCGTCGCCAGCACAACCCCTGCGAGCGAGAGAAAGCCCAACAGTCCTAGCATCTCGATCTGATGGACGACGATCCCCACGCCCGCGAGGAACCGAGCCCACAGAGAAGGTGACTCCACGTTCCCCCAGCCCAGATAGATCAGCACCCCGCAGAGGATACCTATACCCAATAGTGCTGACCCGAACACGAGCAGATGGCGTCCCATAGTTAGATATACCCCAGGCCCTTGAGGCGCTCGCGGATCTCCTTCTCCCAGGCTTCGCCAGACTTCGTCTGGACTGTACGCCGTGCCGCCTTCGGCGGCACGACCAGGCTCCGCCTGGACCATTCATCTTGCCCAGCCGGAGGCTGGGCAAGGTGAACGTCAAGCGAAGCTTGGCCGTCGAGCCCTTCGGGGATGGGAAGCCCCAGCAGCGCCACGATGGTCGGGAAGAGATCCACAATGCGAAGCTTTGGCTTGGGGCCAGGCTCAATAGTCTTCCCCACAGCGATAAAGATCCCCTCCATGCGGTGCCAGCCCGAGCCAGCATACGTCGGCGTGATCACTCTATTAGAGAGAAACTCCGTTGTGCCCACGGCCATGACCCCGTCTGGGGGAACGACGAGGATCTCCGGGGCGCGCTCCAGCGCCTCGCCCCAGTAGATCTCCTCCTTGCGATAAACCAGGCTTCGCCTGGACTGTTCATCTTCGCCAGCCGAAGGCTGGCGAAGGTGTAGAGTCCAGACGAAGTCTGGCGAAGCTTGCAGCTTCGCGATGATCTCGGTGACGAGCGCGGGAGCATCGGCAGGGTCGACGCAGCCCTGGGGCTCGCGCCCCTTGAGATTGAGATAGATCTGCCCCACGTTGCCGTACGAATACGCCCGCGTTCTCGGCCAATCTATGTTCTGCGTCGAGAGGAAGACGCGCCCCAAAAGATCGTGCAAGTGGCCGTGTCGGAGGCTCGCTCCCAGATCGAGCAGTCTCAGTCGCTCCGCCCAGACGTAGAGGTTCTCTGGGGTCAGCCCCGCCCGCCACGCCAATCTCTTCAAAAGCGTCGTTACGTCTCTCTTTAAGACTAAGTAGCCGTGCTCGTAGAGCCAGCAGTTGAGATAGATATTATAAAACAGCGGGCCAAAGCCATGATCAGAGATCACCAAGAGCGTCGTGTCGTCATCGAGTCGCTCGGTGACCTCCCCCACGAAGCGGTCGGCGAGCTGATAGATCTCTAAGATAGGGTTGCCCTGACAGTCTCCCCCGTGATAGCGCGGACGTTTTATATTATCTAAGAGATGCCACATCTGATGCTGAACAGAATCTGTCTCCATGATGTGGACCATGAAGAAGTCCCAGGGTTTGGTCTGCAAGAGATAGAGGGCGATCTCGGCGCGGCGAGCAAGAGACTTCTTCAGATTCTCTATCCAAGAGCGCGCGGCGTAGCGGCCGCGCCAGTGCTCCGGCATGACCGGGTAGGGCCCGATCTTCGATTCGATTTCGTCTTTGAGTTCCGGGGGAAACGCATAATTGACTCCCGATGGGGTGAGCAAGTCTGTCAAAATAAAACCGTTGACGGGCCGGGCGGGGTAGCTCACGGGCACGCCCATCACGCCGACGCGCTTGCCGTGCCGGCTGAGATACTCCCACAGGACTTCTCTCTTGATAGACTGAGAGCTGATCGGCACGAGATCGTAGCTGCCGTCCTTGCGGGTCAGCCAATCGAAGATGCCATGGCGTCCCGGCTGGACGCCTGTCTGGAAGCTCGTCCAGGCGGCGCCTGTGATCGGGGGCAGGGTGCTCTCCAAGCGGGCGTGAGCCCCACTCTCTATAAGTCTTTTGAGATGGGGCAGGAGCCCTGCGGCCGCCCACGGCTCGATCAGATCAAACGTCGCCCCGTCAAGGGCGATCACGAAAACTTTCGGAGTGTTCATGGTCCCCCTTTCTTGGACCTATCCCCCCACCCCCCTTCAGGGGAGGGGCCGGGGGAGAGGTTAAATCCTCCAAGTCCTCGGTCTCGCGCTTCAAGATCACAGCGCGGATAGCATTGCGAAGATAGAAGCGAATAGTCTTCCACACCCCCAGACGATTATAACGACGCGCGGAAGCGAACGCTACCAACTGTGGATCGTAGCGGACGCGCCCGAAAGCTTTCAAGCGCCTGACGATCTCGTGATCTTCGAGGGCTTTGAGGGAGGTGTTGAACCCGCCGACAGCGAGAAAGGCCTCGCGCCGCATGGCGAAGTTCGAGCCGATGACGTTATGCCAGCCCACAAGACGCCCCAGATGAGTGATCGTATCGTTGAGGATGGGATGAAGAAACTGAGAGAGTGGATTGGCGAAGTCATGCAAGCGCACCGGGCCGTAGATGACCACAAGCTGAGGGTCTTCAGAGAACGCCCGCGCGATGCGGGCCGCCCAGTCGAAAGGATAGACCGCATCAGCGTCAGCAGAAGCGATGATCTCTCCAGAAGCAGCTAAGCACGCCGTCTGCCGCGCCCAGCTCACCCCCTTGCGCGCTTCGTGGACGATCTTGACCGGCCACGGGGAATCTTTTGCGAATCCTCTCACGATCTCTTCAGTTCTGTCCGTGCACCGATTGAGACAGACGATGATCTCTAGTTGGCCCTCACCCCCGCCCCCTCTCCCGTCGTCACCGACGGGAGAGGGGTGCCCGCAGGGCGGGGTGAGGGCTTGTCGCCCAAGAGACTCTAAACACCGAGCGATATACGACTCTTCGTTGTGAGCGGGGATGGCCACGGAGATCTTCATACGGGCACCGCCAAGAGCTGTTGATAGAGCTCTTTGAGCTGCTGCCCCACCACAGGGAGGCTGCTCGCGTGAGCGAGCTGCTCAGCCGCGTGGGAGAGCCGCTGCCACTCGTACGGGTTTTGGGCGAGCTCCGCGATGATCTCAACAAACTCTTCTATGGTCGAGCCGAGGCGGGCGTTGACGCGATCTATGAGCCATCCCCGATATTCGGGGATATCGCGCACGACAAGCGGGCGGCCCAGCGAGGCCGCCTCCAGCAAGACCATCGGTTGGTTCTCACGGAACGAGGGCAAGAAGAGCAGATCTCCTGCCGAGAACGCTGCGGGAGTATCTTCGATAAAGCCGGGCAGCTTCACATTGGGAGGTCTCCTCTCGAGGGCTTTATGCATCTCCGGGTAGAACGTTAGGAGCTTTGGCCAGATCTTGCCGAACCAGACGAAGTCCATCTGAGGGAGCCTTCGGGCGACTTCGAGAAAGTCTAAGACGCCCTTGCGAGGGATGACGTTGCCCGCGCAGAAGACCGTAAAGTTCTTCAGCCCCAGTCGCTCGCGATAGAGCCGCCGCCCCTCTTTGGTGAAGCGAAAGCGCTCTCGGTCTACGGCGTTGCTCACGACATAGATGGGTTTGGTGATCCCCTGGGCGCGGAGCTGGTCACGAGCATAGCGAGAACACGTGAAGATCGCGTCGCTCGATTCGTAGAAATAATAGAGATACTTCTCGTAGAGCGGCGCGATAGAAGTAAAGAGCGTGAAGCTGTCGGCAAAATCGTGAGCCCCGATGCTGTGAGCATGGACGACCACGGGGATCTTGAGGCGCTTGGCGCGTTTCAGATAGAAGAGTGACTTTGGCCCAAAGAAGTGTAAGTGAAGTATATCGTAGTCGGAGTCGGGGTCGTCGGTAACGGAGACCCCCACCGCTTGCAGAGCTTTTCGCTGGTGCTCGCAGGCCGTCTTGAACCCCGATGTGGCTACAAGATCGGGAGCCTCCAAATACACACAGACCCTCATAATCTCCTCCTTTCGAGCAGCATCGTATAGAGCCTCCAGAGAGCGAGGCCGACATGCTCGAGCGAATTGGCTTCCGACAAGCGATAAGCCTCTTGAGTGAGACGCATACGCAGCGCTGCGTCATTATATACTCTCACGATCTGCTCGCAGAAGTCATCAATGGTCTTCCCCATGAGACAGTTCTCCCCATCGCGAAACCCCGCTAAGGCGTACTCCGGAAGGTCGCGCATGACTATCGGACGGCGCAACGCCGCGGCCTCAAAGAGCACCAAGCCGTGGGTCTCCCCATAGGACGGGTAGAAGAGCAGATCCCCCGCGGAGAACGCTCCTGGCGCGTCTTCGATAAACCCGGGGAGCTTCACATTGGGGGGGCGCTCGTCGAGCGCTTGGTGCATCTCGATATCGAAGGCCAAGATCGGGCTCCAGACATGCCCAAACCAGACAAAATCAAAGTGGGGGAGCCTTCGGGCGACTTCGAGAAAGTCTAAGACGCCCTTGCGAGGGATGACGTTGCCCGCGCAGAAGACAGTAAAATTTTTCAGCCCTAATCGCTTGCGATAGTGAGCCCGGGCGTGCTCCTCGAAGCGAAATCTCTCAAGATCAACGCCGTTGCTGATCACATAGATGGGTTTGGTGATGCCACACGCTTCGAGTAATCGTTTCGCGTGTTCAGAGGGGGTGCAGATCGCGTCGCTCAGCTCGTAGAAATAGTGCAGATATTTCTCATACAGCGGGGCGAAGGTGTTGGAGAGGGTGAAACTGTCTTTGAAGTCATACGCGCCAATGCTGTGAGCGTGAGCGATGACGATCTTGTTGTTCTGTTTGGCTCTCTTGAGGTAGTAGAGGGAGCGCGGGCCGAACCAATGCAGATGCAAGATATCGAACTCATCGGAAGGATCAGTAGTCACGGGGATACCCATCTTGTGCAGCGCGTGCAGGTGGCGCGCAAACGCCGTGCGGAACCCCGAACGGGCTACGACGTTCTCCGCCTCCAGATAGAGACAGACCCTCATCGTTTTTATTTTTATTCCCATTCTATTGTGGCCGGGGGCTTCGAAGTGATATCATACACCACCCGGGTGACCCCTGGGACTTCGTTGGTGATCCGGCTCGAGATGCGTTCTAAGAGCTCATAGGGGAGATGGAACCAATCGGCGGTCATGCCGTCGCGGCTGTCCACAGCCCGCACGGCGACGACGTATCCGTAGGCCCGCCCATCCCCCAAGACCGCGACGCTTCGGATGGGAAGGAGCACTGCAAAGTACTGCCAGACCGCACGAGCCAGCCCCGCTCGCTGAATCTCCTCGCGCACGATCGCGTCTACTCTCTGAAGGAGCTGCACTCTTTCGGGGGTGACTTCCCCCAAGATTCTCACGGCCAGGCCCGGCCCAGGGAAGGGCTGCTCCCAGATGATCTCTTCGGGGATTCCTAAGCGCAGCCCGATCTGGCGCACCTCGTCTTTAAAGAAATTTCGCAGCGGCTCAATGATCCGAAACGGCACGTCCTTGGGAAGCCCCCCGACGTTATGATGGCTCTTGATGCGATCGGCGCCGCGAGAGCCAGCGCTCTCGATCACGTCCGAATAGATCGTCCCTTGGACGAGCACGTCAATGCCCCCGACTTCGCGAGAGAGCTTCTGGGCTTCTTCATAGAATACTCTGATAAACTCTGCCCCGATTCGTTTGCGCTTCTCTTCAGGATCGGTGACGCCCCGCAGGGCCGCGAAGAATCGCGAGCTCGCATCTATGACCCGCAGGCGCAAGCCCAGCTTCTCAAAGACGGTCTTAGTTCGTTCTGCTTCCCCAAGGCGCAGCAGCCCCGTGTCAATAAAGATGGGGATCAATCTCTCCCCGATAGCGCGATGGACGAGCACCGCGGCTGTGCTGCTATCTACCCCGCCGGAGACCCCAATGAGCACGTGGCGGGCGTCTGCAAGCTCCCTTTGGAGCTGCTCGATGAGCTGGTGGACGTGATCGGCTGGGCTCCAGCGCGGGGAGATCTTACAGACTTTCACGAGAAAATTCTTCAGAATCTCCGGGCCCTTGGGAGTGTGAGCGACCTCGGGATGGAACTGAATCCCGTACACAAGCCCGTCGCGGCTCTTCATCGCCGCGTGAGCGACGTTGGGGGTCTTGGCAAGACAGACAAAATCTTTTGGGAGGGTGCGGATCTCATCGCCGTGGCTCATCCAGACTTCTTCTGTGGGATTGAGACCCTCAAAGAGCGTATCTGTCTGAAGGATCTGCAGGGTGCTGGGGCCGTACTCCTTCTTGCCGCGGAGCACCTGGCCGCCCAGATCATGAGCTATCAGTTGCATCCCATAACAGATCCCCAAGATCGGGATCTTCAGCTCATAGATGCGTCTATCGAGGCGGGGAGCATCGGGAGCATAGACGCTCGCCGGTCCCCCAGAGAGTATCAGTCCCCGTGGGGCGAGTCGTCGAATCTCTTCGGCAGAGATGTCCCAGGGGACGATCTCGGCATAGACCCCCAGCTCGCGCACCGCTTTGGCAATGAGCTTCGTATACTGCGAGCCAAAATCGAGAATGAGCACAGTGTCCATAAAGAGCGTACTATAATTAAGTGTAGCAGAGGGGGCTATTCCCATGCAAACGCTACGGTGAGAGCGCGCGGCGGAGCTCGGCCATGACGGGGTGCAACTCACTGTGGATGAGAAGATCCGCGAGGCGATCGTAGGGGGTCTCGTCGCGATTGATGATGACGAGTCGCGCGCCAAGGCTTTTGGCTTGGGGCACCAGCCCCGCCACAGGATAGACCTCAAGCGACGAGCCCAGCACGATCACCAGATCGCTCTGGGCGATCTCTTCGAGAGCTTGGTCGAAGTCCGGGGTGAGCAGCTCCCCAAAGAGCACGACATCGGGCTTGAGCAGATTCTTACAGTGATCGCACAGCGGGACGCGATGGCGCTCGACTTTTTCGAAGATCTCGTGGATCGTATAAGTTCTCTGACAGCCGAGGCACAGCCCGCGCGTGTAGTTGCCGTGGACTTCCAGAACTCTTTTTGAGCCGGCCCGTCGGTGCAGATCGTCAATATTTTGGGTGATGACGCATTTCAGATAGCCGCGCGCCTCCAGCTCCGCGAGCACTGTGTGAGTGATATTTGGCTGGGCGTCAGCTAATTTGGCGAAGCGCTGGCGCCAGAACTCATAGAATCGCTGGGGGTTGCTGCGGAAGCCCCCAATAGAGGCGACTTCGAGAGGGTTATACTGCGCCCACAAGCCCGTGCCAGGGCTGCGAAAGTCAGGGATGCCCGAATCAGTGCTCACCCCAGCCCCCGTGAGGGCCACAGCGTACCGAGCCTCTCGAAGCATCTGGGCAAGGCGCTCAATGTGCTCTCTCACAAGCTTATTGTACTGTACACAAACCCACCACGACAAGCTCCGCCGTTATCGAGTATAATGACAGAACCACGCCCAGAGCAGGGTGGAACTATGGCAGTGAAAGTCCAAAGACCAGCTGCTATGAAACTGAGCGAGCTGCCCCAGGAGGGGCACTTTGGGGAGTTTGGGGGGCAGTTCGTCCCAGAGATCTTACTTCCCGCCCTCAAGGAGCTTGAGCGTGCGTATCGAGAGATTTCGGTGCGATTTGACTTTCAAAGCGAGCTGAAGGCGCTGCGAGCCGACTACGGCGGCCGCCCCACCCCGCTCTATTTTGCCAAGCGCCTGACAGAATACGCTGGGGGTGCTCGGATCTTCCTCAAGCGCGAAGATTTAGTCCACGGCGGCGCCCATGCTCTCAACAATGCCCTCGGCCAAGCGCTGCTCGCGCGCGCGATGGGCAAGCAGCGCGTGATCGCGGAGACAGGATCAGGAGCGCACGGCGTAGCCGTCGCCATGGCTTGCGCGGTGCTCGGACTTCATGCGGAGATTTACATGGGGGCGCGCGACGTCGAGCGCCAACAGATGAACGTCCAGAAGATGAAGCTCTTGGGGGCCACGGTGCACCCGGTCACCAGCGGCTCTCAAACGCTCAAAGATGCGCAGAGCGAGGCCCTGCGCGACTGGGTCACCAACGTCCCTACAACGTACTATCTTATTGGATCGGTGGTCGGCCCGCACCCCTATCCCATGATCGTGCGGGACTTTCAGAGAGTCATCGGGGACGAGATCAAGGGCCAGCTCCTGCGAAGGGAGCAGCGTCTGCCGGATCTCTTAGTGGCGTGTGTGGGCGGGGGCAGCAACGCGATGGGCACCTTCTTCCCGTTCGTCACCGACGAGAAAGTGCAGTTTTTGGGGGTAGAAGCCGCAGGAGCGGCTTCGCTCACTCACGGCTCTGTAGGGGTGCTGCACGGAGCGAAGACGTATGTGCTCCAAGACGAGCACGGCTTTATTCGCGAGACGCACAGCGTCGCCGCGGGATTGGACTATCCAGCCGTTGGCCCCGAACACGCGCTGTATAAGAAGCTCGGCCGTGTGGAGTACATCACGGTGACCGACGAGCAAGCCCTGGAGGGCTTTCGGCTGCTCGCACGTCTTGAGGGGATTCTGCCGGCCTTGGAGGCAGCCCACGCGATCTACGCCGGGGTGCAGCGGGCCAAGCGCATGAAACGCGATGCTCTCGTTGTCATCACGCTCTCTGGCCGAGGCGACAAAGATTTGGAGATGGTGTTAGGCTATGATACTCAGCCAACGTCTGAACAAGCGCTTTGAGGAAGTGCGCCGCCGCGGCGAGGCTGCGCTCATCGGGTATATTATGACCGGGGAGCCGCAGCTGGAGCGCACGCTCGAGTATATCCGGGCGATGGAAGCTGGCGGGATCGATATGCTTGAGCTAGGCGTCCCCTTCACCGACCCCATAGCCGACGGCCCCATCTTGCAGGCCGCTCACGCGCGCGCCCTGCGCCAAGGGGTGACCATCCAGACGGCCCTGCAGCTCGTGCGTGAGCTGCGCAAAAGCTCGGAGTTGCCCGTTCTCTTGATGACGTACTATAACCCGGTCTTCAAGCTCGGCGAAGAGTCGTTTGCGCGGCGATGCAGCGAAGCCGGTGTGGATGGGGTCATCATCCTTGATCTGCCCATTGAGGAAGCTCAATCATGGGTCAACCAAGCGCGCAAGTACGGTCTGGCCCGGATCTTCTTCGCCACCCCAGAGACCCCCACCGAGCGCGTCACTAAGATCTGTGAATATTCTTCGGGGTTTCTGTATCTTGTCTCGCGCTATGGCACGACAGGGATCTCTGAGACGCTTGCTCCTACGGCACGGCCGCTCATCGAGCGGGTCAAGCCCCTGGTGCCAAGCGACCTGAAGATCGCTGTGGGGTTAGGGCTCTCGACGCGCGCTCAGATTGAATCCGTCGTCCGCCTGGGTGTGGACGGGGTGATCGTGGGCAGCGCCCTGGCCGCGCGGATCGCTCAGGGGGCTTCGCCGCAAGCGCTCGCTGACTACGTCCAAGAACTCAAATTAGGCACACGACTCTCTCTCACAGAACCAAGGAGGTCCGAATCATGAGCGAACCGATCGTTGAAGCGAAGCAGAACGGCCCTTATCTCGTTCAGGGTCCGCTCAAGCTCATTGATTCTAGCGGCAAGGAGACGGTGATCGACCGTCCGTGGGTGGCGCTCTGCCGCTGCGGCCAGTCGAATAATAAGCCCTTCTGCGACGGGACGCACAGCAAGATCGGGTTCAAAGCCGACGAGGCGAAGTTCTATACCCCCTGAAACCGTGCAAGCTCCTCGGCGGCTTGCGCCCACTCTTCTGAGAGCCGCTCAAGCTCTTGGCGCTTCTGACGGTAAAGTGCCGTCAGCTCCCGTAATTTTTGGTGATCTCCAGCGTAGCTGGCGGCTTCCATCTCCCGTTCGATCTGGATGATCTCGTGCTCTAACTGGGTGACAGCGCTCATCAGCTCGGCCTCGCGGGCGGCGAGCTTGGCCCGCTGGCGCTCGCGCAAGCGCTGCTCTTTCCCTGGAGAGAGGCGCTTGGGCTTCTCTTCGCGGGAGCCACGCTCTTCCCTCTCTGCCTGCGGAGAGGGAACGGGTGAGATATCGCGTTGGGCACGATATCGCTCATAGTTTCCAGCATAGACCCTTAGCTCGCCCTCGCGGATCTCCCAGATTTGGGTCGCGATCGCTTGAATGATCGAGCGATCATGAGAAGCGAGCACGATCGTGCCTCGGTATTCTCTCAGTGCTTCTTGAAGCACTTCGCGAGAGTCTATATCTAAATGATTGGTCGGCTCGTCGAGCAACAAGAGATTGCCACCCAGCCGTGCGAGCTGGGCGAGCGCCAGGCGGCTGCGCTCACCCCCAGACAGCTCAGAGAGCTTCTTAAAGACGTCATCTCCCGAGAAGAGAAACTGCCCCAGAAAGTCGCGTGCCTCGCTGATCGTCATCTCCCCGTTGGAGGTCATAGCGTCGAGCACAGTTTTGTTGGGGTCATCGAGTTCCATCTGGCTTTGTCGGAAGTAGGCGATCTCCACGCCGTGACCGAGTTCCAGAGTCCCTTCAAGCGGTGCCAGTTCCCCTGCGATAGTCTTCAAAAGTGTACTCTTGCCTGAGCCGTTGGGACCGATGAGAGCCACGCGCTCCCCGCGCTGCACCGAAAGATTCTTGCAGCGCACTAGTGGCACCCCCGGGTAGCCAATGACGAGATCTTTGGCGCGCAGCACCCGCTCGCCGCTGGGGTTTTTCACATCCATCCATAAGTGAATTTTCTTGGGGACGATGGGCTTGGGGATACGTTCAAGCTTCTCCAAGATCTTCTGGCGCGCTTGGGCTTGGCTGGCGCGAAAGTCCCCACCAGCGATGTTTCTCCGAATGAACTCTTCAGATTTTTTGATGAACTCTTGCTGTTCTTCATAGAGCTTCCACTGGCGCTCCAAGCGCTCAGCTCGCAAGGCCCGATAGTGCGAATAATTGCCGGGATATTCGTAGAGCCGCCCAAGCTCCAGCTCCCAGATCTTGTTGACTAATTTGTCGAGAAAGTAGCGATCGTGCGAGACGATGATAAACGCGCCCTTCCAGTGCGAGAGATACTCTTCGAGCCACTCGAGGGCTTCCAGATCCAAGTGATTGGTCGGCTCGTCGAGCAAGAGCACATCAGGCTCTTCAAGGAGTAACTTCGCGAGGGCCGCACGCGCCCGCTGGCCGCCGCTCAACTGTGCGATGGGCTGATGCTCGTCAGCAAACCCCATCCCCACCAGCACTTGGTGAATACGACTGCGATACTCATAGCCTCCCCCTTGGCGAAAGAGTTCTAAGAGCTCATCATAGCGGTGCAGAAGCTCTTCCGTGGGCATCCCCTGGGAGAGCGTCTGCTCGAGCTGGGAGAGCTCGCGCTCCTGCTCGCGCAATCTCTCAAAGACCGAGAGCATCTCATCGAAGAGCGTGGCAGTGCTCTGCAAGTGCGGCTCTTGAGGGAGATATCCGATGCGCACCGAGCGCGCGCGCACCACGCGCCCACCTGTGGGCTCTTGCAGCCCCGCGAGAATTCGCAGCAGTGTCGACTTCCCACTGCCGTTGAGCCCCACCAACCCAATACGATCTCCCCGCTGCACCTCCACGGAGATCTTCTCAAAAATCACTTCCGCGCCGTAGCGGTGCCAGAGATCTTCTGTAGCTATCAGAGCCATAGCATCCTCATCATAAACAGTTGGCCCTCCCCTGACAAGGATGATAAGGCCAAGCTCGCTGAAACTTCTAAGCTGAGCTCTCGGTAAGTTATCCGCCCAAATCCCACGACAAGAAAGGAGTGGCCATGACCAAGTGGATCTACGTGCAGATGCTGGGCGGACTGGGCTTCGCTATGGTCTGTATCCCGTTGGGGTTGACCGTCTCCCAGCTCAAGATCTTGTTGGGAGTCGATCCACGGAGTCTGGTCACCCTGCGGTCGGGATGGCAGCCCCTGGCGGAGAACGAATCGCTCTACGAGCGCGTCTCGAACTATGATACAGTCTATATTGCGTCGTATCGTCGGCTGGGGTATTGAGCCCACTCCCTCTCGCCCACGCGGGAGCTCCTCCTCACTCCCACGAGGGGCTCCCGCCCCCTCCCTCAAGCTCGCGCAGCGCGCGACGGATGATCCGCTCCGAGAACCCGCGACGGCGTAAAAAGCTTATGAGCCGACGTTGACGGCCTGTCTCATCGAGCGCTCGCATCTTCGAGAGGCGCTCCGCGATGAGCTGCTTGGCGAGAGCCTCTTCGTCAAGCTCTATCTGTCTTAGAGCTTTCTGAATTTCTTCCGAGGCGATGCCCAGCTTCTGCAGTTCCCGTTCGAGCAGCCGGCGGCCTCGCGGGCGGCGCGCCAGACGATCTTCAATCCAGAGCCGGGCAAACCTCGCGTCGTCTAAAATCCCCGCGCGCACTGCTTCGTTTACTACAGATTCGACGGCTGCTCGAGAGAAGCCCTTCTGAAGCAGCCGCACGAACGCTTCATGGCGGCTGCGCGGACGGTAGCGAAAGAGCTTCAGCAGATATGCGCGAGCGCGCTCCTCCTCGGTCACGATCACTCTGGAAGCAGTGTAGGCTGCTTGATCTTGCTCTTATCGAAGGGCAGACCCACTTTCTGGCGGATCGTCTGCTCGAGTTGTTCGGCGATCTCCTTGTGCTCGTCCAAGTACGCCGCGCTGTGAGAGAGCCCTTGGCCCAATTGCACGGTGCCAAACGAGTACCACGAGCCGCTCTTCTTAATAACCCCCAACTGTTCCCCAAGCTTGAGCAGCTCGCGCGCGCGCGCAATCCCCTTCCCATAGATAATATCGAAGCGCGCTTCCTTGAAGGGCGGAGCCAGTTTGTTCTTGACGACGCGCACCAGCGTCTCGCTGCCGATCTTCTCATCGCCCTCCTCAATAGAACCGATGCGCTTGATCTCCATACGAACGGAGGTGTAGAACTTCAGGGCCAAGCCCCCAGTCGTGGTGGTCGTCGGTCCCCAGGCCATCCCGGAGATCATCTGGCGGATCTGATTGATAAAGACGACGGTCGTCTTCGACTGCGAGATCGCCGCAGCAAGTTTTCTCATCGCTTGGCTCATGAGTCGCGCTTGCAAGCCCACTTGGGCCTCGCCCATCGCGCCCTCGAGTTCAGCTTCGGGGACGAGCGCCGCCACGGAGTCTATCACGATCGCATCAATGGCGCCACTGCGCACCAAGTGCTCTGTGATCTCAAGGGCTTGTTCGCCAGAGTTGGGTTGGCTCAAGAGAATTTTGTCTAAATCAACGCCGATAGCGCGGGCGTAGTGAGGGTCGAGGGCATGTTCGGCGTCAATGAACGCCACCGTGCCCCCTAACTTTTGGGCCTCAGCAATGATATGCAGCGCGAGGGTGGTCTTGCCGGAGGCCTCCGGGCCGAAGATCTCTACGATCCGTCCCCGGGGGACGCCGCCGATCCCTAGAGCGATATCGAGGGAGAGCGACCCGGTGGGGATCGTCTCGACCTCTAGATGGGGCTGCTCCCCCAGCCACATGATGGCGCCCTCGCCGTGTTTTTTCTTGATCTGGGCGAGAACGCTCTCAAGGACCTCGCGCTTGCCCATATCCCCTCAATTGTAGGGCGCGCGAGCGCCTTGAGCAAGTAGGGGCGAACCTCCGTGTTCGCCCTCTCAAAATCAGAAATAGAAATGCACTCCCAGCCCCGACGTCACGCCCCCCCTCGTCCCGCCAAACCCAAAGACCCCAATCTCCCCGTTGAGCGCTATCTGAGGCGTCAAGCGCATCTCCAACCCCACAACCCCCTGCACTGGGATGTAGAGCATCAATGCTTCTTGGGGGGGCGCATAAGTGAAGAAGCTCAGTCCTCCTCCCACGTAGAGATCCGCGATCTCTAAATCGATGATCTTCAAGAAGAGCCGCGGGGTGAAACTGAGAGAGCTGCCCACAACGAAGAAGTCCCCCTCGATCCCAAGGCGATCCCACAGCCACACGCGCACGCTCATCCCCGAGGCCGGCAGCGCCTGTGGCGGCCTCATGGGGAACGTCAATTGCATGCCCACGCCAAACCCGTGCCGCGCCGAAAGATCCTCCAGCGCAAACCCGGAGAACGCGCTCACAGTCACAACACTCAGAGCAATGCTAACGATCTTGAAGTATCTCATAGTCTCCTCCCGCTAGGGCTGCGATGGCGGAGTGCGCACAAAGTAATAGTGTATCCCCAGGCTGACTGCCGGGGTGGCCCCGACGCCCTCAGGCCCGAAGAAGAACGCCTCGCCAAACTCGAGATTGATCGCGAGGCTTGGCAGGATGCTCAGCTCCATGCCGCCCTTCAGCGCGATGTCCGCCACTCCCCCCACCCAGTAGTCCCCAATGTGCAAGTTCGCCTCAAAGATCGTGTAGAAGTCAAAGATATCAGTGTCTGCTAAGCGCAGTAGCACCTTGCCGGCAGCGCACCCACTTGTCGATCCGCCCATAGAGATCACGAACGCGTTTGCTTCCAAGGCGAAGTTCTCCATGAGCCAGAAGCGTAAGCTGATCACACACGGGGCTTGGAGCCCAACCCCCACCGTGCGATACTGCGACAGATCTCGTGAGGGCACCTCTTGAGCAGACGCACCCCCGACGACCATCCCCACCAAGACGCAATAAATCAACAATCTTCGCATGCTCTCACTCTCCCTCACTCCACGATACGAGTTGGCTGTCCTACACGTCAACGCCCCGTGCGCCTTCAGCTCAAGACACCGGTCACCCTGGCGCGACGCTGAGCCCATGTGTTATAGTGAAGGCGGGTGAGAGGGATGGTTCGCTTTGGTTTATACGGGGTGATCACCCTCGCGGCGCTGACGGCGCTGTGGGTGGGGGTACGGCGCACAGCATGGGATGCGACATACCAAACTGTTGGCCTGATCGTCCCTGCTCAGGAGCTGGACAGCTCCCTCAGCGATGGAGAGCTGCGCGAGTATCTTCATAAACTCCAAGCCCACGACGTCATCGCTGTGAGCGTAGAGCTGACAGATTTCCCTCAGTGGGGGCTCCACCGCACGAGCTTCGATCACGATCTTTGGAGGGTCATCCAGCTCGCTCGTGCGGTGGGCCTTGGGGTGGCCGTCGTCGCCCATACTCAAATCGCGGAGCTCCCCGCGGAGCTGCGCGCTCTGCACCCAAAGTTTCTCGTGATCGTCTCTGATCCCCCTGGAGACCCCATACGGATGACAGATATCCCCGCTGATACTCTGCTGGGGATCGTCGAGTTCTCTGAACCCTCAGGACTGCAAGAGCTGTATCATCGCGGCTGGAGGAATTTCGTGCGCGTTCATGCGATCATATCGCGTGAATTGGATCGTCTGGGCTTGGAAGGGGCGCTGGCGCGCTGGGAGCGCGCCGTGCGCGAGCGCACTATCAGGCTCTTATGGGTCACCGAACATCGTCGGTTCCCGCGGTATCTGGAGCGCCTCAGTCTCAGGATCACACAAGTGGGTATGAAGCTGGGGGAGCCGTCCGCGCCCGCGCCGTTTGAGAGCTTCTACTGGGTCTATCTGGCGATAGGGGCTGGCTTCGTCAGCTGTGCCCTCTTGGTGCTTATGGGACGGCTTCCCCTGACTGTGCTTGTTGGGTGCGGCGTAGGAGGCGTGAGCGCTCTCGTGCTTGTGGGGATGTGGGATGTGGAGCTAGCGCGCCAAGCCCTTGCGCTTTTGATCGCCTCTGGAGCCCCGTGGCTTTTGCTCTGGGTGCACACAGAGAGATTTTCGGGATGGAAGCTGGTCGCGATCGTGTCGTTTTTCTCAATCGCTGCGGGGCTTGCGGCAGCGGCGGTGTTGAGCGATCCCTCGTATTTTCTCAAGATCAACGAATTTCGTGGCGTAAAACTCGCGCTGGCCGCGCCTTCGGTGCTCATCGTGCTCACGGAGCTGCGGCGTTGGCGAGGGCTAGGCTGGCGAGATACTCTTGCGAACCGTGGGGCCTGGCTCATTCCCGCCCTGGGGCTTGGGGTGCTCTTTTTCGTGTTGGAGCGCAGCGGCAATCTCCCCGCGATTCCCGTGGCACGCTGGGAAGAGTTTTTTCGGGAGAGACTTGAAGATTGGCTGATCGCCCGCCCGCGCTTCAAAGAATTCTTCGTGGGGCACCCGGCGCTCATGCTCTGGAGAAGGGAGCCGAGCTTCGTCCATCTTGGGCTGTTGGCGCTGGGGGCGCTGGGGCAAGCCTCGATCATCAATACGTTTATGCACGTACATGCACCGTTGGCACTGTCGCTCTGGCGCACGATAAACGGCCTGGCGCTCGGGCTGCTCATCGGCCTCATGGCTCGCTTCGTTTTCGCAGGGATTCAGCGATGGCGACGTTTGTGATCGCGGGCTATTACGGCTTTGGCAACTGGGGCGATGAAGCCGCTCTCGCTGTGCTGATACGATATCTGCGCGAAGCTCTGCCCCACGCTCGCATCGTCGTGCTCTCGAATGATCCCGTGCAGACAGCTCGGCTTCACGACACAGAAGCGATCAATCGTTGGAATCTCTTTGAGATTCGTCGGGCGCTTGCGCGCGCGTCCGGGTTCCTTCTCGGTCCGGGGGGCTTGCTCCAGGATGTCACGAGCACGCGATCTCTACTCTATTATCTGAGCTTGGTACGCTTGGCTCAACACTATAATCTGCCCACGTATCTGATCGGGCAGGGGATCGGCCCGCTGCGCTCTAGGCGCTCTGCGCGCTGGGTCGCCAAGACCCTCCAGCGAGCGCGGCTGGTCTTAGTGCGCGACCATGCCAGTTATGAGTGGGCGCTCGCACAAGGCGCTCGGGCAGCGTTGGGAGAAGATCTCGCGTTGCTCTCCCCTCTCCCGTGGCTCACCCACGGGAGAGGGGCCGGGGGTGAGGGCCCGGCACTCGGCATCTCCCTACGCCCTGGGCTCTCGCCCCACACAAGAGAAGCGCTCGCTCGCGCGTTGCTCGCTCTCTCTGCAGACTTTGAGCTTCTCTTCTTGCCGTTCCAGGCCAACCAAGATCTCGCAGTGCTGCGCGAGCTGACCCTTCCCCTCACCGTCGTCGAAGCTCGCTGCCCCTCTGATCTTCTCCATGCGGTGCAGAGCGTGGACGTCGTGCTAGGGATGCGCCTGCATAGCCTGGTCTTCGCGCTGCTGTGCGAAGTGCCCTTCTGCGCTCTCAGCTACGATCCGAAGATCGAGAGTTTCGTGCAACGCGTTGCTGAGGTCGGCGGTCCTGCGCTATCGTGGTGGAGGGCGACAGAAGCGCTCAATGAGCGCGCTCTCACGAAACAGATCTACGAGGTGCACGCCCGGAGATTTGAGCTTCGAGAGCGCCTTCGACAAGCGCGGACGATCCTACAAGCCAACGCTCATGAATCTCTCAGGGAAGCAATTCGAGTCATCGTAAGCGATCGAGGGATTCGATGATGAGCACCCCACGCCCCCACCAGCCAGTGATGGTCACGGAAGTCCTCGAAGCGCTCGCTCTTCAGCCTGATGGCATCTATGTTGACGGCACGGTCGGTGGCGGCGGCCACGCCGTAGAGATCGTCGCGCGCTTGGAGACAGGGCGGCTCATCGGGCTTGACTGCGATCCATCTGCTCTGGAGGTCGCGCGGGCTCGACTTGAGCAGTTTGGGGAGCGCGTCACGCTCGTCCATGCCAACTTCGCTCAGCTCGATAGGGTCTTGGACGAGCTTGGGATCGCCCACGTCAACGGGATTCTTTTAGATTTAGGGGTCTCGCTCACTCAGCTCGATACCCCTGAGCGCGGGCTGAGCTTCCGCCTTGAGGGCCCCTTAGATATGCGCCTCGATCCCACCCAAGCGCTGACGGCCGCTGATCTTGTAAACACCCTCGACGAGCGCGAGCTGACGAAAATCTTCTGCGACTACGGGGAGGAGCGCTGGGCGGCGCGCATCGCCAAGAATATCGTGCGCGAGCGTCGCCGGCACCCCCTTGAGACGACGACCGATCTTGTCAGAATCATCGAGCGGAGCATCCCTGCGGCCGTGCGTCGGAAGTCTCGCATCCATCCGGCGACGCGCATATTTCAAGCCTTGCGCATCGCCGTCAACAACGAGCTGGAAAATCTCCAGAGAGCCCTCACGGTGGGGGTTGAGCGCCTCGCCCCCGGAGGGCGCTTCGCCGTCATCTCGTTCCATTCGCTCGAAGATCGCATAGTGAAGAGATTCTTTCGCGAGCGACTCAAAGCCGGCCAAGCCGAGCAGATCTGGGGGCCGATCCGCCCATCGTTAGAAGAGTGCGCGCAGAACCCGCGGGCGCGCAGCGCCAAGCTCCGAGCTCTCAGCAAAGCCCCTTGACAAACTCGCTCCAAGCAAGCAAAATAAAGACTCGGGAGGGTTGAGCAGATCTGCTCCTCTCCTCGGTGAGAGGTCTCATGAGAGCGCAACTGATCGAGTTCCAGATGGGGAAAGTCCTTCCCAAGGAGGAGTTTGACAAGATCGCGCCGGCGGTGAGCGAGGGCCGGCTCGTGGTCTTCCCCACGGAAGTCTCTTATATTCTCGGCGGGGATGCGTTCAACAAGAATCTCGTAGCGCGGGTGCGGGCGCTCTCCCCCGATGAGGTGCCGCTGGCGCTCTATATCAGTAGCATCACGGAGTTTCGGCTGTATACAGTGCCGGTGCTGCCGCGGGTGCGCCGCGCGCTGGAGCGGTGCTTGCCCGGCCCTTATGGGGTCATTGTGCGAGCGACCCAAGCCGCCCCGCGCGCCTGCGTCAGTAGTGCCGGCACGATCGAGATCCATATGCCCGCAAGTCAGTCCTATCAGATGTTCTACGAAGCGAGCGGGCGCCCCTTGGTGGGCGTAAGCTTGGCCCTCGTGCGCCGCGAGGACGTGATAGAAAGATTCAGTGAGCAAGCTGACCTCATCGTGCTCACCAATGAGCCGATGAGCCCGCAAAACTACGCCTTGCTCGATTTCACCCAAGACCCGCCTCGGGTGCTCCAAGGAGAGGCCCCGAAATGGCTGAGCTCCTTCATCGCGTAAGGGTTTTACTGGAGTTAGCATTGCGCGGGTGCGCCGTGGGCGACGCCCTCACCCCTAGGTTATGCTGATTATAAATATCGGGCAGCTGGTCACACCACAGGGGAAGAGAGCGCTCGCTGGGCTGGCCATGCGCCAGCTCATCGTCGTGCATGACGCCTATGTGAAGATCGAGAACGACACAATCAGCGAGATCGGCTCGATGTCTCATCCCCCCAAAGCCCAAGAGACCCTCGACGCCCAGGGCGGCGTGGTGATCCCCGGCTTGGTAGATCCCCATACCCACGCCGTCTTCTACGGCACCCGCGAAGATGAATTCTTAGCGCGCTGCCAGGGCGCAAAGTACGGCAAGGGCATCCTCACCACGGTCGAGAAAGTTCGGAGCGCCTCCGAAGAACAGATCTATGAGTTTTCAAAAAGATTTCTCTTCGAGATGGTTCGCGTGGGGACGACGACCGTCGAGATCAAGAGCGGCTACGGGCTGAGCACCGAGAGCGAGCTGAAGCTCCTGCGCGTGATAAAGAGACTCAAAGAGACGATGCCCATTGAGGTCGTGCCCACGTTCTGCGGGGCGCACGCCGTGCCCGCCGGCGTCGAAAGATCTCAGTACGTTCGAGAGATCATTGACGCGATGCTGCCACGAATTCAATCAGAAAAGCTTGCTGAGTTTGGCGATGTCTTCTGCGAGCGGGGCTTCTTCGAGCTCGACGAGAGCCGAGCGATCCTCCAAGCGTGTCGGAGGGCTGGGCTGGGGGTCAAAATTCACGCGGATGAGCTGAGCCCGCTTGGGGGAGCCGAGCTTGCGGGGGAGCTGGGCGCGACTTCCGCAGATCATCTCTTGCACATCTCCGAGCGCGGGATCGCGGCAATGAAAGATTCCGCAGTGATCGCGGTGCTGTTGCCGGGGACGGCCTTTTCGCTCAACGTTGAGTACGCCCCTGCTCGGAAGATGATAGACGCGGGCTTAGCTGTCGCGCTGGGGACAGATTTTAACCCCGGAACGTGTCTGATCTACTCGATGTTCTTCATGATCGCTCTTGCAGTGCTGAAGATGCGGATGACTATCGAAGAAGCGCTGACTGCTGCGACGCTCAACGCGGCGGCGGCCCTGCGCCGTGCCCATCTCCTTGGGAGCCTAGAGCCGGGCAAGCGTGCCGATCTCGTGCTCTTAGATGTAGAGAATTACAAACAGATCCCGTACTTTATCGGGCACGAGGGGCGCTTCGTGCGCGCGGTGATCGCCCAAGGGCGCGTGGTCTATGAGCGCAGCGAAGGTCGTCGTTAAGGCTTTTGCCAAGATCAATCTAGGCCTGCGCATCGTGGGGAAGCGCCCCGACGGCTACCACGAGATCGAGACGCTCTTCCAGAGCATAGATCTCTCCGACACGGTGCGTCTGGAGCCCGTGGAAGAACAGAAGATTTATTTAGAGATCACAAGCCCGTGGGCGCTCCCCACAGGGCCAGAGAACCTTGTCTATCGCGCGGCAGAGCTTGTGCTCCCTCACGTTGGGGGGAAGACGGGCGTGCGCATTCATCTGGAGAAGCGCATCCCCGTGGGAGCGGGGCTTGGCGGCGGCTCCAGCGATGCCGCGGCGACATTGGTGGGGCTCAACACGCTCTTTGAGCTGCGCTTCGATGATGCACAGCTCCAAGCGCTCGCACAAGAGCTGGGGAGCGATGTGCCGTATTTTCTGATAGGCGGGCTCTGCCGAGCTCGCGGCCGAGGCGAAGTGCTCGCGCGGCTTGAGTCAAAGATTCAGAACTATCAATTTCTCTTGGTGCGTCCAGACTGCTCACTGGCGACTGAAGCCGTCTATCGCCAATATGACGCGCTCGTGGAGCGAGGATGGCGTCCCGCTCCCCCGCGATTCTTTGGAGACATAGACTGTACCAACGATCTTGAAGAGGCTGCTTTTACGCTCTGCCCCGCGCTGCGCGCGCTCGCTCATACGGTAGCGCAGCTCAATCCTGAGCTGTGGGGCATGAGCGGCAGTGGCCCCACGTACTACGCGGGCTGGCGCTCACCGCCGCCGATCTCGGTGAATGATCTTGCTCGGATGGGCTATAGCGCCCTGTGGGTGCGACCAACGGAGCGCGGCTACGAGCTTGCCGAAGGAATCTCCGCAGATTAAGATAGCTCTATGAATGTTCGGATCGGTCTGGCCCAGATCAACACAACCGTGGGCGATCTGGAAGGCAATCGCGCGAAAGTAGTAGAGTATCTGGAGCGCGCCCGCGCCGAAAGCGTCGATATCCTAGCGTTCCCGGAACTGACCCTCACCGGCTACCCCCCAGAAGACCTCGTCTTCCGAAGAGATTTCCTCCAAGAGACGCAAAAAGCTCTCCACAGCCTCATCCCACAGGTGCGCGACCTTGTCGCTATTGTGGGGTTCGTCGAAGGCCAAGAAGAACGGAGATACAACGCAGCGGCAGTCATCTGCGATGGGCAACTGATGGGGATCTATCGCAAGCACTGCTTGCCCAACTATGGGGTCTTCGATGAAGTGCGCTACTTCAGTCCCGGCGAAGATTTCCAGGTCTTTACTGATGGAAATCTTATATTTGGGGTGACGATCTGCGAGGATCTGTGGCGCCCCAACGGTCCGATCACAGCTCAAGCGCGCGCCGGCGCCCAGCTTATTTTTAATATCTCTGCATCGCCCTACGAGATTGGGAAGGGCGCCCAAAGACACGCGCTAGTTGCCAAGCGTACAGTGACCGAGAGTGTCGCTATCGCCCTGTGCAATCTCGTGGGCGGCCAAGATGAGCTCGTCTTCGACGGCCAGAGCCTCATCTGCGACAGAGACGGAAAGCTCATCGCCCGCGCCAAAGCTTTTGAAGAAGATCTCTTGATTGCTGATCTTGTGCTCCCATCCCGTGCAGCCGCGCCAACCGATGCTGTGAAATTGCCGAGGGCTGTAGGGCGCTATCCCGCCCAAAAGATAGTCCCGCGCCTGGAGCCCTCTCTCCCCGAAGCTGAGGAGATCTATCGGGCGCTCGTGCTCGCTACAAGAGATTACGTGCGCAAGAACGGCTTCAACAGGGTCATCATCGGGCTGTCGGGGGGCATCGATTCGTCGCTCGTTGCGTGTATCGCTGTAGATGCTCTAGGAGCCCGGAACGTCTTGGGGGTCTTTCTGCCCTCGCGGTTCACCTCTGAGATTAGTCGCCAAGGCGTGCAGCAGCTCGCCCAGACCCTTAAGATCGAAGTGATAACGCTCGACATAGACGCGCTCTACGATACGGCGCTGCGCATGCTCAGCCCCGTCTTGGCTCACACGAAGCCCGATGCGACCGAGGAGAACATCCAGGCGCGCCTGCGTGCTCTGCTCTGGATGGCGCTCTCCAATAGACTGAACGCGCTCGTCCTAACCGCGGGCAACAAGAGCGAGCTCGCCCTAGGATACGCGACGCTCTATGGGGACATGGCCGGCGGATTCTGTGTGCTCAAGGACGTGACCAAGACGAGGGTCTATCAGCTGGCGCGCTGGCGCAATGCCCAAGGCGCAGTCATCCCTCAAACTATTCTCGAACGAGCGCCGACGGCGGAGCTGCGCCCCACTCAGACCGACGAAACTGATCTGCCCGCGCCCTATCGCGATCTGGACCGCGTCCTCGAAGCGTATATCGAGCGCAACCAAAGCCCGCAAGAGATCGCTCAGGCCCTCGGCATATCCGAGGGCATCGTGAAGGATATCATCGCTCTCATCAGAAAGAGCGAGTACAAACGCCGTCAAGCCCCCATCGGGCCGAAGGTTACCCCTAGGGCATTGGGGCGCGACTGGCGCATGCCCATCGTCAATCGCTTCTAAGCCCTTGACAGAGAGCCCCTGTTGGCGCTATAAATATCTTGGTGCATCGCCCAGTGAAAACGATCAGCGGGTTGTCTAAAGAAGAGTTGCTCCGGCTTGAAGCAGAGCTCCTGCACTCGCTTTGGCATGATGGTGCAGCGAGCGTCCTGCGGCTGGAGCAGCGCTTGGGCCGCCCTCCCGATGAACTACTTGAGGGCCTAGAAGATCTCATGCACAGAGGATACGTCTATCTCCATTGGCCCGCGCTGCAGGACCCCTTGCAGTCCGTCTATTATCTCACGACGAAGGTGCGCAAGAAGATCGCAGAGATGTTCAAAGAGACGCCGCGCTATCGGATGAAGATCTTTTGGGAGCTGCTCTGCCGCGAAGAAGAGGGCTTACCTCCGCGCGATCTCCTCAATGCCCCAACAGTCTAAAGAGTCTATTAGACAAGCACTTCTCACGTGGTACAGCCGCCATCAGCGCGATCTGCCGTGGCGCGTGACCCAAGACCCCTATCATATCTTGGTCTCCGAGGTGATGCTCCAGCAGACCCAAGTGGAGCGTGTGCGCCGGTATTACCCCAAATTTCTCAAAAGATTTCCGACCCTGAGAGAGCTCGCCCAAGCTCCACTCGATGAGGTGCTCAAAGTGTGGGAGGGGCTGGGGTACTACGCCCGCGCGCGCAATCTCCACAGGACAGCCCAGATCGTGCTGCGCGACTATGACGGGAAAATCCCGCAGAGCCGCGAAGAGCTTCTGAAGTTGCCGGGCATCGGGCGCTACACCGCCGGGGCCATACTGAGCATCGCGTTCGGCCAAGATGAGCCCGTCGTAGACGCCAACGTGCGGCGCGTCTTGTCCCGACTCTTCGCTATACGTCAAGCACAGACTCATAGAGAGCTCGAAGAACTCGCGCGGAAGCTCCTGCCCCCAGGACAAGCTGGGCTCTTCAACCAAGCCCTCATGGACCTGGGCGCGACGATCTGCATCGCGCATAAGCCAAGGTGTCTCATCTGCCCGCTTGAAAAGCTTTGCGAGGCGCGACGGCTCGGCATTCACAGCGAGCTTCCCGTGCGCCCGCACGCCCGCGCCAAGCCCCATTATGATGTCGCTGTGGGGATCATCTGGAAGGGCGAAAAGATTCTCATCACGAAAAGACCTGACGAGGGGCTCTTGGGGGGGCTGTGGGAGTTCCCCGGTGGGAAGCGTCAGCCCCATGAATCTCTAGAAGATTGCGTGCGTCGCGAAATTTTTGAGGAGGTCAACGTGCGCGTGCGCGACTTGCGACACTTTATGACGGTGCGGCACGGCTATTCACACTTTCAAGTTACGCTGCACGTCTTTTGGGGATACTACGCGGGAGGTCGGCCACGCTGTCGAGGATGCACCGCGTGGGCGTGGATCAGGCCGAGCGATCTCCCCAGATACGCCTTCCCGTCGGCAAATCAAAAGATCATCGCCAAACTATTTGACGCGCTCGGCAAACCTACGGTAAACTCTCGCTCAAGAGCACACTATATAAAGGAGTGACACCGTGGCCACTCGTGAAGTCTTCTGGAACATCTCGCCCCTGGGAGAGCTCGTCTTCTATCTGATAGCTTCCGTTGCTATCGCGATCTTTGCGTATGGCATCTACCGCCATGTGCGCCGCATCTTAATGGGGAAAAAAGTCTCGTTCACCGTGCGCCCATTATGGGAAAAACTCGGCACAGCAATAGCGAGCATTGCCGCGAATCGCTCGATCGTGCGCCACGATGCTTCGGCCGGCGTGATGCACTTTTTGATCATGTGGGGCTTTATTGTGCTCTTCATCGGCACGGTCATCGTGACGATCGAGTACGATCTCTTTCAGAAGATCTTGGGGCGGGAGTACGGCTTTTGGGTGGGGTCGTTCTTCTTGGGGTATGAGCTGATCTTGGACGTTCTCGGTGCACTCTTCATAGTGGGCTTGGTGTGGGCGCTCATCCGGCGCTATGGGCTCAAGCCGCCACAGCTCACGTGGAAGCCAGTGGATTTGGCGCTCCCGGTGTGGCTCTTGCTCATCGGCGTGACAGGCTTTGTCGTCGAGGGCTTGCGCTTGGCGGCGACAGCATCGGAGCTCACGTATGATCCGCGCTGGTCGCCTGTAGGATTTGCCATCTCCCGATGGGTGCAGGGGCTCCCCATCGAGGCGCTGCGCCAGTGGCATCTTATGCTCTGGTGGGTCCACGCATTCTTAGCGTTGGGCTGGATCGCGTATCTGCCCTACGCCCCCAAAGTGATGCACATCCTCACGGCCGGGGTCAATCTCTTCTTCCAAGAGCTGCGCCCCTGTGGAAGATTAGAAGTCTTAGATGTCGAGGGCGCGTTCGAGCGCAACGAGGTTCTGGGCTTTCAAACTATAAAAGATCTAACGCGCAAGGATCTCTTAGACCTAGCGAGCTGCACCGAGTGTGGGCGGTGCGAAGCCAACTGCCCCGCCCATCTGTCAGGAAAAATCCTCTCCCCGCGCGAGATCATCCTAGAGCTTCGCGATCACGCCAACGAAGAGTTTCCCGCCTTTGGCAAGCCCAAAGAGCAGAAACAGATCATCGGGTACTCGATCAAGCCTGAAGAGATCTGGGCGTGCACGACCTGTATGGCTTGTGTTGAAGTCTGCCCAGTCTACATTGACCCGCTCAATAAAATTCTCGAGCTGCGCCGCAACGAAGTGATGCTTCAAGATAAATATCCCGCGGGCTTCACCGATGTCTTCAAGGGCCTGGATGGCCGGGGCAATCCCTGGAACATGCCGGCTTCAGAACGCTTAGCCTGGATGAAGGGCCTGGAGGTGCCGGTGGCTTCGGCGTTGGCTGTTTCTAATCCTAGCCCGGCGTTTGAGTATCTCTTCTTCGTCGGCTGCGCGGCGTCGTTCGATCCCAGAACGCAGAAGATCGCACGTAGCGTCGTGAAGATCTTGCAACACGCCGGGATCAGCTTCGCCGTGCTCGGTGAAGAGGAGGGCTGCACCGGCGACCCTGCCCGGCGCATCGGCCACGAGTATATCTTTCAGATGCTCGCTAAACAAAATATCGAGACGTTCCAAAACTATAACGTCAAGAAGATCCTCACGATCTGCCCACACTGCTTTAACACCCTCAAGAACGAATATCCTGATCTGGGCGGGCACTACGAGGTCGTCCATCACACTCAGCTCATCGAGGAGTTGCTCAGAGAGGGCCGGCTCAAGCTGACCAAAGAGCTCCCCGCAACGATCGCGTATCACGATTCGTGTTATCTGGGGCGTTACAATCGAATCTTTGACGCGCCAAGGAATATTCTGCAAAAGATTCCTGGGGTTAAGCTCGTGGAGATGGAGCGCCATCGTGAGCGCGGGATGTGCTGCGGCGCGGGCGGAGGACTCATGTGGCTCGAAGAAGAACCCGGTAAGCGCGTCAACGAGCTGAGGGTCACACAAGCCCAAGAAGCTTTAGCTCAGTCCAACGGGCGAGCGAAGCTCGTCGCCAGCGCCTGCCCGTTTTGTATGATCATGCTCGAGGACGGGATCAAATCGAAGAACGCCGAGTTCGAGAACAAAGATATTGCAGAATTAGTCGCGGAGGCGCTTGAAACTGAATAACTCTCTATACGAGGGAAGAAGTAATTGCCAGAGATTAGTCGGTTCTTCGGGATCATCATTCGTATGTATGCCTAGCGCTCCCCATCATCGTCCTCATTTTCATGCTTACTATCAAAACCATGTGGCGATTTACAGTATTGATTCTATCGAACTGATGAACGGCCATCTCCCTCCGAAGCAAAAGCGGCTGGTAGAGGCTTGGGCAAAATCACATCAAGGAGAGCTGCTTGAGAACTGGGAGCGTTTGCAAAAGGGGTATTTGCCTTATAGAATTGCTCCGGTGAGATGAGGAAAGGGCGAGCAATGGGTCATCCGATCTACAAAGTTGTGGACTTTGAAATCGTCGGCCCCTATACGGTGAAGGTAGTATTTGACGACGGGAGTACGCAAGTCATTGACTTCCTTCCCGTGCTCGAAGGGGAATTGTACGAACCTCTGCAAGATATGAAGTTGTTCAACCAACTCAGGATAGATCCCCAAACGCATACCTTGGTATGGCCAAACGGAGCTGACTTTGATCCAGAAACGTTACACGATTGGCCAAAATATTCAGAAGAGATGAAGCGTTTAGCGAGACAGTGGAAAGCTATCAAAAGCATCAAATTCAGAAGCGCAATCTTTCCATTGTTCGATCTAAAAGATAAAACAGCATTCCCACAACCATTGGCTAGCAGGTCAAGCTAAGCGAGTGAGTATGCAAACGTGCATTTATTGCCTAAAACCCTTTGACCCTCGCCAAGCTAAGGCAGAGCATATCTTGCTCGCTGGCCTTGGAGCAAAATTTAA
>Ga0197142_1000890_pt1 | contig 28012 bp, 18 predicted proteins | sample GBS60_MetaG_FD_148614 | JGI IMG/M metagenome (GOLD analysis project Ga0197142, IMG submission 148614) | Sediment microbial communities from Great Boiling Springs, Gerlach, Nevada, United States - GBS 60_MetaG | ecosystem: Environmental > Aquatic > Thermal springs > Hot (42-90C) > Sediment... | reverse complement strand
CCCGCAGCGCCTCCAATCGCGGCCACGCATGCCGACGCCGCCACTCGCGCCGCGCCTCCCCCTGCCAGCCCCGCGCCCGCGCCTCCGCCTCCAACCCAAACAACTCGTCAATCCGCGCCACCACCCGCGCCGGCGCCGGATCCTCGGCATTCAACCGCGCCGCCTCGAAAAACTTCCTGCGCACGTGCGCCCAGCAGGCCGCCTCCACCACCTCCGGCCCGCCCACGCCCTGATAGGCCGCATACCCATCGCTCTGCAAAATCCCTTCGAAGCCGGCCAGAAACTGCTGCGGACCATCCCGGCTGCGGCCCAGACGAAAATCAAACACGACGTTGCCCCGCGGATGACTGTACTGCCACAGCCAGGCGCCTCCGTTCCGTCCCCGTCCATCATGCATCTGCACCGCCATGCATCTGCACCGCCACCGGCGTTTCATCGGCCTGGATGTACCCGCCCGCCAGCAGCTCCTGCCGCATGGCCGCCACCACCGGCACGAGCAGCTCACCCACGCGCATCACCCAACCATCCAGCGTGGCCCGGTGGATCTCAACCCCTGCCTCCCGCTCCAGCCGCTTGCTGCACAGCCACAGGCCGCTGCTGTCCCAAAACAGCAGCTTGATGCGGCTGCGACGGCGGTTGGCGAAGACAAACACGTGACCGTTCAGAGGGTCCAGCTCCAGCCGCTGCTCGACCAGCGCGTACAGACCATCAAAGCCCTGGCGCAGGTCGGTGGCGCCCAAGGCCAGGTAGATGCGGGTGGCGGCGGACCAAACGAACATGCTCACTGCGACTCCAGCACGTGGAGCAGTTGGCGCAGGGTGGCAGCATCGAAGTTGCGGGCCAGCTCGATCTGTCGCCCGCCAGCCACGACCAACGTCACGCCGCTGGGTGCGCCCACGGAAACAGGATCGGGCTCCGGCGGCAGCTCCACGCGGAGCCAGCCTGGGGACTGTGCACTCTGACCGGCAGCGTTTTGCCGCTGCCGCAGGCGGCGGGTGAGTGTCTTCCGGTCCAGGTGGTGCTGCTGGCAGAAGGCCTTCAGGCTGAGACCGCTGTTCAGGTACTCCTCCACGAGGCGACTTACTTCGGCCCGGCTGCGGCGCTTGGGAGTTGAATTGACAGGTCTCTCGGTCGCCCTTTCAAAACACCATCAAACCCCCGACTCGTCAAGGATGCGGTTGGTCTGACGCTTACACCTGGACCGCAGCACGCTGGCCCGTTCCGACGTGTCGGGGCAAGGGCAAAATCGCGGCGCTCAGACCCCACCTCCTCCTGGAGTCGCGGTGAGCATGTTCGTCTGGTCCGCCGCCTCTCGCATCTACCTGGCCCTGGGCGCCACCGACCTGCGCCGAGGCTTCGATGGTCTGTATGCGCTGGTCGAGCAGCGGCTCGCTCTGATGGATCGGGGCAGGCCAGTGCCTTGGGCAGGGCGGCGGCCTACGCCTTGGGGTTGTGGCCCAAGCTGGCGCGGTTTGTGGATCATGGCGAATTGGAGCTGAGCACCAACCCGGCGGGGAACGCCCTGCGCGGGGTGGCGTTGGGACGCAAAAACTGGGTCCGACAAAGTCGGACCTGGATCCACGTCGGCAGCGCGGAGGCAGGGCCCAAGGTAGCGGCGATCCTGTCGGTGGTGGAAACCTCGAAGAGGCTGGAGCTGGACCTGACCGCCTACCTGGGGGATGTCTTGCCCCGACTTGTCGGGGCGACCAGCATCCAGCGCGTCGGGGAACTTACTCCCTCTCGTTGGGCGGTGTCGCGCGGGGGCTGAGAGGCACCGCCTCACTTACTGCAAAAACCTGCCGCCCGTCAAGAATGTGGTTGGTCTGACGCTTGCCAACGATCCCGCCTTCGGTGACATTTTGGATGACCCAATTCGGCAACAAGCTTGATAGCCGCTGCTATGCTACAATCGGCGCCATGACCCGGCGCGACTTTTTTGAGGCTTTCCCTTTCACCGGATATTCCCTGATCGTGCTGGCCGACAGGATCCCGCCCGCCGAGCGCCAGCCGGCCTCGGTCGAGGATATCCGTCGGCGCATGGACACGTTGTCGCCGGCTTCGCTGCGCCCCGGCCAACTGCCGGCCGAACCCAACATGCGGCTCGTGGAGCTGGAGACGGATTTCGTCGTCGCCGGCGGCGGCCTTTCGGGCGTCTGCGCGGCCATCGCAGCAGCGCGCCACGGCGCCCGGGTGGTTCTCATCCAGGACCGCTCGCGTCTGGGCGGCAACTCATCCTCGGAAGTCCGCATGCACGTCATGGGCGCGGATTCACGGCACCGGGGCTGGCGCGAGGGCGGGATTCTCGAGGAACTCCGTCTGGCCGATGCGGCGGGCAACCCTCAGCGATCCTGGGAACTCTGGGACCTGCTGCTCTACGACAAGGTCGTCAGCGAACCGAACATCGTCCTGCTTTTGGACACTACCGTCTACGCGGCCCGCAAGCAGAACGATCGCATCACCGAGGTAATGGCCCGCTGCGATCGCAGCGAGCAGATCTACCGGATCCGGGCCAAAATGTTCTGCGACGCCACCGGCGACAGCCGCCTGGCGCTGGAAGCCGGCGCCGAGATGCGGACCGGGCGCGAGGGCCGCTCCGAGTTCGGCGAATCGCTGGCCATGGAGAAACCGGACGAGGAAACCCTGGGGTCCAGCCTGCTCTTTACGGCGCGTCACTATGACCGGCCCATGCCTTTCACGCCGCCGTCCTGGGCGCGCAAGGTCACCCGCGAGCACCTGCGCATGCGCCGCATCACTTCCTGGGAATACGGCTACTGGTGGATCGCCTGGGGCGGCAACCGCGACATCATCCGCGATCACGAGCGCATCCGGTTCGAACTGCTCTCGATCGTGATGGGCGTCTGGGACTATATCAAAAACTCGGGCGATCATCCTTCCAGCGCCGCCTGGGCTCTGGATTGGGTGGGGATGATTCCCGGCAAGCGCGCCAGCCGGCGCGTGGTAGGCGACTACATCCTGACGCAAAACGACCTGATGAATGGCGGGCAATTCGACGACGCCGTGGCCATCGGCGGCTGGCCGATGGACGACCATCCGCCGGGCGGTTTCGATCGCGACGATCTGGCGCCGAACGTGGCCGTGCACACGCCTGCGGTCTATAACATCCCGCTGCGCTGCCTTTACAGTCGCAACGTCGCCAACCTGCTCATGGCCGGGCGCAACATCAGTTGCTCGCACGTGGCCTTCACTTCCACGCGAGTCATGTCCACCTGCGCCGTCGTCGGCCAGGCTGCCGGCACAGCGGCGGCTTTCTGTCTTGAGCGCGGCATCACGCCACGCCAGCTTTACCAGGACAAGGCCGCCTTGCGAAGGTTCCAGCAAATCCTGGTCCGCGACGATCAGACCATCCGCGGGCTGTGCAACGAGGACCCCGACGATCTGGCGCGCAAGGCTCAGGTGCGCGCCTCAGCCGAGCAAGCGCCTGCCCGCGCCGCCAACGTGATTGACGGGCACACGCGCGATTACCCGCTGCCCGATGGCGGCAGGGAAATCCACCACTGGGCCGCGCCCATGGATGCCGGCGAGCCCTGGATCGAGCTGATTTTTCCCCGACCCCAGCGAATCACGACGGTGCAGATCACCTTCGACACGGGCTTTCAGCGGATGCTGACCCTATCCGCCCAAGCCAGCGTCAACCGCAACGTCGTACGCGGCCCGCAGCCGGAGACGGTGCGGGATTACGTTCTCGAAGCCCGTCTCCCCGGCGGCGGCTGGCGGGAGCTAGCCTCGGTCCAGGGCAACTTCTACCGGCTGCGCCGCCACACCTTCCCCGCCGTACAAGCGGAGGCGATCCGTTTGCGCGTCAAGGCGACCAACGGCGATCCCCTGGCGCGGGTGTTCGAAATCCGCTGCTACGGCTGAAAAATTCCTGCGCCGTCACGGGTGCATGATCTCGGCGTCGCGCATGAGATCCGATAGCTTGATCTCCACGCCCAGGCCGGGAGTATCGGGCACGATATAAGCGCCATCGCGCATCGGAAGCTCGCGGTCCAGGTAACGATTGCTCATTTCGAAGACAGCGGGATTGTATTCGCAGAATTCGCAGTCGGTAACGGCTGCCGCGAAATGGATGGCGGCGGCGATCTGGGGTCCCAAAGCGATGCTGATGTGCGGCGCTACCCGGACGCCGGCGTGGGCTGCGGCGTGCGCGATGCGGAGTCCTTCGGTGATGCCGCAACGCCCGAGGTCAGGCTGGACGTAACGAATCAGCAGCTCCTGGAAGAAGACTTCGAGCTCGCGAACCGTGCGGTAACTCTCCCCGAGCGCGACGGGGATCGAAAAGTGACGCGCCAGTCGGCGGTGCGGCTCGATTTCATCGGGCGGGAACGGGCACTCCAGCCAGCGTAGCGAGTGGCGTTCCAGGGTGCGCAAGAAGGCTTCGTCGCCAGGTAGTTCCAGACGCCACAGCGCATCCACGGCCAGCTCGGCGGCGGGCAGCGCTGCTTTCACAGCATCCAGGAAGGAGAGGAACTCTTCGCGCCCGCGATCGAAGAAAATCTTGATGAGGCGGAAGCTGGTGCTCGGAGCCCGACGCGCCGCCTCCAGGCGGGCGGCATCGTCCGGGCCGGGGAGGCCGCTCAGGTATGCGCTGACGTGAGTGCGCGCTGCGGCGCCGGCCAGGAGCTGCGCCACGGGCTTCCCGGCCATCTTGCCCGCAAGGTCCCACAGCGCCAGATCCACGCCGCTGATGGCGTCCAGCATGAAGCCGCCGGTCTGCCCGCGGACACGCATGGTTTGGTACATGCGCTGCCAAAGGCCTTCCAGCGTCTCCCGACGCCCGTCGAATGGCTCGCCCTCGAGGACGGGCGCGAGCAGGTCCTCGATGATGGTGGCCGCGACGCGCGGGGCCAGCGGCGCCTGGGCCTCGCCCCAGCCCACAGCGCCGTCGCTCAGCTCCGCCCGAACCAAAACGGTTTCGAAATGTTCCGAATAGAGCGCGGGGTATATCGCGGACCAGCGGTAGGCGCCGGCCGCCTCGCCCAGCGAAGTCGGGGTTCCGGCGGCGCCGAGGCTGCGCGAAAGGTCGCGGGGAAGCCGGATGGGGAAAGCCTCGATCCGCCGGATGGCAGGGGGCGCCGAAAGAGCCATGTCATTCTTTCCACCGGCGGGCCAGCAGGGCGCCGCCGTCAATCACGTACGTGCCGCCCGTGATCCAGGAGGCTTCATCAGAGGCCAGGAACAGTACGAGGTGGGCCACATCCTCGGGCGTTCCCAGCCTCCCCAGCGGGTGCCGGCGGCGATTGAGTTCGCGCGCCAAAGCCGGGTCGGGCTGGCGATCGAACGAAGCCCGGAGCATGGGCGTATCCACCGAAGCCGGGCACACGCAGTTCACCCGTATGTTGGCTTCGGCCAGCTCCAGAGCGGCGGTGCGCGTGAGCGTGATTAGGGCGCCTTTGGAGACCGAGTAAGCCGACATGCCGGGCGCTCCGACAATGCCCGTGATGGAGGCGATAAGGACGAAGGCGCCTGAGCCGCGTTGCTTCATTGCAGGCGTAAACTCCTGCAACAACAGATAGGCGCTGAACACGTTCACGCGCTGGATGCGCTCGAATTCCTCGTAGGGCGTGGCGAGCGTGTCCAGGAACGCTGTGACCGCCGCCGAGTGTACGACGACGTAGGGATCGCCGAAAGACTGCCGAACCTGCTGGGCGAGTTCGCGCACGGTTTCGGCGCGGCTGACGTCGGCGCAGAACCAGTGAACGCCCGCGGTGACAGGTCCGGCTTTCAGGTCCACGGCGGCGACGAGGGCGCCTTCGCGCGCGAACCCCTGGCTTACGGCGAGGCCGATGCCTCCTGCGGCGCCCGTCACCAGCGCCACCCGATTGCGGAAGCGCCCGGCTGGGTCGGCCGCGTTCCAAGCGGTAGAACGATCTGACTGCGCGCTCATGTTTCTTTGGCCGGCTGTTTGGCTTCGACGGCGGCAACCAGGGAGTCGCGCGCACGAAGAATGTGCCGGCGCAAGGCTTCGATCAGGCGGGGCAGGTCTCTCTTTTCCAGGGCTGCGACGATCGCGCGGTGTTCGGCTCGTTCCTGTTCCAGCCGCACCGGCCATTCTTTGTCGGCCGCATGAATGCGGGCGATCTGGATATGGGCGTGCAGATCTTCGTAGAGGGCCAGCAGGCGCCGGTTACCAGCCGCGCGCAGCAGGATCAGATGAAACTCTGAGTTGCGGGTTGCATGGGCATCGCGGTCGCGAGCGGTACGAATGGGCCGTGCCATCTCTTGCAGCAGCTTTTTCATGCGCCGAATTTCCTCGCGCGTAATCCGCTCGATCGCCAGCTCGGCCGCCAGACACTCCAGCGCGCAGCGAACGTCGAAGGTATCGCGGACGTCTTCTGCGGACACCCCGGCCACGAAGGTCCCGCTGCGCGGGCGAACTTCCACCAGCCCCTCGACCAACAGCATTTGCACGGCATGGCGCAGCGGGGTCAGGCTCACGCCCAGCTTTTCGGCCAGTTCGGCTACATCGAGCCGCTCGCCCGGCCGGAGCAAGCCGTCCAGGATGGCTTTTCGCAGGGCGCCGTAGACAGCATCGGTGGCGCGTTCGCGTTTGAGCGGCGTCAACAACGTCTCGGGTTTCTTCATGAGAGGCAAGGCTCGCTGACGGTCCATTCTGCGGGTAGCGTCGAATTAAGGCACGCGCAGAAGTCTCAGCATATCCGATCCCACGCATCCTTCCAGGCGCCGCATGTGCACCCGCTCGTTCTTGCCCTCGAAACGGAAGGTCCCTATGGTGTTCCATCCGGCCGGCGGGTCGGAGAAACTGAGGCGACCCCGGTGATCGGCGCCGGCGGCCCGGATCTCCAACTCGGCCAGTCCCCCGGCCAGAGCTTGATAATTCTTGTAGATCGAAACTTCATAGGAGCCGGGCGCCGGAACCGGGAGCTGCCAGGTGGCCGTGGCTTCGCCCTCGCAAGAACGGCGCCAGCCCGCGTCAGCGTACCCCCCACGTGTGATCACCTCCCAGGAACCGGTCTCGGAATACTCGGGATCACCGTCGTCCACATACAGGTCGCGCTGATAGACGGCGGCGTGTTCCACCAGCATCTCGCCAGGCAGACGGGACTCGTCCACTTTACCGGCAAGCTGTTGATAAGCAATTGCCGTCAGCCACAAGTTGATCCGGTCATGTTCGTTTTCCTCAGGCGGATACGGCAGGACGCAGCGCAAGTCGCCGTCCACGAAGAAGCGCACTTCGCGCTCAGTCCACTCGAAGCCGTAATTGTGGAAGTCCGCCGTGGCATCGAACCCAAGGGGACCCCGATAAATACCGGGCGTACACGTGGAACTGCGACTTTGCGCCGGCCCCCGCCAGCGGATCAGACCCATGTGGCCCTTGGTCGGAAGATCCGAGTCGAATTCGATGCCGTCTATTTCGGTGCGCATGCGGGCGGGGTAGGTGGTTGAGGGATCCGCGTACATGGCCCACACCGACTGGTGCCAGCCGGCCCCGCCATGCATCTTGACACGCGCTTCGAAGTAACCGTAGCGAAATGCGGGACGACTGATCACACCGCCGCCAGTGTAACTTTTGCCGCGGTGAGATTCCTTGCGCAGCGCGATGACCAGCCGGCCGTCGCGAAGGAATACGTTTTCGGGTCGCTGCGAGCTGTCCAGTTTGACGTCGGTGCGGTACATCCAACGCTGCTCGTCCAGGCGAGGGCCGGAGAAGTCGTCCTGGAAGACCAGAAAGTAATGGGGCGGAGGATGCGTCGGTTCGATGGCGCCACTGGCGCCGCCCAGCAAACACAAGGCCGCGATCGCGCGCTCAACTGCCTTGACGGGCAAGCAGCGGACCCGGAACATCGTAGTACTCCTGTTGGTCTACCCAGCGCCGCAGGCGCTCCAGTTCAGCGAGACCGCGCGCGTCCAGCTCGGCCGTGGGCGGGCGTACGCGCGCCGAACGGATGATTCCGCGCGCGACCAGGTTGTGCTTGGCGGCGGATACGCCCAGCGCCGGCTGCAATTCGTAACGGATGAGGGGCAGGATGTGCACGAACAGCCGCCAGGCGGCTTCAGGTTCTCCCTGTTCCAGCCAGCGCCAGATGCGGACGTAGTGCCGGGTCATGTCGGAATTCGGCATGACGCCGCAGGCGCCCCGTTCGTACTCCTCGATCAGAAACTGCCCGTTCAAGCCCCCGAACAGACGCGCACCCGGCGCCAGCTCGATCACGGCGGAAAACTTCGGTGCAGTAGGCGGCGCCTCGATTTTGACGTAGTGGACGGGCTCGATCTCGCGCAGCATGCGGGCCAGCAGCGCAGCGGACATCGTCACTTGCGTGACCAGGGGCGCATCCTGCACCATGACCGGGATATTGACAGCCCTGCCGATGGCTTCAAAGAACCGGAAAACGCCTTCCTCGCCCGGCTTCAGCAAATACGGCGGCAGAACCATCACCGCATCGGCGCCCAGATCTTCGGCCTCTTTGCAGCTTTGCACTGCGGCATGAAGGCCGGTGTGGCCGACGCCCACCACCAGCGCAACGCCGTCGCCGACTTCGCGGCGGATCTGCGTCAGCAATAGGTGGCGTTCCTCGTCAGTCAATGTGTAGCCTTCGCTAGCCATCCCGAACAAGGCCAGCCCGTGGGCGCCTTCTTCGAGCAGGTGGCGCACCAGCCAGAGCTGGCTGTCGAGATCGAGTTTGCCGTCGTCATCGAATGTCGTGCTGACAACCGGGATTACACCGCGGAGGACTTTGAAGGGTGCGTTGTCCATATGGAACGGGCCGACCAGCCGGGCCCGGGGGCTGCGCGAGCAAACCCCCGGGCAGCGGCGTCAAAAGATTACTTTCAAGCCGAACTGAATGACGCGCGCATCTCGGGCTGACGTGATAGTGCCAAAGCTGGCGCTGGCGTTTTTGCCGTCGGGTCCGGGGCTGAATCCTGTCGCCGGCCGGCCCAGGTTGACATGGTTCATGAAGTTGAAAGCCTCGGCGCGGAATTGCAGATTCACCCGTTCCGTCAGGCGGTTGTTCTTCATGAGCGACGCGTCCCAATTCAGCGTGGCCGGGTTGCGGACGTCAGGCAGCGTGCGCCCTACCATCCCCATGGTGAAGGGCGGCGGGTTATAAAACACGTCCGTGTTGAACCAGCGTTTGGTCGAGCGCTGGCTGCGCGGCAGTTTCGCCGATCCCGTGGCGTTCGGACGGTTGGCTTGGAAGTTGTTTGCCCCGCTGACGATCACCGGCGTCCCCGTCTGCATCACCCCGATGGCGTTGAGCTGCCAGCCTCCCACCACGAACCGCAGCCACCGCGCCCCAGGGTCCCAAGTCTTGCCCGCGCCGAACGGCAACTCGTAAATCAGGCTGACCACGGCCCGCTGGGAGACATCGAGCGGATCAATGGCTCGAGACAGCCGGCGGTTGTAAAGCCCGTCCTGGAATCCGATGTCGTTTTGCTCCAGGTTCCAGTTGACCGGCGTGTTCAGGCTGTCGCTGATGGTCTTGCCCGCCGTGTAAGCCAGATGAAGCATGAAACCCTGTGCGAAATTCCTCCGCACGTTGAGCTGGAGCTGGTGGGCGATGAAGTTGCCCATGAGCGGGTTGTAGATACTGACCGCGTTGTAGTACGGATAGGCCATCAGCAGGCGTTCACGGGTGACCGTGCGTCCGCCCAGGCCGCCGGGAACGATCCCCGCCCAAGGATTGGAAACTTGATCGAACAGCCGTAGCCCGAGTTCCTGCCGGACACGGGGATCCACCTGGTTGAGGTTGTAGCCACTCGAGATGAAGCGATTGCCCTTGTTGCCGGCATAGGTGGCCTCAAAGAGCCAGGGGCCGATCTGCTGCTGGAGGCCGGCGTTCCATTGCTGGTTGAGCGGGGTGCGCCCGTCGTCTTCGGTCCAGGAGGCGGACTGGCCGAGCAAGGCGCTGGGACCTGCGGCCGCTCCCGGCGCCTCCATGGGAGGGTATGGGAAACCGGCAGCGAACTTGAAGGCCGCCCGCCCCGGCTCGGAGGTCACGTAGCTGGTTGTGGTGGAGGCGAACAACTGCGTGTTGCCGAAAAAGTCTCGGTAATGGATGGCAGGGTAATAGATCCCGTAGCCGCCGCGGAATACCGTGCGACCGTTACCGAACAGATCCCAGGCGAAGCCGAAGCGCGGGCCGAAGTCGTTGTAGTCCTCTTTGCGGAACGAGCGCGGCTGCCCGTCGCGGCCGGCGTACACGGTGATGCCCGGCATGCCCGTGCGCGGCTCTCTGGCCACCGGATCGAAGCTGATGTGACCATCGTGCCGCTCGACCGGCTTCTTCTGGAAGTCGTAACGCAGGCCCAAATTCAGAGTAAGCCGCCGCGTCACTTTCCAGTCATCCTGCACGAACCAGCTCAGGGAATGGCCGACGAAGGTAGCGCCGGTCACACGGTCGCAAGAGGCGCTGGTCACGTCGCCCAGAAGGAACTGCGCCAGGTTGGAACCTGTGCCCGCGGGGCTTTGCGGATTGGTTGTCAAGCCGGAGAAACTGAAATTGCCGGAAAGGGCGGACCCTTGGCGGTTGCTGCCCTGCGGGACTCGGAGGTTCACTCCGAACTTGAGCGTGTGGCTGCCGGTGACCTTGGTCACCATATTCTGGATATCCCAGTTCAGCGAAGCGCGCGTTCCGTAGGCCTGACCCCCGATCGCGCCGAAGCCGAAGTTAATCAGCGGGAATTGCTCGGGAGGTACGGTGGGCGGGAGGCCAAGCTTGCGCGGCCAGTCGCGGCCTCCGTTGACGGCCCGGAAGGTGAAAAACTGGCGAATCACCCCGACGCGCAGGTTGTTGATCAGGGTGGGCGAGAACACGTGGGTGTCCGAAAACATGACGTTGCGGTTGATTTGGTGGTCGCGCCGGTCCTGGCCGACCGTGGGATCCGTGAAGAAGTTGGTGCCCGCGTTGGGCGGCGGCGAGAAGGTGTCGTGCTCGGCCGTGCTGTAGCGCACGAACAGCGAGTTGCGATCGCTAAAGCGATGGTCCACGCGCACGTGCATCTGCGTCCAGTCCACCTTCGAGGTGCCCACGTTCTGGAAGTTTTGCGCCTGCGTGTAGGGATTGATGGGCGACTTGTTGGGCTGCGGCCAGAAGTCCAAAATCTTGGGCGTGATCGCATCGAAGCGGCCGCGCGGCACGCGATTGCCCGGAAAAACGTCGCGGATCTGGCCCGCTCCCGCGGGATTGGGTCGCGTGGTGTCGGGATCGTAAACGGGAATCAGAGCCCCGGTGGCCGTGTACCAGTTGCTGAAGTCGCCTTGGCGCCAGGAAGCGATGGGCACGGTTGCGATGTTCGGCCAGCTCCGGCGCAGCAAATACTGCTCCCAGTTGAAGAAACCAAAGGTCCGGTTCTTGATGAACGGCCCGCCCAGCGACGTCCCGTACTGGTTGTAACGCAGGGGCAGCTTGCTCAGGGCGTACGTGTTCCGTGCGTCGAATTTGTCGTTGCGCACGAACCAGTAGGCTGTGCCGTGCAGTTCGTTGGTGCCGGATTTTGTCACCAAATTGATGACCCCGCCGGCGGTGAAGCCATACTCGGCCGACATGCTGCCGCTCTGGACCTTGAATTCCTCCACCGCATCCACGGCCAGCGGCACGCCCACTTCGCCGATGTAACTGAGATTGTTGTTGTTGCCGTCCAGCATCTGGGCGTTCATCGAGTTGGGACCGCCGTTGATGGAGATGGACGACAAGCCGATGCCGCGGTCGCCGAAGCCGGATTGCAGTGGGCCGGAGTTGGCCACGACGCCTGCCGTCAGCAGGGTAAGAGCCAGGGCACTGCGGCCATTGAGCGGCAGTTCCTGCACCCGCCGGTTCTCAATCACCTGGCCGAGCGTGGCGCTGCCGGTATCCACCAGGGGAGTCTCGGCGACTACCCGCACGGTTTCAGTGAGCTGGCCGATCTCCAGTTGCAGGTTCACTTCCGCGTTCTGGTTGACCTGCAAGCGGATGCCGGAGCGTTCCGCCCGTTTGAAGCCTTGCAGTTCCACGGTGACTGAGTAGGTCCCCACGGGCAGGCCTGGGGCCGAGTAGTAGCCCGCGTCGGTGGTGCGGGTGCGAAACGTTGCCCCGGTCGCCAAGTTGGTGACCTCGACTGTGGCGCCGGCTACCGCCGCGCCTTGCGGATCGGTGACCGTACCGAAAATGGCGCCCGTACCTTGCTGGGCCCAGGCTGTTACGCTGGCCAGCCCGGCCACCATCAGGAAAGTGATCCAAGCCGCGCGTCGCATGGCATCTTCCTCCTTCTCCCGAGAACCGCGGGCCGCCGGACCCGCCGTTCCACCCAATCATGGCACGTCCCGACCGGGTTGTCAAGAGGAGGAGCGAAAAGTGATATCTGAAATTTCTGATTTCAGTTGACGCCGTCGGGAGAGGTGCTAAAATTCGGTCATGTTGACCCTCGCCCTCCTGCTGGCCGCCTTCTCGGAGCCGACCCGACCGGTCGAACTGGCCAACGAGCGCTACCGCATCCACGCCGCCGGCGTCATACGCGTTGAGCTGCGCAGCGTAGCGGGCGCGAGCAGAACGCTTGTTCCCCGGCTGGAAGTATCTCACTCTCCTTCGGATCCCGGCTATTTCATGTACGGGCGCTTGCGGGAGGAGGTCACCGCGACCGCCGGATGGAAACGGGCGTCGGCCGCCGAGCCGGAGACCGACCTGTATCGCGCCGCGCAGCCGGTGAGCCTGTTGGCCGAGTCGTGGACCGCCCAAGCCGGGCGGCGCGTGCGGTACCGCTTCCCACCACAGCCTGCCTTTGAGGTTGCGCTCACGCTGGAACTGCCACTCGGTAACGAGGCTCCTGTTCTGGAGCTGGAACTGGCGCCCCGAGCTGAGGGGTGGTATTCGGTCGGGTTGGCCGCCCTCCAGCCCGAACCTGCCGCCGACCAGGAGTTTCTCTTCCAGCCCCTGGTCTGGCAATGGAAGCGCTTTCCCGCGCGTTCCTATCTGACGCCGGAGCACTTCGCCAACACGCCCGCGGTACTGCGCACGCGGGCGGGCGTCACCGAAGGTCTGGCTGCGGATCCCCGCGAGATTCCCTACCGCTTCGCCACGGCGGAAAACTCGCGGTTCGGGGTCTTGCTGCGCGACGCTGCGGGATTGTGCCGGCCGACGCTGTTCGCGCCCATTTTTGGCGGCGCGGAATCGCGACGCCGTCCGGGCGAGACCTACCGGTTCCGCGTCCGCTACCTGTTGGCCGCCGGCGGATGGTATGCCGGCATACAACACGTGCTGCGCGACATCCTCGGCTATCGCAATGAGCGCCGCAACGCGACGCATTCGCTCAACGAGACGCTGGAAAACATGATCGAGCTGGGCATGAACGATGTCTATTCCGGCTGGGTGGAAGAGTTACGCGGATTCGATTACCGTTTCGATGTGCCCGGCACGGTGAAGGTAGTTTCCGCGTTGCACGCACTGGGTATCGCGCTGGTGACGGGCGATAGCGAAATTTACCGGCGCCGCGCGCGCCCGCTCATCGAATACGTGCTGTCGCGGGAGAAGTACCTTTACGCGGTGAGCGAAGAGATCAAGCAACAGAGCCCCTCTCACTTCCTGCGAGGCCCCTGTGTGGAGTTAGGCGAGCTGGCAGGCTTGCACCGGATGATGCCTGCCTCGGAGGTCTTTCGTCGCGAAGCCGAGCGCATCTTCGGCCGCCCCCGGGTGCTGAATCTGGAGACGCTCACCGGCGGCGCTTCCTGGCAGGACGAGCTGGCCTTGTACCGGATCACAGGCGACCCGGCACGCTTAGGGCGGGCGCGTCGCGGCGCCGACGAGCACATTCGCCGCGAGATCGAGCGTTACCCCGATGACTTCAACACCAACCCCGCGCTGCGCGACAAGCAAGCCTGCTTTTACACCGATTACGGCCCCCGCTGGTTCGATCTGTACGAGCTGTACGAGGAAACGCGCGATCGCAAGTACCTGGAGGCGGCCGCCGTCGGCGCTCGCGCCATGCTTCTGTTGTTGCGTTCTCATCCCTTTGCGCCCCCGGAGTCCATCGTGGTCAACCGGGGCGGCCGCGTGCCGGGCGTTTTCGGATGGCGCAGGGTCAGCGCGACGGAGCGGGCGCCTTTCGATTCCACCAGTATCGCGCCCGAACAGCGCATTCCCGCCTGGCGAACCTCTTTGGTGGGCTTGCCTTTCGAACAAGGCTATACCTACAACGGCGGCGGGCCCATCATGCTGACCCATCACGCCGCATGGCTGCTGCGCCTGGCCGCGCTCACGCAGGACAAACTGCTGGCCGATGCCGCTTACAACGCCGTCCTCGGTCGCTATGCCAATTTCCCCGGCTATTACTTCCGATCCCTGGAAACCAACGTCTACCAGTTACCGGATTATGCGCGCCGGCCATATCATGAGATCAAATACAATGCGATCTTTTACAATCACATCTGGCCGCATATCGCTCTTCTGGCCGACTTTCTGGTTAGTGACGCCTTCTACCGCTCCGCCGGCGAGATTGACTTCCCCTCGGCCTATGCGCCCGGTTACGCTTTTTTGACCAGCAAGGTATACGGACATGCTCCGGGCCGCATCTTCGGTCACCGGAACCTGTATCTCTGGCTGCCGCGCCGCGGGGCTCGCTTCTCCACCACAGCGGTCAATCACTTGTTCGCGGTGGGCGACCGGGGCCTTTACGTGGTTTTGATGAACACCGAAGGGCAGGAAGTCGCCGTGGAGGTTCAACTCAACGCGGACGTGATTCCCTGGGATGTGGACCGGGAGTACCGGCTGCTGCGTGTGGACCGCGCCGGTGAAACACCGGTCGGTTGGGTGCGCAACGGAAAGTTCCAGGCGAAGGTGGCAGGGTACGGCATCGCGGCCTTCTGTCTGGAGGGATTGCGCGCCCGAAATCCACTGGCCGGCGCCGGCCAGACGGTGAGCCTCTCTGCCAACGCGGTCGGATATCATCGCCGTAGCTTCGAGGAACCGGCGCTGGGTACCGTCACTGCCATGCTGTTGAACCTGGTTCCGGAGTATGCCGACGCGTACGTTTACTCGGACGCAACAGAAAAACAAGCCTTGCGCATGCGACTGGTCTGGCGCCGGGCGGAAGGCGCCTGGCAGACTCTAGAAGACGTTTCCTATCCTTTTGAATTCAGCCTGCGACTGGACAATCCCGGCCAACCCCTGCGCTTTCGCGTGGAGGCCCAGGCCACCGACGGCTCCTGGAAACATACCCCGGAGATGGAGTTGAGGAATTGACGCGAACCCCTGTAAGTTCGCACAAGGCAGGAATCGCCGGATGACTCGCCGGATCCCTCATTTGCGCTGGTGGATCACGGCGTTGCTCTTTCTCTCCACCGTCATCAATTACGTGGACCGCCAGACGCTTTCCATTCTGGCGCGCACTGTCCAGAACGACTTGGGCATGAGCGACCTGGATTACGCCCATGTCGTTCAGGCGTTTCTGCTGGCCTACACTCTGGCTTATCTTGTGGCGGGTCGCGTCACCGACCTGTTGGGAACCCGTTTATCCTTGGCGGTGTTTCTGGGCTGGTGGTCGCTGGCGAACCTGCTGACGGGTTTCGCGCGATCGGCTTTATCGCTGGGTGTGTTTCGCTTCCTGCTCGGGTTGGGAGAGGCGGGCAACTACACCGCAGCGCCCAAGGCAGTTTCGGAATGGTTTCAGCCCAAAGAGCGCGCTCTCGCCGTGGGAATTTACACGGCCGGCGCGATGGTAGGCGCCACCATTTCGCCCCCGTTGATCAGTTGGCTGGGTGGAAACTTCGGTTGGCGAATGGCCTTCGTGGCCACCGGCGGGTTAGGCCTGGTGTGGCTAATTCCTTGGTTGTGGCTTTACCGCGAGCCTTGGCGGCATCCCCGGATTACCCCGGAGGAGGCGGCTTCGGTTCCCTCGCGCCCGCCAGCGCCCGCCGCTTCGCGTTCCGAGTGGCAGAGTTGGAGGGAAGCGGCCAGTTACCGAGAGGCTTGGCTCCTCATGAGCGCGCGGCTTTTGACGGACTCGGTCTGGTACTTCTACCTGTTCTGGTTCCCGAAGTATCTGATGGATGCGCGCGGTTTGACGCTGGCCGAGGTTGGGCGGATTGCGTGGGTCGTTTATCTGGCGGCGGACTTGGGCAGCGTCATCGGCGGGGCCCTCTCGGGACGGCTCATCCGCCGTGGTTCCGCCCCTGTGCGGGCCCGGCTTTACGTGATGGGTTCCGCCGCGTTAGTGGCGCCGCTCGGCGGGCTGCTGGCCTTGCGCCCGCCGCTAGAGATCGCGTTGTTGCTTGCCGCCCTGGTCAGTTTCTGCCACCTGACCTGGCAGGTCACCCTGACGGCGCTCGTCGTGGACATCATCCCGCAGCGCATCGTGGCGACCGTCTTCGGCCTGGTTGCCGCCGGCAGCGGCTTGGGCGGGTTCCTTTCGACCGACGTCATCGGGCGTCTGGTGACGGCCTATTCCTACGCTCCCGTCTTCGCTCTCATGGCGATTTTGCACCCCAGCGCCTTCCTGCTCATCCGAAGAATCCGCTAACGCACACGGGTTCCAAGTGGTGCAAATTGCACTTGCGTGCGCCCTCACTGCCCTGGGGCGCGACAGTTAATAGGTATCGCTATCGGGCGTTGTTTCCACCGCAGCCGCGCTCATCAGTGCCCCGCCAGCGCGCCCGGCAGGCAGGCGTAACTTTCGCGACACAGTGGATGATTCTCGCCGCCAGCCGCGGCAACACATCCGCTTGCCAGGCGCGCAGGTCCGGCCCCAGCTTCTTACCTGCCCGGAAAAGTGGGGACGGTCCTACGCCGCACGCAGGAGCCCCGTCCGGCGAGAGTTGTCCTGTTTGCTCAACCGCCCGCAGTACCGCGGGGCGACGCGAACGGCGTGGCGCCATGTGTGGTGGAACGACCTTGGCATGGACGATCCGGGCTCCGAAGGAGTGCGTTCCCTCGCCGCATGACCTCGCTGCACAGCACGACAGCAGGGTTCACGCCTTCCAGTACGGTGGTCGTGGCGCGGGATGCTCGGCGTGGGCTCGCTTGGGACGGTTGGGGAGAAGCGGTGTGAACACTCGCCCTGTTGGAGCGGGTCTGCTCAGGACGCGGCGCCCTCGTTCCCCCGCACGTCAGCCTGCTGCCGCAAGCCGGCGTGCTGCGGTCCAGGCGGTGCTGCCGGCAGAAGGCCTTCGGGCTCAGGCCACTCCTCAGGTACTCCTCCACGAGACGACTCACGCGCGCGGCTGCGGCGCTTGGGAGTGGAGTTGACGGGTTTCTCGGTCACACTTTCAGAACAGCACCAACCCCCCGATTCGCCAAGGATGCGGTTGGTCTGACGCATACGATGGTCCTCGTGTCAAATCAGTTTCCAAACGAAACGGCAGGGCGGAGGAAGGTATATGCTGGGCTTGTCCGGGAGTTCAAAATGGAAATCCCGGCTGAAGACGCTGGGCGACGGCGAGTGCGTGCGTTAGCCCGGCGGGCACGACGCAGGCGATGCCGCGCGCCGCGCCTGGAAAGCCAGAAGGAAGGAGAACCATGAGACGTCGCACAATTCTGACGCAAGCGCTTGCGGCCTTTATGGCGCCCCACAGCGTCCGGGGCAGCCAGGCTCCGGCGGCGCGCCCGATTACCCGCGGTCCCAAGTTTCATTGGTTCGGCTATTACGACAAACTGGCGTTTTCCCCGGACAACCGGTATGTACTGGGCCTCGAGGTGGATTTTGAGGATCGCGTGCCGGGTCCCAACGACGGCGTCAAAGTGGGCATGGTGGATTTCCGGGATAATGACCGGTGGATCGAACTGGGCGAGTCGCACGCCTGGAGTTGGCAGCAGGGCCCGATGCTGCAATGGCTCCCCGGTTCTCCCAATGAGATCCTTTACAACGATCGCGAGGGCGATCAGTTCGTAGCTCGCATCCTGGACGTGAAGACCGGGAAGCGGCGCACGTTGCCATCTGCCATTTACACGATCAGTCCGGACGGCGCGTGGGCTTTGACGACCGACTTCGCCAGGTTGCGTCCGGAGACGCGTTATGCGCCCAGTCGGGAAATTGACCTCGACGCCGCGCCGGCGGATTCGGGCATCTGGCGCATTGACATGCAAACCGGGGCGCGCAAGCTGATCATATCTTTCGAGGATGTGCTCAAGATTTCCTCGCCGCATTGCCGTTGGGGCCGGTATTTGCTGCACTGGTTGAGTCACATGCAGATCGCGCCCGACGGCTCGCGCTTTGTCTTCGTCCACCGGTGGAGAGACAAGGACGATCGGCAAATCCTGTGCACGCGCTTGTTCAGCGCGAACACCGACGGCAGCGATCTTTTCCTCTCCTCCCAGATCCTGAGCGCCTCCCATTACGCCTGGCGGGATTCGCGCACCCTGTTGGTCTGGAGCTGGAATCCCACCCACGGCGAGAAGTTCTACCTTTGGGAGGACAAGACCGACCGAATCCGTGTCTTTGCGCCGGAGGTTATGACGCGGAACGGCCACATAACATACTTGCGCGAGAATCGGTGGATTCTGAGTGACACCTACCCGGACCGGGATCGCAACCAGCACCTTTATTTGTACAACGTCGAAACCGGCAAGGCGCACGGCCTGGGCCGTTATTACACGCCACCGAAGTATACCGGGCCTCTGCGTTGCGACCTTCACCCCAGGGCCAGCCGGGACGGGCGCATGGTGGTTTTCGACTCTCCCCACGGCGGTAACGGGCGCCAGATGTACCTTGTGGACGTCAGCAGCATTGTGGATTGAGGCGAAGCTGCACCGCGTCTACGGCCGCTTGCTGTAGGGCGCTGCCGGGCCGCCCGGGCCGCTGCGATGATGGCGGGCCACCGATGGCGTTCGAACATAGGGCGCGCAACCAAGCATGTCGTCTTATGTCGTCCCGCAAACAGCGGTCAACGCCTCGATGTGCGCGAGCTGCTCTGGACCGAACCCACGCCGCACCTGCACTCGATCGAAACGGCTTACCCGGCCATCAAGCGCTGCGTAATCGAGAGCCGCAGCGACCTTGCAGAGTCCGGCCGGGCCGGTAGCGCGCCTCCGCGCAACGCAACGCATCCGTCGCAAAACCTGCCCGAGGTCGGGCGCCTGCTGCTCAAGGCCCGCCAAGCCATCCTTGGCTTTGGACCGCGCCCCGGCAGCTCGGGGCCCCGGCGCCTCCAGCGTTCCTTTAGCCTGCCCTGTTTGACCAGGTCCAAGGACCGTGCAACCCCGAGAGCCCGGCCGTTGCCCCGGGGGCCGCATTGGCCGCAGTTTTCGAGGATAATCGTACCTTTGCGCAAATATTCAACCGCAAGGAGAAAATGGCCATGCCTGGGTCTCTGCGTTTGTTGCTTTTCACTGCGGCTGCGATCGGCCTGTTGCCGGGACAGCCCAGTCCGTTTCAAAGGGCTGTTGTCAAGCCTTCGATTGTGCGGGTGCCGCCGGGTGGGCAGCAGCGGTTCAAGGTCATCATTCTGGCTACTCGTCTCATGGCCGCCCAGGCGCCGCGCAACGTCAAATGGACCGTCAACGGTATCGCGGGAGGCAACGCCGAAGTGGGCCGGATTGACCCGGGCGGCTTGTACCGCGCCCCGGCGGCGGTTCCGGCGCCTAATGAGGTCGTTGTGCGTGGGGAGGTTGAAGGCGTGGCCAACCGGTACGTGTGGGCCACCGTAATCGTGGGGCCTGCTGACCCTGGCTATAAGGTCGTGGCTACGTGGGGAGAAGATCTGGGGCAGCCAGGAACCCACCTGGTGGCGCCCCACGGTATCAGCATTGACCATCAAGGCAGGTTGCTCATCGCCGATCAAGGCGCCGGCAGGGTGTTCCGCTACACCAAGGATGGCAAGTTCGTTGACGAGATCGGTCTTGGGCCAGGCAGCGGAGATGGCCAGTTCACCGAGCCCCGCTACGCCCACGTGGATTCCGCGGGCAACATTTACACAGTGGACGTGAAAGGCGACAGGCCGCGCATTCAGGTCTTCTCACCCGAGGGAACCTTCCTGCGCATCTTCGCGCCCAAGGGCACCGGGCCGGGCATGATCCTCCGGGGCCATGGGCTGTGGTTTGACTCTCAAGGCCGGCTTTACGTGACCGACGTGGACAACATGCGCGTCAGCGTCTTCAATGGGAACGGCGAGTTCCAGTTCGCTTTCGGCCAGGACGGTCCCGGCGCGGCCGATTTCAATGCTCCGCACGGATTGTACCTGGATCCGAACGACGACGTATTCGTGAACAGCTACTACGGACCGACCAAGAAATTCGACCGGCACGGGAATTACCTGTTTTCCTTCGCACACGGCGATCCGCCCGATGGGCCGATATACTTCCACAGTCTCACGGGGGATCGTTGGGGTAACGTCTATCTCACCGTACGTACCCGGGCAGGTTACGACGGCGCCATCGAGAGCAATGTGGGGCGCAAAGTGAGTATTGCCAAGTACAATAACAACGGCGATTTCATTTGCAACATCAGCATGTCCGTGCCGGAGCACGCGGAAAGCTGGTGCGCCGTGGACGCGGACGGGACCATTTACGCCCTGTATAAAGGCCGCAAACGAGCGGGCGTCGAGATTCTCAAGCAGCAGTGAAGTGTGCACAAGTTGCGGCCTGCGTCCGGATCGAGCCTTGGCCAGCCGTGAGCCGCCGCCCTATCCGGCAATCAAGGCTTCGCAGAAAGATCAAACGGTGCTGACCACCGGCCTCGACGCGGCCGGCTACCGCAGCTTCTGAAGCCGGGTAGCGCGCCACCTTTGTCGGCCATCCACACATGGGTTCCACCCGCCGATGCTTCCCGATTCAGGCCGGCCACGGGCGACGGTTGGTCTGAGGAGGCGAGGTGAGGACGTGAGGCGGGGCTTGACGAGGTGGGATCGAGGATCAGAACAGTTCAAAGCACAAGGCGTTGCTCCTGTTTGGGTGTGAGCGCGAAAGGATAGCGGGAGTCAACGTGTTTATGCCGAAATGTTTTTATCCTCGGCGTCGCCAGACCAGCGCCCGGCTGAGGGCGCCGGCCGGTTAGGGCACAGTTTCCAGCTTGCGTTGCAACTGCTGCCACATCGGATCGGTGAACAATCTCAACCCGGGGCGGGTCAGGATGCGTCGGCAAGAAACAAGTCTGTTGCGGCTCAGCAGGGGCGGGCCGCTTCGCTCCGGCACACGTACTGGCGAAGGGCACGGGTGGGGCGCGCGCCTACCGGAGCGGTTCCGGGATGAGCCGGCGCAGCCGCTCGACCACGTCGGTGCGTTCCGCGGCGAGATTGACATTTTCGAGCGGATCTGTTTCGGTGTCGAACAGCAAGGTCCCGGTCCCCGCTTTGTTCTTCGCCGCGGCGGGGTCGAAGCCGGTCACCAGCTTGTAGCGCCCGTCCCAAACCACACGCCACTGGTTCAGGCCTGACAGGACGAACTCGCGATGGGTGCGCGCCTTGCCGGCCAGCAGGGGCCAGAGCGAGCGGCTGTCCATATCGCGCGGTACGCGCAACCCTGCGGCTTCGAGAAAGGTTGCCGTCAAGTCCATGTGGCTGACCAGAGCCTGGCTGGGGGGTTGCGGACTGACGCCCGGACCGGCGATCACCAGCGGCACGCCTACCGAAGGCCGGTAGGGAACGCTCTTCCCCCAGAGATTGTGATCGCCGAGCATTTCCCCGTGGTCGCTGGAATACACGATGAGGGTGTTCTCGAGCTCCCCGCGCTTTCGCAGTTCTTCCAGATAAATGCCCAGCCAACGGTCAATGTTTTCGACCATGGCCGTGTAATTCTGCCGGATGGCGACGTGGGTTTGCGGATCGAATCGCGTGCAGCGGTGGGGCTGGGGAAAGTAACGGCCGCGCACCGTTTTCTCCATGCGCGCAGTGATATCCATGGGGTTGTGCGGGCCGTTGAAGTTGACTTGCAGGAACCAAGGCTTGCCCGCGGGCACGGCGCGCAGCAGTTTGAGGCCGTTTTCTGCGATCCAGTTATCGGCGTAAGCTTCCTCAGGGAGGGGTGTGGGATCGGTGACGGCATAACCTTCGACGCCGCGGCGGCGGAAGTAATCTTTCACGTGAAGGGCCGCCAGCCCCCGGGCGTGTAACATCGCCATGTAGGGATCCCGCGGCTTTTCCGCTCCGCTGCGTATGGCGTCGAACTTCCCCGCGTTGTCAATGCCGTCGGAAAAGCCCCATTCCTTGAGCAAGCGCTTTCCGTCCAACCCCCAGTCCTCGGTCTTCTTGTGGAGGTCGAACTTCCCGCAGCCCGCCACGTGGTAGCCGGCTTCGCGCAGCATGGCGTAGAAAGTCGGCTGGTCCAGGGGATAGTCGTAGCCATTGTTGGGTACGCGGGCCCGGTGGTAGTCTTTGCCTGAGGCGAGGCAGGCGCGCGACGGCGCGCAAAGGGGTGAGGCCACGATCGCGCGTTGGAAGGCCACGCCGCGGCGAGCCAGAGAGGCCAGGTGAGGCGTGCGCACGTCAAGGTCGGGGTTGAGTCCGGTCCAATCGAAGCGGTGTTGATCCGGGAAGAAGAACAGAATGTTGGGACGCCGCCGGACGAGCAGGGCAGGCGCCGCAAAAGCGCAGGAGGCGCGGGCCAGAAAGGATCGGCGGGTGAGCTTGTTTATCATGCGCGGAATCCATTATACTCGCGGCCCCAAGGGGGACCCCGCGCCTCGTGCCTTTATCCCCCGGCGTGCTGGAGACTCTGAGCGGCGCGTGCGCCGCCCGCGAACGGCTGCGTTCGCCTGCTTCAGGCCAGCGCAGGCGCTTGACCAGTGGGATCGCCGTGAATATGCTAGTATGCGACCCTGCAAGCCTCAACGTGTAGGGTTGATGGGACCGTCTACCAGACGGGGGAGAAAGGCCGTGAGAACCGAGCTGCTTCTGACCATCATCCTGTCCGCGGGCTTGTGTGTTGCCCAGGAAACCCGCGGTACGATTCTGGGCCGCGTTCTCGATCCCTCAGGAGCGCCCGTGGCGGGCGCCAGCGTGATCGTCGAGAACGTGGATACCGGGACCCAGCTACGGTTGACCAGCAACGAGACGGGGTATTACGAGGCGAACCTCCTCCTGCCCGGCAATTACCGAATTTCCGCCGAGTATACCGGCTTCAAACGGACGGTGAGGGGCGGGGTCGTCCTCCCGCTGAACGCCCGCATCGAAATTAACCTGACGCTCGAGTTGGGCGCCATGACCGAATCGGTCTCGGTGACCGCCGAGGCGCCTCTGCTCGATACCAGCATTGTGAGTTCGGGCCGCGTCGTTGACAACCGCAACGTGATGGACCTGCCGGTGGTGGCAAATAACACGATGGTCCTGGTCAAGCTGACGCCTGGCGTGCAAACCAGCGGTGTTAACGACTACCTGGGCCCGCATTCCAACGTAGGAGCCTCCGAATACTGGCTGGGCGGACGGGTCGGGGGTAATGAGTGGGCCATTGACGGCGTGCCAAACAACGGCGCGGGCCGGCGCAGTGCTTACCTGCCGCACTCTGATACGGTGCAGGAAATGAAGGTCGAGACATCCAACTTTGACGCCTCGGCCGGTCACGCGGTGGGGATCCAGGTCACGATGATGACTCGGGCGGGAACCAATCGCTACCATGGCACCCTGACCGAGCAGCACTGGCAACAGCGCTGGCATGCCTTGTCCTTCTTCACCAAGCAGCTTTACTACCGTCGCATCGCGGAGGCCGAGGCCAGGGGTGATTTTGCCGAAGCGGAACGGTTGCGCAAGGAGCCCAAGCAGGAGTCAGGCCGGTCCAACAACTACGCGGCCACCCTGGGCGGTCCGGTTCGCATCCCCAAGCTGTTCGACGGTCGCAACCGTCTGTTCTTCTTTGCCCATTACCAGGGCAACAAGGACAAGGTGGCGGATCTGCCCACCCGGCTGAACAAGACCATTCCCACCCTCGAGGACCGCAAAGGCGATTTCTCGCGCCATCTGCTGAGCGACGCGGTCCGTTACCAGCTTTACGATCCGCTGAGCGTGCGGCAAGATCCGGCACGACCGGGACATTATATCCGCGATCCGATTCCCGGCAATATCCTCCCGGCGTCGCGCATCGTCAATCCGGCCTATGAATTTTACACCAAACTTTTGCCGGTGCCGAACAATGATCCCGGCCCGGGTCGCGAACCGCTGAATAACTTCCTGAACATCTCCCCTCTGGTGCGGGACTACGTAGCGTACGGCAACCGCATTGACTTTCACCTGTCTGGCGCTCACCGCTTCTTCGCGCGCTGGACTTACAATGACTGGATCAACGAGGCCAACGACTGGACCTATACGACCATGAGAGGTTTGCAGTCGCTCCGGCAGACACGCACCAATCTGGCGGGCACGGTGGATTGGGTCTGGACGGCATCTTCCAGCACGGTTTTGGATCTCGCGGTCTCGGCCAACAATTACCGGGAGGGCAGCCGGCCGGACGTGCCCTTGAGGTTCAAGCCGAGCGATGTCGGTCTTCCCAGGTATTTGGACGAGAAGGCCGGCGCCGAGCACATTCTGCCGCAGATGAGCTTCGATGGGTATGAGACGATAAGCCGGAATTATCCCAGCGTAATCAATTACAGGACGGTTACCTTCAAAGCGGACCTGAACCACATTCGCGGTGGCCATACGCTCAAAGCCGGGTTCGACCATCGGGGTCAGTTCCGCACAGGCGGGCCAAATCGTAACACCTCAGGCAATTTCAGTTTCGGCAATTTTTACACGCGGCGCAACGACGACACCTTCACGCCCGCAGGCAACCTGGCCCATAGCTGGGCGGCTTTCATGATGGGCCTGCCATCGAGCATGACCGTCGCGACAGCCGACACTTATGCCCTGTACAGCCCGTACTATGCCTGGTAGGTTCAGGACAACTGGCGTTTGACGCCCCGGCTCTCGGTGAACCTCGGCCTGCGGGGGGAGTACGAGCAGGGTGCACGGGAGCGTTACAACCGTGCGCTGGCGTACTTCGACGCCAGAGCGCGCCTGCCCATCACGGAGGGCGCGCAGGCCGCGTATGCTCGCAGCCCGGCGCCCGAGATGCCGGCGTCGCAGTTCGTGGTCCAGGGAGGGTCGGTTTATGCCGCGAGCAGCCCGGGACGGCGTCTCTGGGGGAATGAGCTGATGTGGCTGCCGCGGGTGGCTGCGGCTTACCAGCTTGGCTCGAAGACGGTGATCCGCGGGGGCTACGGACTTTTCTACGATACCCTGAACGTGCTCCACATCGGGGCAGACCAGACGGGCTACACCCGGACGACTTCGACGATCGTGACGACCGATTATGGCATGACTTGGCTCGCGGGCGATCCGCGCCGCGGGATCCCTCCCATAGCAGATCCCTTCCCTGTGCGGGCGGACGGTACCCGCTTCGATGAGCCTACGCGGGACAGGCTGGGACTGATGGCGCGCGCGGGCCGCGGGTGGACCTACAACGGCTTCGATTACCGACATGCCCGCCAGCAGCGCTGGCGGCTCGGCGTCCAGCGACAGTTCGGAGACCATATCGCTGTGGAGATCGCTTACGTGGGCACACGCTCTGACCGCGTGCCGCTGACGCAGACTCTGTCTGCTTTGCCTGAGCGGTTCTGGGCTGACGGACTGGTGCGCAACGATGCCCTCGCCAGCAACCTGAACGCGAACGTCACCAATCCGTTTCATATCGGGAATTTCGCCGATCTGAAGGCGAGCTATCCGCTGGTGTACCAGGACATGTCCACGCAGGGATTTTTCACGAGCCGCACCATTCGCAAGCACCAGTTGCTGCGCCCGTTTCCTCACATGAACGGACTTTCGACCGCTACCGCGCCGCTGGGCAGCGCGAAAACCGACAGTCTGGAAGTTACCTTCCAGCGCCGCTTCGCGCGTGGATTCGATCTCAATTTGTCCTATACCGTCCTGCGCCTGCGGGAGGCGGACTATTTCCACAATGAGTTCGACACCTTGCCTTCCTGGCGGGAGAGCCAGGATGGCCGGCCTCACCGGTTGGTGGGCACCGGCATTTTCCAACTGCCTTTTGGCAAGGGACGCAGGTGGGCAACGCGAGGCTTGTGGAGCCACTTGCTCGGCGGTTACCAGGTAGCGGCGACTTATGAATTCCAACCGGGACCTTTGCTCGATTGGGGCAATCTCTTCTACTACGGGAACCTCGAAGACATCAAGAAAGGCACGCGCACGCTTGACCGCTGGTTCAATACCGCCAATTTCGAGCGCTCGGCTGCGAAGGGACCGGCAGCTTTCCATCGCCGGGTGTTTCCGACCCGGGTCTCGGGCGTGCGCGCCGATGGGGCTAACCAGTGGAATGCCAACGCGCAGCGGGAGTTCACGCTGAAAGAGGGTTGGGGTTTGCAATTCCGCGTGGACGCCCTGAATCTGGCCAACCGCACGCAGTTTGCCGCTCCCAACACCAATCCCTATTCGACGGATTTCGGACGCGTGACCTCGCAGACTAACACCCGCAACCGCTTTATCCAGGCGCAGGTGCGTTTGCGCTTCTGATCGTGAAGCTGCCGATCCTGATCCGGAGGAATCTGCTATGCCGAATGCCCATGATCTGCTGACGCGCAGGAGGTTGCTGGAAGGCGCCGCCGGGGTCGCGTTGACGAGGCCGTTTTCCCGCGCGGCTGGCGCGCCGCGGCCCAACATCGTTCTGTGCATGGGTGACGACCACGGGTGGTACGAGACAGGTTACAACGGCCATCCTTACCTGAAGACGCCGGTCCTGGATGAGATGGCTTCGCAAGGCTTGCGCTTCGAGCGGCTTTACGCCGCAGCTCCCGTGTGTTCACCAACCCGCGCCAGCATCATGACCGGACGACATCCCAACCGCTGCGGGACTTTTGGGGCCAACTGGTCTATCCGTCCCGAGGAGGTCACCATCGCGCACATTCTGCGCCGGGCGGGTTATGCCTGCGGGCACTTCGGCAAGTGGCACCTTGGGCCCGTCAAAGCTGATTCGCCTACCAATCCCGGCGCGATGGGATTCGACGAGTGGCTTTCGCACGACAATTTCTTCGAGGTGGACCCGCCCCTTTCCCGCAACGGCGGTCCGCCCGAGCGCCTGAAGGGCGAGAGCTCGGAGGTCATTGTTCAGGAAGCGGTCCGGTTCATGGAAAAAGCCAGGCAGAAGGGCAAGCCGTTTTTTGCCGTGATCTGGTTCGGGTCGCCGCACGCGCCCTATGTGGCGCTGGACCAGGATCTGGCGCTTTACAAGAACGCACCCGCGGAACTGCGGGCCCGCTTCGCCGAAATCACGGCGATGGACCGGGCCATCGGCCAGTTACGGACTTACTTGAGGAAGGCAGGGCTGCGGGACAATACGCTCCTTTGGTATTGCGGGGACAACGGCGTTCCGCAGGAAGGCCGGCTGGACATGCCCTTGCGCGGCCACAAAGGCCAACTCTACGAAGGCGGGGTGCGCGTTCCCGGTCTGATCGAGTGGCCGGCGGTGATCTCTCGTCCGCGGGTGACGCAAGTCAACGCAGTCACCAGCGACATGCTGCCGACGCTTTGCGACCTTCTGGGGCTGGCGTTACCGCGGCGGCCGCTGGACGGCATCAGCCTGAAGCCATTGCTGGACGGCACGATGACGGCCAGGCCGCAACCCATTTGTTTCTGGGCTTACGACGTGCGGTACGAGCGCAAGGTGAACCCTGAACCGTACATTCGCGGGGAACTGCAAGAAGGCACCACGCCCACGGCCACTCTTATGAAGGGGCGCTACACCCGCACGTTCGAAAACTATCGCCATCCGCGCGTCCGCCCGGAGGATTTTCGCGGGGAGGCCGCGATTCTCGACAATCGTTATAAGCTGCTCGTGGTCGGCGATCCGCCCGCTACGGAGCTGTACGACCTGCGCCAGGACCCAGGCGAAAGCATGAACCTGGTCAACCGGGAAGCTGTGCTGGCCAAACGGATGGAGCAGCAGTTGCGCGATTGGCAGCGCTCGGTGCTCACCAGCCTGACGGGCGCCGACTACGCCAGGGACTGAGTGCGCCTGTGGCCGGCTGCGGCGCCCCCGGCGTGGACGCCCGCACGGGGAACAAACGCTTGATAAAATGCTCGTTGCTATGAGGACCGCAATCCTCTTCCCCCTGCTTGCGTGCTCGGTCTGGTTGACCGCGCAGGATCCCCGAGGGC
>Ga0197142_1000889_pt1 | contig 28043 bp, 25 predicted proteins | sample GBS60_MetaG_FD_148614 | JGI IMG/M metagenome (GOLD analysis project Ga0197142, IMG submission 148614) | Sediment microbial communities from Great Boiling Springs, Gerlach, Nevada, United States - GBS 60_MetaG | ecosystem: Environmental > Aquatic > Thermal springs > Hot (42-90C) > Sediment... | reverse complement strand
TCCTATCCATTCATTGTATAGCCTATCTGGATCAAAACATAGCCCCTGCCCTTCCCTATCTAAACGCAGTACTGGGAGGGTTTGAATATTTTAAAGACCCTCCTATAGTGATCTTTAAGGTACATGGGAAACTGATCACCGTCCACGAAGATAAGATTGCCATCAACGCACTAAAGGACGAAACAGAAGCCGACAAGATCCTTGAATGGCTAAAAAATGAAATAAACCAGGCATGGGAAAATAGAGAACTGATAACGCCAAGCTACCAAGGTCAACCCAAACCCCAACCCCTGGAGGTGCTAAAAAGGCTCCCTAAAACCATTTGTAAGGAGTGCGGACTTCCCACATGTATGGTGTTTGCTGTACAGTTCTTGGAAGGAGTAAAAGACATCTCAGATTGTCCCCATTTGGATCCTCAAGCAGAGGAAAAATTAACCCAAGTTTCTGATCAAAAAAATTCCATAAACAATATCAAGCTCTTACAGGTGTAAGGTTGGCATTTGGGCACTACATTTAACCAAAACCCACCTACGAGGTGTGAACACCTCGTAGGTGGAGAGGGTGGGTTTTACCATGAAGTTGGGTTAAGGCTCTATCTTTCCAATTTCCAACTTGTATAATTTAACCTAAATCTTAGAGGGAAACAAAACCTCCCAAGATCCATTTAAAAAATAAGGATTTTTACCCCACCTCCTGGCATCATTTTGAGGTGAAAATCCGTTAATATGCAAAAAGAGCGTTCAGTATGGCCCTTTCAATAGGGTCTGTGGACCTCTCTGCCAAGACATCAATCCTGTAAATATACGGAAAATGCTGAGGAGTGATTGCTCCTGAACCTGCCTCCACCACCCCCATGCCTTCTAAAGCAAATCCGCTTATGTCAGAATTTCCATCCAGGGTGTTTGTAATCTTTAAGTGCGCGTTATACTGGCCAAAGGAAAAGGTGATATCAGGCCCATCTCTTGGATCCAAGCTGCTACTTCCACAATCCCAATCATCGGTGACTTTAGTGAGCTTTTTTTCAAAACAGTCATCCTCGATACCGTATGTGACAACTCCTCCATAATTTCCCAGCGAATCTAAAGTTTGCCCAGACAACTTCTTGGGAAGAAATTCCCATGCAAAAAACTGAACAGCTCCCTCTGCAGCCTCCATAGCAGTCCTATAGGCCTTGAACATGCTAGAAACTTCTCTACCCCTTGTCATGATAGTAATGGCAGCAACTACCATCCCCATAGCTATGAGGGTAAATAGCAATGCGGTAATTAAAGCAACTCCTTTATTGTTAAGTTTTATTTTTTGATTACTAGCCCTCATTCTAAATTCCTTGGTTTAGCTGTGATGCTAACTACCTTCCACCTATAGTTTTTGTAATTATCAATGCTAGTTAGATCAAAATTCTTACCGACACCAAATTCACCAACTGTAATTGTATCATCGGGATAAGAAAACTTCAAATCTCTTTTGCCTTCGTGGGTCAAGATATAAACCCTAATTTCTTTAAGTCTTTTCCTGAGCAGCTCAGGAGAACCAAGTGTTGTTTGAACGTCAGAAGCCTCAAATCCTTCACTGCCCTCTATACTAGTACCATCCGGGTTAGAGTGAGTGCCCACCCGCCCATCCTCGTTCATGTCCAGACCGAGGATCACCTGAAAATCTGCCACACAGTCAAGAATAGGGAGGCGGTTGCCGAAGGGGAATCCATGAGTATTGTGACTAAATATTGCTTTTCTCAAAACACCTGTTCCAGGAGCACAATCTGTCGGCACATTAGTGGTGGAAATGTAGTAGTCGGCCCTATTAAAGGGAACGGAAGGATTTGTATCAGGATCAATGCCATAGGCAATATACCTTATCTGCGGCTGCCCGGGTAGCCAATTGCCGCCAATGGGATATGTAGTCCAAAAACTTCCTCCTGAAACCACAAGTCTCTTTGTATCCAAGTCACTTGCCTTTGGGTTTATGAGTATTAACCGCTCATTGTTCCCAAAATCCTTTGCACCCCAAGTGTGAGGCCCGGATTCTTCTACATATGTCCACTTCTCGCATGTCTCATTCCTGGCTACGTTAACGGATTTAATAACCAGGTAATCTGAGGCATTCACACATTGATCATTTGCGCCTCTTAAGGCAACAGGCGGTTGGGCTCCTGAGTCGTTAAAATCAGAAGGATCCACTTCACTTCCTCCACATACATTTGCTGAGTTCGCCTCTTGGTAACCGCTCAAGCCTCCTTGCGGATAACTCCACGGCAAACCGTAACCTACCGACTCCAAATCCATTTTCAATATTTCCAGGTTTACCAATTCTTCAAGTTGCGCCTCTGTAATCTTTGTCTCCCTCCTTGCCGATGTAAAGAGCCTCCCGAAGCTATCAAAAACGACAGCTATTATTACTATTAGAATCCCGATTGAAACTATCATCTCCAATAAGGTAAAACCCTTCGCCATACCCTGAAAGCGCGGATAGTGGGAAGAGAAATTTGGCCTAAGAATTCTACTGCTCAATACCTCACTCCGAAACACTTGTCATCGAGTGTTGATATGAAACTCGTTTGTATTGCCATAATGCAGTGGCTTGAACGTAGGTTACATTTCCAACAGATGTTTCCTGAGTAAGAATAGTGTAAGACACCGGTACGCCTCTTACTGTTTTACTTACAAGGTTAGGTGGTGTTTTATGAATTTTTAACTGGCTCATAGTACTTTCTAAAACTTTAATTGCTTCGTTTCTTATTTCTGTTTCGAGATTATAGCTATAAATCGTCGCCGAGACCTGAAGCAATGTCAAAAGTGCTGCCGTAATTATCACAATTGAAACAATCAGTTCTAGCAATGTGAAACCTTTTTTATTAAGGCTCACATTCGCCTCCAGCAAGCCTTCCCAAGTTAATTCGCGTTGAAAAAACTGTTATACAATTATACTCGGCACCGGAACCGTTGATACTAAATGTTCCGTTGGAGTTAGGTAGTCCTTTCGAAGAGAAAGTGATATTAGATCCCTTGGCGGGATCACCATTCCAAAATACATCAAGTTTCAGACTGGCTGTATATATTTCTCCTTTGTCTTTAAACTCTCCATCTTCATTTATATCCGTAAGTAATGTATATGATTTGGAATCAGCATCTGAAAATACCACTTGAACACTTCTAACTCCCGTTACTGCCATGGCCCTTGCCTTCAGTAAATCAGCATATAGTTGCTTTATATCATTTTCTATATCCCTCTTGGTTTTATAGCTTGCAAAATTCATTAAAGCAGCTCCCGTAAAGATCGATAGTATTGCTACCACTACTATCAGTTCTATCAAAGTGAAACCATAATGCAAGTTCCGTCGATAACAATTCATTTTATCGTCTCTTTATATGCATAAACTTGCTCAAAGGCCTTGGCCTTACCACCAGCGCCAATCCCTGCCCCTTTGGGGGGATACCGGTAAAGGCAGATGTCTTTCTTCCTCCTGCCTGCGTGAGTTGTTGCGGCAAGTCTATCTCTTCAATCGCACCAGTTGATACCTGCAAAAGCGCCTTTCCCTGCACCTGCGAAGGATTGGGAGCTGATCCGGTTGAAAAATTAACGGCCCATAAATACGTATTTCCACCCATGCTACATACGTCCGTATTGGGAGAAAAGGTTGTAAAATAGACCACTCCTGTGGGAAGTGCTAAAGGATCTGTGATCATACGTTCTGCCCCTTGGGTGCCTGATGCGGCATCCATGTCAATATACCATCCCTTTTTATCAGAGGGCAATTGAGTTGAAGGCTCGCTGGTCTGATCCTTAAGGTCAGAACGGGAAAGAACATCGGTGGTGGCACTGTAATCAATAGTATTGTTTACCGTATACAAACCTTCCAGCACACCGTAGAGTGACCGCCTGTTGCCGGGATCATCCGTCTTGTAAAAGTATCTACCGGTGCCAAAAAGTAGCCAAAGTTGTTTGTTTTTCCTGTCTTGAAGCCTTACCACCGATGCGTTCACAGGCCCTATCCCCTCAATCACCTTGCTCCAAACCCAGTTGTTGGGATCAGGATCTTCTTTTGTAAGGAGCCTTATCACGCCACCAGAAGTCCATTCACCACTATTACACGGTTCACCGTTCCCTCCACCGCAGGAGCTTGATTTTACTGTATAACCAAAATAGATTGCATCGTCCTGATAAAAGCCATCACTCAAAGGACTTCCTCTGTGTATATCAATGGCAGAATTAAACAAACTTCCTCCAAAGGCATATTGAATTCCTGTGTCAATCTTTCTCAATAGTTGCCCGGTCTTCAAATCCAATACGAAGAGCTTGAGGGTTTGGTCAGACCTACCCTTAAATTCAAAGTCTTGTATGGGTCCAGTTGGACCTGAGGCAAACACAACAAACCAGCTTCCGTTCTTATCCCTATCCCCAATGCGAATCACAGCAGGCCCTGAAGTGGCATAACCCAAGTCGGGATCGGCAAACTCCCATAAAAGTGTAGGGGTTAAGGGGTTGGTGACGTCAAGTGCAAAGTATGATGAATAACCAAGGCCTTTGGAACTATCAGAAGGATCTGTGGTGGGAGTTTTTACACAATCAGTACAACTGCTTCCTGCCTTTCTGCATGCACCTCCAATACCCATACCTCCAATAAGGATCGTTCTCCAGCTTGTTTCTTCTTGGTTCAAATAATTGCCGCTAAGTTCGGTCTTTTTCGTACATAACGTATAACTTGATTCTGTGCAGGAAGCGGGCTTGTTTATGCTTGCATCAAAGATATAGACAGGGAAGTCAACGTAGAATATATGGCAGTAGTCGGGGTCAGTCAAATATTTTAGGTAAGGCAGCGAATGTTTCGGCACAAATGCCCACAATTCCTTTCCCAGTTCATCTGTACCGGTTTCTGTTTCGTCACATTCTCCGTCTAAGGTTGCTGAATTTTCTTGACACAACCTCGCCTTGGCATCGGTATAACCTGTTACATCAAGGGTACCAAGTTTGAATGCATGCAATAACCCGTCGTTCGTTCCTGCATAAACAACTCCCCTTGTTTTGTAGTCTCGTGAAGAAATAAACTGATAGTATGTGTCGTCAGAATAGCCAAGGGGAGGAAACATATGATAGGTATTTAGCCTTACTGAGGATTGTACCTTTGGTGTTGAAGATACTACATCACCCAATTTCCAAGTATTTGTGATTCCACCAATCGTTACAGTCCTGTTTCTAAGACCTTGCTGATCTTCGCCGTGGACGTATCTAATGATCTTTTCAGCAGTATCATCGTCGGGAACATCAAGATATGCTTTTAGAGTAGAGGCATTTGCCACAGACAAACCACCAGTTAGCATATTCTGTCCATCTATGGTTGTATATATGGTCCTTGGGTCAGTGGTTATATCTCTTTCAAAAAGTTTTCTGCCAGCCTTCCAAAGATTAACCACATCATCAATATCAACGGTGCCATCGTATGTATCACCTGTGCCATCACCATCGGTATCTTTATATAGCTTCACCTTTGTTTTACTATCACTTGTATCAAAATAAAAATTCACAACCCTATCTTCTGTGAGACTAAGTTTTTTATCAGGAACTCCTCCGTTGGACCAGTCATCCCTTATGGAGCTTTTGCCTATGAAAGGGTCCACATAGTACCACAGATTTTGGATTTCTCCCGTCCAGTCTATCTCCACATCTCCAAATGCCCTTCTCGGATAAAATACTGCCTGAAGCAGATTTGCACCTTGGCCTTCACTTGTGGAAAGAACCGATGCAGCAGTTCCTGAGGCAGCTTTTCTAAGGATTTCGGCAAAGACCCTTTCTAATTGTGCTTCCATCTTCAACGGATTTACCACTTTGAAATAAGTGTCCGGTAAACCATCAGAACCGAGGTTGCCTGTGTTGTTGTCGTACCTATCCCATTCATCACTTTGATCCGGCACATTGTTACCGTTTTTATCTTCAAATCCACCCCATTTCGCTGCATACCAAAGTGGGTCTTTCAGGAAGCCTGCACCACTTCCTGCCACTGTAAAGATCTTCTCCCAGGAAAGGGGCATATTAGCCACAACCGCTGGTGTATCACCATCTGATGTACCGGGGACATCTTTATCTTTTACAGGAAGGTATGCACCATCTTCAGTGGTTCCAGAGATCACAAACCCCAAAACTTGGTCAATACAACCCGCTGCATACTGGGAAGTAAGCTTTACCTTCAATTGGTTGTTCTCTATAGCAGGCTCGCAAGAACTTCCGGTGCATATCTCATAAAGGATAATGGCATCCATGTCGTGGTCAGCGCCCTGTTCAACATCTTCAAAGTTAACCCTAAATTTGGCATAGGTTACATTTTTTTGATCATCATACAGAATTGTGTCAACGTAGTAATCCACTATTTGGTTAGTAGGGCAAAAGGCCCCGGAACTACAGTTGCTGATAGTAAGTCCAAAAGCTCCCGGTGAAAGAGTACACTTTTGGGCACAAGATTCGTATACAGCGTAGCATCCGCTCACTGATTTTCCAAAGGGAACCATCGAGACATAGTTATCTCCTACCTTGATCCTTAAGTCAGCAACAGGTGAAGCAAGCGCTACAGAGAATGTGGTCACATTGGGTTTGCCGGTTTTTTCCAAAAACTGGGTCTTACCATAATGGGATACTGCTGAAACGTAATAGGAGCCGTGCTTTGTGGGTTCTTCTGGGCACAAACCTCGTACCTGGGAGAAATTGTTTATTTCTTTACCACTACAGATAAAGTCTGTATTATTTCCTGTGGCACCTATGAAATAGGAATTGCCGTTTATATTTTCATAATCGCCTATTTGGCTTAGGATCTCGCTCACATCGAGATCGGGTAGGTCTCCACTAAAGGAAGAAAAATATGAACCAGGAACCTTGTCCGAATCGTAGCTTGTATTCACATCACTCAAAATCACCAAAAATGGCTTTGAACATGAGGGGAAAATGTCATAAGGCTGGTAGGTATTACTACCCTTTTTTATGCCCCAACCTTTCCTCTTTAGCCCAAGGGAGGCATCTGTGGAACCACCTTCTTGATAAATAAAATCCGTGGTGGGTGTTCCTTTGCCGCTAAAGTATCTTAGGCCCTCATAGACCATTTCGGCAATGGGGTTTCCCCAGTTCTTACACTCTCCTTCTTGAAGGGGATGTGAAGTGATCCAACCGCAGTTTCCACCACTTGAGCCTTGGTATGAATAGTCAGAGTAGCGAAACCCAGTTATTCGCAAGCCATCAAATGTTCTTATGATATTGCCTTGTTCACTCTCCGATGTTTGGAATATTCCGGTTTGAGCATTGGTTTCATCCAAAATAGTCCATATGTTCTTTCTAAGCACTCCTCCTGAGGTATTTTTCTCATAAGAGCCTGTTATGAGGCCGTAAAACATCTTGGCATTTTCCACACATAATCCTTCTGTGGCAGGATTACAGTCGCTGTCGGTATTGCAAGACTTTGCAATTGTCTTGGAGCATACCTTGCTCCCATCACCTTCTCCGTACTTTTGTAAAAGACCAACTGGCTTGTAGATACCTCCGCTGGAAGGATAAAACTTGCAGTTGGCTTCAAGGCCAATTGATTGATTACAAACCTGTACCCTCACTTCATAATCGGTGGGAGTGCCAAGCGACCCATCACAAACAGGCCTTTCCTTCGAAACCCATTCCCAGATCCTTTTGGTTTTACTCTGGAGCATCCTTAGCAGGGGTGGATGACTTGGGCCATCACCCAAACTTGTATTACAAAACAAGTGCCTTGAAATTGGGCCAGATAGCACCTCCCCTGTGCCAGGAGTTCCATAATTAATAAAATCTGTGGAAGTAAGAGCACAGGTATTATCGTCCTCAATGTAAGGTGCTCTTATGTTAAGTGTATTTCCGAACACTGTCCAAGAAGTTGCACCGGGTTTTTTATACCATACCTTAAAGCCATCTTTTCCTTTCTTTTCTGTATGCCTCACAATCAGCCTGTACCAGTTATTAGCTGTTAGTGCTATGCTGCCTTCGTAGGTTTGGCAATCGCATCTGTTATGGCACCCATAGTAACTTGCAACTATGTTACCCGGTGAACCAGGTATGGTTTGTATCTCTAATTCAACACCTTCGTTTCCATCTATGGCAAACTGCCAATTGCCTGTTACATCTGCCTCAAATTCAGCCACTGCGAAAAAGTTGGAGTAATCAGGGGAATTATCCTTATTGGGATCAATATATGTGGAATTCATATCAGTAATATAAAAGTTTGCTTCGTAATTACCGGGCTCATAAGAAGAAAGAAGGTAGGAATGGTTTGTTCCACAGTGCTCATTATCACTTTTGTTGGATGAGTGGCTATACTTGACAACCAAAATAACTCCCGGTGTGTAATCATAGGTTTCTGCAGCGGTACAGGCGCCAGGAGGTGCAGACATTCCTATAAGGCTTTCTGATACGTCAACACAAGTTGAACCTGCACCACAATCTATATTAAGAGAACACATCTTTCCGTATTTTGTGCCATCAAAACACAATCTTCCGGTGTATTCTTTCCCCCAACTATGGGCATCTTGAGGGATGAAGGATCTTTCAAGCACTGTCTCATTGGCAGAGTCTTCTTTTCTGTAGCCTCCGTATAGAACCTTTCTCAACACATCTATCCTACTCATGGTAAGCCAATTTAGAATGTTTCCACTCCATTGGTTTTCTGTACAAAATTTGTCAGAAGTCGTTGAAACCGGGACAAACTTTTTTTGACCTGAGCTTTGATACTCATAGCACTTGTAGGGATCAAAATAGCCATAATAGGTGATTGAGTGATCATAGGTGGTATCCAATTTTCCATCGCCATCCAGATCAAAAGCATCATTATATGCTTCATAAAAAAGCTTGTGATCTCTTCCTGCAACAAACAATACAAGGGGTGGTGCAACACTTGAAACTATGGGTGGGATAACACAATAATCAGACATCTGCGCAGAATAAAGGAAAGGGTTTTCAAACATACTTGACACCAATAACACTATCACAAAGCCAAGCTGAATAGCTCTTTTCATTTCAACCTCACTTCTTCCATTCTTCAATGATCACTTCATACACATTTCCTGCCAAAACCTTTATGGAAACAAACCTTCCCGGCATAATATCGGAGACCTTGGCAGGGTGTTCATAGAAAGAGCCATGGTATCTTACAACTTTTGCAACCCTTACGTTTGACACGAGGTTATAGGTAACTCCAGAAACTTTAATATGCCCACCTCCCACTGCCTCCACCTTGCCGCTAATATAATGATGCTCTGTGGTAGCTTGCGAAATCTTAAGAAAGTGTGGGAACATAAAAGTAACAAGGATAAACCACATCACGCCTGAATACATAGCCACATTGTTAGGTTTTTGGGTACCTTTCTGCAAGGCTTACCTCCGAAACTTTGAAAGTGACCCAAGCAAGGTGTGTGCCTTCTAAAAATTGTGACCTAAGGCTAAATATTTTAAGTTTAAGTTTGCTTCAAAGGGTTCTACAGTGTGTAAAAGACTTCTCAGTGTGGGAAGGGTATTTCACACCATAAGAATTTAGGTTGAAAGAAAGGAAGGGAAGAGAAATGCCAAAAAAGGATAAGAAATCGGTGGTGCTTTAAACTCTCAAGTTCTTCAAATACTCCATTACAGTACACAAAGGCTCCGGTAATTTTAGGGGTTAATGCAAAGGCTCCCCAGTTTCATAAGCTACATTAGTTATTCGGCTTAACCTCCTCAAAGTTTAAAATATCCAGATACTCCCATTCTCTGAAGGCAACAGCATATATGCCCAATTTTGTGAGGTAGCTCACTAACCCTTCTTCCAACACAAGGCTACAGAAAAACGGGATCAATTCAAATTCACCATATTCCGGAAAGAGTTTGCGAAAATTATGAAGCTTCTTTTCCTTGAAATCCCTGGCTTTTTCGGCATCGGGAGAAGATTTCACTTCAAATAAGAACACACGTTTTGAAGAAACAACAATGATATCAAACTCTTCACGGAGTTCACCCAATCTTTTCTTTACCCTAATGGCTGCAAAGGATGGCTCTTCTTCAAAATACTGCTTAATGAGGGGGACAGACCCGGGGAAAAAGATATCTTCTATCAAAGTTCCCATTTTGTTAGCCAGCTCACCCCATTGTTTATTCATTCGTTTTACTTCCCGATCCATCTCCTCTTTGAATTTCAGGATGCCGTCCTTAAATTCTTGCACTTCGTCTTTGAAGGTTTTCATTTCATCTTTAAAAATTAGCATCTCATCTTTGAAAATTTTCATCTCGTCCTTAAATTCCTTCATTTCGTCTTTGAAAGCTTTCATTTCATTCTTAAATGCTAGCATTTCGTCTTTGAAAGCTTTCATTTCATTCTTAAATGCTAGCATTTCGTCTTTGAAAGCTTTCATTTCGTCTTTGAAGGCCTTCATTTCATCCATGAAGCTGAGCACATAGTCTTTGAAATCTTTCATTTCATTCTTAAAGGCGAGCATCTCGTCTTTGAATACTTTCATCTCGTCTTTAAAGGCCTTCATTTCGTCTTTGAAAGCCAGCATCTCATCCTTGAAGACCTTCATCTCGTCTTTGAAGGCTTTCATCTCATCCATGAAATTCAAGACATAGTCCTTGAAAGCCTTCATCTCATCTTTGAAGGCCAACATCTCATCTTTAAAAATCTTCATTTCGTCTTTGAAGCTTAGCATTTCATCTTTAAAGACTTTCATTTCATCCTTGAAGGCTTTCATCACATCCATGAAATTTAAGACATAGTCCTTGAAAGCCTTCATCTCATCTTTGAAAGCCTTCATTTCATCCTTAAAGGCCAACATTTCATCCTTGAATACTTTCATCTCATCTTTGAAGGCTCTCATTTCGTCTTTGAAAGCGAGCATCTCGTCCTTAAAGGCCTTCATTTCGTCCTTGAAAGCCAGCATTTCATCCTTGAATACCTTCATCTCATCTTTGAAGGCCTTAGTGTCGTTTTTAAACTCTCTCACTTCATCCTTAAACACTCGCATTTCTTGGGCCAGTTGGGCTATGGCTTGATCATTCTTGAGGATGAGGTAACTGGCGTCTTTCAGTATGGACTTAATCTCTGAAAGATCTTCTTCTATGCGCGTAACACGCTTGTCAAGATTCTTATAATCCTCCACTGCCATCTGCATAGCTGCACCTCCTCTCAATTAAAGCAAAGAGAGTTTTGCTCCCAAATCAAACTGAAATCTTCTACCACCCAGTTGATGCGATTGATTACTTTGAAAAATAGCCTCTCCTGTGCTTTGATCTTACTTTCTGTCATTTTTTTAACCCACAGATCATCGTCAAATCCTAAACCCTAAAACCTAAACCTCTTGCCTAATAGTGGCCACTTTTCTTTTTTATTATCCCACCTATCAGTATAAATAACAAAAAATTTCTTTGGGGCTCTACCTAAATATAAGGGAGAGAAATCGATTTCACCTTCTTTCAACCTCTTGCACACATCATAAGTATATCATAAGGTTTAACCAAAACCCAGGTCCCTCATAACCGCATCGTGGATGAGTGGTCTGACTTCCTTTATCTTATCGTTTTGTCTAAAAAGATGGACCCTGTTTGTTAATAACACAACCAAAAGCTCCCTTTTTAGATCCAACCAAACTGAGCAGCCTGTGAAACCAAGGTGTCCTACGGATTCATTGGAAAAGTACTTGCCGGTGCTGGAATTTGTCTTAGAAGGCATGTCCCAACCAAGGGCCCTTTCTCCACTCCCCATATCTCTTTGTGGCTCCCAAAATCTCCATAAACTGGGAGAATTCTTTGCTCGCTTGTAAATGTAAAAAACGATCTTATAAACATCTTCCACTGTGGAAAACAAACCAGCATGGCCTGAGTATCCTCCCATCAAATATGCATTTTCATCGTGCACCACTCCTTTTATGATCCTTTTTCTCCATTCACAGTATTCAGTTGAAACAGTAAATGGCAATAGTTTGGGCTCTGGTTTTAAGCCACTTATAAAAGTGGCATCAAGGTCAAGGTTGTTAAACAAATTTTTAAAAGCATACTCTTTCATCGAAATACCTGTTAAATTGTTAATCACACATTCCAAAATCATAAAACCGAGATCACTATAAACTGTGCTTTTACCCGGTTCATAAATCAGTGGCATAGAAAATATCCTTTCCCATATTATCTCTTTGGCACAAGGACATTCATACTCCTTATAAAATGGATGATGGGCCATAAATCCACCTGTATGGGTTAATAGTTGTCTTATTGTGATAAGGGTTTTGTCCTTAGGAACAGATTTGCCAAAGGTATTCTTGCTTAAAACTTCTCCTAAGGTTGCATCAAGTTCTATTACATTTTTATCCACCAAATCCATGATACAAAGGGTAGTTAAAAGGGGTTTTGTAAGGCTTGCCAAGTCAAATATGGAGTTAAATTTCATGGGTTCTTTTTTGGGAAGAATACTCATGAAACCCCAAGCGTCCAAAAAAATGATTTCCCATCTTACGGCCACAAGGATACAAACACCTGGAAAGGCAGCCTCTTTCAAGGCCTTTTCCACTGCCAGTTTTAGATTTTCCATAGCATCTCTTTGAGTTCTCCTTCAGGCCATATAAGCTTGTGAAGCTGTAAATTAAGCCTTACAAACAATTTGTCTTCAATAATCCAATTAGCAAGCAACTTGGGCTCGAGTCTATCCAAGACAGGACTAAAGTGTACTGGCACCTTTGTTCCAATGACATGCTCATATTTAAGCAAAACATCCTTTGCAAATTCATAATCACAACGATCCTGCATGACAAATTTGAGTTCATCTCCAGTTGAAAGTACATATAGATTCTCCCATCTATTCATATGTGCCTCGCCACTACTTGGGCATTTAATATCAATAATTCTATGAGCCCTTGGATCTATTTTGTTAATATCAAGACTACCATTTGTCTCCACAAGTACAATAAATCCATTATTCAATAAGCCATTTACAAGCAGGGGAGTTTCTTCCTGTATCAAAGGTTCGCCTCCGGTTATCTCTACAATTCGTTGCCCAAAGTTGGAAACTATTGAAATAAGATCTTCTATGGATTTTTCAAAATAGCTATCTCTGGCATACCTTGTATCGCAATAACTACAATTCAAATTGCAACCTGAAAGTCTTATGAAAAGACATGGAAAGCCAGAAAAGGAAGACTCTCCTTGAATGCTCACATAAATTTCGTTTATCTTTAGCATCTAAATTTGTTCTATCTCATTTATGATTGTTATCGCTTTTTTGATTGAAAAAACACATACAAATAAGCATATAATTGCCACAATGGATACAGATGCCACAAGGTAGATAATGTCAGACAACTGAGCACTGCCGATGCGAAATCTTTTCATGAATAAATTGTACAATGGCCCAGCTTCAATCACAATACAAACAGTAATTAGGGCTCCTGCCAGCATCATGTAATTATAGGCTCCAAAGCCCGTGGCAACAGATGCAAGGTTCTCATATCTAAATACAGCATATCTTGCACCAAAAAAGATGCCGAGACCAACAACACCAGAGATGAGAAACATCATTGTAAAGCAGGTAAGATACATCATAATTGCATTCACACCTAAAAAAATATTGCTAACTAAAACAAGTATCTCTCCTAATATAAGTAGAACACCACCATAGAATAAAAATTTTGCAACTAAAAATCTTGAAAGTTCAATGGGAGAACTTTTTATAATCCAAAAACCCTCTCCCTCTGCTGAAATAGAAGTATACACGAACCTTACACACAATGCAGAAACCACAAATGATGCAAGTCCTAAATTTAAAAAAGAAATAATTCCTTGAAGATAATCAGCCCTCAGTGGGCTTTTATGCAACGGAAGCACACTAAAGTTATATATGTAGACAAAAACAAGCGCGCCAATTAGCAACAATTGGGTCCATTGGGTATTGTCTCTAAAAAAAACCTTAATGTCTTTTTCAAGGATACGCTTCATGTCCATAGGGTAGAAAAATGTCAAAACCTTAATAATTAAATTTAGCAAGATTGTACCTCTATGAGACCTTTCTCTACCTTCTTGGGCTTTAAAATATCCAGGTTTGTATGCCTTTTTTGCAAGGATAAAAGAAAAAGTAATTAAAAAGGCAAGGGTATTATACAAAAGTAAAAGGGGAATAATAGAATCATTTTCGTCTTTAGAAATTTTGGTCCATAAGATGTCAACTGCCCACCTTGGTGGTAATATGGCCAATGTGGGAGAAGATAATGCAGTAAGATACTCAGTAACGTCCATAAAAGTATCAGGATTAACCAACTGCTCGGGCTTTAAAGTTCTGATTACTAAATATAATACAAGAAAAAAAAGTATCCCAAGAATCAATATAAGATCTTTGGCCCTTTTTCCAGGTATGGCATATATCAAAAGAGTTGTAACAATTGTGCCAATAATGCCGGCTATAGCACATAGGCATACAACAACCTGAAATAGATCAAAATAAAATACTATTGAAGGTTTATACACATAACCATATGCAGAAAAGATAGGTATACCAAAAAGTACTGCCATCCAAGAGCTTTCAAATACAGCTACAAAAAGCTTTCCGAAAAACAGTGAGTTTAGGCTAATTGGAGATGAATGCAACAATTCAAGGTCTCTTGATAGATATAGCGTAGAAAGTGAAGAATTAATTGCACTAAACATTACTAAACCGAATATTGTAACAAAAGACATTGTTAGCATTTGTTTCGCCAAATAACTTCCAATAATAGGAATAGAATTAAAGTGAGTTAAGATTTTAAAAGAAAGAACAAAGATAAAACCCAAAATTAGAATGCTAAAAAAACTCAATAAAATCAATCTTCTCAGATGGTTTGAAAGTTTTCTATTTTGATTCCACAAAAATTTAAATCTTATAATGATTATCTGAATGACATCACGAAACATGGTTTGTTTTAAGTCTCAAAAGTTAATTTCATGAAAATATCCTCAAGTGAGTTATACTCTTTGAACTGTTGTATTATCTCGGGATTTCTACCTTTTAGAATCAATTTTCCTTTATTTATGACCCCTATATCTGTGCATATCTCTTGAGCCAAATGGATAGAATGAGTACTCATAAATATTGTTCGGCCTTTATTGACTATATCTCTAAAGATGTCTTTAACCAACTTTATTGCTATTGGATCTAAACCCACCATTGGTTCATCTACAATAATGATCTCTGGTTCCCTTATTAGAACAGATACCATTATGAGCCTTTGCTTCATGCCATGGCTAAAATTCTCTATGAGTTCATCCTTCCATTCCAAAAGAGAAAATCTATCAAGCAGGCTATCCATTTTTGATTGAAACTTGGAATCTATTGAAAGATTGTATAGGGATGATGTAAACCGCACAAACTCTTGAGCACTCAGCTTTTCATAAAGATAAGGCCTATCCGGAATGTAACCGATCATGGATTTTGCCTTTTTTTCATTGGTGGTTATATCAAGTCCGTTTATAAAAATACTCCCTTGTGTAGGTTTCAATAGTCCAACAATCATCTTAATGGTAGTAGTTTTGCCTGCGCCATTAGGTCCTAAAAATCCAAATAATGTCCCTTTTCCTATAAATAGATCAAGGTTATTTACTGCTACTAAATCTTTGAAACGTTTGGTGACTGATTTCAGCTCAATCATAGGTAAAGTCTAAAATTTCAAGGTTCAAATTACCCAAATAGTCTCCCACAAGCTTGCTAATTTGTATTGCTTCTTGTCCTGTCAAGCTTGAAAGTTCCAATAATTTTATATGTGTTGCATCACATGGGAACTGGTTAAGTGTTGCATCCATACTCACCCATTCTCCCAGGAAGGCCTCTGTCCATGCGTGGTAGTAAAAAACACCTTCCTGCATGGTAATGCCAACAACAAGCTTTGAAGGGATTCCACAAGCCCTAAGAATAGCAGTGAGTAATGTGGCATGGCCTTTACAGTCCCCTGCCATTGCCATTAACGTGTCTAAAGCCCCAACAACACCCAAAATAGGCCTCTTTTCAAGCTTTGAATATACGTAATTTACAGCTCGTCTGGCCACATTTACTAAGTTTTCATCTTTACCTTTTATCTTTCGTGCCAATTCAATTATTTTTGGATGATCACTCTCTATGCCATTTTCAGGAATGAGATATTTATCCAAGCCAGACAGCACATAATCTTCTCCCTTAAAATAATTGGGATAAGACTCTTGAGTTATAATAATAACTTTGTCTACTTTCTTCTGCCTATTATCAAAGGGTAGATCTTTTATTTCACCTTTTATTTTTAATGAGGTAATTCTTTCTGGCTGTGATATCTTTTTGCCTTTTGGTTCAATTGCATTTTTGAAAACCAAATCTTCAGAAGTTACAAGGTCTTTTATTGCTTGCTCTGCATCAGACCTTACCATTCTTAGACCCATCATACCTTCTTCTTTGATAATCTTACCCGTTAAATCCACCCACACTACTGAACTTAGGCTACCGTATTCCAACCTATATTTGAGGGAATCAAAGGTCTTGTCCTTTATTTTTACAAACTCTTTGCCCTCAAACCGAACCTTCATCACATCAGTTGTTAATCCTAAGGGGTTAAAAAACATGAGTTCTGTTTCATCTTTCTTTATCCCTCCATGTTCTATCAGATGTCTAAATCCTGTGACTTCCGCATGTAGAGGGGATGCTAAAGTAATCTTCTTGGTCCTTTTAGATGTGCCTTCTCCCAAGGTGAAGATAAGTTCATTTCCTTCAACTGTTCCAGTAGCTTTTATTTGTACTACTCCCGATATTATATTAAACCAGAAGGTCTTGATAACAAAAAGCTTATCAGTTACATATCTACTTTTTAAAACAATGTCTTGTTCAGAACTTAAAGCCTTTAGTCTCAAAAAAATATGCTCTTTTATAAGGTAACCAGACTCAAATAATGTGACTTGCTCTTGTTTATAGCCAATTTTCTTATCGTCCATATATATTTCAAACCAAAGTTCCTCACCTTTCTCTCCTTTTTTATCATCAACAAATACCCAAGAGCTTTTGGCTTCACTTGATGGACTTGAACGAGTAAGATACAAATTAAAAAGTTGCAGCCATGAAATCAATAAAGCGATTAAAATAACATATACAAGGCGCGACCTTAAAAAAACTAAAATATAATCAATATGACTCACTTTACATTTTGTACTTTCCAAAATCTTCCGTATCCAAACTATCTAAAATATCTTGCCACCTTTGAGGCCGTTCACTCTTTTCCTTGGGTTCTAATGCCTCAACTTGCATAGATTTCTTGAGTACCTCATCTGCCACAAAAATAGGCGCCTTTACCCTGAGAGAAAGTGCTAAGGCATCGCTTGGCCTTGCATCTATGGACATCTCCTCTCCCATGTATTCAAAATGTATGAGGGCATAGTAGGTGTTATCCTTTAGGTCGCACACCTCTACCCTTTTAATCTTTACTCCCAACACATCCAGAAAATTCTTCAGGAGGTCATGGGTCATGGGTCTGGCAAATTTTATCCCTTCCAGTTCACTTGCTATTGCAGTGGCCTCCAAAAGCCCTATCCATATGGGTAAGGTCTCATCGCCGTCTATTTCCTTGAGTATTACTATGGGGCTGTTGGTAACAGGATCCATAGTAACCCCTGATACAAACATTGGCCTATACATAAAACTCCCTCCCTTATTATTTTTAATTATTGTCAATTACCATTCAGTTTTTGTCAATCCGCCTTACCCATAAAACCCTTATCTCTGTTGTATTTTGCTGGCCTTTTTTCCAAAAAAGCCTTTATTCCTTCTTGACCGTTTGGCGAACCACCGCACCTTGAAAGCAATTCCCGCTCCCTTTCCAATACCACTTCAAAGGGCAAAAGAAAGGACTGGTGCAACAATTCTTTTGAGGCAGCAAAAGAATCCACAGACCTCTCTTTAAAGGTTTTTAGAAACTCCAAAGCCTCTTTCTTGGATTCACCATCTTCCACCACATAGTTGACCAGTCCCCAACTAAGGGCCTGATCCGCTCCTATCTTGGGATCCAAGGCAAGGATCTCCATTGCCCTTTGAATACCCACTATCCTTGGAAGGGTGAAACTTAACCCTCCGTCTATAGAAAGCCCGTTGCTTGTATAGCCCTGCTTTAGCAGGGCAGATCTTTCCATAAACCTAAAATCACAGGCTAGGGCCAATGCAAAACCCCCTCCTGAAGTCACACCGTTGATGGCTGCCACCACTGGCTTTGGCATCTTCTTTATCTCATAAATGGCCTGATGAAAGAATGCTGCAAGGTTATAAAGGGCTAATTCGATTCCATCTGACTGGGAAGAAACCCACCTCAAATCCCCACCAGTACAAAAGGCCTTGCCGTTTCCAGTAATTAGAATCCCGTATATTTGCTCATCCAACCTTATATTCCTCAGGGTACTTACCAAAATCTCCAGGGTTTCCAGATCAAAGGCATTGTAAGATTCTATCCTGTTAAAGGTAATAACACAGATCCCTTCCTGTTTCTCTATAAGAACTTTGTTCATTCTCTCACCTCCAAATTGAGTATCTTGTGGATATTACGCCAAAGAATTGCTTTCTTTTCATCATCTTTGAGCCCACATGTTTCAATCTCTTTTATATACCTTGAAGGAGGAAGTAGGGGGTAGTCGGATCCAAATAAAATTTTATCCTTCCCCACTATATCCACAGCAAATCTATATATCAAGCTTGTATAAAGATAGGGAGAAGCTGCTGTGTCAAACCACACTTTTTGATACTTTTCTCTCACTTGCTTCTTTAATAGCTGATAAAAAAATATCCCACCACCCCAATGGGCTAAAATCAACTTATTTTTTGGAAATGCTTCAACGAGGTTATTGATTCCTGCCAATGTCATCTTGGTCTTACCTGGATAGTGGTGCCCAATGGGCTCATTTGTATGAAACATTACAGGCACATTCCTCTCACAAGCTATTTCCATTGCTGGCCTTAAACTTTCAATAACACTTTCATCATAATCACTCAGGTACCAAGCAATTTCTCCTATTCCAACAAGGCCGTTATCTAAACATCTTAAGACTTCTCTTTCTGTTACAGAAGCATTTTCATTGGGCAAAAAGCAGCAAAATCCATAAAGCCTATCAGGATATTTAACAACAGATTCAATAACATAGTCGTTATGCATCCTAAATATATCTTCATTTTTCCATGGGAAGCCAAATACAATTGCTTTGTTTATTCCTTCCATATCCATCTGAGATATCATCTCATCGGCTGTCACAAGCTTGGCCTTTGGGTTTTCATATAGAGTTTTAAAGGCAAGATCTTTTTGTAGATAATAATCTCTGTTGGCTATAATCTTTGGCGGAAAAATATGGCAATGTGAATCGAATATTTTCATATCTTCCTCCATAGCTTATATTGTGCTTATAAATCATTGATACCTTTGGGGCAAGTGTTCTTTTTCTTTGTTTAAAGCAAGGGATTAGATAAATTGAAGGATTAGAAACAATCCAGTAGTCAACTCTTCCATATGTTATGGTTTGCTAAGCCTATTCTGAAAAATTTTTCATACCGGCTTTTCCCAATACCCGATTTGGGATTACACCTCCCAAACTTGATTAAGTGCATAGACACCCACATAAGTCTTCTCATTGGTTCAGAATCAGAAAGAATAGGGGAATCAGTTTTTACCAAGGCTTGGGATACAAGAAATTAACTGCACCTAACATTGGAGAATTTATATAGATTCAAAGGTTAAGCTTCCATGCCCAGGCTTTTAAACAACGAAGGGTTTTGAAAAACCAGGGTCTTATAAAAAGGCCTTTAAAGTTATAGTCTCATAGTCAAACCACCATTTGATTTGGACTTCTGGGATAAGGTATTGTGTCTCTTATGTTCCCCAAGCCAGTGATATAAAGTAACAATCTTTCAAAACCAAGCCCAAAGCCCGCATGGGGAGCTGAACCATATCGCCTCAGATCCAAGTACCACCAGTATTGGGACTTATCCATCCCCAATTCATCCATCCTTAATTCAAGTACGCTTAAGTCATCTTCCCTTTCACTTCCTCCTATAATTTCACCCCACTTGGGCAAGAGCACATCCATTGCCCTTACGGTTTTTTCATCTGGATTCATCTTCATGTAAAAGGGCTTTATGTCCTTTGGGTAATCAATTACCACCACAGGGCCTTGAATGTACCTTTCCGTTAGGTATCTTTCGTGTTCTGTTTGTAGATTTAACCCCCACTCAACAGGATACTGGAAAGGCTCTTTACTTATCTTAAGGGCATCTATTGCCTCTGAGTATGTGATTATTGTAAAAGGCTTATCAACTGTGGATTCAAGTTGGGAGATAAGGCCTGGAGATATCCATTTTTCAAACTGTAAAAGCTCCTCTTTCTGCTTTTCCAGCACATATTGAAAAATATGGGTTAAGAACTCTTGGGCAAGCTCTATATCACCCTGTAAGTCCAAAAAGGCCGCCTCCGGTTCTACCATCCAAAATTCTGCTAAATGCCTTGTGGTGTTACTATCCTCTGCCCTAAAGGTGGGACCAAAGCTGTATACCCTTCCCAATGCAAGGGCATAGGCCTCCAGTTCCAATTGCCCACTTACAGTAAGATAGGCAGGCCTTCCAAAAAACTCATCTTTAGTGGCATCTCCTCTCCTTTTAACAGCAAACAATTCTCCTGCACCTTCACAGTCATTTGGGGTTATTATGGGTGTATGCACGTAAAAGAAACCTTTTTCTTGAAAAAATCTATGGATCTCCCATGCAATGTTGCTTCTCAACCTTGCCATTGCCCCAAAGGTATTTGTCCTCACACGCAGATGAGGAATGCTCCGCAAAAACTCAAAGGAATGCCTTTTCTTTTGAAGAGGATAGGCACTTGGGTCTGAATGCCCCAAAACCTTTAATTCTTCCACCTGAAGCTCTAAAGCTTGACCTCTTCCAATGGAATTCACCAGCAAACCCTTTGCCATCAAAGAAGCACCCACCCCAAGCCTTAACACCTCTGTCTCATAATTTGGTAATTCCTTGGGTATCACAAGTTGGAGGGGTTTTGGGCAAGAACCATCGGAGAGTTCTATAAAGCTCACTCCAGCCTTGCTGTCCCTCCTGGTCCTAACCCAACCGGCCACCTGGATCCTTTGATCCAGATAATGACCAGATAATGCCTCTTTTATTGAAACTAAATCTTTATCCAAATTTCCTTTCAAACTCCTCCATAAAGGATGCTAAGGCCTTGACCGAATCTAAGCCCACTGCATTGTACAAAGAAGCCCTGCAACCACCCACAGACCTGTGGCCTTTCAGACCACCAAGGCCATTCTTTTGTGCCTCTTCAAGGAATTTCTTTTCAAGCTCTTCTGTCTGAAGCCTAAAGGTCACATTCATCAAAGATCTAGAATCCTTCTGGGCAGTTCCTTTATAGAAACCAGTTCTGTCAATCACCTCATAAATGATCCTGGCCTTATCTTCATTGATCTTGGCCATCTTTTCCAATCCACCTATTGTTTCTTCCAACCATTTTAGCACCAAGCCGATGGTATAGATGACAAAACAAGGTGGTGTGTTGTAGAGGGAATTGTTTTCAGTGTAAACCGGGTATCTCAACAAAGTGGGCAGGTCCTTAGGTGACCTTTGAAGCATGTCTTCTCTAATTAGCACCACTGCACACCCAGCTGGGCCAAGGTTTTTTTGTGCCCCAGCGTAAATCAAACCAAAGGGTTTAACATCAAAAGGTCTGCTCAAAAAATCCGAAGACATGTCGCTTACAAGTGGCACATCCTCCACCTTTGGAAACTCCTTCCACTGCGTACCCCTTATTGTGTTATTACTGGTAATGTGAAGATATGAGGTGTCTGGATCCACCTCAAAAACCTCAGGGATGTAAGTGTATTCCTTATCCTGAGAGGAGGCCACAACCTTAACTTCTTTTCCCAACAATTTTGCCTCTTTTATCGCCTTTGTGGACCATGTGCCAGTATCTATGTAACTTACACTCTTATTTGGAAGTGCAAGATTTAGAGGAACCATTGCAAATTGTAAAGTGGCACCCCCTTGCACAAATACCACATGATAACCTTCTTTTATGCCCAAGAGTCTTTTGGTTCTTTCTATTGCAGTATTTAAAACCTCTTCGAACTGCTTTGATCTGTGGCTTATCTCCAAAATAGACATACCAGTGCCTTTGAAGTCCAATAGCTCTGATTGGATCTCTTCCAAGACAGGCAAAGGTAGAGCTGCTGGCCCAGGATTAAAATTATGTATCCTCTTTCCCATGACTTCCTCCTAACTTTTATTTTGTTTTCTGCCTGATTTGTTCAAGCATGCGTTTGACTATAATAAGCCCATTTTCATCCAACACAAAAGGTGCCTTGCTTTCCAGATCTGCCTTGGCTATCTCCTGGCTGTAAGGAATAAACCCCAAAAGGTTAAAATCCTCCAATTCTTGTCTCAAGAAGGTTTCTTCCTGGGAGTCTCTTATCTTATTGCCTATTACCATAAGGTTTTTTATTCCAACATCTCCAGCAAGCCTCTTTATCTCACGGGCTGTCTCAATACTCCTCTTTCCAGGTTCAACCACTATCAACAAAATGTCAACTGAACCTGCAGTTCCTCTACCCAAATGCTCAAGGCCTGCCTCCATATCCATTACCACTGCCTCATCCCTTTGGAGCACTATGTGCCTTACCAGATTTTTAAGAAGTGTGCTTTCAGGGCAAACACATCCTGACCCACCCTTTTTAACACCTCCCATAACCAAAAGCCTCACATTATCCATAGCTTTAAGGCCCAAGCTGTCTGGAAGATCGTCCACCTTTGGGTTTAGCTTGAAAAATCCTCCAAAGCCTCCTAACTTGGTCTCTGTCCTCTCCTCTATTAGTTCTTTCATCTGACTTATGGGAGTAATCCGAACATTACTGCCCAGACCCAGGGCATGGGCCAAATTTGCATCAGGATCTGCATCTATGGCAAGCACCTTAAAACCTTCCTCAGCCAAAGCCTTTATAAAGAATGCGGCAACTGTAGTCTTACCCACTCCGCCTTTGCCGCTTATGGCCATCTTCATGACAACACTCCTTTTTAATAAATATCCCTTTTAAAACAGTGAAACAGAAGCACAGTACCAGAATAAACCGTGAGTATCAAAGCAATCCACAAAAGAATAATCCCAATTTTTCCCATGGAAAGGCCAAAAATTTTGTCCCCTAAGCAAAGGAAAAATATAGCAAGGTATTGGGTTACTGTCTTTAACTTGCCAGAACCCTCTGCCGCAACAACCCTTCCCCTTTCCATGGAAATGCCCCTCATTCCTGTTATGAGGATCTCCCTGCCCACTATCACGGCTGCCATCCAGCCTGGTGCCTTTCCCAAGGACACAAGCATAATCAGAATACTGGAGACCAGTAGTTTATCTGCCAAGGGGTCCAAAAGTTTACCCAGGGCGGTTACAGAATCGTACCTCCTTGCTATAAGGCCATCAACCATATCTGTAAGGGCTGCCAATGCAAAAATAATCGCTGCAATCCGGTGATAACTTGGTTTTTCAAAGCTCAACAACACAATTATAACGGGTATGAGAAAGGCCCTAAGAGCACTCAGTATATTGGGTAGATGGATCTTTTCTGCCACAGCCGCCCTTTCATCTGTCAGCCATATAGAATCTCAGTACCCTTCGCACAAATTCCACAGTTTCTGGGATATTTGGAATGCCTCCGCTGGCCAAAACCCTCTCCGGCCCCGCATTATATGCCGCAAGGGCAAGCTTTAGATCACCGTTGAACCTGTCCAGCAAATACCTCAGGTATTTTGCCCCTCCATGTATGTTTTCCCTGGGACAAAAGGGGTCCCTCACATACATATCTTTAGCAGTCTCTGGCATAAGCTGCATAAGGCCCATGGCTCCCTTTGGCGAAACAGCTCTTACATTAAAATTGGACTCTGCCTTAACAATGGCCCTAAGCAGGGAATAAGGTAAATTGTAACGCACAGAGGCTTCCCTCAGTAAGCTATCCACCTCTTTTGAGTCAGCCTGTGTGCCTGCTTTTGGCCTTTCAGGCGTTTTAAGGAACAGTTTATAACGATCGTCAGGAGGGACATTTGTAAAGTGTAAGACCCCAGAGCTGTCTCTGTAGGCATAAATATCTGCCTGGGCCTTGGCTCCTTGAATGACAAAGAAGGATACCAAAAGAAAAGTAATACACCTTATCCCTCTTTTCATCTCCACCTCACCACTTCCTCAAAGGTGTTACAATGCCTTAACTTTCTCCCAATCTGCCAAAAATCTTTCTATCCCTATATCAGTCAAAGGATGTCTTATCAACTGCCTTAGTACATTAAAGGGAATGGTGGCCACGTGGGCACCCATTGTAGCAGCCTCCAAGACATGGAGTGGATTTCTAATGCTTGCCACTATTACTTGGGTCTCAAAACCATAGTTGTCGTAAATTGTGAGGATCTTTTCAATGAGATCCATGCCAAAATGGCTTATGTCATCTAACCTTCCCACAAAGGGGCTTACATAGCTTGCACCTGCCTTGGCTGCTAAAAGGGCCTGAAGGGGTGAAAAACACAATGTAACATTTGTATTTATGCCTTCTGCCTCCAAAATCTTTACGGCCTTTAAGCCATCTTCCACAAGAGGTATTTTTATGACAATATTATCTGCAATCTTTTTTAGCTCCCTTGCTTCTCTTACCATGCCTTCAAAATCCATTGAGATCACTTCTGCACTTACAGGACCTTTCACAATAGAGCATATCTCCTCTAAAAGTTCTCGAAAATTTCTCTTTTCTTTTGCTATTAAGCTTGGATTAGTTGTAACTCCATCAAGAAGTCCCCATTCATTTGCCGTTTTGATCTCATCTAAATTCGCCGTATCAATAAACAATTTCATGTTCTTTCCTTTCCCTCCTTTAACATTTGCTTAAATTTTTCAGCACACATATTACTACAAAAATAGTAGTTATATCCATCTACCTTCATATTAACGGCATTTTTCTTGGGTATGTATGTGTGACAAATTGGATCTTCCACAAGTTCATCAACAATATCACCGGCAGATTTTCCCTTGGGAAGCTCTTTGCCTTTTCCTTTTAAATACTTGGAGGCAATCACATAAGCCAGATAACACAAAAATGCGATTATAAATAACCTTAACATAGGCTCCCAAGATATATGATCTTTTGTGCTGCAAGATCCAGGTCATTATATAACTCCTTTACAGATCTCTTGAGCACAGGGTGGACCAAATCCGGGTTAAGATCCATAAGTGGGATCAATACAAAAGCCCTTTTATGTGCCTCGGGATGGGGAATTTTTAGTTCAAAAGAATCATAGATCAGCTCACCATAAAACAATATGTCCAAGTCTATGATCCTGGGTCCCCATGGCCTCTCTCTAACCCTTCCCATCTCTTCTTCCACCTTAAGTATGGCCTCTAAAAGCCTCAATGGTTCGATTTGGGTTTCCATGGAAGAAACACAGTTTATAAACCAGTCTTGATCTTGAGGTCCAATAGGGCTTGTGCAATATAGAGGCGAAACCCGTAGCAATCTCATACCATCCTCTTTGGATAGAAGTTCTAATGCCCTTTTAATGTTCAAGAGTTTGTCCCCTAAATTACTCCCAAGGCCTATAAAGCATATTGGCATCTAAAACTTTATCCTTGAAAGCCTATCTAAGGCCTCATAGAGCCTCTGTTCTTTCTGGGTAAGTGCAATCCTAAAAAAACCTTCTCCTGGTTCGCCAAAACCATTTCCAGGTGTTACCACAATCCCGGCCTCCTCCAATAGGAGTTTTGCAAACTCTGCAGATCCATAACCCTTGGGCACCTCTACCCAGAGATAAAAAGTGGCCTTTGGGGTTTCCAAGGAAAAGCCCAGAGACCTAAGGCCAGAGATCAGGATATCTCGCCTTTTGGTATATATGGACCTCATCTCCTCCACGCATGATTGGTCTCCCTCCAAAGCCGCTATACCGGCAAACTGAACAGCCTGAAATGCTCCAGAATCCACATTACTCTTAACTGCTCCCAGACCAGCTATGGCCTCTTGGTTTCCCACTGCAAAACCTATACGCCACCCTGTCATGTTGTAGGTTTTGCTGAGGGAATGAAATTCTATGGCCACATCCTTTGAACCGGGTATCTCTAAGATACTACAGGGCCTAAAACCATCAAAACACATCTCCGAATAGGCAAGGTCATGGCATATTAGGATGTTATACTTTTTACCTAATTCCACAGCCTTTTCAAAAAAATCCCTCTCTGCTACTGCTGCTGTTGGATTGTTGGGATAATTTATGAACAATAATTTGGCCTTTTTCAGAACCTCCTCTGGTATATTTTCAAGGTCTGGTAAAAACCCGTTTTCCTTCAAAAGGGGCATTGTATAGGGCTCACCACCGGCAAATATGGTTCCAATCTTATATACAGGGTATGCGGGAGATGGCACCAACACCAAATCAAGGGGATTTATAAATGCCAAAGGAAGATGTGCAATACCTTCCTTGCTTCCTATCAATGTGAGCACTTCCTTTTCTGGATCCAAAGCCACCCCAAACCTCTTTTCGTACCATTGGGCAACCTTGTCCCTAAAAAGGTTCATGCCGGAATAGGAAGGATACCTGTGATTTTGTGGATCCTCTGCAGCCTTCTTTAGTGCCTCCACTATATGGGGCGGAGTGGGTAGATCAGGATCACCCACGCCCAGGTCTATGATGTCCACACCTCGCTTTTTCACCTCTTCTTTTTTTTGATCTATTTCTTTAAATAAATAAGGTGGTAATTTTTTAAGCCTATCTGCCTTTTCAATCATCTAACAGCTCCTAAAGGGTTTTCTCACTCAAACCAAGTACATCTTGCATATCGTAGAGACCTTTTGGTTTATCTATTACCCACTTTGCCGCCCTCAAGGCTCCCTTGGCAAAGGTATCTCTGCTATGGGCCCTATGGGTAAGCTCAAGCCTTTCTCCTATGCCTCCAAAAAGTAAAGTATGTTCGCCCACTATATCACCTGCTCTGATTACCTGCATACCTATCTCTTTTTTAGTCCTTTCGCCAATCAACCCTTTTGCCCTATAAATGGCAGAGTCATCAGGATCCCTTCCCAAGGCCTTTGAAACAACCTCCAAGATCCTAAGAGCTGTGCCACTTGGGGAATCTTTCTTCATCCTGTGGTGGGCCTCCCATATCTCCACATCAAAGTCCTCTCCAAGCACCTCTGCCATTATCTTTGCAAGGAAAAACATGAGATTTACTCCCACAGACATATTGGGGGCCATCACACAGGGGATCTGCCCTCCCAAGGTCCTTACCTCTTGGAGTATTTCCTTTGTAAAGCCTGTGGTGCCGATTACCATGGGAACATTATGATCCACAGCCCATCTTAAGTGTTCTATTGTGGCCTCTGGAGTTGTAAAATCTATGATGACATTAATTGGCCCTGAGATATCCTTAAGGCCTTCTTTTAAACTGAGCTTAAATTCTTTAATACCCAACAAGGATCCAATTTCCTTCCCAATATCTGGATGAGCATTCCTTTCAAAGGCATAGACCAATTGGAAGTCTTTGTCCTCCTTTAAACACCAAAGGATTCTCTGTCCCATCCTACCCATTGCACCTGCAACTGCTACCCTTATCACGAAAGCCTCCTTAAGATACAAGACCAAATCTTTTCATCACATCCAAGAGCTTCTTTTTGTTGTTCTCGCCCATATTGCAAAGGGGTAATCTAAACTCCTCTTGGATCATACCCATTAGGCTCAGAGCCGTCTTAACAGGGATTGGATTTGTTTCGTAGAACATGGCCTCACAGAGAGGGAAAATCTTCAAAAAGAGTTCTTGGCTCTCTTTCACCCTCCCTTCCTCCCATAGTTTCACCACCTGAGAGGTCTCTTTGGGTATGACATTGGCCACAACAGAAATAACACCCTTTCCTCCCACCGAGAGCACAGGCACAAGGATGGTATCATCTCCTGAAAGGAGGGTGATCTTGTCACCGGCCAGCTCCATGATCTGGGTCATTTGCACCAAATTCCCAGAGGCCTCCTTAATGGCAACCACCTCTTCAAACTCGGCAAGCCTTGCCAC
>Ga0197142_1000888_pt1 | contig 28045 bp, 23 predicted proteins | sample GBS60_MetaG_FD_148614 | JGI IMG/M metagenome (GOLD analysis project Ga0197142, IMG submission 148614) | Sediment microbial communities from Great Boiling Springs, Gerlach, Nevada, United States - GBS 60_MetaG | ecosystem: Environmental > Aquatic > Thermal springs > Hot (42-90C) > Sediment... | reverse complement strand
ATAGAGGGTTTTTATAATATTGAAGGGTTTAAAGACCTACTTGTTAAACATGGTTTCAGGGTAAAAGAGATAAAATCCATGACATGCGGAACGGCCAACCTCTTTGTGGCATTAAAGGAATAGAGCTTATTTAATGGCTTTTTTATAAATAACCCATAGAGGTATTAAATATTTTATTAAGGGGGGGGCTTGACAAGACAACAAGCATTCTTTATAATAGGTAATGTAAAAATAATTTACATGAGGTTTTTAAAATGGCTCGAGTTCAGGATTGGATAAAGAAAAGATATATCAAATTATTGGATGAATTCAAAGGCAGAGATTTTTCTTTCTATGAAGCGGTTGAGTTTTTAAACAAATTTTTTGGTGATAATGAAAGTCAGGTAAAAAATATTTTATCGGAGATGAAAAAAGCTGGTTATTTGGAGGTGAAAAGGAGCACAGAAGATAGAAGAGAAAAGGTGTATAGACTGCTTAGTCTTTTTGACCTTGGGAAGGTTCAAAATAATTCAATTTCAAAAAAGGACCAGTTGATTAATCTCTTAAAACAAGCAGCAGATCTTATACGGACGCGGGTTGATTACACTTTTATTTTATTCTTGCTCTTTTACAAGGCGATTTCTGATAAGTGGGAAAAGGAATTTGAGGAGACAAAAATTGGACTTTTAAATAAAGGGTGGGAGGAAATCGAAGCGATAAAAGAGGCGGAAAGTGAGCCTTATCATACTTTTAATTTTCCCAAGGAATGCCTATGGAATAATGTAAGGAAAGATCCGCAGAAGATATCTGAGAAGTTTTCAATGGCGATAAGAAAAATAGCAGAGTTGAATCCAGCCTATCAAGACATATTTTCTCAATTTGATTTTCATGCCTTTACAATCAATCCTGAAAATGCAGTGATTTTAAATCAATTGGTTGAACTATTCAGCAAGTTTTCTTTTAAAGAGCTTTCCGGAGATATCTTAGGGGATGCTTATGAATGGATATTAAAATACTTTGCACCCACAAAAGCAAAGGAAGGAGAGGTTTATACACCAAGGGAAGTTATAAGATTAATGATCGAGATTTTAAATCCAGAGCCTACAAAGAGCATCTATGACCCTGCTTTAGGTTCTGGTGGAATGCTAATTATTGGGTATCAATATATTGAGGAAAAGACCGGTAAGGACAAGGCGGATACCCTGTTTTTATGTGGCCAGGAAGTAAATTCAAAGACGCTGGCTTTGGCAAAGATGAATATGCTCTTGCATGATATAAAGAATTTTTATTTCCATCTTGGTGATACTTTACTATTCCCGAAATTTAAAGAGGGGGACTCCATTAGAAAATTTGACTATGTTATTGCAAATCCTCCATGGAATCAAGATGGTTATGATGAGGAGAACTTGAAAAAAGGAGAATACTGGCAAGATAGATTTGGATATGGATTCCCAACAAAACAGTCAGCTGATTGGGCTTGGATTCAGCATATGATTGCCTCTGCAAAGGATGAGGATGGTGGAAAGATTATCGTTGTAATTGACACAGGAGCGGTTTCAAGAGGAGGAAGGGAAAAATTAATAAGACAGGAAATAGTTGAGGAGGATTTAATTGAATCAGTTATTTTGCTTCCTGAAAAATTGTTTTACAACACTGGTGCGCCAGCAGTAATTATTGTTTTTAACAAAAATAAGCCAGAAGAGAAGAAAGGGAAGATTTTGCTAATCAATGCAAGCAAGGAATATCAGGAGGGGAAAAAGCAAAATACATTATCAAAAGAAAACATCCAAAAAATTGTAAATGCCTATCGTGAATTTAAAGACATTGAAAAGTTCGCAAAGGTCATAACCAAAGAAGAGGCAAAGGAAACAGATTATAACTTGAGCCCATCAAGGTTTGTGAGTATTGCAGAGGAGGAAGAGTATAGAGCGATTTCAGAAATCATGGCGGATTTGGAAAGGTTGGAGGACGAGAGGAGGAGGGTGGAGGAGAAAGTGAGGAAAATTTTGGGGAAAATATAAAATATGGCTACTGATATCATACAAGCATTCAACGAATTTAAGTCGAGATTAGAACTGAGCAACACATTTCAGGAAGCAGTAACTACTCATCATCAAGCAATTCGGAAATGGATTGAATCTTATGATCCTAGTATTGAAACGAAATTAATTGGATCTCTACAAAGAAAAACAAGGATACAACCACGAGCCGAAGATACTTTTGATATAGATATTTTGGTAATTTTAGGGAAATTTCACAGGGTTGCTACAAACGGAACCGGGATTTCGCCTTCTAATGCAATAGATAAATTATGTGAAATTATGAGAAAGCATGGAACTTATAGAAAAATGGATCCACAAAAAGATTACCCGACTGTATTTATAGAATATGAGGATAATATTAAAGTTGAATTAGTTCCAGCATATAGAGATTTTATATATGAGCCAAAAGGCCAAGGATATCTAATCCCAAAAACTTATTCTGAATGGACATCTGCCGATTATGATTATGATGCAGAGTATATTTCAAACAAAAATAAAGAATGTGAAGGCTGGCTTATCCCAACAATTAAAATGTTGAAAGCAGCAAAGAGAAATTGGTTCCCGGAAATGAAATCATATCATTTAGAAGTATTAGCTACTATAATCATTCCTTTATTAGTTGCACGTTATAAAAATCAGAATATTCAATTATCGTATCCTAACCTTATATATGGGTTTTTCTATATTGCGAAAGATGAAATGCCAGGGGTTTGTCGCATTGATGGCAGCAAGTCTCCAGATGCAAGTGCGTATATGGAATATTATGAGAAACGAAATTTAGCAGATAAATTTAGCAAAATTGCAAATTATTGCGAAGGGATTATTCAATTAGATAATCGTTCCGCAATAGAAAAATGGAGAGAATTATTTGGAGAACCATTTCCATCTTATGGATAAATCATTGAGGTAAATTATGGATAACAAAATTCAAAATTTAATAAATGAATGTAAACAAATAGAAGAAGACTCTTTATATACTGCAGAAGTGCATTATATTATTGGACATAAACAGAAAGTGAAAGCTTTTTGGTTTAAATTTATACCTCCGTTAATAACTTTAGGAACTTCCTTTGCATTGCTTGTTAAAGCACCTAATTGGGTTACTTGGATAACTTTTTTCAGTGCTTTAATTACAATAACTAATATCTTATCAGAACCGGAAAAAGAATCAAAAAATCACTTTATAGCAGCTCAACACTTTACTACCTTAAAACATGAGGCTCGGTCATTATATGAAGCTTTTAAAGATTTTATGGATGAAAAAGATTTTTATCATGAGATAAGAAAACTTAGAGATAGATATAACCTCTATGCAAGTTTAACCCCTCCAACAGATGATGAAAAAGCATGGAAAAAAGCAAGAGAAAGAATAAAAGAAGGTTACCATAGAGCAGATTTTAGACAAAAGGGAAATAAACAATGAAATCACCTTGTCAGACAATATTAGAAGATATCGCAGGTGAGAAAATTAAAGAGAAAGTAGCGATTTGTATAAGGCAATTATTAAAGAATGACCATCATTTATTAGAAATTGGTGCAAATGAAAGAAGTATTTCTCATAAATTAGCCGAATATTTGCAACAGCATTTTCCTGATTGGCATGTGGACTGTGAGTATAATAGGCATGGTATACAAATTAAGAAACTGGGAGAAGAAAGAGTTTATCCTGATATTATTGTTCATTTACGAAATACTCCTTTTAATTTACTAGTAATTGAGCTTAAATGTTCTAATGACAGTAACGAATATGATATTGAAAAATTGAAAAAGTTTACTGACCAAAAAGGAGATTTTAAATATAAGTTAGGTTTATTCTTAAAAATTATTTCTATTGATATAAGGGAAATATTATGGTTCAAAGATGGCCAACAAGAAAATTAGGGGAGATTTGTGAAATTATTGCAGGCCAAGCACCACCATCTGAGTTTTATAACGATGATGGACAGGGCATTCCTTTCTTAACTGTAAATTCTTTTGGCAAAGTTTATCCAAAAGTAGAAAGGTGGACAACTAAATGTTTGAAAAAATCTTGTAAAGAAGATGTTTTATTTTCTGTGGCTGGGTCGTTGGGGTTAGTTAATTTAGGCATAAATGCTTGTATAACTCGTTCGATCTTTGCATTAAGACCATTGAACAATATTGTTTTGCAAAAATTTTTATTTTATGCACTTAAAAAATATGGTTTTCAAATTGCTCTAATGGGGAGCGGAACAGCTCAAAAAGTTATCACTATAAAGCAAATAAGTGATTTTCAAATCCCCTTCCCCCCTCTTCCCATTCAGCAAAAAATTGTAGATATTCTGGATACGATTCAGTTGGCTATTGATATTCAAGATAAAATTATTGAAAAATCAAAGGAACTTAAAAAGTCATTAATGAATTTATTATTTCATTACGGGTTAGCGGGTTTGAGAATTAAAGAATTAATGAGTTCACGAGTTGGCGAGTTAAAGAGTTTAGAAATTGAAAAATTAGGTTTGAAATTGAAGAAAACTGAAATCGGAGAAATTCCAGAGCATTGGGAAGTGGTGAGGTTGGGGGAGGTAGCATTAGAATTTTTAGGAGGAGGAACGCCATCTACAAATGTAATAGAATATTGGGATGGTGAAATACCATGGACAACATCCTCAATTATAGACGAAGATAAAGTTTGTATTTTAAATAAGGGGCAAAGATATATATCTAAATTAGGCTTGGATAATAGTTCCGCTCAATTAGTTCCTGCATTTAACCTTTTGGTTGGAACAAGAGTTGGGGTGGGAAAAGTCGCTATAAATGAAATAGATATTGCTATAAATCAAGATTTAACAGGAATAATTTACGATAGAAAAAAAATAAATCTTCTTTATTTTGCGTATATATTGAAATCTCCACTCTGTCAAGAATTCTTTAGTAACTATAAGAGAGGCGCTACCATAAAGGGAATTCCAAGAAATGATTTGAAGGCGATTCCCATTCCCCTCCCCCCTCTTCCTGAGCAACAAGAGATTGCGGAGATTTTGCAAACTATTGATCAAAAAATTGAGATTGAGAAAAAGAAAAAAGAACTTTATGAGGAATTATTTAAAACTATGCTTAATAAAATAATGAATCAGGAAATAAATCTTGAAAATTTTGAGGTTTAAAGATGGTTAGGCAGTTAGAAAAGAAATTGGTTGAGGATTGGGCAATAGAAAAGCTAATAGAAAAGGGCTGGAATTATGTTGAACCAGAAAAATTGAATAGACTAAACATTGATGAGCCATTGCTTGTTGAGGATTCAAAAAGAAAGATTCTGGAGATTAATAAAGATGTTGAGCTTACTGAAGAGGATTTGCAAGCTGTTATTAATAAGCTTCAGGGAGCCTTTACTGACCAGAATGGACACAAGGAGACTTTAAGATATCTTAAATATGGTGTTCCTATAAAAACAGCGAGAGAAAGGGTTGTAAAATACATTCAGCTTTTTGATTACAAGAACCTTGAGAGAAATGAATTTGTCCTTACAAATCAGATTGAATTTATTGGAAAGGACAGAATTCGACTGGATTTGTTGCTTTTTGTCAATGGAATTCCCTTAGTAAATATAGAATGTAAAAACCCTTATACAAATAAGGCAGATTACCATGATGCATACAGACAGATAAAAAGATATGAAAGAACCGTTCCTGAGCTTTACAAGTATGTTCAAATCGGGGTTGGTTTTGCTGAAAGGGTTAAATATTTCCCCATTGTTCCATGGCTTGAAGATGTAAGGCAGGAAATTTGGAGATGGGATGCACTTAAAGAAGATGAAGCTATTTTTGAGATGTTAAAGCCTGAGGTGCTTTTAGACATTATTAAGAATTTCTTGTTTATTCGGGAATTCAGAGGAGAGATGACAAAGGTTGTTGGTAGGTATATGCAGTATCGTGCGGTTAATAAGATCTATGATAGGGTAATGGAAAATTTAGCTGGCAGAACTGATAAAAACAAGGGACTGATCTGGCATTGGCAGGGTTCAGGTAAAACCCTTACAATGATTTTTTCTGCCCATAAATTATTTTTTGAGCTTGGGAAGCCAACAATTTTCTTTATTGTGGACAGAAAGGATTTAGAAAGGCAATTTAATGATGAGCTAAGTTCTATAGATTTAAACTTTAGCTTTGAAAAGATTGAAAGTATCGGGCACTTAAAAGATGTTTTGACCTATGACGATTACAAAGGAAAAAGGGGAGCCTTTTTGACATTGATTCATAAATTTAATCTTGAAGAAAGTTTTATTCTGGATGAGATGCAAAAACTTGGAGAAATTGGCAAGAGGAAAGATGTTATCTGTTTTTTAGATGAGGTTCACAGAAGCCAGTATGGGATTTTGGCTTTAAAGATGAAGAATGTCATTACAAGTGCCTTTTTCTTCGGCTTTACAGGGACTCCTGTATCTTACAAGGACCGCAATACTTATAAAGAATTTGGTTATATAAGGGAGGGAGATCCTGAACTTTATTTAGACAGGTATTTTATAGATGAAGCGGAAAGAGATAGCTTTGTTGTCCCAATAATATATGAGCTAAGGAAAGAGGAGGTCCAGTTAAAGGAAAAAGATTTGGACTGGTATTTCGAACAGGTTGATGCAGACGACATTACTGATGATGTGGAGCTAAGAAACATAGAGGAAGTTGTGAGGACAAAAATAAATGAAATAACTGTTTTTCTGGAAAGTAAGAAAAACATAGAGGTTATCTGTCAAGATATAGCAAAGCATTTTAAAGAAAATTTTAATGGAAAATTTAAAGGACTTATTGTAACGGGTAGTAGAAAAGCCTGTGTTAGATTCAAGGAGATTCTGGACGAGTATTTGGATTCAAAATATAGTGAAGTGGTTATGACCTTTGATAAGGAGGAAGAGGAGATAAACAACTATAAAGAGAGATTAAAAGAAAGGTTTGGGAAAAATGATACTGATGAGATTGTTAAGGAAATAATTGAAAAGTTTAGAAAGGAAGATTATCCGAAGCTCTTGATTGTGACTGATATGTTAATTACTGGTTTCGATGAACCGAAACTTGCGGTTCTTTATCTTTACAAAATTCTAAAAAATCATAGGTTGTTACAAACAATAGCACGGGTTAATCGCCCCTTTGAGCAGAAGCCAGCGGGCCTTCTGGTTGATTATGTAGGTATTTTTAAATACATGGGTCGAGCCTTTAAGGTTTATGCTCATGAAGATGTGAAATTGATAGAAGAGAAAATTGTTGGTAAAGATGAGGCAGAGAGGAAATTTAATGAATTTTTGGGAAAATTAGAAAATCTCTTTAGAGGTTTAATAGGCAATTTTGAAAGAGAAAGTTTTGATAAAGCCCTAGAGGTTTTAAAAAATAAAGGGGACGAATTTGTTTCACTGTATAAAGAATTAAGGATGAGGTTTGAGTTTTTAAGGTCCGAAGGAAAAATCTTAGAAGGTTTAACAAAATATAAATGGCTTTCTGCTTTGTATGAATATCACAAAAAACTCTTGAAACCAGATATAGATGAAACAAAATTAGAAAAATACTTTCAAAGGACAATAGGGCTAATCCATGAATTAATAGAACCTTCTGGATTAAAAAGGTTTGAACCGAAGGCAATTGACCTAGGCTATATCAAGCAGATAAAAGGTTCGGACTTGACACCTGCTCAAAAATATATTGGGGTTTTGACTGCCTTGAAGCATATTTGTATATTAAGGGAGAAAAACCCGATCTATAAGAGTATAGCGGAGAGAGTAAAAAAATTGATAGAGAGATGGCAAGAAGGTGGGGAGGATATCTTAGAGTTGGCTCCAGATATTGAAGAGGTTTTAAATTATATAAATGAAAAGGAAGAAGAAAAAAGAAAGACCAAACTTAATGATTTAGAATTTGGCATAAGATTAATTTTTGAGAAACGACTTAGCTTAAAAACGGAGGTGTTAGAAGATTTAGCAAGAAGGATTTATGGAGAAATAAAAGATAACCTTTATCCCGGCTGGAGTCAGAATCCAGCTGCCTTAAAAACTACTGAGAGGAAGATAAGGGAGGTTCTTTCAGACATAAAACCAAGATATAAAATTCCTTATGAAGAGTTTGATATGCTTCATAGGGAAATTTATGAATTTGTTTCAGAATATGGATCTGAGAAATAGATATATTCTATTTTATAGAAAAGTGAAATATCCGAGGATAGAGGTTAAGAAAGATATTATTACTGTAATACTACCAGAAAATTATTCTGCAAATATTGAAGATATAATTAAGGATTACGAAAATTGGATAAAGGAAAAACTCAAGCACTTAAAAGAACTGGAAGCAATCTCCATGAATTTAGTTCTGTATAACCAGGAAAATCTGAAAGAGGTGATTAAAGATTGCATTGATAAATATGGAAGGATTTTAAAAGTGTATCCCGAGGGTATATTTTTTAGGAAGATGAATAAGAGATGGGGGAGTTGCAACTCAAAAAAGAGGCGATTAATTTTTAATAAGGATTTAAAGTTTTTACCCAAGGATTTAATAAGGTATGTGGTATTACATGAAATGTGCCATTTAGTAGTTAGGAATCATGGACGAAGGTTTTGGAGATTGGTCGGGAGTTTCGATGGTGACTATAGAGAAAAAGAAAGATTTTTAGCATGCTACAGGATTAAATTGGAAGGACTTTAGATTGCATCGTCTGGATATTTGTCTTTTATCCTAATTTGTAAAACCGAATTTTTAGAGAAGATTATTTTTTGAAGTTGACGAGCTATTGAGTTTCTTCAGACCTTCAGGTTAAACTTTTACATGGATGAAGGAAAGAAATCAGAGATTAGCCCGACAGATAATTCTTCAGCTGGAAAGGTAATAGCAGGCATTGAGTCTGATATTAACATTTCAGGTAAAAACCTGTATCAGGTAAAAATACCTGTCTTTGAAGGCCCCCTTGATCTATTACTTCATCTAATAAAAGAAAATAAGATTGATATTTATGACATTCCTATTGCCTTAATAACAAGACAGTATCTCGAATATCTTGAGCTCATGAAAGAGCTTAATCTCGATATTGCCTCTGAGTTCCTTGTCATGGCTGCTACCCTTATATACATTAAATCAAGGATGCTTCTTCCAAAGGATGATCCAGGTGAGGTGATTGAGGAGGATCCGAGGCTCGAACTTGTTGAGAGACTTCTCGAATATCAGGCAATAAAGGAAGCAGCCCTTGAACTTAAGGAGAGGGAGGAGGAATGGTTGGGAGTTCTCAGGAGACCTGAGATAGAAGTTGAAGATGAACCAACAGATGAAGAGAATGTTAAGGAACTTTATCTCTTTGACATCAACATCTTTGACCTTCTTTCTGCCTTTAAGAAACTCGTAGAAAAGCTCCCACCAGAGGTTTTAGAGATCAGTCCTGAAACACTTACGGTAAAGGACAGGATATCCTACATCCTTGAGCAACTTGAACAGAGGGAATCTTTTAGATTTGAGGATCTTTTTGAGGGCATGAGGACAAAGGATGCCCTTATAGTAACATTTCTTGCCCTTCTTGAACTCCTTAAGCTCGGACTTGTGAGGGCCTATCAGGAAAGGCCTTTCAGTATTATATGGATATTCAAAAGAGAGGTTCAACCAACATCAGTTTAAAAAGGTAACACCCGTTACTTTTTGTGCCCATTATAAGGCTATAAGATAAAAAAATTCTAAAAAATCTTTACTTTCAAAGGATTTTATGATATACTTATAGACTTACCGTTTATGTACAGAAATGGGAGGTAAGGATGCTCATTATCGGTGAAAAACTCAGTATTATTGCAAAGCGTGTAAGAGAGGCAATGTTAAAAAGGGATAAAGGGCCTATACAGGAGATTGCTAAGGCCCAGTGGCAGGCTGGTGCAAGTATGATAGATGCCAATATCGGTCCTGCTGAAGATGGTGGAGAGTCCTTAATGGAGTGGATGGTCACAACAATTCAGGAGGCTGTTCCTTTGCCAGTATGTCTTGATACAACAAATTATAAGGCTGTTGAGGCAGGTCTTAAGGTCCATAACAATCAGTGGGGAAGGCCTCTTATTAACTCAACCTCAAATGACCCTGAGAGATTCCCCATGCTTGAGCTTGCTGCAAAGTATAACTGCCAGATAATAGGTCTTACTGTTGGTAAAGGTGGTCTTCCAGCAGATGCAGGAGAGAGGGCAGCCATTGCAGCGGAGATAATGGCAAGGGCAATGGAATACGGCGTGCCCCTTGAAGACCTTTATCTTGACCCCCTTGTTCTCCAGATAGCTACATCTCAGGATCATGCATTAAAAGTTATCGAGGCAGTTAAGCTCTTCAAGGAGATGAATGACCCACCCATGAAGACCGTTGTAGGACTTAGCAATATTTCGAATGGATGTCCGAAGGAATTAAGACCTATTATTAATAAATATTATTTTCTCATGCTCCTTGATGCCGGCCTTGATGCTGCTATTGCTGATCCAAAGGAGATGGCAGAGGCAATGGAGGAGAGGCCTCTCTTCGAGGCAGTCCTTGCTGGTAAGGATATTGGCGATCAAAGACGGGCAATGGTAATTAAAAAGACCGTTGACATAATTATGGGCAGGACCCTTTATGCCCATTCTTATTTAGAGATGTAATGGAGGTGAGCTGTGTCTTATACTGCACCAAAGGAGACTTATTCAGGAAAGGTCTTTGAGGTAACAATAGGGACTGAAAGGCCTGTCACTTTTGGAGGAGAAAATGTCCTTCCTTTCCATGGTTTTGAAGGCTCAATCCCCCATAGACCTGTTATTACCTACGAGATACAGGATGTACCACCCGATGACTGGCCAGAGACAGTAAAGGCCGTTTACAACGGCGTGGCTAATGATCCCGTTTCATGGGCAAGGTTCTGTGAAGAAAAACTCAATGCCAAGGCTATTGCCTTAAGGCTTATTGGAACCCATCCTGACAGGGAGAATCGCTCTTCTGAAGAGGCGAGAAAGGTCGTATCAGAGGTCCTTTCTGCAATAAAGGTTCCCCTTATAATCCTTGGAAGCAACCATGTGGAGAAAGATTCCGAGGTTCTTGTGGCCTGTGCGGAGGCAGCAAAGGATAAGAACTGTATTATTGGTAAGGCCCAGGAGGGTAATTACAAGACCATTACTGCTGCTGCCATGGCCCACAATCATAAACTAATTGCCATGTCAGAGCTTGATATAAACCTCTCAAAACAGCTTAACATCCTGATTACCCAGATGGGTTTCCCAAAGGAGAGGCTTATTACTGATCCCATGTGTTCTGCCCTTGGTTATGGAATTGAATACACCTATTCTGTTATGGAGAGAATCAGGCTTGCTGCCCTCGCACAGAATGACCAGGTTATGCAACCTCCCATGCTTGGAGATGTTGGAACCTATGTCTGGAAGGTAAAGGAGACACAGGCCTCAGAAGGAGAGTTGCCCCACTGGGGTTCCCTTAAGGAGAGGTCCATTGCCTGGGAGGCCGTTACGGCAGTTGCAATGCTAATAGCTGGTGCAGAGCTTCTCATTATGAGACATCCAGAGGCTGTTAAGGCTGTAGAGAGATTTATTGATGAATTAATGCAATAGTGAGGAGGTAAAGATGGCCCTTACAGGAGTAGAGATATTCAAGCTTCTACCAAAGACTAATTGCAAGAAGTGTGGACATCCCACCTGCCTTGCCTTTGCTATGAAGCTCGCCCAGAGGCAGGCATCCCTTGACCAGTGTCCTGATGTATCTGAGGAGGCAAAGAGGATTCTTGGTGAGGCCTCTGCACCTCCTATAAGGCCTGTGACCTTTGGTGTGGGTGACAGGGTCCTCAAGATGGGTGAGGAGATAGTCCTCTTCAGACATGAAAAGAAATTTGTAAATCCCACAGTCTTTGCCGTAGAGATAAAGGATACAGATCCCGAAGAAAGGATAAATAACACGATTAACGATGTCCTTACTTCAGAGATAGACAGGGTTGGTCAGAAACTCAGGATTGATGCAATATTCATTAATAATTTATCAGGAGACCCTCAGAGATTTGAGGCTCTTGTAAAGACCGTATCTTCAAAGGCACCCGAGGTCCCCTTAATCCTCAGCACTACAAATCCTCAATCAGCAGAGGTAGCTCTAAAGATTGTTGCTGATAAAAGACCAATCCTTTACGGAGCAAATAAAGATAACCTTGAGGCAATGGCTACGCTTGCAAAGACCTACAAAGTACCCCTGGGAGTGACAGGTAATGGCCTCGAAGAGGTATCAGGTCTCACAGAGAAGATAAAGGCCATGGGTGTGGAAGACATGATAATAGAGAGCAGTGCAAGGAGTGCACGGCAGATTATTGAGCATAATACCTTAATAAGGAGATCTGCCCTTAAAAAGAACTTCAAGCCCCTTGGTTATCCAGTAATAAACCTTTGCCAGAGGGAAGACCAGCTCCTTGAAGCCCTTATAGGAGCCCTTGGAGTGATGAAATATGCATCCATAGTGGTTCTCAGCAGTGCTGAGAAGTGGAAGAACCTTGCCCTCTTTACTCTAAGACAGAATATCTATACCGATCCTCAGGTTCCGATGCAGGTTGAGCAGAAGATATACAAGATTGGAGAACCAAGGCCAGAGTCTCCTCTCCTTATTACTACCAACTTCTCCCTTACATACTTTATTGTCTCGGGTGAGATAGAAAACAGTAAGGTCCCTTCAAGACTTGCAGTTATGGATTGTGAAGGCCTCTCTGTCCTTACTGCTTGGGCTGCTGGTAAATTCACAGCTGCAAAGATTGCCCAGTTTATTAAAGACAGTGGTGTAGAGAATGAGATAAGCCACAGGGAGCTCATCATTCCTGGTTATGTGGCAATCCTGAGTGGTGCTATAGAGGAGAAACTTCCTGGATGGAAGGTCACAGTTGGTCCAAGGGAGGCCAATGGAATCCCTGCCTTTTTAAGGCAGAGGATGGGTTGACAGGATAAGTTTAAATAATTAATAATAAAGTTAATAAATTTGGAGGTCTTAGATGTCCAAGATTATTGCAGCAGCAGCTATTAGAGGTGCCCATAGGCTTGTAAAACAGGCTGAAGAATTACTTGAAGAAGTGATAGCAGAGAAGGGCAAGGACTATCACTTTGAGTTTCCTGATACAGCCTACTATCTTCCCATGATCTATGCAATGACAGGCTTTCCTGTTAAGACCCTTCAGGATATGAAGGTTGGCCTCGGATTTGCAAAGGAACTCCTCCATGAAGAACCAGAAGAGCATGTATGGAGACCCTATCTTGGAGAGGCCCTTGATTCAGGTATGGCGACCCTTTTTGCCGAGGAGATTATTCTTGCCCTGAGGTATATAAAGGGTCTTGAACCAGCAAGGGATCCAGAGACAGGTTACGAATACAATGGATTTATAACAGACACTATCCAGAGAAACCTTGGCATCCAGCTCGTTGATGGAAGGATGCCTGGATTTGCAGCCATTATAGGTGCTGCTCCCGATGAGGATATTGCTGTGAGGATTGTTAGAGAGCTTCAGGAAAAGAATATCCTCGTCTTCCTCTCTGGTCAGGCCCATGATAAGAACGGAAATCTCACGAGTGTGACAAGGCAACTCCTCAGTAGGAAGGTAGAACTCGGCTGGGATACCTATATAGTTCCCCTTGGCCCTGACACAGAGCATACCCTATATGCCCTTGACTGGTCTATAAGGGCATCCCTCATATTTGGTGGAAACAAACCAGGAGACTTCAAGGCCCACCTCAAATATACAAAGGACAGGGTCTTTGCCTTTGCCCTTGTCCTTGGAGAGCTTGATGATATCAAGTGGTCAACGGGTGCTGGTGCTATAAATATGGGTTATCCAGCAGTATGTGACACAGAGGTCCCTGTAATACATCCAACAGGTGTCTGTACCTATGAGGAGGTTGACAGGGAGCTTGACCATTCAAAGATAGTCCAGAAGGCAATAGAGGTAAGGGGTCTAAAGGTAATAGTAACAAAACCACCAATACCTGTTTCCTATGGTCCTGCCTTTGAGGGTGAGAGGATCAGGAAGGAGGATACCTTTATTGAATTTGGTGGTCAGAGGACACCTGCCTTTGAATGGGTGAGGATGAGGGAACTTGATGAGATAGAAGACGGTAAGGTTATTATTGTTGGAGAGAACTGGAAGGAGAGATATGAGAAGGGTGGTCAGATGCCCCTCGGTATAGTAGTAGAAGTTGCTGGTAGAAAGATGCAGAAGGACTTTGAGGCCGTTATAGAAAGGAAGATCCATCACAATATAAACGAGGCTCAGGGTCTCTGGCATATGGGTCAGAGGGATATAAACTGGATAAGGATAAGCCATGCAGCAAAGGCCGCTGGCATTACCCTTGAGCATCTCGGGATTATCCAGACAACAATGATGAAGAACCGTTTTAGCTCCATAGTTGATAAGGTTCAGGTTACCCTTTATACAGAGGAGGCAGATGTCCTCAGGGTAATGGAGGAGGCAAGGAAGGCCTATCGTGAAAGGGATCAGAGGCTCGGTGCCCTTACGGACGAGGCTGTTGATACCTTCTATTCCTGCCTTCTCTGTCAGAGCTTTGCTCCAAGCCATGTCTGCGTTATAACACCAGAGAGGCTTGGACTTTGCGGTGCCTATAACTGGCTTGATGCAAAGGCGGCCTATGAGATAGACCCAACAGGTGGAAACCAGCCTGTTCCCAAAGGTGAGCTTATCGATCCTCGGTATGGGAGATACACAGGTGTGGATGAATATCTCAAGAAGGCCTCAGGTGGTGCTGTTGAGACCCTTAATCTCTATACTATAATGGAAAATCCCATGACATCCTGTGGTTGTTTTGAGTGCATTGTTGCCATAATCCCTGAGGCGAATGGAGTAATGATTGTTAACAGGGGATTTACAGGCATGACACCAATAGGTATGAAGTTCTCAACCCTTGCTGGTACAGTTGGTGGAGGAGTTCAGACACCAGGATTTATGGGTATTGGAGTTAATTTTATAACAAGCAAGAAATTCCTCCACGGTGACGGAGGATTAAAGAGGATTGTCTGGATGCCAAAGGCTCTTAAGGAAAGAATAAGGGAGGCCTTTACACAGAGGGCTCAGGAGGAAGGAGTCCCTGACCTCCTTGACAAGATAGCTGATGAGACTATCTGTGAAGATTCAGAGAAGCTTCTTGAGTTTCTCACACAGGTAGGCCATCCAGCCCTTGAGATGGAACCGATAATAAAATAAGGAGGCAAACTATGGATAAGAAGCTTATAAAGAGCGCCAATGAGGCATCAGAAAGAATAATAGAGTGGGCAGAATCCCACCAGCTTGAGACATGCTTTGACAGGGCCCAGAGACTCAAGCCCTGTCCTATTGGTGAGACAGGTGCCTGCTGTAAGGTCTGTCACATGGGTCCCTGCAGGCTTGTAGGACCTAATGCAGAGGAAGAGGCAAAGGGAGTTTGTGGAGCTCCTCTTCCAACTGTTGTTGCAAGAAATCTTGTAAGGATGATAGCTGCTGGTACAGCAGCCCATAGTGACCATGCAAGAGATATGGTCCTTACCCTTCTTGCAGTAGGCCTTGGTGAGACAAAGGACTTTGAGATAAAGGATGTGAGAAAACTCTACAGGGTTGCTGAGATCCTCGATGTTGAGTTCGAGGGAAGACCTGTAAAGGATGTTGCAAAGGATGTGGCCCTTAAATTCCTTGAGGACTATTCAAGGCAGAAAGGTGAATTAAATTACATAAAGAGGGCTCCAAAGAAGACACAGGAGAGGTGGAGGAAATGGGGTATAGTGCCGAGGAATATAGATAGAGAAGTTGCTGAGGCAATGCACAGGACCTCTATTGGAGTGGACCATGAACCTGACAGCCTTCTACTTCATGGCTTAAGAACTGCCCTTGCAGATGGCTGGGGTGGATGTATGATATCAACAGATGTGACAGATATCCTTTTTGGCACTCCCAGACCTGTAAGGGCTGAGGCAAGTTTCGGTATCTTTAAAGATGATGAGGTGAATATTGTTGTTCACGGCCATGAGCCATCCCTTGCTGAGATGATAGTGGATGTTGCCTCAGAGCCAGATATGATAGCTTATGCAAAATCGAAGGGTGCAAAGGGGATCAATCTTGGTGGAATGTGCTGTACAGCCAATGAGGTCCTTATGAGGCACGGTATTCCAACAGCAGGAGGATTCACCAATCAGGAACTCGGGATAATGACAGGTCTTGTTGATGCTATAACTGTTGATGTCCAGTGCATAATGCCTGCCATTGCTGAACTCTCAAAGAAGTTTCACACAAAGGTTATTACGACCTCTGAGAAGGCAAAGATACCTGGGGCAGTTCATATTGAATATGACGAACACAGGGCAAGGGAGATAGCGAGGCAGATTGTAAAGCTTGCCATTGATAATTTCCCTAACAGGAAGACAAAGGGTAGTTATGTTACAGAGAAATATCCTGTCATAGGTGGTTTCTCTCATGAATATATTGAATACATGCAGGGCGGAAGGTGGCGTGCCTCCTTCAGGCCTCTTAATGATGCCATAATGGCAGGGCGGATTCGTGGGGTTGTTGGACTGGCTGGATGTGATAATCCAAGGGTACCATCAACGGGTATCCATAGATTTCTTGCCTTAGAACTTATCAAAAATGATGTCCTTATTGTCTCAACAGGATGTGGCTCTGCAGCCTGTGGCACTGCCGGTTATCTTACACCAGAGATGGCCCTTGAGCATGCTGGACCAGGCCTCAGAGAAGTCTGCGAGGCAATAGGCATACCACCCATACTGCATGTTGGTGCCTGTGTTGATAACTCAAGGATACTCACCATTGCCACTGCCATGGCCCATGAAGGTGGACTCTCTGATGAGATAGGTGGGATGCCAGCCGTTGGAATAGCACCTGAGTGGATGTCTGAGAAGGCTATTGCTATTGGATGTTATTTTGCTGCATCAGGAGTTCCTGTTATATTTGGAGGCAATTCACCAGTTGGTGCCTCAAAAGAGGTTACAAGGATAATGACAGAGGTATGGTGGGAGAGGTTCAAGGGAGCCATGTACTTCGAGCCTGATCCCGAAAGGATGCTCCAGTTGGCCCTTCAGTATATAGATAATGCAAGGGCAGCCCTTAAGCTCAGAAAATACGAACCAGGTAGATTCGGTACAGAGCGTGTTCTCATGGACATGGCTGCAAGGCGTGAGCTTGACAAATTAGCAAAACCTCACGCAGGCCTTGGATAAAACAGAGGGTGGATATCGGAGTCAGAGTTCAGAGGTCAGATATTAGATGCGAGGAACGAAATTTTCCTTAGAGTCTAATTGCTGACCTCTTCTTCACCTTCCCCTTATTTTTCTCCTGTTAATGGAGGAACATGATTTATTCAGATCAATAAGAATTGTAATTGTAGCTACGGTATATTTTTTATTCATTTGAAGCTTTCCCTTGCAAGCTGATATTCCTAAGTATTATAATTAATGACTTTAAAATCTTCAGGAGGTTTTGGATTGGATTATTCTATAAGTGTTACACTTGCAGACAGGGTGAGGAATCTTCCACCCTATCTCTTTGCCCAGATCGATGCGATGAAGAGGAAGGCCCTTGCAGAGGGAGCTGACCTTATTGACCTCAGCATAGGTGACCCTGACATTCCGACACCATCGCATATAGTAGAGGCAATGAAGGTTGCTGTGGAGAGACCCCAGAATCACCGCTATCCTTCCTATGAAGGTATGTATGAATACAGAAAGGCAGTGGCTGATTGGTATGAAAGAAGGTTCAATGTAAAACTTGACCCCGATACAGAGGTCCTTTCCCTTATTGGATCAAAGGAGGGTATTGGCCACATACCCTTAGCCTTTGTTAATCCAGGAGATGTTGTCCTTGTGCCCTCCCCCGGTTATCCTGTTTATCCAATAGGAACCCTCTTTGCTGGTGGTGAAAGTTATTTCATGCCATTAAAAGAAGAAAATGGTTTCCTCCCCGACCTTGACGCAATCCCTCCAGAGATTGCAAAGCGAGCAAAACTTATGTTCATTAATTATCCAAACAATCCAACATCAGCAGTGGCAAAGGAAGATTTTTTCAGGAGGGTTGTTGAATTTGCAGCAAGATATAACATAATAGTCTGCCATGATGCTGCCTATTCAGAGATATATTTTGACAATAAAAGACCAATAAGCTTTTTATCAATTGATGGTGCAAAGGAGCTTGGTGTTGAGTTCCATTCCCTTTCAAAGACCTATTGCATGACAGGATGGAGGATTGGTTTTGTCGTCGGTAATAAGGATGTGATTGCAGGCCTTGGTAAGATCAAGACAAATCTCGACTCAGGAGTATTTCAGGCAATACAGGAGGCTGCTATTACAGCCCTCAGGACTGATGAGGCAGTGCTTTCTTCGTTAAGAAGGAGGTTTCAGGAGAGAAGGGATGCCCTTTTAGAAGGCCTATCAGATACACCATTAAAGGTCTTTAAACCAGAGGCCACCTTCTATGTCTGGGCAAAGGTTCCCTCAGGTTATGACTCAACAGGATTTGTTAAGGACCTTCTTGAGAAGGCCCATGTGCTTATAACCCCAGGGGTTGGATTTGGAGATGCAGGAGAGGGATATGTGAGGTTTGCCCTTACAGCAGAGGTTAGCAGGATAAGAGAGGCTGTAAGTAGAATAAAAAAGATATGGAGATGAAGAATGCCAGAGATTGAAGACATAAGTCAGACAAGGAAGAGACTGAGGATCGAGATACCTGCCCTTGCAATTGAGGAGAAGATAAAACAGGCCCTTCTGGATATCCAGAAGAGGATAAAGATGCCTGGCTTCAGGCCTGGTAGGGTTCCCCTTGATATTATAGAAAAGAGATTCGGAAAGGAGATTGAGCAAGAGGTTATAGAGGATATCATTACAGAATATTATGCAAGGGCAATCGAGGAGACGAATATAAAGCCTGTCAGTATGCCCGTACTTGAGGAGGAGTTAAAGTTTGAAAGAAAGGCTCCTCTAAAAATCACCTTTCTTGTTGATGTAAGGCCTGAGATAAAAGACCTTGATTATTCTAATATTAAACTCGAACAGGGTGAAATAACAGTAAGTGAGTCAGAGGTTGAAGAGGTTCTCAAGGGTTTACAGGAAAGCCGCTCTGTCTATGAACCTGTTGATGAACCTGCTGGTGATGATGACCTTGTAGTAATGGATTATGAGATACCGGAGTTAAATATAAATTATTCAGATCAGGTATTTAAGATAGGATCGGACCTTTTCCCTGAAGAGTTTTCAATAGCTCTTAAGGGCCTGAGAATATCAGAGTCGAAAGAATTTGAGGCAAGGTTTCCTGACGATTACAGGAAGGAAGAGCTTGCCGGTAAGACCTTGAAGATAAAGGTTACAGTAAAAGAGGTAAAGAGAAAGGAGCTACCAGCCATTGATGATGAGCTTGCAAAGGATGTTGGTTTTGATACCCTTGAAGACCTCAAGAACAGGATAAGGGAGAATCTGCTTAAGAAAAAGGAGAAGGCCGAAAGGTTCAGACTTATGGGAGAGCTGCTAAATAAGCTTGTTGATAGTGTTGATTTTGAGGTCCCCCAGCAGATGCTTGATAGTCAGCTCGAGGCAGAGCTTGAGGAACACAAAAAAAAGGTACCTGATGATGCGAGGGATAATGCGACATTGAGGGAGGAACTGAGACCCCAAGCCCTTAGGAAGGTTAAGGCATCTATTATCCTTGATGTTATTGGTGAGAGGGAAGGTGTGCAGATTAATGAGGATGACATCAAGCGATATGTCATTAATCTAAGCCAAAGGTTGCTTGTGAGTCCTGAGTTTATAGTAAAATATTATATGAGTGATGCAGAGAAGCGCGAGGCCTTAAGAACGGCAGTTTATGAGGATAAGGTTTTAGAGACAATCCTCGAAAAGGTTATAAAGAAAGGATAGATATGAGCATAATACCAATTGTAATAGAGCAGACAGGTAGGACAGAGCGTGCCTATGATATTTATTCAAGACTCCTCAAGGATAGAATAGTCTTTATTGGTTCACCAATAGATGACTATATTGCAAACCTTGTTATTGCCCAGCTTCTGTTTCTTCAATCGGAGGATCCGGAGAGGGATATTCATATTTATATAAATTCACCCGGGGGTTCTGTTTCATCAGGCCTTGCCATATACGATACTATGCAGTATGTGAAGTGTGACATAGCCACCTATTGCATAGGAATGGCTGCAAGCATGGGTGCTCTCCTTCTTTCAGCTGGCACGAAGGGTAAAAGATATGCCCTTCCACATTCAAGGATTATGATTCACCAGCCAATGGGAGGTTTTTACGGTCAGGCTACTGATGTAGAGATCCACGCAAGGGAGATATTGAAGATGAAGGAAAACCTTAACAGAATTCTTGCCCTTCATACAGGCCAGCCTATAGAGAAGATTCAGGCAGACACGGAGAGAGATTTCTTTATGTCAGCCGAGGAGGCCCTTAATTACGGAATCGTTGATTCTGTAATAACAACACTCAAAAAGAATAAATGAGGTATAAATGGCTAAGAAGAATTCACCTTTAAGATGTTCCTTTTGCGGAAAGCCTCAGGAAGAGGTAAGAAAGCTCATTGCAGGTCCATCTGTTTTTATATGCGATGAATGTGTGGAGCTCTGCAAAGAGATAATATCTGAGGAGGTCTATGAGGCTATACCCTCTCCAGGTATGAAGGTCCCTGCGCCAAGGGAGATTCATCGCTTTCTTGATGAGTATGTTATTGGTCAGGAGCGGGCTAAGAAGATCCTTTCTGTTGCTGTTCATAATCACTACAAAAGAATATTTATGCCCCGGTCAAGTGATGTGGAGCTTCAGAAGAGTAATATCCTCTTGATAGGACCTACAGGCACAGGCAAGACCCTCCTTGCCCAGACCCTTGCGAAGATGCTTGATGTACCTTTTGCCATTGCTGATGCTACAACCCTTACAGAGGCAGGATATGTTGGTGAAGATGTGGAGAATATCCTTCTTAAACTCCTTCAGGCAGCTGATTACGACATCGAAAGGTGTCAGAGAGGTATTGTGTACATAGATGAGATAGATAAGATAAGCAGAAAGTCTGAAAACCCCTCCATAACAAGAGATGTCTCGGGCGAGGGAGTACAGCAGGCCCTTCTTAAGATCCTCGAGGGGACTATTGCTAATGTTCCACCTCAGGGTGGAAGAAAACATCCCCAGCAGGAATATATCCAGATTGATACCACAAACATACTATTCATATGCGGAGGTGCCTTTGTAGGGCTTGAGGAAGTAATTGCAAAGAGGATTGGCAAGAAGTCTGTTGGCTTTGGTGCAGATGTTGTGAGCCTTAAGGATAGGCGTATTGGTTCATTATTAAGACAGGTCGAACCTCAGGATCTGATAAAATATGGCCTTATACCTGAGTTTGTAGGAAGGCTTCCTGTTGTGGCAACCCTTGATGAACTTGATGAGACGGCCCTTGTGAAGATCCTTACGGAACCAAAGAATGCCCTGATAAAGCAGTATCAGAAACTTCTGAGCCTTGACAATGTAAAACTTAAATTTACTGATGGTGCCATATCTGCCATAGCAAGACTCGCCCTCCAGAGGAAGACGGGTGCAAGGGGACTGAGGGCAATCCTTGAGGAGCTCATGCTTGATGTAATGTATGAGATACCTTCTGAGAAGGATGTAACTGAGTGCATTGTGAATGAAGATACAGTCCTAAAGAGGGAAAAACCTATCCTGATTTACAGACATACCCTTGAGTCAGCATGAAGGGAGAAAAGATGTCCCACTTTAAGGAGATAGCTATAGAAACAATAAAGTCTTTACCAGATGACTGCTCTATTGAAGATATCATGTATGAGCTATATTTTATAGCTCAGATTATAGAAGGGTTAAAAGATGTAGAGGCAGGCAGGATACTTAATCATGAGGAATTACTCAAAAAGATTAAAGAATGGCAAAGATAATATGGACAGAAAGGGCGGTAAGGCATCTTGAAGGGATTTATGAATACATAGCAAGAGATTCTAAGGTTTATGCAATAAATTTTATAAATTCATTGATAAAAATAGTAGAAGAGCTTGAACTTGTTCCTTATATGGGAAGGAGCGTTCCAGAATTCAAAGAATATAATTTGAGGGAAATATTATTTAAAAATTACAGGATTGTATATCGCATCTCCCAAAGCGGAGATGTTGAAATAATAGGTATTATCCATGGGTCAAGAGATTTTAGTAGAGCCTTGGATGAATAATTTTGTATGATCGATGTTCTCAAACCTCTTATACAGAAAAACGAAAGAAAGATTATTTTTGTTGTCCTTGATGGGCTTGGAGGCCTTCCAGTAAATGGAAGGACAGAACTCGAAGCAGCCTTTAAGCCAAACCTTGATAAACTTGCAAAAAACTCTGCCTGCGGCCTTCATATACCGGTGCTTCCAGGAATAACACCTGGAAGTGGCCCAGGTCATCTGAGTCTCTTTGGCTATGACCCTCTTAAATGGCAGATCGGTAGGGGCGTTCTTGAGGCCCTTGGCCTTGGCTTTGAATTAACAGACAAAGACATTGCCATTAGGGCAAATTATGCTATTTTCAAAGATGGTGTTATTTCTGACAGGAGGGCTGGAAGGATCCCTACGGAGGAGAGTTCAAGGATTACAGAATACCTTCAGGAGAATATAAAAGAGATTGACGGGGTGAAGGTCTTTTTCAGACAGGGTATGGAGCACCGTTTTGTAATAGTCCTCAGGTTCTCTGAGGAGCTTGTAGAAGGCTCGGATATGATAGGTGATACTGATCCTCAGAAAGAGGGCAAGGAACCATTACCTGTAATAGCCCTATCTTCGGAGGCTGAAAAGGCTGCTGGCATATTAAGAAGGCTCCTTGAAAAGGCCCATTCTCTTCTTAAGGATAGGAAGGCGAACTATGTGCTTTTAAGGGGTGTGTCAATGGTTCCTAAGATACCTTCTTTTGGTGGACTTTATGGCCTAAGACCTCTATGTATAGCAACCTATCCTATGTACAGAGGTTTTGCGAGACTTATTGGAATGGATGTCCTCAATATTAATGGAGATATAGGTGAGGAGATTGATAGTCTTGAAAAGATCTATCATAGTGGTGAGTATGATTTCTTTTTTGTACACATAAAAAAGATTGACTCCATGGGAGAGGATGGGAATTTTGATGGAAAGGTCAAAAAGATAGAGGAGTTTGATAGCTACCTTCCCCGCATCCTTGACCTCAAGCCTCATGTCCTTGTCATAACAGGTGACCATTCAACACCAAGCCTCCTTAAGTCCCATAGCTGGCATCCCGTTCCTGTTCTTATTAATTCACCCTATGTCCTTGGAGGGCTGGTAACAGGATTTTCTGAAAGGGAGTGTGCCAAGGGAGAGCTTGGTATATTCCAGACAACCCATCTCATGACCCTTGTTCTTGCAAATAGTCTTAAGCTCAAAAAATTTGGTGCCTAAAAGGCCTCTATCTACATGATAGACACCCACTGCCATCTTGAAATGAAAGATTTTGATAAAGACAGGGACTCTGTTGTTGAGAGGGCCCTGAGTTCTGGTGTTGAAGCAATTATTACTGTTGCAACAGAACTTAAAGATGCCTACAGGGCAAAAGAGATTGCAGAAAAATATCCCTCTGTATATTTTTCAGCTGGTATCCATCCCCATGAGGCAAAGACCTTTAATGAAGAGACTTACAGAACCCTTCTCGAGATTCTTAAACATCCAAAGGCAGTAGCTGTTGGTGAGACAGGCTTAGATTATTACAGAGACCGTTCTCCAAGGGAACTCCAGAGAGATGTCTTCAGGAGGCATGTAGAAGTGAGTCTTTCGTTAAACCTTCCCCTCATAATCCATTCCCGGGATGCAACAGAGGATACAATAAAGATTATTGAGGAGTTCAATATCAAGACTGCTGTCCTTCACTGTTTCTCAGGAAGTCTTGAAACAGCCTTATGGGCAGTTAAAAGGGGACTTTTTATATCCATTGCTGGTCCTATAACATTTGAAAACTCAAAAAAACTAACCGAGATAGTAAGAGAGATACCTGATGAAAACCTCCTCATCGAGACAGATGCACCATATCTTACACCTGTGCCCATGAGGGGAAAGAGGAATGAACCATCCTTTCTCTTATATACTGCTAAAAGGATTGCTGATCTAAGGGGAATAAGCCTTGAAGACATAGACAGAATCACAAGCCTGAATGCAAAGAGGCTTTTTAAGATTAGTTCTCTTCCCGAGCCTACAATTGCTTATAAGATAAGGGATAACCTTTATTTAAATATAACAAACAGATGCACAAATGTTTGTTCCTTTTGTGTGCGTTTTCATACGGATTATGTGAAAGGTCATAATCTTAGGCTTCCAAAGGAGCCCTCCTCAGTAGAGCTGATAAATGCCATAGGAGACCCATCATTATATAAGGAGATTGTCTTCTGCGGATATGGAGAACCCACTACAAGACTTGATCTTGTTAAAGAGGTTTCTAAGTGGATAAAAGAAAGGGGGGGCAGGGTAAGGATAAATACAAATGGCCATGGAAATCTGATAAATAAAAGAAATATCCTTCCAGAACTAAAGGGCATCGTTGATTCCCTCTCCATAAGCCTCAATGCCCCCGACGAGGAGACCTATGAGAGAATCTGCAAACCTTCTTTTAAAGGAGCCTTCCAGGCTGTCATTGATTTTATAAAAGAGGCAAAAAAGTACATCCCTGAGGTAATGGTAACAGTTGTTGAGGTGGAAGGACTTGATATCGATGCCTGCAAAAGACTTGCTATGGAGCTTGGTGTTAAGCTCAGAATAAGGAGGCTTGATGTTGTCGGCTGAACCATCTCAGAAAGGCCTTAACAACCTCAGGGTCAAACTGGGCTCCAGAAGACCTTTCAATCTCTTCTACTGCATCCTCAAAGGATAATCTCTTTCTATAGGGTCTATCAGTTGTCATGGCATCAAAGGCATCTGCAACAGCAATTATCCTTGCTATAAGGGGTATCTCCTCACCTCGCAGACCAAAAAAACCCTGTCCATCCCATCTTTCGTGGTGGTGTTTTATCTCTTCTATGATATTACTGCAGTATTTCAATGGAAGGAGTATCTCTTCTGCCTTCTGGGTATGGCCTTTTACAATAAGTCTTTCTTCTTCATCAAGTTTTCCAGGCTTATTAAGTAAATACTCTGGCACACCAATCTTTCCTATATCATGAAGGAGGGAGGCAATCTTTAATCTCTCAAGTTCATCCCTTGGAAGCCCCATCTCCCTTCCTATTGCCATGGCATAATGGACAACCCTTTCTGTATGGCCTGCTGTCCAGGGAGAAGAGGCCTCAAGGGCTTTTATAAGGCAGTTTATACTTCCTGTGAGGAGAGTTTCGAATTCTGAATAAAGAATGGAATTTTCTATAAAAAGCCCTGCCTGGCTCGTAAGGGTATTTATGAGCTTTATCTCATTGGCAAAGAACTCCTTTGGTGGACTCTCGAGGACTATAAGGGCTCCAATCTCTGAGCTTTTTCCGATAATAGGACTTATGAGTATAGAAACCTCTTCACCTCCTCCATTGAGGAGTTTGCAGAAAGCCCTTGTCTTTTTATCCTTTATGGCTTTAAATATCAAGGTCTTGTCTTTTAACAGATCCTCTGGATTTAACTCACCCCTCCAGGCCTTCGGATACAGGTTCTTTGCTTTGTCAAGGAACAGTATAGCGGATTTTTTATACCCAAATATCCTCTCAGCAAGGAGAAGGACCCTCATGGATATATCATCTGGATCAAGTCCGAGCAACTCAGAGGTTATGCTGTAAAGGAGGGAAAGCTCCTCATAAGATTCTGAGAGGGCCTTTATAGTGAGCTCAAGGTCCCTTTTTAATGAGTTAGCTTCTTCCAAGCCTTTCAATGACGAGCTCCAAGAGCTCCCTCGGGCTGAAGGGTTTTGTTATGTACCTTTCAGCTCCGTATTTTAGCCCTGCGAGCTCGTCATCCTCCTGTCCTTTTGCTGTAAGCATAAATACAGGTATTTCCTTCAATTCTGGTTCTGCCTTTATGGATTTCAAGATATCAAGGCCACTCACACGGGGCATCATCCAGTCGAGTATTATCAAATCAGGCTTCTCCTTTTTGATAGCGTCAAGGGCAAGGGTACTATCCCTGATGGATAGCACCTGAAAATTATCCTTAAACTTATCCTCAATCATCATTGAGATAAATGGTTCATCATCTATTATCATTATCTTCTTCTTTTTCATTATTATTCCACCTGCCTCTGAAAGGGCAACTTTATCTGGACAGATGTACCTTTTCCGACCTTACTCTCTATCGAAAGGGTACCTCCATGGAGTTTCACTATCTCTTTTACAAGGGATAGACCGAGGCCTGTCCCCTTAGTCTTCTCACCATGGGTTCCTCTATAGAATTTCTCACCAAGATGAGGTATGTCTTCTTCAGGAATACCCCAGCCCGTATCTTTTACCGTTATTTCAAGCATATCATCGACCTTTTTAATTATAAGACTTATTCTAACTCCTGGGTCAGAATAAGTTAATGAATTATCAATAAGGTTTCTGAGCATCTGTTCTATCTTGTCCTGATCACCCGTAAAATTAGACACATCACCTTCCACCTTTATTGCTATGAAACCTTCTTTTTTCTCTATTATATCAGAAAATCCTTCTTTAATGGATTCAATGATTTTTTTAATCTCTACTGGTCCGACCTTGAAAAATTCCCTCTTTTCGAGCCTCGAGATATCAAGAAGCTCACTGATCATCTTTGACAACCTCAGTCCTTCTCTGTACATTATGCCAAGATACTCCCTTGCCCTTTCACCAGTGACATCGCCATTGAGGATCATCTCTGTCATGCCGATTATTGCAGTAAGGGGTGTCCTGAATTCATGAGACACAGACCTTATTATCTCTGTCTTCATTCTATCAAGTTCTTTTTGACCTGTTATATCTCTGAATACCTGAAGAGCCCCTGTGACTTCTCCAGTAACAGGGTCCTTCAAAGGCAAACAATTTACCTGAAGAATAAATCTCCTTCCTTTAGGATTTAAATACTCTATCTCTGTTGATGAGGACCCTCCCCTTAAGGCAATACTCAACGGGCATTCATCTGTTCCACAGAGTTTTCTCTCTGCACCATGAAGAATAATTTCACTGCACTTTCTTCCCAGAATTCTCTCTCTTCTGATATATAATATCTCTTCTGCTGCCTTATTTATGGATGTAATATAACCATTCCTGTCAACGGTATATACACCATCTTCGATGCTATCAAGGATTGTTGTTGAAAGGGCCTCCTGTTTTAATATGTTTTCATAAAACTCAGACCTCTCAATAGAGAGGGCAAGGACAGTTGAGAATATCTTGAGAAAGTGGATCTCCTCTTCTGTAAAATCCCTTGGTGTCCTTGAATAGAGGCTCAGACAGCCTGTGTTTTTCTCACCTGTAGTGAGAGGAATTGTGAGGCAGGAGTTGAAATCTTTTTTGAAGATTTCATTGTAATAAAATCTCGGTTCCTGTCTTATATCCTTCACCTGTATTATTACGCTTTCTTTTATTGAGAGGGATTCCTGAGAACTCACATTTTCCTTATAAAGGAGATAGGGCTCATTGAGTTCTTTTAATTGAGGTAGGACCTTTCTTAGGATAAGATTTCCTGTCTGGTCAATCTTTACCAAACCTACAAGGTCGGGATTAAGCCTTTCTTTAATAAACAGAAGGGAAGCATCAAGAAGTTCATTGAGTCTCCTTGTGCCAGAAAGCATATCCACCATTATAGAGAGATTTTCGAGTTCCTTCTGTCTCTTATCCTTTAAAGCCCTGTAGAGGCCCTGGACCTTTTCATAAAGGGTGATGTTTTCAAAGGCAAGGCCCATCATCTCTCCAGCAGCCCTCAGAACCTCTTCGTCATCCATAGTCCAGTGAAAGGGTTTGAAGTTAAAGAGACAGAAGACACCGTGGATCCTCTCCTTTCCCTTTAAAGGGATACAGCAATAACCTCTAATGCCTGAGTGTTTGAGCATTGACCTTTCAAGCCTTGGGTCTCTTGACACATCCAGAGATGTAATAATCATTCCTGACTGAGCGACC